>Ga0307477_10001121_pt1 | contig 23892 bp, 17 predicted proteins | sample atmos_gasesECM2C_FD_203316 | JGI IMG/M metagenome (GOLD analysis project Ga0307477, IMG submission 203316) | Hardwood forest soil microbial communities from Morgan-Monroe State Forest, Indiana, United States - atmos_gasesECM2C_515 | ecosystem: Environmental > Terrestrial > Soil > Temperate...
CCCAACAACGTCGCCGTCCCGTTCCGCGATTATTTGGGTACCATGCGATACGATTGGGCGCAGTCGTCAAAGTCCCAATGGTTTTTGCGTGGCGCGGTGGACAATTACATCACGCACAACGCATTCGTGCAGCAAGCGGCCCTTCCATCCACCGGAGCCGAATCGCACAACAATTACATGAATTTGGTGCTCAGCCAGCAATACAGGTTCAGTCCCACCTGGCTGGGTTCGTTCGTCTTCGATGCCAGCGGTTTGCATCTAACCGAATCACGAAATTCAAATCTAGGATTTGCGCTTGCCTTTCCGTTTACCGCGACGTCTGCCACGATTTCGGGTTTCGAAACATTCGGCGACAACCAGTTCGTGACCCCTATCACCGCTTTCCCTGTCCTGCGCAATCAGGAGAAATATCAATTCAAGTACACCGTCACACACTCGACCGGGCACGTTCCCCACTTCGGCATAGATTTCATTCACGAACCCGTACTAAGCGGCGCGTTGCCCGGAACCGCCGAAACTCTTGTGACCTTCGGCCGGAATCCCACCGATTATGCGGCAGACCCTGCCCAGTTGACCACGGACTTGACCACCTGCACGGCCAACCCGTCGCCGGGCGCGAGTCCGGGTACAAGTTGCGCGATCACGCCGGCAGCCAATGGCAGCTTTTCGCAAAACGTTCAGCGCTTGGGATTTTTCGGGGAAGACTCCTGGCGGGTGCGTCCAAATCTTACGATCCATTACGGCCTGCGTTACGACACCACGTTCGGGCTGTTCACTTCCGAAAATCGCCCGCAAGCGCAAAACCCGGCGTTGCTTACTCTCGCGGCGGCGCAGATTCCGCTCTTGCACGGCTTGCCGCACGATTATCGTGGTGCAGTCGCACCCCGGCTGGGCATCGCCTATTCGCCGGGACAATCCACAAATACCGTACTCCGCGCGGGCTTCGGCCTTTTCTACAACGATCTTGCGCAGAACGGTTGGGTCACCGCTTTTCAGGCGGTCAATCGATTGACCGGGCCTTGCGCATTTTCAGGGGGCGCTCTCAACGGCCCGGGCTGTTTGCCCCCGGCTGCCACCACCGGGCCCATCGGAACCGTCCCGGGCTCGGGTTTCATCATTGACCCGCACTACAAAACTCCCTACGCAATACACGCGACCGCGGGCATCGAGCACGCCTTTAATTCGAAATGGATGATCAGCGCGGACTTCGCGCACGAACAGGGAAACCACGGCTATCGGCGCTACCAATATCAGGCCGGGTTCACGCTGTTCTCGCCACTTTTTACTCCCGGCGGTCCTGCCTGCCTTCCTCCCCGTGATGATGTAATCGACTGTCAGAGAAATAATATTCCGAACCTGACTGTTTTCAAATCGGACAATCGCTCGAGCTATAACGCGCTTCTGATCCATCTTCAGGGGAACGTTTCGCACCGGTTCACTCTGGTTGCCAATTACACTTTGTCGCGCGCCAACACCTGGGGCTGCGTGTTGGGCGAGCTTTTCGATTACGTCAACGGGGTGTGCGATCCTCTGCACCCATTCGCTAAAGGCGACTACGGCCCGTCGGGTGAAGACGTCCTGCAGCGCTTCGTTTTGGCTGGAACACTAAAAATTCCCGGCGGCTTCGAATTCACTACACTCACGCAAGCGGAAAGCGCGCGCCCGTTTACCTTGACTACCACCGTCCCGGTTACCGGGTTAGGCGATGCGGTTAACGACCGCGCCGTGGTCAACGGAGTTTCCACGAACTTGGACCAGTTGAGAGGAGCTCCCTACGTCCAGGTGGACCTGCGAGTAAGCCGCCCGATTTATTTCCACGAGCGCTGGACCTTGACACCGTTCATCGAGTTTTTCAATCTCTTCAACCGCAATAATCCGGGCGCGAATTTCGTCACAAACGTCGGCGCTTTGCCCGTTCCGCAGGATCAAGTGGCCGCCGGAAACATCACCGATATCTGTGCGAATGCTTCCTGCAGCACCACCAAGCCGATCACCAGCCTCCATCAATTGCGCGTGCCCGCCGGCGGTTTGGGAGACTTCTTCGGTCCCGGTACCACCGTCGGAATTCCTTTCGCCGCTCAAATAGGCGCGCGCTTTACTTTCTAACCTGCCTGGCATTGAGTTTTTATGTATGCTATGCAGCGTAAAATCGGGGAGGTGCATGTTGTCTCGAAATCCGCGAATGGGCCTGGTTGTATTTGCGCTGCTCGCTGTTGTTTCAAGCGCGTTCGTCACCGAAGCCCAGCAGTATCCCCTAAACACATATCAGGAAATGCGCTGGCGCCTGATTGGACCGTTCCGCGGAGGAAGAACTCGGGCCGCCACGGGAGTCCCGAATCAGCCCAACGTCTTTTACATCGGGCAAGGTGACGGCGGGGTTTGGAAATCCGACGATTACGGACGCACCTGGACGCCGATCTTCGAAGACCAACCCTCGCAATCTATCGGCGCCATTGCCGTAGCACCCTCCGATCCAAATATTATTTACGCCGCGAGCGGCGAAGGCTTGCAACGCCCCGACCTTTCGGTCGGCGACGGGATTTACAAATCCATGGACGCGGGAAAAACGTGGACTCACCTCGGCTTGCGCGACGGCCAGCAAATCCCCGCCTTGGCCATTGACCCGCACGATCCAAATCACCTGTTCGCCGCCGTGCTGGGCCATCCCTACGGGCCAAACGAAGAGCGCGGAATCCTCTCCTCGACTGACGGCGGCAAAACCTGGAAGAAATCTCTCTACAAAGATCAGGACACCGGCGGCTCGGACGTCCAGATCGATCCCGCAAATCCCGACGTCATGTACGCCTCTATGTGGAAGGTTCGCCAAGGCCCCTGGGAAGACGGGAATGAATATAGCAAAACCGGCGGCGGCCTTTTCAAATCTACCGACGGAGGAAATACCTGGCGTCCGCTCACGAATGGCCTGCCCAAGGACTTAGTACAAATCTATGTCGCCATCGCGCCAAGCCAGCCCAGTCGTTTGTACGCGACGGTGGGCACCACAAAACCGGGAGATTATTCTTCAGGCGCCGGTCTGGGCTTCTACCGTTCTGAGGACGCCGGTGAAAGCTGGCACACTGCAACAACCGATGGTCGCCCAGCCTACCGCATCGGCGGCGGCGACTTGCCCATCCCCAAAGTGGATCCGAAAAATCCTGATGTCGTTTACAGCACCAGCATCGTCACCATGCGTTCGACCGACGGAGGAAAAACCTGGGTCAGCTTTCGCGGTGCGCCCGGCGGCGATGATTATCAGAACATCTGGATAAATCCCAACGATCCGAAGACGATTCTGCTCGTCAGCGATCAAGGCGCGCTCGTCACCGTCAACGGTGGAGACACGTGGAGTTCCTGGTATAACCAGCCAACCGCGCAGCTCTACCACGTCGGTGTGACAAATGAGTTTCCTTACCGCGTATGTAGCGGCCAGCAGGAAAGCGGCTCAGTCTGTATTTCCAGCCGGGGCAACGACGGCGAAATTAATATCCGGGACTGGCACCCGGTAGCCACCATTGAATATGGATACGTTGCGCCCGACCCGCTCCATCCGGAACTTGTTTACGGCGCCGGTAGAAAAGAGGTCACCCGGTTTTACTGGAGCACCGGACAAGTAAAGAACGTCACGCCCATTCCCGACAGCGGTCCGAGCTACCGCGCCGATCGCACTCAGCCAGTCATGTTCTCGCCGGTAGACCCGCACGTTCTCTATTACGCCACCAATGTTTTGTTCAAGACCTCCGATGGCGGCGAGTCCTGGCAAACCATCAGCCCCGATCTTTCGCGGGAAAAGTCCGGCATTCCCGCGAGCCTCGGCAGCATGGCCGCGGACGATGCCAAAGCCGCAAAGCAGCGTGGAGTGATCTACGCGCTCGCGCCATCGTTCAGAGACCTGAACACGCTTTGGGCCGGAACCGACGACGGCTTATTCTGGATCACCCGCGACGGCGGAAAAAATTGGGCGAATATCACTCCTCCAGAAATTATTCCGTGGAGCAAAGTAACGCAGATGACCGCGTCGCATTTCGATGAACAGTCTGCTTACGCTTCCGTGAGCCGTTTCCGCATCGACGATCTTCATCCCTACATTTATCGCACGCATGATGGCGGAAAAACCTGGCAGGTAATCACCCACGGTCTGCCCGATAACGCTCCGGTCGATACTGTGCGCGAAGATCCCGTCCGCAAAGGCCTCTTGTTTGCCGGCACAGAAAATAGCGTCTGGGTCTCGTTCGACGACGGCGACCACTGGCAGTCCTTGCAACTAAATCTCCCGCACACTTCCATGCGCGATCTATGGATTCACGACGACGACTTGATCGTAGCCACCCATGGCCGCTCGTTCTGGATTCTCGACGACATATCTCCGCTGCGCCAAATCGACCAATCTACAACGAGCGCAAATGCATTCCTTTTCAAATCTGCCGCAGCCTATCGCGTGAAACGCAGCACGAATCCCGACACCCCAATTCCGCCGGATGAACCGTCTGGGGAAAATCCTCCCGACGGCGCGATCATCGATTACTTCCTGAGTTCCTCGGCTCACGGCCCGGTAATTCTCGAGGTCTTCAACGGACGCGGCGACCTAGTCCGCCGCTATGCCGACACAGACAAGCCGGAACGGACCGCGGAGCAACTCCAAAAACAGCTCATTCCACTCTACTGGGTGCGGCCATTCCGCGCGCTCTCTGCCCACGCTGGCATGCACCGATGGATTTGGGATCTCCACTACTCCGCACCAGACTCCATCAAGCACGAATATCCCATCGCCGCCGTTCCTCATGAAACGCCGCGTGTGCCGCTAGGTCCGCCCGCCGTCCCCGGCGAATACAAAGTCAAGCTCACTGCAGCTGGCCGCACTCTCATGGCGCCTCTTATCGTAAAAATGGACCCGCGCGTGAAGGCCTCGGCCGCCGACCTGCAACAGCAATTTCAAACCGAGAGCAGTCTTGTTTCCCTGATAACCAAGAGTACGCACGCAATCCTCGAAGCTCGCTCGCTCCACGAACAGCTTGATCAATTGTCCGCCGCGCCTAATGATTCGCTCGTCACCTCCTTCAAAGATCTCGACAAGAAGGTTTCAGCCGTATTGACAGGACCTTCTGGCGATGAGGGTCCGGCGCCAAGTCTGGCCGCCGTCAATTCCTCAGCAACAGCGCTTTATGCTGAAATCGACCGGGCCGACGCCGCGCCCACTTCAGCTCAGGTGGACGCCGTGGCCAAGCTCGAGAAAGATTTTGTGACCGTAACAAAGCGATGGGACGAACTGAAGTCTCAGGACTTACCCGGGCTCAACATGCGGCTTCGTGGCGCAAACCGCCCCGAAATTCATCTCGAACCGCACACAGAATCGGACGAAGGCGAAGGCCAAGATATCGACTAAAGGCAGGAGGCTGTCGGCAGAATCTTACTTGGAAACGCGGGCCTTTAACTTTACGCGCCCGCCTTCCACACTGACTGTATATTCCACTTCTTCGTTGCCCTTGCTCTTCAGCTCTTTCGTCTTCTGCCGCACGAAGCGCTCGAAATCTTTCAAGTTAGGCGCTCCCGCTTTTTCCCCTGTCTCCGCTCGCGCTTCGATCAGCTTCTGGTAAAGTTGCCGCACCTTTTCCGTCTCGCGTTCCGGATCGGCGAACGAAGCCGTATACGCTTCCACCGCTTTTCTTTCTGCTACTGCAACAGCACGATGCGCTGAAGATGCCGGTGACGCATTGGCCGGCAGGTTCGCTGTTGGCGCGCGACTCGCAGCTTGTCGCGCCCGCTCCGCCTCGATCGCCTTCGCCGCCGCGCCAAAATGCCGCTGCTGAGTGCCACTTTCCTTTTGCATGGTCTTCTTGCGCCACATTTCCACATACTTTGCGTACATCTGCGCAAGGCCGTTATATCGAAAACGCTGCGCGTAGCTTAATTCCGCGGTGCGTTCGCTATACCGCCGCAGAAGCGATTCCACGCGCCACTGGGTATCTGACGGAGGCCTCGAGCGCCCGCCGCCGAAGAATTGTTCGTACTCAATCTTCAGCGTGCGCACGTCGCGCTCGATCTGGCTCAGTTCTTCGTCAATGGAAGCCATATTTTGTTTGTGAACAATTCCAGCGTAGGGGCTACTCTCGCGTGCGTCAATGCGCTCGTGTGCCTCTATGTCGCAAGAGAAATCATTTGCACGCGCCACAATTGCCAGCCTGTTTTGGGTGTGTTCCAATGGTTTAGCTGATGACTTCCCGAGCCCATCCCGTGCCGAAGCCCGAAAACGGTTCCAAAATGAGAGGAATTCCTTCTGTCGATGAACTTCTCGGCCGGCCGGGGTTACTCGTTCTCGCCGAAAAAGCCGGCCGTGGCCTGGTCACCCGATCCGCGCGCACCGTCCTGGCCAATCTGCGAGCGCAGATGAGAGACGAAGCGGCCCGAGCGGGGGAAGCTATCGATCTCGCACAGATAGAGACTCTCATCGTCGCCGACGTGGAAGCCTTCTTGGCGCCTTCGTTGCGTCGGGTGATCAACGCCACCGGCGTAATCCTGCACACGAATCTTGGTCGCGCTCCTGTTTCCGCGCAAGCCGCCGCGCACTTGTCGCAACTGGCGACCAGCTACTTGAATCTGGAGTACGACCTTGAAACTGGCGAGCGGGGAAAGCGTGACGTTCACACTTCGCGCATGCTCGCGAATCTGGTAAGCGCTGAATCTGCGATCGTGGTCAATAACAATGCCGCCGCGGTATTTCTGGTTCTCAATACTCTTTCCAAAGGAGCAGAGACGATCGTCTCCCGCGGCGAATTAATCGAAATTGGCGACGGTTTCCGTATCCCGGACATCATGGCCGAAAGCGGCGCGATTCTGCGCGAAGTGGGAACCACGAATCGCACGCGGATTCGCGATTACGAACGCGCTACCAACGAGCGCACCCGCCTTCTCCTTCGCGTTCACCCGTCGAATTTTCGCATCAGCGGCTTTACCGAGCGCCCTTCCCTGGAGGATTTAGTCGCGCTCGGCCGCCGCTCGCAAATACCCGTGTTCGAGGACCTCGGCTCCGGATGCCTCGCGGACCTTGCTGCCCATGGTGTTTCTGAGCCCGCAGTAGCGGCGAGTTGTTCGGCGGGCGCGTCAATTGTTTCATTCAGCGGAGATAAATTACTGGGCGGCCCGCAAGCCGGAATCATCGCGGGGAAAAAAGAAATCGTGGAACGCATCAGGCGCAATCCGCTTTTTCGTGCTCTGCGTGTGGATAAACTTACGATCGCCACGCTGGAAGTTACCCTGCGAGCTTATCTTCGCGGAGCCTTGGACGAAATCCCCGCGCTGCGAATGATTCGCCTCTCCGCCGACGACATCTGCAAGCGCGCGGAAGAATTTATCGCGCAGCTGCAGTCCTCAGTCTCGAATCAGAGTGACGCAACGTTCCGGTTAGCGTCAGGATTTTCGGTAATCGGAGGAGGTTCCACGCCCGATCAGCAGCTGCCCACCGCGCTGATCACGGTGGGCAGCGCCCGCCACTCCGCCTCAGAACTGGAAGAGCGTTTGCGCAAGCCGGTCAAAGCAACCGCCGTGATTGCTCGCATCGAAGACGATCGGCTAATCCTCGATCTCCGCACAGTATCCCTTAGCGAAGAGTCCGAGCTAGCCGCCGCACTCACCTCCGCACTCGGCTAAGGGCATCACAGAACTCAGAGCACTGGATAATCCTGGTGGATCGTGGCTTCGGCCACGATATTAGGATCGCAGTGAGAACGGCTTCAGGAACGAAATTTCCGCTCTTGCGGTTTCCCTACCGCCTCTATAGCCGGTTGATCACGCTTGCCACGCAACCCGCTCCGAAACCGTTGTCGATGTTCACCACGCTTACATTCGAAGCGCAGCTATTCAGCATCCCCAACAGCGCGGTCAGCCCTCCAAAGCTCGAGCCATATCCGGTACTGGTCGGCACGGCAATCACCGGCACACCCACCAGCCCGGCCACCACGCTTGGCAGCGCACCTTCCATCCCCGCCACGCATATGATCACCCGGGCTTCGGCAAGTTTCGTGCGATGGTCCAGCAGCCGGTGCAGCCCCGCCACACCCACGTCATAGGCCGCTTCCACCCGGTTTCCCATGGTCTCTGCCGTTACCAGCGCCTCTTCGGCCACCGGAATGTCGCTCGTCCCGGCCGTAACCACCAGAATCATTCCTTTGCCATCAACCGCACTCGAACGCTTGATCGAAATCGCCCCTGAAAGCGGATGGAACTTCGCCGCGCGAGCAATCTTTTTCACGCTGGCAAAGGTCTTTTTGTCGGCGCGCGTAATCAAAATGTTATGCGACGCCTTGGCCTGCAACATTCGCCGCGCGATTTCAGCCACTTGTTTGGCAGTCTTGCCTCTGCCGAAAATTACTTCGGGATAACCCTGCCGTAGCGCGCGATGATGATCGATCTTCGCGAAACCCATATCTTCGTAGGGCAGCCCGCGCAGCCGCTCCACAGCCGCCTGCAGGCCAAGCTTCCCGCTTCGAACTTCAGCCAGAAATTTTCGAACGTCGTGCTCATCCATAATATTTTTGGTCCGCCCTGCGTTCGATAATCGTGAGCTCGCAGGCTTTGCATTCTAGCATCTCTCCAATAATTGCTCCGCAGCGCAGGGGCGTCTGCCCGGATGTGCATTCTTTCGGCGGCCCGGGTTGCACTTGTGCTAAAGTTGCGCCCAGTCAGGCGTCACACCCCACCGTTGGAAGGCGCCTTGTAGGTCATCCCCCGGTTTTGGAGGCACACTATGTGGCTGCTCTGGGAAATCTTGATCGGAATCCTTGTCGGTTTCCTCGCCGGACAAATCGTAAAAGGGCACGGCATGGGCGTGCTGGTTGATCTGATCGTGGGAATTATCGGCTCGCTCCTCGGCGGCTGGATATTCGGCCTGGTGGGCCTGGCCGCTTACGGATTGATCGGACAACTGCTAATGGGAGTCGTCGGCGCGGTAGTCCTTCTCTTGCTCATCCGCTTGATCAAGCGAGCCTAGCCCCAAAAAAAATAAAGGGCATGTGCGATCCGGTGCAGGCCCAAGAACAACAGCGAGCGGTTGTTTCGCTACGCTTATTTTTCTGCTTTCCCGTTCACGTCCACCACTGTAACCGGCCCGTATTTCGCGAGCGCGTCTTGAATCTGCTTGCGGTCGCCTACGGCCACCCATTGCATATGGTTTAGGTCCACGAATTTCTTTGCCGCCGTCTGAACGCCCGCCGCGTCAACCGTGCCGATGCGATCCGGGTATTTATCCCAATAATCCATCGGCAATCCGTAATGTTGCACCGTCAGCCAGCCGTTCAATAGTTGAGCAGGCTGTTCCAACGAGAGCGCAAAATTCGCAATGATGGCGCGATGCGCTTCGTCCAGTTCGTTCTGCGGCACCGGTTCGTTATTGATCAACTTGAACTCGTAGACGAACCGCTCCATTGCTTCACCTGTCACTGCCGTGCGTACTGGCGCGGACGCCGCCCAGTCGCCAGGATAAAGGTCAGCGTTGAACCGGCTGTACGATCCGTACGTCAGACTGTGCTCTTCGCGCAGGTCCATGAAGAGCCGCGCCTGTGGCCCGCCGCCTACAATCTGATTCATCACTACCAAGCGGTAATAATCCGGGTCCACACGACGGATGCCTCGGTCTCCTCCCACTATAAATGTCTGCACCGACCCCGGACGATCCACCAGCGTGATCTTTTCCGGCTGCGGAGTGACCGTTGCCGGAAACGATAACGGCGATTCGGCCGCGCCTTTCCACGCTCCAAAATATTCTTCCACCAGCGCACGCATTTCGCCGCTCCTGAAATCGCCGGTTACTCCCAAAATCGTGTTGCCCGGAACGAAATGCTTTCCGTGGAATCGCTTCAAATCTTCCACCGTCAGCTTCGCGATCGATTCCCTGGTTGGCGACGTAATAGCCATGGGCGTGTCGCCATAAATCACGCGTCGGAAGGCTTGTTGCCCCAGAAAATTTGGATTTGCCAACCGTTCTTCCAGGCTTGCTCCTTCGCGTTGTTTGTATTTCTCAAGTTCGCCGGCCGGAAATGCCGGATGCAACACCACATCGCTCATCAAGTCCAGAATTTGCCGCGCACCATTGATCAAGCCCGAGGCATTTACTGACGTATAGCTCGCCCCAAATCGCGAGGTTGCTTCCAAAGTCGCGCCCAGCTGATCTACTTCCTGAGCAATCTGCGCGCTCGTTCGCCGTTCCGTCCCTTCACGCAGCATGGCAGCGGTGGACGATGCCAGCCCTGGCAAATCGGCAGGGTCGGCGAGCTGTCCGGGGCGTATCCACATCGTGAACCCGACAGTCGGCAGCTTATGGTCTTCCTGCAGCACCAGCGTCAATCCATTCGGCAATTTCTCTACCTGCGGCCGCGGCAATTGAACGCGCAGTATTTCCTTGTTCACCGGCGCGCGATTTAATCTTTGCACTTGGCTCATCGGCGCAGCTTTGTCTTGACCCTGTGCGTAAACGCCCGGCGCCGCAAACACTAACGCGGCGGCAGCAACAAACGCATATCCGGTGAAATTCGCAAACGCTCTTTTCATCGTGCCTTCTCCCATCTTGACTGGTCTCTTGATTAGCGTCGTTGCTCTGCTCATTGCCCCGCCTTTGGCGCCTTGGAGGCAGCCTCTGCGGACGGCAGAGTGATCACCACGGTTCGCTGATCACGCTCCAGAAATTTCTTCGCGGCGGCATTCACGTGCTCCAGCGTCACCGCATTTTCCTTTTCCAGGATCGTGTTGATCAGGTTCGGATCGTTGAAATATACGGCGTAATTGCTGATTAAGATGGCGGTGAAAAGATCGGACCGTCTGCGTTCGATGAATTGCCGCAGAAGTTGGGTCTTGGCTTTGGCCAGCTCCGCCGCCGTGACGCCATCTTTCACCACCGCCGCGATTTCTTCGTCGATTCCTTTCTCCAGGTCCTCCACTTTCACGCCCGGCCGCGGATTCGCCGAAAAATAAAGCTGGCTCACGCCGATTCGCGCGTCAGCCTGCACCGAAGCCTCTGACGCCAATTGCTTTTCTTTAACTAGGTGCTGATAAAACCGCGAGCTTTCGCCCTGCCCCAGAATACTGGCCAGTTGCTGCACCGCGTAATTTTCCGGCGTGTTTCCCGCCGGGACGTGATAGGCCATATCAATTTCCGGCAGACGCGCCAGCGGATCGTAAATCACCTCCCGCCGTTCGCCATAATGCGGATCTTCATCCAGCGAAACTTTCTGCGGAGTGGGTTGCGATGGAATGCCCCCAAAATATTTCTTGACCTTCTCCAGCGCTTCGTCTGAATTGAAATCGCCCACCAGCGTGAGCACCGCGTTATTCGGCGCATAATAAATTCGGAAGAAGTCCGACACGTCCTGAAGGGTCGCCGCATTCAGGTCCGTCATCGATCCAATGGTGGAATGCTTGTACGCGAAATTGTCGTAAGAAAGATTGTCCACGTCCAGCTGCGCGCGCCCGTAGGGCTGGTTGTCGATGCCCTGCCGCCGCTCTTCCTGCACCGCGTTGCGCTGGTTGTCCAGATTCGTCTGGTTAATATTGAGCGCCTTCATTCGATCGGCTTCCAAATACAATCCCAGGTCCAGCTGGTTTTTTGGCAACTCCTCAAAGTAGGTCGTGCGGTCTTCGTTCGTGGTACCGTTCATCCCGCCGCCGTTATTCAGCACCAGCGTGAAATGTTCGCCCTTGCCGATATTTTCCGACCCTTGAAACATCATGTGCTCGAACAGGTGCGCAAATCCCGTGCGCCCCGGCCGCTCGTTGCGGCTTCCGACGTTGTAACAAACATCAATCGCGTACACTGGCGCGCTGTGGTCCGGCACTAGAATCACGCGCAGCCCGTTGTCCAGCTTCACATCGCGGAATTCGAGGTTTGGTACTTTTACGTCGCTATCCGCCGGCCATGCATTCAACGCCGCGGCAAGCCCGAAAAATAGTGCGAAGCCCGCCACAAGATTTACAACCCGCCTGCGCTTCCCAAACATGTTTTCTCCTCCCCCTATCGGCGTTCCATTGTCCACATTTCCCCGACCGCCGGCAAACCACACTTTTACTTACGGGATTAGACGCAGTTCTGCGCCGGATGATAGCTAGGCGAAACCTCGGTGGGGCCCAAAGAACGCATGATTCGGTAGAAGCTTGCGGTGTAAAAAGAAAAGCGCCGCCGGTCAGCCGAAGCTAGACCAGCGGCGCTCGATGTAGAGTTATTTAGTTTTCGAGCTGCACTTGCAAAATCTCTCCGGCCAGTCGAGGCATCCGTGCCGAATGCCCATTCCTTGCACGCATCGCTGTTTCCATGCGTCCAATTGCCACTGGCTTGCGGTTGAGCACTGTCGGCGCCGGCTCATCGCTCAATTGTATCCGCTCGATGCGAATGCCAAGCGTGCGCTCGAGCTGCTGCAATTCCAGACGCTGTTCGCGCCCGAAAATCGTGGAAGCGATTCCGCGTTCACCCGCGCGGCCTGTACGGCCCACGCGATGAATGAAATTCTCCGCGATCTCCGGCAGATCGTAATTAATCACATGCGCGATATCCTGCACGTGAATGCCGCGCGAAGCCAAGTCCGTAGCGATCAAAACCCGGATGCGTCCCTGCTGAAATCCAGCCAGAGCTGCCGAGCGCTGCGACTGCGAACGCCCGCCGTGAATCATCGCAGCAGCGATTCCTTCGCGGTTCAAGCTTTTCGTCAACCGCTCGGTCCCGTGCTTGGTGCGCACGAAAACCAGGCATCGCCCTTTTTCTTTCGCTAGCAAGCGGTGCAACACGCCGAATTTCCGATCGCTTGAAACTTCGAAAGCCTGCAAGTGCACGTTTTCCGACGGCTTCAGTATCGACCCAAATGCGAGTCGCACCGGATTACGCATGTAATCGTGGACCAAATGGGCCACCGACGCTTCCAGCGTTGCCGAAAAACACATCGTCTGCCGCTCTTTTGGCAGCACTCCTGCAATTCTGCGAATCGCCGGAAGAAAACCCATGTCCAACATGCGGTCCGCTTCGTCCAGTACCAGTACGCGCAATGAACGGAAGTTCACAAGCTTGCGCCCGAGAAAATCTTCGAGCCGCCCTGGAGTCGCCACTACCACGCGCGCACCTCGGCGCAGCGCGTTTAGCTGCGTACCTTCTGCCAATCCGCCCACCACCAGCGCCGCCGGTGAAAGTTGCTTGCCTCGCAACGCGTCGTACTGCGCCACGACCTGCATCGCAAGCTCGCGCGTTGGAACCAGCACGAGTGCCGCGATCCCCGGCGTGACCTGCTGCAGTAGCTGCTCGATCATCGGAATCAGGAACGCAAGAGTCTTGCCCGTCCCCGTTTGCGCGGTGGCCAGAACGTCTTTGCCTTCCAATGCCTTTGGAATAGCTGCTGCCTGCACCGGAGTCGGTATCGAAAATCCGGCGGTTGCCAGACGCTCCTTGGTGTAGGCGGAAATCGCCATGTTTGAAAATACTTCTGAAATCACTTCTGTGGAACTTTGCATCATTTACCTTTTTTGTCTGGCAGGCTGTCGCCGCACACACACGCCATTGAGGCGGGGCACGACGATCAGCTCATATCCAGTTCTTTTGTTTTAAATTACGCTGAAGACTTACGGAGAAGACTGATGGCGGGTGTTCTCAGATCAACTACTTAACCAGAGGAACCGCACAACACAACCGCGGTATTAAGCGCAAACGCAGTATAACACAGAACGCGGCGCTGTGCCGTGTATTTTCACCAGGTTTCCAATCGCAGATCGGACCGGCTGTGAGGTTTCGGAGTTGTTTTCGATGTTGCTTTCCTAGCGCCGGGCTTTAGCCCCGGCACGCTTCTTGGCGTTTGTGCCTCTAGTTTGCAGCCCGCGGTGAACATCGCCGTACCACCCGCTCTCTTGGGGTTGCTTTCCCAGGGTGCAGCATGCTGCGCCCGCTGTAGCCCACTTCCAACTCCCCCACGACGCGACGCCATAGCCTAAATAAACCAATCCGTCCGGTACGCAAACCACCAACTTGCAATCCCAATCGGAATCGTAGCCGCCAGCGCCCACCACAACGGTAACGCCATATCCGCTATCAGACTCACTACGGTAAACGTGGCCCAAAAGATCTTCTTCTGCATCCCTCCATTTTATCCCTGCGTTTTCCTTACGTCTCGCGCAGCGTAAAATGAAGTTCCATGGCTCGCGTTACGCGAGCGACGGCAACAGCTCCGCCAGCCTGTCGTAGCTCATAGCCGCGCCATGTTCCATACCAGTCTTAAGCGCGCCGTCGCGAGCGGCCTCCGAAGAATACCGCACGGTCTGCGTAACGGTGGTCTTGCCGGCATGCTCGGTAAACGCCATCGTCACCAGCGTCTCGCCGCCGGTCCAGTCCTCGTCCCACACTTCGGTGAACACTAGCCGCTCGGGCACCACGACCTCGCGACACACGCCGCGCAGCCCCATGCCTTTCCCTTCACGATCGCGCCATTCGAAGCGAACTGCGCCCCCCACCTTCAAATCGAATTCGCACACCGCCAAGCGCCACTCCTCCGGCCCATATAACCAGCGCTTCATTAGCTCGGGCGTGGTCCACGCTTGGAACACCAGGTGTCGCGGCGCGTCAAACACGCGCGTCATCGCGACTTCCCGGTCCGAGGGCGTAGTCACTTTCAACGTGCCGCTGTTTTTCTTAATCGGCGCTCTTTCGCTTTTTGCTTCCACGTTTTTTCTCCTTCGTTTTTAGTTCCTCCAGCACGGCGTCCAGCCGCTGAAAGTTGCCTTCCCAAATCCGCCGATACCGCTCAATCCATTGCTCAAGCTCCCGAAGCGGCGCCGCCCGCAACCGATAAATCCGCCTCTGAGCGTCGACGCGGACATCCACCAGCCCAGCCTCGCTCAACACCCGCAGATGCTTCGACACTTGCGGCTGCCGCAGCCCCAGCCGCTCCACCAGGTCACCTACCGGCCGGGGCCCCCCGCGCAATAGTTCCACAATCTGAAACCGGTTTGGCTCAGCCAGCGCTTGCAGCGTCTCTAGCATGACGATCCATAATATGCCTTAACTAGCATATACGTGTCAAGGAATATTCTTGTTAGAGAATATAACGATGGGAAAGTGTGTTTACTCCGGGACCGGAAGCGCAACATCGCATGGATCCAGCCACGAGAGCCCGGGAAATGCGTTGCTCTCGCCTTGACTTTGCAGAAACCGCCCACCTAGACTCCATAATTCGACTATTACCATGGCGAAAACCAGAGGCGCTCGCATCACGGTCGGCATCACCGGAGCAAGCGGCGCCGTGTACGCGCAAACCGTTCTGCGCTTGCTCGACGCCGACCCGCGCGTAGAACGAGTTTTCCTGGTCACTACCGATGCCGGCCTGCGGCTGATCGCCACCGAACTCGACATGGTCTCGACCGGCCCTAAAAAACTCGCCTCGCTCCTCACCGGCATGCCCGCAAAAAAAATCGAGCACCTGCCCAACAAGGACATCGGCGCCACCATCGCCTCCGGCAGCGCCCCCGTTGACGCCATGGTCGTAGTCCCCTGCTCCGCCGGCGCCCTCGCCTCCATCGCCGCCGGTGTCGCCAACGACCTGCTTTCCCGCGCCGCTGACGTTTGCTTGAAAGAGCGCCGCCCCCTTGTGCTCTGCCTGCGCGAAACTCCCCTCAACCGCATTCACCTTGAAAACATGCTCCGCGTCCACGACGCCGGCGCCACCATCATGCCCGCCATGCCCGCCTTCTACTACGCGCCCAAGTCCATCGACGACATCGTCACCCAATTCGCTTGCCGCGTCCTCGCACAGGTGGGCCTGCCGCAGGAAAAACAATACCGCTGGCCCGGCGGCAAACATTCTTAACCTCCCCCGGGCCTTGATGATCGAAGATCTCACCTTCGACCCAACTCGATAGACGAATTTGGCCGGGGAGAGGGTCGCTCGGAATAAGCGTGCGAGATGACACTTTGAGGTTCTGAAGTTCTAAGGAAGTGAGCTATCGAAACTCTACTCTGCCAGACGTCTCAGGTTCTTCAATCCCCCGCGTATCGCCGGAAGAAACTGTCCTGCTTCCAGCGCGGCCGCTGCGGATCGTTGGCTACCGCAATCATCAGCCCGCGCATAACTTCCTCATACTCCGCCGCAGCGGAAAGATCGACCGGCTGGTTCAAATCGTCAGACGGCGCATGATAACGATTCGTCAGCCAATCCTTGAATTTCTGCTGCTCCAGCGAGCCTGGATCGAATCCCACCTTCATCGCCAGCGCCGGAACGCCCGCCCGAATAAAACTGTACTGATCGCTGCGGACAAAGGCGTTGCGCAGTGGTTCCGGATCGGGCTGCACTCGTATTCCGCGGGCCTGTGCCACCTGCGTCACCATCTGGCCGAGATCGGACTCCTGCAGTCCGTACACCGTCAACACTTTCAGCGGATAGATCGGCAAAAACATATCGATATTAATGTCCGCCACCATCGACTTCGCCGGCACTGTAGGATTCATCGCAAAATATCGCGACCCCAGCAGTCCCTTTTCTTCTCCGGTAACGAAGATGAAGAGCAGCGACCTTCGCAGCTTCTCCGGCGATTTCTTCAACGAAGCCGCCACATCCAGAAGCACTGCGTCGCCTGACGCATTGTCCATCGCGCCATTGTAAATACTGTCGCCGTTGATGGGCGCTCCGATTCCCAGATGATCGATGTGCGCCGAAAGCACCACCGTTTCATCCTTCAGCGCCGGATCGCTGCCCGGCAATTTCGCAATCACATTGGCCGATTCGATCGGTTTCGTCTCGATCGCGGCTTTCGCTTGGATGGAAACGGCCAGCGGAAATCGCGGAAGCGTCTTACGGTCTTTGGCGAAAGCTGCAATTTCCGCAAACGTATGTCCGGAGCCGGCAAAAAACTTCTCCGCGCTTGCCGGATTCACGGTAAGCGATAATTTCAATCCTTCTGTGTCGTTGAATTTCCGATCCGCCAGCACCATGTTGGGACGCGTGCGGTTCGCAGTTATGCGCGACCACGGTATATCCATCGAAGCCGGATTCGGAATGCTGATCATGCCGCGCACCCCGGCCGCCCGGTACACTTTCCATCGCTCCGCAATCGACTGGTAGTGTGCCGACAGCGCCGCCGGCGTTTCTTCCGTGGACCCCGCCATGTACACCACCACTTTGTCCTTCACATCGAGCCCGGCCAGATCATCGTAGTTCTGCTCCGGAATCTTCAGTCCATATCCGACAAAAACCATTGGCCCATTCACTTCCAGCCCCGGCACGCCTCTCGTGCCCATCAGTACGTCATCGCCCAACGTCAGCGTCTCGGTCTTGCCGTCGCGCACAAGTGCCGCGCTCGAATCTTTCTCTACGATCTGCCGCGATTCGAATCTCACCGGCTGATAAAATCCATCGCTTCCGGCCGGCTCCAGTCCGTTTTTCTTCAGCTGCTCCACCACATAAGCTTCCGCTCGGCGCAGTCCGTCGCTGCCGGTTTCGCGCCCTTCCATGTTGTCGTCGGCCAGCACTTTGATGTAATCCCACCAAGTTTTACCGTCGAAATGATTTTGCGCCCCCTGCTGCGCCACGGCACCCGACGCCAGAACCAAAATCGTCACTGCGACCCACACTGTTCTCCTAGCCATCTGAAAAATCCTCCGCGGCTTCCACCGTTATCCTGGCCGCCTAAGTCCAAATCACCGACCGGTCAATGCTGCCAACATTCGTCCTGCCCGTCAGCATCATTGCCATCTGAAATTCGCGCTGCAGGATGCTAATCACTTTGCTGACTCCCGCCTCGCCGGCCGCGCCCAGCCCATAAAGATACGGCCGTCCGATAAACACCGCATTGGCCCCCAACGCCAGCGCCTTCAGCACGTCGGTGCCGCGTCGAATGCCGCCATCCACAAACACCAGCAATCGCCCGGCAACTTTGTCAGCCACTGGCGGCAGCGCGTCAATCGTTGCAGGCAGCGTGTCGAGGTTCCGCCCGCCGTGATTGGAAACGATGATCCCGTCCACTCCGCTGTTGGCCGCGTGGTCCGCATCCTCCGGGTTCAACACGCCTTTCAATATCAAAGGTATCTTTGCAAACGAGCGCAGCCACTCCACATCTTTCCAGCTCATGGCCGCGTCGAACACATTCCTAAAAATGTCCGGTGAGCCCGTGGGAATGCCGCTTACGCTGCCGACACCGGCGATGCCTTTTAGGTTGGGCATCGGCGACAGTTTCACGTCAGCCCGGCTCTCCCGGTTGCGCGCGCCCGCTATGGGAGTATCCACCGTGAGGCAAAGTGCCCGGTATCCGCCAGCTTCAGCTCTTCGCACGAGCTCGCGTGTGAAGCCGCGATCGGTCTGCACATAAAGCTGAAACCACAACGGACTCTTGGCGACCGCTGCCACATCTTCCAGGCTGGTACTGGAAAAAGAACTCAGCACCATCGCGATGCCTGCAGCGCCTGCAGCTCGAGCCGTGGCTAACTCGCCCTCGGCATGCATCAACTTCTGCGACGAAGCAGGCGCCAGCAGAATCGGAAAGGCATGCTCCTGCCCCAGCAGATTCACCCGCGTATCCACATTGGAAACGTCCACCAGCACGCGAGGCTTCAGCCGTATGCGCTGGTAAGCTTCCGCGTTCCAACGCACGGTAAGCTCATCGCCGGCGCCCGCAGTCACATATTCCCAGCTGGTTGCGGACATCTTGGCCTTCGCCAGCGCCTCAAAATCAGCCACGCAAATTGGTTCCGCGCCAGGTGCCCGGGCGTTCGCCGGAGAGCTTTCCTGCTTCCGCAAGCTCCTAGCAGCCTGCGCATTCGGATTGGATTCTTCAGCCATTTCCGTTGCGCAGCAGGATACCCGCTCCGCTGCCGCCGCACCAGTTTTTATCGTCCGCCGCCGCTAGCCCAGTAGCGCGCGATCGTCGAACCTGTGCTCAATTGAACAGTGTCGGGTTGAGCTTCGTATTACGGTTAACCGATGGTTGACTCAACCGTTTCCGCCACGCGTGCCGCTTCTTATTCGTTGCCGAGTATTTTAAATGGATCTTAAGGCGCTTAATCCGACCACCTTACCGCGTACGTTGGGTCAGCTTTCACCGGATAAAAAGAAGACCTGGTTTCGTCACGCGCTCCTATCCGCATCGTTTGTACTTTTTTATCTTCTTTTGAATCGCCCTGAAATTCTTCTTTTATCAAAGCTGGGTTTCACAAGTTGGTATCCCGCGACCGGCCTGGCATTCGCTTTAATGCTCGGAGTGAGTCCGTGGTACGCGCTCCTTGTGTGTTTCGTAAATTCTCTTGCGAGCACGGCAATTTACCATCAGCCCTTGGTTTCATGGGGCGGGCTCCTGGCGCCCATTTGTGAGACCGGTTTTTATGCTGTCGCCGCAATTCTCTTGAGAGGACGGCTGCAAATCAATCCCAGTTTGCATCGCCGTGTGGACGTCGTCCGCTATACGCTCGTCGTATTACTAGCGGCAATAGGATCCACTGCTTGCGGCGTAACCGCCTTAGTTTTAGATCACACCATCCCTTGGTCCGATTTTAAGAACGCTGCATTCGGCTGGTATATCGGCGACATGGTCGCGTTGTTGGCTTTGGCTCCCTTTCTGCTGATCCACGTCCTTCCTTGGGTTCGCAAAAATCTTGCGCCGCCAGTTACACCCCTGGCGACCGCCCGCCGCGTCCATGTGAAAATGGCCTATCTGGCCGAGGCGCTTGCGCAGGCGGCTGGAATCCTTGGCCTTCTCTGGATCATGTTTGGACGAACTTTCGCGCCTCTTCAATTGTTCTACCTGTCTTTCGTTCCGATCATTTGGGTGGCCATGCGAAATGGGATTGAGCGTGCTGTTATTGCCATTCTGATGCTTGATTTCGGCATCGTGGCGGCATTGCATTTCTTCCCTGCCCGGCCCAACGTATTGGCCGAGGTCGGGTTGCTAATGCTGGTGGTTTCCGCCACCGGGTTGATCGTTGGTTCGGCGGTCAGCGAAAGACAGCATATCGGCAGAGAACTCGAGCAGAGGACCGTATATCTGAATTCGTTAACCGAAAATAGCCCTTTCGGAATTGCAGTTTTGAACCAGGCCGGTAGAATTGACCTCTGCAACCGCGCTTTCGAGAAGCTCTTTGGTTATGAGCGACAGGAAATAGTCGGCAAAAAACTGGATTCGCTGATCTCCGGGCATCAGCCGGGCGATCTCCTGGAACTCTCACCGCGTGTTTATGCCGGGCAATCAGTCCGCGGAAGTACTCGTCGAGTTGGAAATGACGGAACCCTCGTGGATGTGGAAGTGCACGCCGTTCCTCTTGTAATTGACGGCCAAGTGCGCGGCGCGTACGCACTCTACAACGATATATCCGACACTATCAAAGCCGCCCAGGAAAGAGACGAACAAGGAAATATCCTAAAACGCTCCCTAAGCGAATTACAATCGCGCACCAACGAAATGACGTTGCTCATAGAACTGAGCGATATGCTCCAATGTTGCGCGAGCCTGGAGGAGGCCTACTCCGTCATTACTCAATTCGGGAAGAGATTGTTCTCCGCCGAAAGTTCCGGGTCATTGTCGGTGTTCAAGTCTTCCCGCAACGTTCTCGAGTCCGCGGGCGCCTGGGGCACCAACGGGACGTCCGCAGCGCCATTTTCACCCGATAGTTGCTGGGCTTTGCGCCGCGGGAAACCACATTGGAGTTCGGGTTCCTCAACCGAACTCGTATGCAACCACCTGAAGAATTATCTCGGCGCCCACGATGGCCTGTGTGTTCCCATGATAGCCCAAGGCGATACTATTGGCGTTTTACAATTACAAATCAGCCCGGCGCCGGGATCGAAGTTTTCAAATGAAAACATCCAACTAGTTCTTCAGCGAATTGCCAGTTCCGCGGCCGGACAAATCGCTCTATCCATTGCCAGCTTGAAACTCCGCGAAGCTCTCAAAGATCAGTCTATTCGAGATCCTTTAACCGGCCTCTACAATCGGCGTTTCATGCAAGAGTCGCTCGACCGCGAACTGTTGCGAGCGCGGCGTACAAATCGGTCATTTACCGTGATGTTTATAGATATCGATCACTTTAAGCGATTTAATGATTCCTTCGGCCACGACGCAGGTGATCTCGTGTTGCAAGTTTTTGCAAGAGCGTTAACGAACCATTTCCGCGGAGGCGACATTATTTGCCGGTATGGCGGCGAGGAATTCGCTCTGGTCTTGCCGGACTCCTCCTTAAAGGACTCAGAAAGACGTGCCAACGACTTGCGCATCGAGGTCAAAAAATTATCTATAAAGCATCGAAATAAGGTCCTACAACCGATTACGTTTTCAGTGGGTCTCGCAGCCTTTCCCGAACATGGTTCCACGGTTGAGGAATTATTCCGCGTAGCTGACAAATGTCTCTATGACTCAAAAACACAAGGCCGCGATCGAATAACCGTCCCTGCTTAAATCAACCCCGGGGGTCGGCAAAAGGTCACGAATCTTCGGTTTCCAAAGGGTGAAAACGGATTTAACGCAACGTACCTCATTTAGAGGCGAGGCTCTCGCGACTTGCTCTCCTGGCGCCGGCGCCCTGCCGGATCTTTTTGTCCTACCGCGAATCGCGCGAAAATGTGCCTGATCATTCGACTTAGGCAGGCTCCACGACAAAAACAATCTTTGAGCTAGACGCGTCAAATACAAAATAATCGCCCGGACGGCTTTCGATCAGGTTCGCCAGCCGCACCTTCGCATCTTCAAGGTCCTGCACCGTCTCGATCCACATCGGTCCGGCAGGAAGTCTCCTGAAGATATCGTAACTCACCGTCATCTCTCCCCTCCGAACATCATCTTCAATGGCATCCGGTTACTCGGCAACCGGGAATTTCATCACAAACAGCAATCGGATTGCCAGCCGCTCTTTTGCTCGGCCCTGCAACATTAAGAAAACGCTACGGTTATGTTACGCCTTTAGACACCCTGCACCACCCACAGTTTTACCGCGTAAATTCTCGCAGTTTGATGCAGATATTTCGGGGGATTCTGGGTTTCACAGCACGATTTCCATTGGTCAGGGAGCCCGCTACACCGACGGTTACACGCTAAACGCAGCACCTTAGGGATTCAGCGTTCTTCGGCCTTTAATGTCCGCCAGCAGCCGTTCGATTTCCTCATTCTTCTCCATTTGCGCAAACTGCTCCTCGACATTCTCGCCGGCAAGCTCCTTTTCGGCGCTCGCAACTGCTTCTGCGTGATGCACCTGGTCACTCAATCGCCGGAAAGCTCCGACTTGCGCCGGGCTTCCCATACCCGTTTCGGCGCGGCCGGCGCGCGCTGCCACCTGAGAGCGTCTATGCCGCGCGATCAGCAAATCCTTTTTCGACTTCGCTTCCACCAACTTCTGCTCTAGCTTTTGCAGCGCCGTCTTGAGTCCTTCCACCTGCGTTTGCTGATCGCTCACTTGCTCCGAATAACTTTGTGCCATGCGCTGGAAACTTCGGTAACGCTCCAAAGCAATCCTGGCCAAATCATCCTGCTGCTTCTCCACGGATTTCTCCGCCTTGCGAAACCACTCATCCATGGACTGCTGATTTTCCTTTCGTTTTTTCTCCAGCATGTGGAGATCGGCAATCGAAATCGCTACCTGCGTTTTCACCTGCAAATACTGATTGTCCATGTCCAAAATCACCTGCTTAATCATTTTTTCGGGATCTTCAGCGCGGTCAATCAGGTCATTCAAATTCGCTCTGATCAATGTGCTCACCCGTTCGAGTAGTGCCATGGCCTCGCTCCTTTTTTGTTTCGCTTGTGAAACGACTCACAGGAAAATGAAGCGATGGCGCCCGGTTTTTTTTCCGGACGCCATCGCTTCGGTTCTATCGAACGTCGCCGGACGGTCCGGCGATGACCGGCTTCGCGGCGGCGTCCCCTATGTTCCGCACCTTCGAGAGTAGATCGGTCATTTTCATGCCCGATAGCGCCTCGAAGAGCGCGGGAATTTGCGCGGCAATCCTGCTCACGTCGCCCGTTAGTTTGTACGCGCCTGCTGCATCGCCGTTGCCCGTGGAGACAATCGTCACCTTGTCGATGTTCTGCAACGGAGAAGCAATCGCCTTTACGATCTCCGGCATATTTGTAAACAGTCTGTCCACCACCGCGGCCTGGTTGTATTCCTGATAGGCTTCGGCCTTCACGTTCATCGCCTTCGCTTCGGCCTCGCCCTTCTTGAACACGATTTCCGCCTCGGCCTCGCCTTGCGCGCGAATCGCTGACGCCAGACCTTCCGCTTCCGCGATTCTCTTCGACTTCTCGGCGTTCGCCAGCATCTCGATTCGTTGCCGTTCGATTTCCGCCTGCTTCAGCACTGTCGAGATCAGTTCTTTCTCATGCCGCAGAATTTCCGCTTCCTGAACTTTGATCTGGTTCTCGCGTTCGACCTGCTGCACCCGTACCGCCTCCACCACCACCTGCTGCTGCATTTTGTTGGTTTCAAGCTCGTACGCTTTGTCCGCCTGCGCCTGCGCCCTCTTCGTGGCTTCCAGGAACGCCGCCTTCTTCACTTCAAGATCGCGTTGCGCCTCGGCCTGCTTGGCCATCGACGAAGTCTCCGCCGCTACTCTTTCCTGATCGGCCTGCGATTTTGCGATCGCCGACGCCCGAGTCGCTTCCGCGCGTTTGATCGCCGTATCGCGATCGGCTTCCGCCGTAGCCACGTCGGCGTCACGCCGGATTCGCGCCACGTCCGGACGCCCCATGTTCGTGATGTATTCGTTCTTGTCCCGCACTTCTTTGATCGTGAATGAAATCACTTCCAACCCCATCTTGTTCATATCGTCCGCACACGTCCCGCGCATGCGGTCGCCCACCATTTCCGGCTCTTTCACGATCTGCTCCACCGTCAATTGCCCGATGATCCCGCGCAGGTGGCCCTCCATCACCAGCCGGATCAATCCCTCGCGCAATGCCGGCGTCTTGGTC
>Ga0307477_10001122_pt1 | contig 23884 bp, 19 predicted proteins | sample atmos_gasesECM2C_FD_203316 | JGI IMG/M metagenome (GOLD analysis project Ga0307477, IMG submission 203316) | Hardwood forest soil microbial communities from Morgan-Monroe State Forest, Indiana, United States - atmos_gasesECM2C_515 | ecosystem: Environmental > Terrestrial > Soil > Temperate...
CGCGGCGCAACTGGCTGAGCTTTCGACGACGTTTGGCCCGGTACAGAATATTGATTTTACTTTTTCCGCCCCCAACGAAGTCCCGGGTGCGCGCAGCAGTTTGGCTCAGTTGACTACCCCTCTGAGTGGCGGCGCGCGTCCGGGGCTTCTCCTCCTTTCGGATCGCGGAATTTCCGGGGAGCGTGCGGCGCTTCCGGCGCTGCTAGCGACGGCCGCGGTGTGGAAGGGGATGGTGCGCGAGGGATTGTGGGACGTGCCGTTGATCGTGGAGTCGGCGCAGGTTTTCGATACTCATCACGTGGCGCTGCTGGTGGCCGCGGGCGCCAGCGCGGTTGTGCCGTATCTTGCTGAACAGTTTGCGGAATCGCTGGAGGCTGGCGGGACGGAAAAGATGCGCGCGGCGGTCAACGCCGGGTTGCTGAAAGTTCTGGCGCGGATGGGAGTTTCGACGCTGGCGAGCTACCGGAACAGCCATCTTTTCGAGGTGGTCGGGCTGACGGAGGAGTTGTGCGCGGAATTCTTTGAGGATGCCGCCGATTTTCCGGGGCAGAAGAGTTTGGACGATTTGCTGGGCGATTATGTGCGCATGCACCGTGGGGCGTTTTCCGGGGCGGCCAATGAACTGGCGGATGCGGGCTTGTATCGATTCCGCAAGGGCGCGGAGCTGCATGCCAATTCGCCGGAGATTGTGCGGCGCATGCATGCGCATGTGAAGGCGCCGGAGGCCGGCAAATTTTCCGCGTTTGAGGAATTGGCGGAGAGCCAGGGGACGGTGTTTTTGCGCGACCTGTTGGAGACCGTGCCGGCACCGCCCGTTGCGGTGGACGAAGTCGAGCCGGCGGACGCGATTATGCGGCGATTCAGCACGCAGGCGATGTCGCTGGGGTCGTTGAGTTTGGAGGCGCACCGGACGCTGGCGCTGGCAATGAACTCGATTGGGGCGCGGAGCAATACCGGCGAGGGCGGCGAGGATCCGGCTTTGTACCGGCGCGAACCGCATGCGGCGAACAAGATCAAGCAAGTGGCTTCCGGGCGATTTGGGGTGACCGCGGATTACCTGGTGCATGCGCAAGAGCTGGAAATCAAGATGGCGCAGGGGTCCAAGCCCGGCGAGGGCGGACAGCTTCCAGCGAAGAAGGTTACCGAATACATTGCGCGGATTCGGCACGCTACGCCGGGGACGCCGCTGATTTCTCCGCCTCCGCATCATGATATTTACAGCATCGAGGATTTGGCGCAGTTGATTCACGATTTGCGGACGGTGAATCCGCGGGCGCGCGTCGGAGTGAAGCTGGTTTCGGGCTCGGGAGTGGGGATCATCGCCGCAGGCGTGGCAAAGGCCGGCGCGGATGTTATTACCATCAGCGGGCACAATGGTGGCACGGGATCTTCGCCGCTGACCTCGATCAAGAATACGGGCTTGCCGTGGGAAATTGGTTTGCGCGAAACACATGACACATTGGTTCGCGCGGGCCTCCGTTCACGTCTCTCTCTCCGCGTGGACGGAGGCCTGAAATTTTCGCGAGACATTTTGATTGCGGCAATTCTGGGCGCGGATGAATTTGGATTTGGGACGGCGTCGCTGCTGGCGATTGGTTGTGTGATGGCGCGCCAGTGTCACTTGAATACGTGTCCGGTGGGAATTGCGACGCAAGACGAGAAACTGCGTTTGCGATTTAATGGTAAACCGGAGATGGTGGTGGCGTATTTTCGGGCGCTGGCCGAAGAGGTGCGCAAGAAAATGGCGGAGCTGGGCGTGCGATCGCTGGGCGAATTGCGGGGGTGGTACGACCGGCTGGGAACACGGTCGGGAATGGACGCGTTTTTGGTCGTACCGATTTCGGAGACGCGGAGGGTGGCGCCGCAGCAGGTTCCGACGGATCACTCCGCGGCGCTGGAGGATTCGCTGCACTTCAGTAGCGCGATTACGCCACAGGCCGAGGCGCAGCCAATTCACAACTCCGATCGCAGCGTGGGGACCGGGCTAAGCGGAGAATTGATGCGGCGACGGGCGCACGATTGCAATACTGAGTCGGAATTCACGCAGGCGTTTACGGGGTCGGCGGGGCAGAGTTTCGGGGCGTTTTTGACGGGCGGCGTCACGCTGAAACTGTTTGGAGAAGCGAACGATTACGTGGGCAAGGGGCTTTCCGGCGGAACGATTGCGATTTCGGCGGGGTCGGCGGCTTCGCGGCGCGGGGACGTGCTTACTGGGAACACGGTGCTGTATGGCGCGACTTCTGGGCAGCTTTATGTCAGCGGGCGCGCGGGGGAACGCTTTGCGGTTCGCAATAGCGGGGCGTTGGCGGTTGTGGAAGGCGTGGGGCAGCACGGCTGCGAATACATGACTGGCGGCGTCGTGCTGGTGCTGGGGCCGCTGGGACTCAATTTTGGTTCGGGGATGACCGGAGGGCTGGCGTACGTTTTGCGGGCGGAGGCCGAGGATGTGTTGCACCGCGAATTCGTGGCGTTGGCGGACACGGAGCCTGAGGAGCAAGTGTGGCTGCGGCGCGTGCTGGAAGCGCATCAGCATTTCACGGCGAGTCCGCGAGCGGGGCGATTGTTGTCGAGGAGAGGTGCGCTGCCGCTGGTGCGCGTGCAGCCGGTACACTTTCAAGGGACGATCGCGGGCACGTGGAAACCGGTGCTGGAACGGTTGCTGCCACGCGAGACCCTACTTGTTGCGCCGGAGATTCCGGCAATTTCCCAGGCGGCGCTGCACGCCTAGAAAGAGAATTACGACCGCGCACGACGTTTCGATTCCGATATAATCCACGTCGAGCGGTTGGCCCATGGACTTCGATCAACTCACTACATTTGTCTACGTTGCAAAATTGAAGAGTTTTTCGCGCGCGGGACAGAAGGTGTTTCGCTCGCAGTCGGCGGTGAGCGCGCAGATACGGCAATTGGAGCAGGCCTATCATGCGCGGCTGCTGGACCGCTCGGCGAAATCGGTGGAGTTGACTCCGGCCGGCGAAGTGCTGTTCGAGTATGCGGAAAAGATGCTGCGGCTGCGCGATGAGTCGGTGCAATTTGTCGCCGATCGCGGGAACGTGGTGCAGGGTCCGGTGATGTTCGGGGCCAACGAGGCGACCTGCCTGTATTTGCTGCCGGACATTTTTGCGGAGTTTCAGCGGCGGTTTCCGCTGGTGCACATCAGCATTTACCGGAACTTCAGCCACAAGATTTTGCAGCGCGTGGAAGATGGCTCGATCGACGTGGGCATCGTTACTTTGCCGACCAAGTCGCCGAACCTGAAAGTGCACCACATTCATCGCGACCGGCTGCGTTTCATGGTGAGCACGCGCAATCCTCTGGCGCAGCGATCGAAGTTGACGCTGGAAGAGGTGGCTTCGCAGCCGCTGATTCTTCCGCGCACCGGATTCACGCGGCAGGTGCTGGACAAATTGTTCCGGCCGTACCGATCGCGTGTTCATGTCGCTATGGAGCTGCCGAGCATCGGGATGATCAAGCGTTTTGTGGGCGCCGATGCGGGGGTTTCGTTCATCAGCGAGAGTTTCGCGAAGGACCAGGTGAAGGCCGGCGAGGTGAAACTGCTCACCGTGGAAGGTGTCGAGTTGTATCGCGAGCTGGGGCTGGTTTACCGGCGGGATCGCAGCTTGCCGCGCGCTGCGCAGGCACTCATCGCGCTGATTCGCGAATACCGCAAGGCGGCCGAACACTCTTCTGCGGCGTCGGACTAAAAAACCGCAGGGCTCGCAGACTCCGACCCTTCGAGACTCAGGGTAAACCTGCACCACAAGCTCGATTACTTTTTTGTGTCGGGAATGTCGAAGCTGAGGCTGGCGATGGCCTTGGCGATTACGTTTTCCTCGATCTGGATCAAATCACTGTCCGCGTAGGTCATTCCGAGCACGGTGAAAATATCGCCGCTACGGCTGATCACCACCAGAGTGCCGGACCATTCATGCTCGTCGGCTTTACCGTGATAGCGGAATTCAACGGCGGGCGATCCGCCGATGACCGTCTTGCGTTGCGAAACCCTCTTGTAGTTTTCGTAGACGTCGTAAAGGCGCTTCTCGACCGTAGTGGCCGCAGAGTCCAACGGCTCCTTCGTTTTTTCCCGGCCAACCACCAGCAGCGAGGATTCGTTCGATGTGCCCATGGCGACTATAGCGTTCGGTAGCGCGTTGCGTGCGTCGCCCATAATTTGCCAACTGGGTGCTTTGTACATGGAAAAACCGTGTGTGTAGTTGGTGTACAAATTCTTCTGAACGTCCTCGCGAATTGCGGGAAGCTCCGGGTCTTTCGGCGGCGCGGGCTGCGTGATGGTAGCGGGCAGGGGCGCGTTGGCGGTAGCCGTTGAACCCTTTAGCGCCGGGGGCTTGATCGCTTCTGTGCCTGTCGCGCCAGGCGGAAGCTCGGGCTTGACTGCTGCCGCGCTGATTTTAGGTGATGACTTGTCGGGCTTGTTCGGTTTGCCCGCGCCTGGCACTGCGGTCTTTTCGCTGGCATTACTGGCCGACGGCGAACCATCCGCCGCGGTCGCGACTGCTGATTCCGATTTCGGCTGCGGGTTCGCTGAGCCCTTGGTTGGCTGTGCGCCATTTTTCGCAGCGGCCTGGGCTTCGGCGGCTGTCGGGGCGGCGGGTATGATCGAGGCAATCTTGTCTTTTTCCACCAGGACATATCCAAAGTCGGTCTTGACCTTGAACATGTTTTCTTCGTAAGCGACGATCACACCGTAAAGCTTTTTGCCGTCTTTGAGGCGGATTTCATCGCCCCGGGCGGGCAGGGCAGTGGTCAAGGCCAGAACGCAAACGGGCGCCAGCCAAGCGCGCCGATTTAAAAGAACGCCCATGATCCGAGTATGGGCTTGGCCACGTTGGGCTGCAACTGGCGCTGTGCGGATGTGTCCGCCCTATTACTTGGCTTTTTCGTGCCCGGAAGGCAGGGACGCGCGGGGAAGCCTGTCTGCAGGATTTCAAACGGCCGGCGGCCCGGGAGAGCCCAAAGGCAATGGAGCCGCCAGCCGTTTCCCGTTTCCTCTACCGAAATCGATTATAGCGAACAAAAAGCGAAAGTCAAGAGCCGGCCCAAGTCACGGTCAGTTTCCGATAATCCGACTCTCCTGGCACTCACCTGATACGCAGACCGACCAAGAGAACAAGCCCGCTTGGCTTGCCGTTTGGGGCAACCCGACGGGAGAATCACGCCACGCAAAAAAAATGGGCAAAGACAAGGGCTCGTCTGAAACGCAAGCCCGCACACGCAACGTCTGTAAAGTAACGACGCGCTCGAGGCCAGGATTGGACAACGATGCCACAACCCAATTTGAACAAGGAATTGGCAACTTGCCAACTCTCAAGGCTTACCTCCTTGCATCGTCGCACAAATTACCGTTATAGACTGTGGAGCTTTGTCCTGGCAGCAATCTGCCTGACGCTTGTAGCAACACACGGGGTTCCAGCCCAAGATGCGGCCCGCCAACTTAAGGCCAAAAAAGCCGCGCCAGCCGATTATCTGAATACACAACCCGGCGTGGAGTATGTTGGCGACCAGGTTTGCGGATCGTGCCATTCCCTTGAATACAAGAATTTCAAACAAACTGCGATGGGTAGATCGGCTACGGTTCCCTCTCAGGACGATCTAGAATCTTTGGCAAAGCCAATCACCTTCTTCAGCAGTGCCCTGAACCGCAACTATAGTGTTTACTCCCGCAACGGCAAAATGTACCACGAGGAATCGCAGCGCGATGTGGAGGGCCAGCTTGTTTTTTCCGAGACACATGAAGTCGCCTATATTGTGGGCGCAGGCGAGGTCGGTAAGAGCTATCTGGTCGGCAACGGCGATGCCTTCTTCGTCTCACCGATTTCCTTCTACACGCGCATAAATGGATGGGATCTTTCTCCGGGATATGAAGCAGGTTCGTTCCGGGACTTCACGCGCCCGGTTCTCGAATTATGCGTGGACTGCCATACTGGACAGCCGCGCTTCGTTGCGGACAGACCGAACCACTTTCAGCAACCTGCTTTTCGATTTCTGAGCATTGCCTGTGAGCGTTGTCATGGTCCCGGCGCGCTCCATGTCAAACAACGCAGGCAGCGCCTTCCCCCTGAGGGTCCGATCGACTACGCCATTGTTAACCCGGCGACAATGCCAGCGGAAATCCGTGACGATGTCTGCGCGCAGTGCCACTTCCTGGGCGACGCCCGGGTCCTGCGGTCGGAGAAAAACTCTCTCGACTTCCGGCCGGGAACACCGCTGGATAAGACGGTGGCCATTTTTTCCGTTGCTGCAAAGGTCAAGGGAGAGAGATTCACCGCTCTGGATCAATTTGAACAGCTAAGACTGAGCCAGTGTGCGCTCGCAAGCAAAGGGCGCCTCGGTTGCATCACCTGCCATGATCCGCACGTGCAACTGCGCGGCGCGGAGGCGGCAGAGGACTTCCGCGAGCGATGCCTCACTTGCCATAAGGTCGACTCCTGCCGGGCGCCTTTTGCAAGCCGGCAATCCACTTCTCCGCCCGACAGCTGCGTGGCGTGCCACATGCCAAAACAGCAGCTCCAGAATATCAGCCATGCATCCGCGACAGATCACCGAATTCTTCGCGATCCTTCGGAGAATGTCCAGGCCCGCGATCAGGTTTTGCCGGTGCCCTCCGAAGACCTTCTGTACATTTCCAGACCACTTGGCTTTGAACATGCAACACCGGATTTGCGCAGTCTGGCTCTCGCGTATCCTCAAGTGGCGGGACATTATCCGGTACTCAGGCAAAAAGGTTTAGCAGCACTCCAACAAGCTGCGCGGGAGCTACCGGATGACGCCGAAATTCAAGGTACCTATGGGCTAATTCTGGCCCTCGCGCAACCGGGCGAGGGAGCCCGCGCAGGCGATGCTTTGCAAAGAGCAATCGACCTCGGTTCCAAGTCTCCGGAGGTGCGCAGTAAGTTGGCGGACCTTCGACTCCAGCAGGGACAAGTTACGGCAGCAATCGACCTGTATAAACAATCGATCCAAATCGAGCCATTCTATAGGCCGGCTTACGCCGACCTCGCGCGAGCCTATCTCCTGTCGAAGGATCTCGATAACGCTTACGAAATTCTCGGCCGCCTTCTGAAAATAGACCCCGGAAACGATGCCGCCCGTCAGGCGTGGCTCAAGCTCGCGCCCCCTCCTGACGAGCACCCTTAAAGTTCACGCCGGCATCCGGTTAAAAGGTCCTGCCCAGGAATCTAACCGCTATCGCGGCGCGCCGGTTTGAGATCATCGCGCGCCGATTTGAGATCATCGCGCGCCGATGCGAACTGGTTGACAAACAGCCGACTAGGGTAGAGGCTCTCGGCTATGGCTCCGTCTTACGTTCTGCTTTTTGCGTTCGGTATTGGCGTTATCGCGGGATTGCGGTCGCTGACTGCGCCCGCGGTCGCTGCGTGGGCTGCGCAGCGAGGCTGGCTGAACCTGCACAGCACCGCGCTGTCGTTTATGGGGTCGACCGCGGCGGTGGCGATTTTTACGATCCTTGCCGCCATTGAACTTGTGACCGACCAACTGCCCTCCACGCCGCCGCGGACGAAGGCGCCAGGTTTGATTGCGCGGATTCTGCTGGGCGGGCTTTCGGGGGCGGCGATCGCGCTTGCGGGAGGGCAATCGGCGGCGATCGGAGCTTGTCTAGGCGCAGCCGGGGGCGTGGCGGGAGCATTCGCCGGGTATCAAATCCGCACCGGGCTGGTGCGGGCGCTCAATGTTCCTGATTTTGTGATCGCGGTGCTGGAAGACGTGGCGGCGGTTGCGGGCGCCTTATTCTTCGTCACTCGCTTTTGATTCGGCTAGCGGGTCTTTGGCCAGCGAAACGAGAGCAGATGCTGGCTAGTGGTGCTATGCTACTCGCCAGCCTGTTATTTTAGCTTTCTATCGGGAAGGAAACTGCGGGAACTGGATTCCGCCGGTTCTGTGTTCACCGAATTCGGGCGAACAAAGCCCAAGTTCCGGGTCGGCTTGCCGTTCGTTGATCTCAAGTGCCAGGCGATTTCCTCCATCTCAGTCTTGGTGGCCAATCGCTTGTCCTGATAGAACGTACATGCTCGGACCGGGAAATGGATTTCGCGCTCGATGTAGAAATTCCTGCAAAAGACTTCCTCTTCCGAGACGCGGAATCCGGTGATGATGTGGCCCTGGGCACAGCTGCGACACAACGATTCGCAGCCTTCCGGAGTTCCTCCTTTTACTGTGATTTTAACCATGACGATCCCTTTTCTAAGAAGCGCCTTGCGCTTCGGTTAAGTCGGCACGCAGGTGCGCGCCCAGAGTCGGCCAGCGCGTTTGACTCGCAACACGATGCCGCGTAGTGGTAAGGCCTTCAAATAGTGGTCGCGGAGCCGATCTGGAGAGGAGCTAGAGGGGATGGACAGACCACGCCGCTCCGGTGCCAGACGGCAACGTTGCAAAACGATGGAATTGGCTAGACGTTTGCATGGGCGTAGTCGTTCCAGGTCGCAGGATGTCATACAAGCAGGAAAAATCAAATCACAAAACATTGAATGGCAATTTTCGGGGGTTGAATTGCTATTTCCGTCATTAAACGGTTTGTGTCTGGGATGTTTCCAATCGAGTGGCCTGAGTATCCAATCTTTGTTCTGTTTCCGAGGAGCCCGCCGATGACCACACCAGACCAGTACCAGGCGATCGTGATCGGTTCCGGGCAGGGCGGCACGCCGCTTTGCCGCAGCCTGGCGGAGGCCGGTCTGCGGACCGCGTTGGTGGAGCGGCGCCACGTTGGTGGAACTTGTATCAATGAGGGATGCACGCCGACGAAGACGATGTTGGCGAGTGGACGCGTGGCGTTTCTGGCCCGACGCGGGAGAGACTACGGCGTAAACACGGGCGAAATCCGTATCGAGATGGAGCGGGTGCGGCAACGCAAGCGCGACATTGTCGATAGCTTTCGCAACGGCAGCCAGAAACGGTTGGAAACGACCGCGAATCTCGACCTGATCTTCGGAGAGGCTACGTTCACCGGCCCCAAGACTATAAGTGTGCGCATGAAAGATGGAGCGCAGCGCACACTTTTCGCGGATCGGATTTTCATCAACGCCGGCGCGCGGCCATCGATTCCGAAATTGGAGGGCCTGAACGACGTGCCATTTCTGGACAGCACTTCGATTATGGAATTGGACGCTGTTCCCGAGCATTTGCTGGTGCTTGGCGGCGGATATATCGGTCTGGAGTTCGGGCAGCTGTTCCGGCGACTTGGCAGTCAAGTGACCATCGTGCAGTCCGGGGCGCAGTTATTAGCCGGCGAGGACGCGGACGTAGCCGAGGAAGTAACGTCAATCCTGAGGCAAGAAGGCTTGGACGTGCTACTGAATACCCGGGCACAGCGCGTTGCCAGGTCCGGCGCGCGCATTCAGTTGACCTCCAAAGGTAGAGAGGAAGGGCGTCCGCTGAAAGGCTCGCACCTCTTGATTGCCACCGGCCGCACGCCCAACACGGATAGCCTGAATGTCGGCGCCGCGGGAATTGCCACAGACGAACGCGGCTTCATTAAAGTAAACGCAAAGCTGGAAACCAATGTGGGAGGAGTCTACGCGCTGGGCGATATCAAAGGCGGCCCGGCGTTCACCCACATTTCCTATGACGATTTCCGGATTCTGCGGGCGAATGTGATCGAGAAGGGAAGCGCTTCCATCGAAAACCGAATAGTGCCTTATACACTTTTTATTGATCCGCAGCTCGGGCGCGTTGGGATTACGGAAACGGAAGCTGGCGCGCAAAAGAGGAAATATCGGGTCGCCAAAATGGGTATGAACTACGTGGCGCGCGCGCTCGAAGTCGACGAGAGTCGCGGGTTCATGAAGGCCATCGTGGATAGCGAGAGCGGGCAGATCCTCGGCGCTGCGGTCCTGGGGATCGAAGGCGGCGAAATTATGGCCATGCTACAACTGGCCATGATGGGTGGTCTGCCATTCACGACGCTGCGCGAGGGGGTTTTCGCGCATCCGACGCTGGCCGAGTCTCTGAACAATTTGTTCACGCATTTTGCGTAGCGCCGCTGGCCCATGAAAAACCCGGCTGTGCTACCGTTTCCACATGACTGCTGATCTTCCCGTTCGCAAAGCCATTCTGGAACGCCGAACCTACGATGCTCCCGCGGAGGGCCGCCAGGACAAGGTGCGGCTGGACTTCAACGAAAATACGGCGGGCTGCTCGCGTGCGGTGGTGCGCGCACTCCGTAAAATGTCGCCCAAGCAGCTGGCGATGTATCCGGAATATCAACGGAGCAGCGAGCGCATCGCGCGTTATTTCGGCGTGCAAAGCGATGAGCTGCTGCTGACCAATGGCGGTGATGACGCACTGCGCGTATTCTTTGACGCTTTCGTGGATGCGGGTTCCAGCGTTCTTATCTGCGAGCCTACGTTTCCGATGTACCGCTATTGGGCAGAAATCGCGGGCGCTCGCGTCGAGGCGCTGCGTTACGGGCCGGAGATGGAATTTCCGCTGGCCGGAATTCTTGCTGGATTGCAGAAGAAGCCTCGCGTGCTATTCATCGCCAATCCCAATAACCCGACGGGAACGCTATCGCAGATCGATGCCATCGAGACAATTTTGCGGTCCGCAACGAACACTGCCGTGGTCATGGATGAGGCCTACGCCGAGTTTTCGGGGGTTACACTGGTCCCTCACATCAGGAAATATTCGCAGCTATTCGTTGCGCGGACGTTCTCCAAAGCAGCGGGGCTGGCCGCTTTGCGACTTGGCTCGGTACTCGGCAAGGCCGAGTCAGTCGCGTATTTGCGCAGGGCTATGCCTCCGTTTCCCGTGAACCTGGCCGCACTGGTCGCAGCGGAAGCGGCAATTCGAGACCGCGCCGCCATTCGCGGGTACGTACGCGGGATTCTTCGCACGCGCGAGTGGTTTGCGGGGGAGCTGCGGCAGTTAGGGGTGAAGACTTTCGCAAGCGCCGGGAATTTTTTGTTGGCCAATTTCGGTTCAGGCGGGCCGCAATTGTTTCAAAGGCTGGAACACGAGGGAATCCTGTTGCGCGAGCGTTCCCACGACCTTGGACCCGGGTTCGTGCGCATCACGATCGGCACGCTGGCGGAGATGAGGCTGTTGCTGAAGGAGATCAAGCGGCGGCTGGGCCTCAGCGCAGATAGGCATCGATGACGTATTGCTGCACCATGCGCTGAGTATTGAAGAAAGACCCATTAATGGCGATAGCGTGTTGCATGACCGTCAGATAGCGCGAACGCTCTTTATAGAACATGGGCAGGATTATATTTTCGAGCTTGGCATAGAGCGACTGCGCCTCATTGAAATTGTCGGTCGCAACCGGCGCGGCGCCTGGCAGATGCGGTTCGCCGATGGACCAACCAGTGATTCCTTCGATGTGCCCTTCCACCCACCACCCGTCCAGAATGCTCAAGCTGGGCACGCCGTTCAACGCGGCCTTCATACCGCTGGTGCCGGAAGCCTCGAGCGGGTACTGCGGCGTGTTGAGCCACAAATCGACACCGGAGGTGATCTGGCCGCCAACCTGCATGTTGTACTCGTCGAGGAAAACAATGGATACGGCCTTGCGCAACGCCTTCTTGGCTTGAAAGATCTTGCGAATAATTTCCTTGCCGCCGCCATCGTGTGGGTGCGCCTTGCCGGCATATACGATCTGAAACTTTCCTGCGCTCTTGGCTATTTGCCGGAGGCGGTCCAAGTCCATGAGGATTAGGTCGGCGCGTTTATAACCTGTGGCACGGCGAGCGAAGCCGATAGTGAATGCTTCAGGGTCCAAGGACAGGCCTGTTTTCTTGCGGACGGTTTCAAACAGCTCATGCTTGGCAATCAGGTGCGACGACCAGACCTCCTCAGGCGGCAAACCCAAGGCGCTGCGCAAACTATAATTATCTTCGCGCCAGGAAGGGATGCAGCGATCGAAGAGTTCCTGGAAGGCTGGAGAGGCCCAAGTCCCGGCGTGGACGCCGTTGGTGATGGCCTCGATCGGCACCTGCGGAAACATTTTGCGGGAGGTTTCGCCGTGCAGCTTGGCGACTCCGTTGACGTAGGTGCTGAGGCTAAGCGCCAAGTAGGTCATGTTCAAGGAGGCGCCAGCGCGGGCGGCTTCCTGAATGTCGGGGAAATCGCGCTCGGCCTGCAACACGCGCTTCATCAGATCTGCTGAGGAGGCATCTTTCAGGTCAAAGAATCCGTTTTGATCCGGGAAGACGCGCGTCAAGTACTCCATCGGGAAGCGATCGTGGCCGGCGGGCACCGGCGTGTGGGTGGTGAAAACGCATTTGCTGCGCACCTTTACGATGTCTTCGCCGCGGATCGAAGTGCGCCCGGCCTTTTCCGCTTCTTCGCCCAGCAGTTCGAGGGAAAGCAGGGCGGCGTGTCCTTCGTTCATGTGATAGCGGGTCAAATCGTTATAGCCGAGAGCACGCAGGATGCGCACTCCGCCAATACCGAGCAGAACTTCCTGGCAGAGCCGGTAGTAAGCGTCGCCACCGTACAGGCTGCCGGTAAGAGCACGGTCGCGCTCTGCGTTGCTGGGCAAATCGGCATCCAGGAAATACACCGGCACCTCAAAACCACGCACGCCTTTCACGGTGTAGCGCCATGCGCGCAGCTCGATACGGCGGCTCTCCAACGGAACGGTCACCCGCGCGTCTTCTTCGGTGAGAAAATCCTCAACGCGCCACTCGACAGGATCCTCGGTCTGCGTGCCATCCTCGGCGAGGCGCTGGGAAAAATATCCCTTACGATAAAGGAGGGAAACGGCCACCATTGGCAGGCGAATGTCCGCCGCCGCGCGCACTGTATCTCCCGCCAGGACGCCCAAGCCGCCGCTGTAACTGGGCATGGCGTTCTCCAATGCGATCTCCATGGAAAAATAAGCGACAAATCGCTTGGGCGAATTAAAACTCGTCCCCATCTGCCTCGACACCTCGCCTACACCCGCATCCGTCGCTGTAGTCAAAAAAATGCACCCCTTTGAACTACATATTGTCGGGGAGAACTCTCACGCACGCAAGCAAACAGGGCAGGAGAGTTGCCATCCGAGAATTGCCCGCAAGGTCATTCCTCAGAGGTCGCAGCGTACTGTTGTACCGACTTCGCTGTATCCGGCGTCCTTTTGGCCTCGCGTGAGCGTCTAACCCATGCCTCCCAGCGGCGCGACCGCCCTGTCCAAATCGAAGATGCAGCGGGCCGGCGTTGTTCATAGTGCTGTCACCTGAGGACTCCATGCTTTCGTCAACCACGATCTATTTCAACAAGAAGAATGAGGAAGTAGCCCGCATTACGTTTGATGAGAATGACGTGCCCGGCTGGTGCATTAAGTCGAAGGCGGAGCCCGGTTTTAAGCGTAAATTTGCGGCGCAACGCGAGGCGTCCGCCGTGTGGATGCGCGAATTCGATCCTGAGACAGGCAAGCTGCGCGCGAAATCCCAAAGGAAGGAATTGGCTAACGCTTACTGACCCCCCTCGGTTGACTTTCAAGCGCGATGTCTGAAAGCCCGGTATCCGTTGCCGAAGATCGTACGACTGAACGAGGCGGGGGACTTCCCCGCAGGCGCCGGAAGTGGCTTGCGATCACTGGGCTTTCGCTGCTCGGGCTGTTTGCGGTGGCCTTGGCTCTTCTTGCGCTCCACTGGCCCTTTTCCCAACAACGCGTGATTGAGGCGCTGCAGGAAGACTTCCACGGGACGGTCACCTTCCGCGGCTTTCACGCGACCGTCTTCCCGCATCCGGGATGCGTCGCGGAGGGAGGCACGCTGGTGCGCGCGGGAAGTGCGGCGGGGTCTCCTCCATTCGCTTCCGCGCAGAAATTTATTGTCCGCGCCCACTACATCGATTTCCTGTTCCGACCTGGATACATCGCGCATATTGAGGTGCAAGGTCTGCAAATCCACGTTCCCCCAATTGGGACCATGCCTGCCACGCCACGGGATCAGAATCCGTCGACAATGCGGGTGGGGGAAGTGGTGGCCAACAATGCGCTCCTGGAAATCGCTCGCAAAGCCGGCGACCCTTTGCGCTTTCCGATTCACAACCTGGCCTTGAATTCCGTCAGCCGAAAAGAAGGGCTGAGTTACGATGTAGCCTTTCTGAATGCTGTGCCGCCGGGCGAGATTCAGTCTCGCGGCCATTTCGGTCCGTGGAACTCCGACGACCCGGGGCAGACTCCGGTTTCCGGTACATATAAGTTCGAGCACGCCTATCTGGGCGAGTTGGACGGGGTCGACGGCGTTCTCACTTCGCATGATCACTTCCAGGGAACCCTGGCCAAAATCGAAACACACGGATCGGTGGACATCCCCGATTTTAAGGTTCACCGGGCAGCGCGCAGTTCTCCCATCGCCAGCCGCTTTGATGCCTTTGTGAACGCTCTCAATGGCGATGTTCATCTGGAGCACGTAGAAACCGTCATTGTGAAAACGACCGTGCTGGCGCGCGGCAGTATCGAGGAGAAGCCCGGTCCGGCGCGCAAGGTTACTTCTCTGGACTTAAATGTTAGCCACGGGCGTATTCAGGATGTCTTGCGGCTTTTCATCAAGGAGCCGCGGTCGCCGATTGTCGGCGCGATCAGCTTTCGTGCGCACGTTACGGTCCCACCGGAAGGGCGTCCTTTTGAACAGGAAGTGGTGTTGGTCGGCGATTTCGGGATCGACGACAGCCGCTTTACGAAAACGGAGACGCAGGAAAAAATAGACAATCTCAGCGAAAGAGCCCAGGGCATGAAGATCGACGACAAGGCGGCAAAAAAACGCGAGGAAGATTCAGACGATGAAAACGATTCCTTGCGCGTCATTTCGGATTTGAAAGGACACGTCGCGCTGAAAAACGGCGTGGCCACGCTCACGGACATCTCTTTCAGCGTTCCCGGCGCCGTCGCCTACATGCACGGAACTTTCAATCTAACGAACGAGAAGATTGACTTTCACGGCGTGCTGCAAACGGATTCACAATTCTCGAAAGTTGGGGGCGGGGGAATCAAATCGATCTTTCTGAAACCCCTCGATGCCATTTTTAAAAAGAAACCAAAGGGCGCGGAGATTCCAGTAAAGATGACAGGAACCTACGCGCACCCGGAATTCGGCTTGGAAGTTACCGGCGGGAAGAAGGCCGAGACAGATAAGAAATAGAACACTCGCTCAAGGAAATCAAGGAATCGTTACGATGGCGGGATGAAGCTCCCATATCGTCGCCACTTGTGCGGAGCCGCGGTTGTGATCGAAATCCTCAAAGGCCATGCCCAGCACCTGCGCAGGCAAGGCTTGCGGCAACTCTCCGCCGTGTTGGGAATCCAGCTTGAACCCATGGTTTGCCAGTTGCGCTTGCGCCGATTGGCGGGCGCTACAGTACTCGCTGTCCACCGGAGTTTCGACGATCACGCGGGGCGCAGTCTTGTCCGCGGTCTGCGAAATCTCAAAATGCACATCGCAATCAGCCGCGTTTACACTCGCTTCCTGCACAAACGAGTCCGTGACGTGAAATACCTGGAGTTCGCGGCCGGTTCGCGGAGCATCCGGCGCAACAAAGATGTCCTGCGTCCAACTTAAAATTGTGTCGACACCAATTTCTTGTGCGGCGATATTGGGAATGGCGATGTGTTTGGCAATGTGGCGAAAATCGGCGATGTCCGGCTCGATTGGAAGACACTTGCAGAGATCTTCCGGAGTCGGTTGGAGCACTCCATAGTCGCTGCCTTTGCAAGAACCGGCAGCGAACCACAACAACATGGCGCTGCCAAGCACTACTGAAGTGTGAATCCTGAGATGCACCCATTCCTTAGATGCGGAGTGGCCGGCTAATGGAGGCTCCCCGCGCGTATTTAGCTCTGCGGCGAGTAGTCAGTCTCGCCGCTGGTGTTCTTGCGCCAAGCGGCTTCCGGGCCGTTGACGCGGGAGGTGGTCGAGCTTTGTTCGCGCTGCTTTTTCCCATACTGATCCTGGAAGCCGGGCAGGACACCTTCCAGCAAGCCGCCCAACCTCGTGCGCAAGACGGCCAGTGCCGCGCCACGAATGTTTTCCCAGGTGGCATTAACGGCACTGTCCTCTTGTCGCGTGATGGCATGGTCGTCGTAACCGGTGCGCTCCGCCTTGGCCTTCGAGCGATCCCGCGGCCGCGACGTACGGTACGAATTGCGTGTACCGCTGAACAGCACTGACAGTAGCAGACCGCCACCGAATGCCAGTCCAACCATCGTCCATGGGCGCTGCTCAAACTGCACATGCCAATCCACTGCGTTCTTAACTTTGTGCTGCAACTCGTGGATATTTTCTCCCAGTTCGCTGCGTTTCTCGTAAATGTGACGCTCTATCTGATCTGGTGTTTCGCCCATTGAACGTTCTCCCTCACAGTGCCAACAGTTTTCTCCGGGACGACTTTGACTTGCTTGAGACGTTTTCTGCCGACGTTTACCAACACGATCGAAATGACCAAGATAGCCGCGCCCACAATGAGGGCGGCGAGCCACGCATCCACGACGATGGACAACGCATCGACCACCGCGACCAGAATAAACCCTGCTCCGTACAAGGAAAGAAGACCGCCAATAACCAGCGGGACGCTGGAGCGCACCGCTTTTGTTGTTTCAACGTGGATTTCCGCTTTAGCCAGCCGAAATTCAGAACGAAATATTTCCTGGATGTTTGCAACAATATCCCGCAGAACCTCGCCCATAGTTCTGCCGTTGGTCAGAGGCGTTGTACTGTGCACGGCCATGCGTATCGTCCTCAGCCACCATTCCGCAACGCGCGTCCGGCAAAAAAGCCCACCACTGCCGCAGCTGCTAATGCGGCTCCCGGGTAGCGCCGCACCAATCCCTCGAAGTCCCGCATCATGGCGCGGGTGTCATGTTCGCGGAGATAGTCCGCAGCCACCTGGATCTTGTCCGCCGTGGTATGCGCCGCGTTGGACGCCTTGGTGGCGAAGCGCTCTCCACCGTCGTGCAGCGTCGAAGCGGTGCTTTCGAGCGTGCCTGCTGCGCGTACGCGTCCCTCCTCAATCTTGTCGCCCGCCTTCCGCCCCAAGTCCGCCACGCCTTCTTTTATCTGGGCGGCCGTATGGCTGATTTGCTCTTTTATCTCTCCCGGGTCGCTCGCCGAGTTTCTTCCTTGTGCGTCCATTGGTGTGTCCTTCCTTTGTTTGGGTCCTTAAAGATTCCGGTTAGGCTTGTTTGTTTCTAAAAACAACCACCGTGCTAGCAAAACAAGCACTCGCTCCGCCGTAACCTCGCCTCTTGAGCAGACTCCGTATTACAAGACGCAACCATCCGGCGAATGCTCCACTTCGGAATGCCCTTCACCCGAGCACCGCTTAGAGTTAGGCTCGTTCGGCTCTCGCCCCGCTTCTACGTGAACACCCTAACGTGAATCTGATAGACTGAGCCCGTTTTGTCGCTTATTACACGAAGACGGTTCCTCACTCGGTCCGCCCTAGCCGCAGCGGCCGCGTCGTCTTGTGCCAGGCTGGCCCTGTCCGCCCCCAGCGGCCCCGATGTGCATTTTCCGACTGAGGCTCGTGAGCGCATCGCCATCGCGTCCTATCCGTTTCGCGACTTCATCTCAGCCCGTGAGCAGCCCAGCGGTCAAAAAATGGATTTGAAAGACTTCGCTGTTCATTGTGGAGAGAAATTCAATATTCGCAAGATCGAGCCCTGGAGTCGGCACTTCCGCTCGACCGAGCCCAAATACCTCGAAGAATTTCGTCTTTCGATTGAAAAGGCACGCGGCGCCGTCGTGAACATCGCGGTCGACGGAGACCACGGTCCATATTCGATGGATGCCGCCGAGCGCGAGCAGGCATTAACGTTTAGCAAGAAATGGATTGACGTCGCGGTGGCCATCGGCTCGCCCAGCGTGCGAACGAACATAGCCGAAGCCAAGGACACCAAGCCGGACCTGGACCGTGCTGCAGAAACTCTGAAGCGCGTGGCCGAGTATGCCGCCTCCAAGAATATCGTCGTGCATCTGGAGAACGACAATCCGGTGAGCGAAGACCCTCTTTTCCTTGTGCAGCTCATCGAGAAGGTGAGCAGCCCTTGGCTGCGCTCCAATCCAGACTTTTGCAATACTTTGGCAAACGCCCCTGAGGACTATGCGTACAAAGGAATCGCCGCCATGTTCCAGCACGCATATGGGATTTGCCACGTTAAGGACATGGAGACGAACGAAAAAGGCCAAGTATTCCGTGTTGATATGACCAAGATGTTCGGCATCCTAAAGCGCGCAAATTTCCGTGGATACTGCTCCATGGAATGGGACACCCACGGCGATCCCTATCCCGGAACCGCCGCGTTAGTCGCACAAACGCTGCATTATCTCGGCCCGATTTCCTGAGTTTCCTTCGCTCGGTGAGTCAGGGAGCCCTGCGCCCGACCGAAGGCTCGGGAAATCCCTGACTCTCAAACTTCGCCGCACTTCTGTTTGGCCACGCCCGCTCGGCTATAATCGGGCTCGTGAAAACGATCCTCGAAGGCATTCGTGTCGTCGAATTGACCGAGGCGCTCGCCGGACCCTATTGCGCGATGTTATTGGGCGATTTTGGGGCGGACGTCATTAAAGTGGAGCGTCCCGGCACCGGAGATCAGTCGCGCGGCTGGGGACCGCCATTTGTGGGCGGCGAGTCAGCGTATTTTTTGGCGGCGAACCGCAACAAGCGCTCCATTGCGCTCAACTATGACCAAACCCACGATGCCGATATTCTGCAACGCCTCCTGGCCTCAGCGGATGTGTTCATCAGCAACCAACCTTCCTTGGATTCCTTGCGGCGGCGGGGGCTCGACCCGGAAGCTCTCCGTGCAAAATATCCGAGGCTAATTCATTGCAGCATCACGGGATATGGCTTTACCGGTCCCAAAGCCGGGCGGCCGGGCTACGACATCCTGGCGCAGGCCGAATCCGGACTGATGAGCTTTACCGGCGAGCCGGAAGGCGGTCCCATGCGCTACCCGATAGCGATCGCGGACATGACCTGCGGAATGTATTCGGCCATCGGCATTCTCGGCGCTCTGTTCGCTCGCGAGAAAACCAGTCAAGGACAATTTTTGGATATGGCACTGTTCGACTCTCAGCTCACGTGGCTGGCCAATGTTGGCAGCAGCTACCTGAACGCCAACACCGAGCCGCGGCGTTGGGGAAATGCTCACCCTAACATCGTGCCCTACCAGGTTTTTCGCGGGAATGACGGCAAATATTTTGTGGTCGCCATCGGCACAGAGCGGCTATGGAAGAAATTCATGGAGGTCTTGCAATCGGAAGCGACCGTCGGCGCAGACCCGCGTTTCGTCAACAACCCTTTGCGCATCGAGCACCGCTCCGAATTAGTTGCCATCCTGCAAGAGCGTTTCGACGTGGAGGCACGAGACGCCTGGCTGGAAAGGTTTGCGAATGCCAGCATTCCGTCCGCGCCGATCAACGCAGTTCCAGAGGCTTTGCACGACGCGCAGGCCTTAGCCAGGGGCCTGATCGTACAGATAGAGCACCCGGCGCTGCACGAAGTGCGCGGCATCGCCAATCCCGTCCGATTTTCGGAAATGCCGGTGAGCTATCGTCTGCCGCCTCCGATGTTGGGAGAGCATACTGAGGAGATTTTGCGAACGTACGCGGCTTATCCGTAGGCGTTGATTGCCCACGTTTGAATTTATTGGTAGCTAGCCACCAGTTCGCCGTTCGCGATTTTCAGGCCAGAAATCTCAGCCGGCAATCGAAGCTTTTCGCGATTCTCCGGCGAATCCATCATCTTTTGCACGGCCGTTTCCAGTGTCGATTGCGGAATCGGCAGCGACCCGATTTGTCCGCTTACCGGCTCGAAACGAAGATAGCCGTTCGCCGCCGCCAGGCGCCCCTCGAGCTGCAGGGTCATGTCCTTGCCGTGAAAATCGAAGAGCACGTAAGCGCGGACCCGATCATCTACAAGTTCTATCTTCACGTCACGCACGGAAGAGCGTACTTGCTCGACCTGCTCCGCGGTTGTGCCGGTCGGTGCGGGAAGATTGGAATCAACGCCGTCGGGAGAAGCATTGGTCGAAGTTGCTCTCGTGGGAGAGTTCGGGGAGATATCGAGATGCGAAGCGAGGTAGGAATTCAGCTCCGTCTGATCGAGGCGAAGCGTCGCGGGTTGGCCGCTGGCCACCGCTTGCTCGACTGCCTCGACTTTCTGCTCCACGCGCGCGGCGACCTGTGGACTGGTGGCGATCACCGGCGGAGGCGTGGCGTGAAACACCATCAGCAGCGTGATAATCGCCGCGAGGTACGTCGACCAGCGCACGATCCGGAAAGTGAGGCGCAACGGGCTGAGCTTGCGCGGAATTACATCCTGGGAGACAGTAGCGTTGCCGGGGGTGGGGGCATTCATCGATGCGGCCTCCTCGGTGAAGACAGAACTTGCTGATATAGACAGACCCTAAGAGGTACAGACGTTGGGGACAAGAGAACTCGAGTACAGGCGCGTCCAATTGAGTACGATTGGAAACGGAAGGCAAGCTCTATCGTTCTACATCTATGGCGTCACGCGACATAGTTGAACCTCCTCAGCGCCATGGATCGGAGTTGCCATGAAAAAATTCCTGCTAATTTGCGGTCTTGCGGCGGCTGGCGTCTGCTTGTCTCTCTTCTCAACCGCGTTGGGTCAGCCCCAGAGTTCGGTGCCCCAATTTACGCCCGATGGCAAGCTTGTGCGTCCGGCCGGATACCGGAAATGGGTTTACGTCTCTTCGGGGTATGGCATGAGCTATAGCCAGAGCCCGGGCGGAATGCAAATGTTCACCAACGTTTTCGTTTCGCCTTCCGCGTACGATGCTTTTGTGGCCAACGGGAAGTGGCCGGATAAGACCATGTTCGTACTCGAAGTGTATGGGTCGGCGTCGCGCGGCTCGATCAACAAGCACGGAAGTTATCAAACGGATTTATCCGGCTTGGACGTGGAAGTAAAGGATGAAACGAGGTTTCCCGACAAGTGGGCCTACTTCAATTTTTCGGAAACGGCCACCTCGGCGAACGCCGACACTCCCAGCAGGAACGACTGCTGGAAGTGTCATGATCAGAACGCGGCGGTGGAGCATTCATTCGTGCAGTTTTATCCGGAGCTACTGAAAATTGCGCGTGCGAAGGGAACAATCAAGGCGGGAATCCGGTTGGACGAATAACTTCACAGAGGTTTCATGGAGCAAGCCTTCCGGGGCCAGACAGCGATCGTAACGGGTGCGGGAAGTTCGGCAGGGATTGGGTTTGCGGTCGCGCGGGCACTGCGGATGGCTGGCGCACAGGTTGCCGTTACTTCCACGACCGAGCGCATCTACGAACGTGCGCGGGAACTGGACGAGACCGGCCAGAATGTTCTGGCCATTCCGGCTGATCTAACGGCCGAGGATGAGGCCGGACGAATTGTACGCCTGGTGCTGGAGCGTTATGGCCGAATCGATGTGCTGGTCAACAACGCGGGAATGGCGCAGACCGGACGCCCTATCGACGGGAAGCTGCTACGAGAAAGCTCGTACGAAGATTGGCGGCGGCAGGTCGAAATCACTCTACATACAGCCTTCTTGATGACGCGCGCCGTGCTGCCGGCGATGACCGAAAGAAAGTACGGGCGCATCGTTAATGTGTCTTCCGTGACTGGGCCGCTGGTCAGCAATCGCGGCTCAGCCGCTTACGGTGCCGCCAAGGCCGCGATGGATGGCATGATGCGCGCCGTCGCGCTGGAGACCGCGCTTGACGGAATCACCATCAATGCCGTCGCGCCGGGATGGATTGCCACCGCGTCATCCACGGAATCCGAGCGAGTCGCGGGCTTGCATACGCCGGTAGGCCGCGCCGGAACGCCGGAGGAAGTTGCCGCAGCCGTTTGCTTTTTGGCCTCGGTGGCCGCCTCGTATATTACCGGGCAATCTCTGGTCGTGGATGGCGGGAACATCCTGCAGGAAAACAAATCAGGTTAATCTGTGCTGGTCCACGCGACGTCCCCCTTGCCGCACCGGCCAGCGTGCTACACACTTAGCTTCCAGCCCTTGCCGTTCGTGCTCCCTCGGAGGACCTCGATGCGCCGCGTCTTGTCTTTTTTTCTGTTCCTAGTCCTTCCCATCCTAGCCGTTGCGCAGGAACCTTCGGAACCGCCCAGACAGTCGCAAACGTTGCCAAAGCAGCGCCTGAAGATTGGGGTGGCCATGGAGGGCGGCGGCGCCCTGGGGCTCGCCCACATCGGCGTGCTGCAATGGTTCGAGGAGCAGCACGTTCCCGTGGACTTCATCGCCGGTACGAGCATGGGCGGTCTGGTCGGCGGCTTTTATGCAACGGGGGTCAGCCCCGCGGACCTGAAGACTCTGATCGAGAGGCTGGATTGGGACCGGATTTTGCGCGACCGCACGCCCTATGAAGACTTGTCCTTCCTGCGCAAGCAGGATCAGCGTGCCTATCCGAATTCACTCGTTCTCGGCCTTCGGAAAGGCCTGTATCTCCCGGCCGGACTCAATGCGGGACATCAGATCGGCCTGTTGATTGACCGCGAGACACTCCCTTACTTTGGATTGTCATCATTCGACGCGCTGCCCGTGCCTTTTCGCTGTGTGGCCACCGATTTGGTTAGCGGCAAACAGTTTGTGTTCAAGGACGGATCGCTTGCGGAGGCCCTGCGCGCGACCATGTCCATCCCCGGCGCGTTCACACCTGTGCACGACGGTCAGCGTGTTTATGTGGATGGCGGCTTGGTGAATAACCTGCCCACCGACGTGGTGCGCCAGATGGGCGCGGACATCGTGATTGCCGTGCACCTGGAGACTCAGCCCACGGAAGCGAAAGACATTCAGTCGCTGTTGAGTGTGCTGGAGCAGTCCGTGCGCGCGGTCATCTCCGAGAGTGAAGTTCGCGGATTAGCCAATTCCGATGCCATCGTTTCCGTCCCGCTGGGACATTTCTTGATGAGGGACTTTACGAAGAATGTTCCCATCATGCAGGCAGGTTATGAAGCCGCCAAGGCTAAATCCAAACTGCTCTCTCGCTTCGCCCTGGACGACGCCTCATGGGATGAATACGTACGCGAACGCGACAGCCGCAAGCAGACCACTACCGCCGTTCCCCAGTTCATTCAGGTGCAGGGAACTAGTCCGCAAGCCCAGGAGGATATTCGCCGCTACTTGAAGAACTTCGTCGACAAGCCTCTCAACGCAGACAAGCTGGACCCGGCACTTACGCAACTCACCGGCAGCGGGCGATACGACACATTGGATTACCGCATGGTGGAACGGGACGGCAAGCCGGGCCTGCTGATTGTCGTCAAGGAGAAAGACTTTGCGCCGCCAACCCTGCAGCCCGCCTTTGAGATCGATGGCTCAGAAGCGGGCGACATTGAGTTCACGCTGGGCACGCGGCTCACCCTGGCCGACGTCGCCGGATTCCGCTCCGAATGGCGCACAGACTTTCTGTTCGGCAACACCTACGGAGTCTCCAGCGAGCTATACCGACCCTTCCGGGCGGAGAGCCACTGGTTCGTTGCGCCTCATGCCAGTGCCAGCGACGCGACTTTCCAGATTTACGCGAAGAATGATCCGCTGGCCGATTACCGCATCTATCGCGTGAATGTCGGCACCGACCTCGGATACGGATTCAGCCGCTTTAGCGAGGTCCGCGTGGGCTACGAGGTGGGCCATCTCAGCACAAGACTACGCCTCGGCACGCCCGAAATTCTCGCGGTCGATGGCCGTACTGGCGCTGCCCGCTTGCGGTATTTGATGGACCACACCGATGATCCGGTCATTCCATTGCGCGGCGTTCGCTGGGAGTCAAATTTCCACTGGTTCGACTCCAGCCCCGGCGCGACAAGTTCCTTTCCCGTGTTGGACGCTCGCGTCGAGTTTTTTCAGCCCGTATCGCGCGCGGCTTCTTTTTTCCTCAGCAATGAAGGGGGCAGCACGTTTGGTTCGCGGAACACC
>Ga0307477_10001123_pt1 | contig 23856 bp, 25 predicted proteins | sample atmos_gasesECM2C_FD_203316 | JGI IMG/M metagenome (GOLD analysis project Ga0307477, IMG submission 203316) | Hardwood forest soil microbial communities from Morgan-Monroe State Forest, Indiana, United States - atmos_gasesECM2C_515 | ecosystem: Environmental > Terrestrial > Soil > Temperate...
CGCTTGCAGGTCCGGGCGGGGATCGAGGGACGGGGTGACGACACGCCCGAGACCATCCGCACGCGACTCCAAGTGTATCAACGCGACACCGCGCCTCTTATCGCCCACTACGCGCAGCGCGGCAATGTGCACCGCGTCCACGCGAACGGCACCATCGACCAGGTCGCGACCGAGATCAAGCGGATCATCGGACGATGATCACGATCAAGTCACCGCGGGAGATCGAAACGATGGCGGCGGCCGGGCGTCTGGTAGCGCAGACCCTGGCACTTGTCGCCCGCAACGTCCGCCCAGGAATCTCCACGGGGGAGCTCGACCGGCTGGCCGAAGAGTTCATCCGCGGGCACCCCGGGGCCCGGCCCTCCTTCAAAGGGCTCTACGACTTTCCCGCGACGCTCTGCACGTCGATCAATCAGGAAGTGGTGCACGGCATCCCCTCCCCCAAGCGCGTCCTACGTGACGGTGACCTGCTGAGCGTGGATGTCGGGGTCTGTGTCGACGGGCTGCACGCCGACTCCGCAGCTACGTTTCCGGTCCTGCACGCGTCGCCCGAGGCCCAGCGGCTGTTGGAGGCGACGCGCGCCGCCCTCGAGGCCGGCGTGGCCCAAGCCCGTGCCGGCAACCACGTCGGGGATATCGGCCACGCCGTGCAAGAGGTTGCCGAGGGGGCGGGGTACTCCGTGGTGCGGGAGCTCGTGGGTCACGGGATCGGGGCGAACGTACACGAGGAACCGCAAATCCCCAACTACGGCAAGCCGAAGCGCGGGCCGCGGCTCGTGGGCGGCATGACCCTCGCCATCGAGACGATGGTCAACGCCGGTGGTGCGGAGATCCGGACCCTCGAGGACCGATGGACCGTGGTGACCGAGGATGCGTCACTCTCCGCTCATTTCGAGCACACGGTGGCCGTGGCGGAGAACGGGGGTCCGCCACGGATTCTCACCCTCGCCGACTGAACGCCCGAGCCTAGAGCCCTGGGTCCCGCTCGAGTCGCTCGGCCTCGTTGAGGGCGTGTGCACCGAGCGTCGCGTCGGACAGCGCGGCGATGTTGACACGCACGTTCACGACCGCGGCGGCGAGCGCGGCCCGCGCCAGCAACTCCGCCACGCTCGCATCCGAGCGCGCGCTCTGATTCCCAATCGATCCGATCTCGCGGGCGAGGACGAGGAGGCGTGCCGCGTGACGCGCCACCTCGACGGGCGGCTGCGTGGCGTCGACTAGCGCGGCGTCGATCACGGCCCGACGGGCCGGGTCCTCCCGGGGGCGGGTGTAGGCCGAGCGCACGCGGCGGTAGGCGGCCGCGTCCTCGTCGACGAGCGATCGCAGCCTCTCGCGCACTTCCTCGGCCTCTGCGAGGACCGCCTCGATGCGGTCTGCGGCGTCCGCGAAGCCTTTCCGACCGATCGTCAGGCGGGCCACCATGGCCACGAGGGCACCGGCCACCGCCCCGACCAAGGCTGCGGCGCTCCCGCCCCCCGGCGTCGGGCTCGCGGCCGCGAGGTCGCCGAGAAACCCCTCGAGCGTGGGCCCCTCGTGCTCTCGGATCTTGGCTTCGAGGAGATGGGCCCCGGGGTCGTCCAGCTTGAGGTGCGCGGCCGCCGCGTCAAGCAACGCCCGCTCGGGGATCAGGCCGACCACCTCGCTCTTAACGATCCCGAGACCCCGCCGCTGCGCTTCGGCGGCGATGGCGGCGAAGACCTTCGCGGGCGCAGTGGTGTCGATGTCGAGCAGGTTCATCGACACCTGGGCCCGTCCCTCGACCGCGAAGCCGGAGGCCTGCACGGCGGCGAACCCGCCACTCGAACTGCGAATCTGCCTCGCGATTGCCTTGGCGACCGCTACATCGGATGTGTCGAGGTAGACGTTGAAAGCGACCAGGAATGGGCGCGCGCCAATCGCCGTCGCCCCCGCCGTCGGATGGATGTGCCGCGGGCCGTAGTCGGGGTCGGCGGCGGGGTCGCGTCCGAGGCGCTCGCGCAGGCCCTCGAATTCCCCCTTGCGGACGTCGGGGAGCCGCTCGCGGTCGGGCCGCGTCGCCGCCCGGCCATAGAGGTAGATCGGAATCTCGAGCTCCGCGCCAGCCCGCGCGGCAAGGGCCCGGGCGAGAGCCACGCACTCGTCCATGGTCACACCGTGGATCGGCACGAAGGGTACCACATCGGTCGCCCCCATCCGCGGATGTTCGCCCTGGTGCACTCGGAGATCGATCCGCTCCGTGGCGACCTGCATCGCGCGGAAGGCAGCGGCGATCGCGGCCTCCGGCGGGGCCACTAAGGTGAACACCGAGCGGTTATGGGAGCCGTCGACCTGGACGTCGAGCAGCGCGACCGCGGGCACCGATTGGAGCGCCGCGCGGAGCGCGGCGATCGTTGCCGCGTTGCGGCCCTCTGAGAAATTGGGCACACACTCAACCAGGGGCCGAGCCATTTACGCGTTGCGCAGTACCTCGAGGAGCCACCGGTACAGCGTGGGATTGCCCGCCACGAGGGCCCCCCCTCCGAGCACATCCGTGGCTCCGTCAAGGGTCGTGGCTACCCCGCCCGCCTCTCGGATGAGCACCACCCCCGCGGCCACATCCCACGGCGCGAGCGTCAGCTCCCAGAACGCATCGAAGCGACCCGCGGCGACATCAGCGAGGTCCAGCGCGGCGGCCCCGGCTCGCCGGATGCCGCTGACGGCCGGCATCACCATGGCAAACTGGCGAAGGTAGTGCTCCACGCCGTCGAGCTGCTTGAACGGAAACCCGGTGCCAACGAGGGCGTACTGCGGCGCCGTAACGGTGGACACGGCCAACCGCCGGTCGCCAACCCACGCGCCATAGTCGGCTGCTCCCCGGTAGACGAGATCCCGCGCCACATCATGAACCACACCGATCCGGAGCTCGCCGTGAACGAGCGCGGCGATCGAGACCGCATATTGCGGATAGGCGTGGAGGTAATTGGTGGTCCCGTCGAGGGGGTCAACGATCCACACCACCTCCCCCGCCTGCGCGGCCGTAGGCGAGAGCTCTTCGCCAACCACCACGGAGCCCGGCACGTGGTCCGTCAACCACTCCGCGATGAGGGCCTCCGCGCCGCGATCTATTTCGGTCACGAAATCGTGGCGGCTCTTCTCGGTCCAGGTGTCCGGTCCCGCCGCCTGGGAGCCACGCAGGAACCGCGCGGCCCGAGCCGCCGCGACCACGGCCACATCCACTAAGTCTTTGATTTCTCGCACCTTGCGGCACCCCGCCTGCGCCTCGTAGGTTGTCAGCCCATGGCGCGCGTCTTTTCCGGCATTCAGCCCTCGGGCGAGTTGCATATCGGCAACTACCTGGGCGCCGTGCAGAACTGGGTCCGATTGCAGAGCCAACACGACTGCCTGTTCTGTATCGTGGATCTACACGCCATCACCCAACCCTACCCCATCGCGTCGCTGCGGCAGCGGACGCTCGACATGGCGGTGGGCTTGGTCGCAGCGGGCCTCGATCCCGCGCGGTGCATCGTCTTTGTACAGTCGCACGTACCCGAGCACGCGGAACTGCACTGGCTGCTCAACTCCGTGACGCCGCTCGGCGAACTCGAGCGCCAGACGCAATTCAAGGATAAAGCGCAGCGGCAAGAAAGCGTACAAGCCGGCCTGCTGAATTACCCCGTCCTCCAGGCGGCCGACGTCCTGTTGTACCTCGCCACCCTCGTGCCGGTCGGCGAGGATCAGGTGCAACATCTCGAACTGATGCGAGAAATCGCCCGTCGCTGGAACACCCGATTCGGCGACGGCTTCGCGTTCCCCGAGCCCCAGGCCCTGCTCGCGACGACCCGACGCGTACTCGGGTTGGACGGTCAGGCCAAGATGTCGAAGAGCCTCCGGAACACGATCAGTCTCGTCGACCCGCCCGACGTGATTTGGGAGAAGCTCAAGCCGGCCGCCACGGACCCGGCACGGGTGACGCGCAAGGACCCGGGGACCCCGGATCTCTGCAACGTGTTCACGATTCATCAGGGCTTTTCCCCGCCGGAGACCCAGGCGCAGGTGGCGCACAACTGCCGCACAGCGGCCTGGGGCTGCCTCGACTGCAAGCGCGTCCTGGCGGACAACATGATAGCGACCCTCACCCCTATCCGCGAGCGCGCCCAGGAGATGCAGGGCCAGCCCGACAGCATCACCGAGATCGTGCGCGACGGCGCGGCGCGGGCCGGGGCCCTCGCGCGTCGGACGCTGGCCCAGGTGCGGCGACACATGGGCTTTCTCGAACCGACCGGGGGGGAGGGCTGATGGGGCAGATCGCCCAGCAGATGGTGGACGTCTTCAAGCTCCAGCTCTTGGCGCAGCTCGGGTTGGCGACCCTATGTGGGGGGTGGATCGGGCTCGAGCGCGAACTGTCGGGGAAACCCGCCGGGTTGCGCACCAACATGCTGATTTGTGTGGGCGCAACCCTGTTCACGTCGCTGTCGCTGACGTTGTCACTCGGGCGCGGCGACCCCGCGCGAGTGGCGGCGCAGATCCTTCCCGGAATCGGCTTCATCGGCGCCGGCACGATTCTGCATACGCGGGGATCGGTCACTGGCCTGACCAGCGCGGCAACGATCTGGGTTGTCGCGGCCATCGGGATGGCGCTCGGGGCCGGCGCCTACATGGAGGCGCTCGAGACGACGGCCCTCGTGATGTTGGTGCTGTGGGGCCTCGGTCGCCTGGAGACCCAAATCGGGCGCGCGGCGATGCAGAGCCAACTCATCATCCACGCCCAGCCCACGCCGACGGCCCTCGACGACGTCGAGGCCGTCGTGCGGCGGACCGGCCTCGAGATCGAGCGCACCGTCTCGCGCCAAGAGAATGTGGACCTCGTGATCGAGCTGGACCTGCGCGGGCCCAAGCGCCTGCACACCGAAGTCCTCTCGAGCGTGCTGCACCTCCCGAGCGTCCGGACCGTGTCGACTGGAGAGTGACGCGGCCCTGGCTCCTCGAGGTGACGTCGCGAAGAGCGCTGCGGGTCTCCCGGACGCCGGCAGGCGCTCCCCGTGAGGGAGGTGTGGCGCGAGCGCCGGGAGGCCGTTGCGACCCGGCAGAGCCCCGGGTCCCGCGCGGCCGCAGGCGACCCTCGAGCGCGCGCCTTGGGACACGCGAAAATGGGGCTCTTGGCCCGGAACATCCGGCGCTATCTTGCAGGAGCGCTCCTCCTTCACCTGGCGGACCAGGAGGCCCGGTAGCGATGGACGAGGCACGATCCCGCAGTCCCAGGGTGAGCGGACCCGGGGCCGCCCCGCAGGGCGGCATCGAGAAGATCATCAAGGCCGCGGTCGATCGTGGGGCTTCGGATCTCCACATCAAAGCGGGCGACGTATTTCGGGCCCGCATCGACGGCAAGCTCGTCCCACTCACGAAGCAGCGCCTCACCCCGGAACAGACGAAGGCCATCGCCCTCCGTTTGATCCCGAACGAAGAGGACCAAGCGCGGATCGACCGGCTGCGCGACTACGATTGCTCCTGGGGCCTGCCCGGGCTGGGCCGCTTCCGCGTCAACATCCTCCGACAGCGCTCGTCGTTCATGATCGTGATGCGGGTCATCCCCTTCGATGTGCCGTCGTTTGAGTCGCTGAAGCTTCCCGCCGTCCTGGGCACGATCGCCTCGGCCGAGCGCGGGCTGGTGCTCGTGACGGGGCCTACGGGCTCGGGGAAGAGCTCGACAATGGCCGCCATGGTGCATCACATCAACGAGCATCAGCAGCGACATATCGTGACTCTGGAGAACCCGATCGAGTTCCTCCATCGCGACCTCAACTCGTCCGTCACGCAGCGGGAGATCGGCGTCGACACGGACGACTATCCGCGCGGCCTGCGGGCGGCGCTCCGCCAGGACCCCGATGTCGTACTGATCAGCGAAATGCGGGACGCCGCGACGGTGGATACGGCGCTCAAAGCGGCGGAGACCGGGCACCTCGTCATCTCGGCGCTCGACACGCCGGACGCCGTGACGACAATTGGGCGCGTGATCGCGTGGTATCCCGCCGAGGAGCAGGAAGGCATACGCCTACGGCTCGCCGAGTCGCTGCACGCCGTGGTGTCGCAGCGGCTGCTGCCGCGGAGCGACGGGCGCGGCCGCGTCGCGGCCCTGGAAGTGTTGGTCTGCACCGAGGACGCCCGGGGGATCGTGCGGGCCTCGACGCGGATCGACGAGCTCCACGTCGTGATTCGCGCCTCGCGCGATCAGGGCATGCAGGGGCTCGACCAGCATCTTATGACGCTGGTTGCCGATGGCGCCGTCACGTATGAGGCGGCGCTGGCCGCGGCGTCGAACCCGGCGGAGCTGGAGCCGCGCATCCGCGGCATGCGTCGCCGCGCTCCCCCGGCCGCGGGAGCGAAGGTGACGCCCGAACGCACCCCGGTCGCGGACGACCTGTCGAGCCTCCTGCCCGGTCAGTGAACGCGCGGCGCCCCGCAGGGGTTCTTGCCGCCATCACGACGCCCTTTGACTCAGCCACCGGCGACGTTGCGCTGGGCCCCCTACAACGCAACGCCGCGACGTTGCTCGCCTCCGGGTTGGATGGGATCGTCGCGTGTGGGTCCACGGGCGAAGCCCCGGCCCTCGAGCCGGATGAGCAACGCCGCGTGGTGGGCGCCTTGCGGCAGCTCGTGCCGGAACGCTGTTGGCTCATCGCGGGTGGGGGGGCCGAGTCCACCCGGCAGGCGGCGGCACTCGCCGCCGCCGCCGCCCGTGAAGGAGCGGACGCGATCCTCGTCCGTCCCCCGGCGTATTTCGCCGCCGCGACGACGCCCGCAACCCTGCGCGACTACTACCGAGCGATCGCGGATGCGAGTCCCGTCCCGATCTTGGTCTACAACATTCCCAAGTACACTCACCTCAGCCTCGAGCCGGGGATGCTCGAGGAGCTGGCCTCGCACGAGAATATCGTGGGAGTCAAGGATTCCTCGGGCGATCGGACCGGCCTTGCAGCCTACCGCGACGCCGTCCCCCGCTGGTCGGTTCTGGTCGGGTCGGGATCCTTGTTCTCGGCCGCCCTCGAGCTGGGGTGTAACGGCGCAGTCCTCGGGGTCGCGTGTTTCGTGCCGGCACTCTGCGCGGAGATCTACGCAGCGTTCCAATCCGGCGAACGCGCGCGCGCGGGCCCGCTGCAGCAGCGCTTGGAGCTGCTGCATCAGGAGATCGTCGGTCGGCTGGGCCCCGCGGGTGTGAAGGTCGCGATGGACGCGGTCGGGCTGTACGGCGGGCCGTGCCGCGCGCCGCTCGCGCCGCTGCTCCCGGCCGAGCGCGCCCGCGTCGCGCGCCTCCTCGCCGCGTGACTGACTACCATCGCCTGCTGGCCGAGCTCGCCGCGCCGCGGCTCACCGGGTCCCCCCGTCACGCGCGCACGCGCGAGGCGCTGCGAGCGGAGCTCGAGCGCCGCGGCTACGTGGTGCTGGAACATGCGTTTCCCGTGCGGCTGCCGGGACGGCTCGCGGGCGCGCGGTACGCTGCCGGCGCGCTGTTGTGGGCCTCGGCGAGCGCCGCGCTCGCGCGGGGGGTGCCCGCCCTCGGGGGGGTGAGCGTGGCCCTTGCCGCCCTCCTCGTGCTTGGGGTCGCGCTGCTCGGTCGCCGCGCGCGGCCTGAGTCCCTCGTGGGCGTGAACTTGATCGGCGTGCGGCCGCGCGCGCGGGTGACGGTGTGGGTTGCGGCGCACTACGATTCCAAAGGACAACCCCTGTCGATGCTGTGGCGGCTCGCGGGCGCGGTGACGGCGGTGGTGGGGACCGTGACGCTCGGAGTGGTTGTAGCGGCCTGGGTCAGCGGGGTCCGGTGGAGTCGCCCGACCGAGTTGTTCCTCCTCGTGCCCGGGGTCGTCGGGGGCCTCGCGCTCCTGCAGAACCGTGCCACCAACAGCTCGCCCGGGGCAGTCGACAACGCCTCGGCGCTCGTGACCGCCCTTGCGGTCCTCGATCGCTTGCCCGCGACGGCTGCGGTGGGGGTGCTGTTCCCCGATGCTGAGGAATATGGGCTGCTCGGCGCGCGCGCCCTCGCGCGGGAGCGAGCCAACTTGTTCGCGGGGACGGCGCTGCTCAATCTCGACGGCATCGACGATCGAGGCCCGACGTTGTGCGTGGTTCATCGCGGCGGGCCCCTTGTCGACGCGGTCGCCGCCGCCCTGGGCGCTCGGCGCCGGCGCTGGATGCCGGTCGTGGTCGACGGCTCGGCGTTCGCGCCCGTGACGCGGGAATGCGCGACGATCATGCGGGGGGACTGGCGCACCGCCGCCGTGGTGCACACGGCCCGCGACACCGTGGATCGGCTGACCCTGAGCGGCTGCGACCGTGTGGCCACCGGCCTCGCCCAAGCGCTCGAGGGCCTGTTGCCCGCGTGAGGCGCAACCTCTAGCTTTCTTCGGAGGATGCTCTAACGCCCCGCCTGTCGGGGCGTTTTTGTTGGAGGGACATGTTCGGACCGAAGATCCATTGCGTGGTGGTCGTCGGCGCTCAGTGGGGCGACGAGGGCAAGGGCAAGATCGTCGATGTGCTCGCCGAGCGCGCCGACCTCGTGGTCCGCTACCAAGGCGGCGCCAATGCCGGGCACACGGTAGACACGGGCGCCGGCGAGTTCGTGCTGCACCAAATCCCGTCAGGGATCATCCAAGGCGCCGTGTGTCTGGCGGGAAACGGGGTCGTGCTTGACCCGGAGACGTTCTTCACCGAGCTCGATGAGCTCACCGCCCGCGGCGTGCGCACGGAGCACAAACTGTACGTGTCCGACCGCGCCCATCTCACGCTGCCCTATCACAAGCTGCTCGACCAGGCTCGCGAACGTCGGGAGCACATCGGGACGACCGGACGCGGCATCGGCCCTGCCTACGAGGACAAGTACGGTCGCCGGGGGATCCGGGTAGGGGACCTGCGCCACTTGGACCGGGCCCGCGAGCTGGTATGCGCCCGGGTGCAGGCGGCGAACGAGTTCCTGGGTCTGCTGGGCGCCGCCGAACGGGCGGACGCGCCGGAGCACGTGCGCCTGCTCGAGCGCTTCGCGCCGCGACTCTTGCCGATCGCCGTGGATGCCGGCAGAGTCGTGTACGAAGCGTTGGAGCGGGGGGAGTCGGTCCTGCTCGAAGGATCCCAGGGCGCCCTCCTCGACGTGGACCACGGGACCTATCCGTACGTCACGTCCTCCAATACCACCGCGGGGGGGGCGGCGGTTGGGGCGGGAATCGGTCCGACCGCGATCGATGCCGTGATGGGCATCGTGAAGGCTTACACGACCCGGGTCGGGAACGGTCCCCTGCCGACCGAGGCGGAGCCGGCGGTCGCGGAGCGCATTCGCACGCTCGGCGACGAGTACGGCGCGACCACGGGTCGGCCGCGCCGCTGCGGCTGGTTCGACGCGGTCGTCGTGCGCTACGCCGTCCGCGTGAATGGCCTCACTGGGCTCGCCGTAACCAAACTCGATGTGCTCGACTCATTCGCCGAGATCCCGGTGTGCGTAGGCTACCGGCTCGAGGGCGCGCCCGTGGACGGCATGCCCGCCGAGGTGGATCGCTTGGCGCGCGTCGAGCCGGTGTACGAAACGTTACCCGGCTGGCAACGCTCGCTCAGCGGCATCCGCCGGCTGGCGGACCTTCCCCCTCCCGCGCGGGCGTACCTCGATCGGCTCCAGGATCTGGCGGGCGCTCCGATCCAATACGTCAGCGTCGGCACGCGACGCGATCAGATCGTCGCCGTGCCGTGACCCGGTGCTGCGGCGGTGCTTGACCTCGCGGTGATTGGCGCCGGGCCCTGCGGCCTTGCGGTCGGCGCAGCCGCCAAACGGGCGGGCCTCACGGCGTCCCTGTTCGACAAGGGTCCCGTGGTGGCGAGTCTGCTTCGCTATCCGCTATACATGACGTTCTTCTCCACCGCGGACAAGTTGGAGGTCGGGGGCGTGCCGTTCGTGACGAGCGGCGATAAGCCAACCCGCCGCGAAGCGCTCACCTACTATCGGAAGGTGGCGGAGTACTTTGACCTCGACGTCCGGCAGCATCACGAGGTCCTTGCGGTGCGCCGCGTGTCGGGCGGCTTCGACGTGACTGCCCAGCACCCGGGCCGCCCCGAGCCCGATCTCGTCACGGCCCGACAGGTCGTGTACGCGAGCGGCTACTTCGAATCTCCCAATCGCCTCGGGGTCCCAGGTGAGGACTTGCCCCACGTCTCGCACTTTTACCGGGAGGCGCATCCCTACTGGCAACAGCGGGTCGTGATCGTGGGGGGCGGAAACAGCGCGGTCGAGGCTGCCCTTGAGGTGCAGCGCGTCGGAGCCGAGGTGACGATCGTGCACTTTCTCGATCAGTTCGATCGCGGCGTAAAGCCCTGGATCCAGCCCGAGATCGCGAACCGTGTGAAAGATGGGAGCATCGCCGTGCGCTGGCGCAGCCGGGTCGCCCGCATCGAGCGGGCGAGTGTCGTCGTGCGGTGCGAACGGGACGGCTCGACCGAGACGGTGGCGGCCGACTTCGTGTTGGCGCTCACCGGCTACCGCGCCGACCTCGGGCTCCTCCGTGCGAGCGGGGTGGCCGTGGACGAGCAGTCCGGGGTACCGCAGCACGATCCCGTGACGATGGAGACCAATGTGCCAGGGATCTACATCGCCGGGGTGCTCGCCTCCGGGCTCGACGCGAACCGCATCTTCATCGAGAACGGCCGCGCCCATGGTGAGCTGATCTGTGCCCACATCAAAGCAAAACCCCCCAGAGTTACCCCTGGGGGGTGATCGCCTGCCCGACATCGTGCGCCCTAGAACCCGATGTGAGCGAGACGAAAGGCTGCTCGAGGCCCCACAACAAACGAGCCCCGCACTCTTGCTCAAAGGGCGCGGGGCTGCTGCCACCTCTGGCAGCTGGGCTGTCTCGCGTCGCGAGACCCCTTGGCTTTGCGCCCCGCCGTCACCGACGGTTTGCCCTTGAACAGAGTGATGCTGCCGATGCGTACAGCAAGAATGGTGCCTCCCGCGTAGGCCCTGTCTTCATGCGGATCCCGCAATCGTGAGAGCCTATCCGTCCATTGCAAGATGCACACAGTGATGTGTATTGCGGCATCATGGGGCTCGTAGTCTTGGTTGCCCCAGCCGCGTTCAAGGGGACGCTCGGCCCACGCAAGGTGGCGGCGGCCCTCGGGGCAGGCGTGCGCTCGGTGCGGCCCGACGTCACCGTCCTGGAACGCCCGATCTCAGACGGGGGCGACGGCCTCCTCGACGCCGTCTTGGCGCCCGACGCGCGGCGGGTCGAGCTGCCCGTTACCGGTCCCCTCGGGCCCCCCGTCCTAGGCGTCCTCGGATGGCTCGATCCCGAGACAGCCATCTTCGAGAGCGCCACGGCGTGCGGGATCGCCCTGCTCGAGCCCGGGGCGCGCGATCCCCTCCGGGCCACGACGCGTGGGGTGGGAGAGCTGATCCGGGACGCCATCGCTCGCGGGGCGCGGCGGGTGATCGTCGGGCTCGGCGGCTCGGCCACGGTGGACGGGGGCACCGGGGCGGCGCGGGGCTTGGGCTGGACCTTTCGGGGCCGCGGTGGCGCGCCGCTCCCCGAGGGCGGCGGCTCGCTCCAAGACTTGGAGGAGTTCGAGGGCCGCGCGGGGCTTGCGAGCTCGGTCGTGGGGCTCGCCGATGTGACCACGCCTCTCACTGGGCCGGACGGGGCGGCCGCCGTCTTCGGGCCGCAAAAGGGCGCGAGCCCCGAGGGCGTCCGCCAACTCGCCGCCGGACTCGAGGTGTTGGGGGCCGCCTTCGCGCGCCACGGACGCGCCGAGCTCGCGCGGCTGCCCGGCGGGGGCGCGGCGGGGGGCCTCGGCGCGGGGCTCGCCTTCTTCGCCCGAGCGGACGTGGTGCCCGGTGCGACCTGGGTGCTCGACCGCGTGGGGCTCGACGCGGCCCTCGCCACGGCCGATCTCGTGATCACAGCCGAGGGCGCGTTTGACCGCACGTCGCTCGTGGGCAAAGCGACGGGAGAAGTGTTGCGGCGGGCCGCCGTCGCCAGGAAACGCGCGGCCGTGGTCGCGGGGCAGGTGATCGACCAGGGCGGCGTCCAGGCGCTCGGGGGTGACGGACGGACCCTCGACGAGCGCGACATCGCGGCCCTCGCGGCCCGCGCGACGAGCGCTGCCTTCGGGTTGCCTGCGCCCTAGCGCCGTCCCTATCTTCCCGCCCTCATGCCCGCCGACAGTAAGGTGATGGAGAAGCTCGTGTCGCTCGCCAAGCGTCGCGGGTTCGTGTTCCAGTCCTCGGAGATCTATGGCGGCCTGGGCTCCGTCTGGGATTACGGACCCCTTGGCGTCGAGCTCAAGAAGAACGTGAAAGAGCGCTGGTGGCGCTCGATGGTGCACACTCGGGAGGACATCGAAGGCCTCGACGCGGCCATCCTGATGCACCCCAAGGTCTGGGAAGCCTCCGGCCACGTCGCCGGATTCGCGGACCCCCTAGTCGACTGCAAGCACTGCAAGAATCGCTTTCGCGCCGACGACCCCCGTATCAAGGGGACCCCCGGCCAGCCGGACGCCCAGTGCCCCGCCTGCGGGTCGAAGGGCACGCTCACCGCGCCGCGGATGTTCAATCTGATGTTCAAGACCTTCCTCGGGCCCGTGGAGGACGCGGCGGCGGTGGTCTACCTCCGCCCGGAAACGGCGCAGGGCATCTACGTCAACTATCTCAACGTGCTGCAGTCGTCTCGCCAGAAGATCCCGTTTGGGATCGCGCAGATCGGCAAGGCGTTCCGCAACGAAATCACGCCTGGCAATTTCATCTTCCGGACGCGAGAGTTTGAGCAGATGGAGATGCAGTTCTTCGTGAAGCCGGGAACGGATACCGAGTGGTTCGACTTCTGGCGACAAGAGCGCATGCAGTGGTGCGCCGGCCTGGGTCTCCGTCCCGACAAACTCCGCTTTCATCAACATGCCCCCGGGGAACTCGCCCACTACGCCAAAGATGCCTACGACATCGAATACGAGTTTCCGTTTGGCTGGAATGAGTTCGAGGGGATTCACAACCGCACGGACTTCGACCTCTCGCGGCACCAGCAGGCCTCCGGGAAGAAACTCGAGTATGTGGATCCGGCTACGAGCGAGCGCTTCGTGCCCTATGTGGTCGAGACGTCGGCCGGCGCCGACCGGACCACGCTCGCCGTGCTGTGCGATGCCTACCACGAAGAAGAAGTGGCGGGTGAGACTCGGGTCGTCTTGCGCTTGCATCCGATGCTCGCGCCGGTCAAGGCCGCCGTCTTCCCGCTCGTGAACAAGGACGGGATGCCAGAGTTCGCGCGTCGGATGTTCGATGATCTTCGAGGGCGGCTGAACGTGTTTTATGACGACTCGGGGTCGATCGGTCGCCGCTACCGCCGCCAGGACGAAGCGGGAACGCCCTTTGCCATCACCATCGATGGCCAGTCGGTCGCGCAAGACGGCACCGTGACGGTGCGCGACCGCGATACGCTGCGCCAAGAGCGCGTGGCGGCTGATCAGGTGGCCGCCTATCTCGGCGAAAAACTGCGATCCTGAGGCACGGGAGGGGCCGTGGCGCACCTCCTCCGCTCCCCGGTGACGCTCGACGCCTTCCGCTCCCTCCTTGAGTCTCTCGTCCGCGACGTGCCGGCCACCTTTCGGGACGGCATCGTCGCCATCACCGTGAGTCCGAAGACAGTGCCCGACCCCCTGCGGGGCGAGGTGTATACGCTCGGCGAATGTGTGCCACTCGAGTGGAGTGGTGGGGGCGCGGATCTGCAGTCGCGTATCGTCCTCTATTACGGCTCCTTCGCGGCACTCGCCCGCCACGAGCGCGGCCACTTTGACTGGGGGCGCGAAGTCTGGGAGACCCTGTCCCACGAGCTCCGCCACCACCTGGAATGGCGGGCGAACGTCGCGGCGCTTGAAGCCTACGATTGGGCCCTCGAGCAAAACCTCGCCCGCCAGGCCGGGGAGCCCTTCGACCCGGTCTTCTATCGGTCGGGCGAGTCGCTGGGACCAGGCATTTACAAGGTCGAGGACGATGTGTTCCTGGAATGGCAGGAGGGAGGCGGAACCGGCGCGCAGCCGGAGTTCATATGGCACGGACGCCGGTATCGCGCGCCTGAGGCGCCGGGCGTCGAGCGGCCGCTGTTCCTCACGCTCGAGGGGCTCGCCGCCGCGCCCGCGGGCGACGTCGTGCTCGTCGTGCCCTGGAAGCCGTCGCTCATCGACGTGTGGTCTCGCCCGCCCGTGGTGCAGCGCGTCGCGCGCGCGGAGGCGGTCCGTGGCTAGGCGCGTGCTCCTCGCGACGGCCGACCTCGTGTTCCGATCTAAACTGGGCCAGGCCGTGACGACGGCCGGAGGCGAGGTCATCAGGGAGGGCGAGCGCTGCGATCTCGCCGTCGTGGCGGTGGAGACCTCGGGGGCCCTCCAGCGCATCCAGGCCTGGGTCGCAGGCGGCGTGCCGGTGCTCGCCTACGGCCCCCACGTGCGGGCCGACCTGCTGCGTGCTGCGCGCGAGGCCGGCGCGACCGCGGTTCCCAACTCCGAGGTCGAACGCCGGCTCTTGGAGCTGCTTACTTCGCGGTGACCTGAACCTGGATCTGCCGCGGGCGCGCCTTCTCGACCTTCGGCAGCGTCATCGTCAGCACGCCGCGCTCGTAGGTGGCCTTGATGTTGGTCGCGTCCACGGTCGCGGGCAACGTGAAGCTGCGCTCGAACGCGCCGTACGTGCGCTCGTAGCGATGCACGCGCTCGGTGCGCTCCTCGGGAACCTGCTGCTTCGACCCGTGGATGGTTAGCACGTTGTTCTCGAGCGACACTTTGAGCTCGTCGGGGTTTACGCCCGGGATTTCGGCCATGATCCGGATCGCGTCCGCCTGCTCAAAGATGTCTACCGGCGGGACCCAGGATGCCCCGGCGCTGTCTCGGTACTGCCAATCGAGACCCCCGAGGGCCTCGTTCAGGAACCGAGTGATGCGATGCTCCAAAGCGGATCCATCCCCGTTCAGAGCGTGTGCAGTGATGCGTGTGGTCGCTACCATGGTGTTCCTCCGCGTGGTCAGTCTGGTGGTTCGGTCGTCGTTATCAACTCCCGCGGCGGTGAGAGGCAACCGCCATGCCACGCGCCGGCGGCGCCAGGGTTGCCGTCCTGGCAAGTGCCGGTCGCCATCGTGGCGGTCGCCTGCCACTTTGACAACGATGCCCCTCACCTTGGTCGCCTCCCGTCTCTATCTTTCACGTCGCCATGACTCACACGGTGACCGTTGCCCTGCCGCCGAGCGAGATCCTCGCCCGTGCGAAACGCTTCTTTGCTGAGCGTGTCCCCCACGCCAGCGCCTTCGTGGAAAAGGAGGGACCCGAGTTTGTCGTGCTCCGGGGCCAAGGGGGGGAAGAGCTAGTGTTGAACGCTCGGCTCCTGGCGAAGGGGGAAGGGAACGAGCAGCGGGAGGGGGTCGGCGGGGGAAGAGACGGAGGAGAGCGGAGCCGGGTTCAGGCCTCGACCCTCTATTTCGACCAGGCCGTTGATCGGTTCTTCTCGACACTCCCTCTCGAATCCGGTGTGGAGGTGGCGTGACGGCGGTAGCCGAGCGCTTCGCCGTGCGGGTCATGGTAACCGACGTCTGGGATCAGGTCGTGGTGCGGGTCGCTTCCAGTACGACCGTGGCGGAGCTCAAACGTGAGGCCCTCGCGGCCGCGCTCAAACGCTCCGACGCTCCGCCGGACGTCTATGTCGTCAAGTTCCGAGGTGCGCAGGTGCTGGACGAGGCAACAACGCTCGGCGCCCTGGGGGCGGGCGCCAACGCTCCCTTCATTATCCTGCCCGCCCGCCGCCAGCCCGTGCGATGAAGGCCGCGAGCCGGACCCTCACAACCCTGGCGGTCGGGTTTCTGATGCTCGACGCGGTGCTCTTGGGCTATGGCGGGATTGCCGAGGGCCGTCTCTCGCTCGTCGCGGCCGGCGGGGTGTGTGCGCTCGGCAGTGTGCTCGTGGTGCTAGGGTGGCGACGCTACCGACGCACCCTCGCCGAGGTCGACGCGGCCCGGCGCGAGCTGCACACCGAGGTCGAGTCGTTGCGCGAACTGCTCCACCCGCGCCACGGAGACACCTAGGTGAGCACGACCGTCGTTTGGCACCCCGCCTGCCGGCTTCACGACGCGGGGGCAGGACACCCTGAGCGCCCCGAGCGGCTCGACGCAGTTCTCGGCGCGCTGCGGGCCCCAGCTTTGAGCCCCACGATTCAGTGGTGCGAGGCGGTGCCGGCCGATCGGGGCGCGCTCGCCCCCGTGCACACCGCGGGCCATCTCGATTCCCTCGAGCGCCTCGCGGCGCGGGGGGGCGGGATGCTCGACGCCGACACGATCATGGGTCCCCGGACGTGGGAAAGCGCGCTCGCCGCGGCCGGTGTGGCGCTCGGGGCGGTGGAGCGCGGCCTCGAGACGGGCACGGCGTTTGGCGCCACGCGGCCCCCCGGACACCATGCGCTCGCGGCCCGCGCCATGGGCTTCTGCTTCCTGAACAACATCGTGATCGCCGCGCGTCACGCCCAACGCCTGGGTCGCGCTCGGGTACTGATCGTCGACTGGGATGTTCATCACGGGAATGGCACTCAGGAGCTGGTCGAAGACGATCCTTCCATTCGCTACGTGTCGCTGCACCAGTCCCCGTGGTACCCCGGCACCGGGGCCGCCGAAGACCGTGGCGTGGGCAACGTGTTCAACCTCCCGCGCCCCCCTGGGCTCCAGCCCGAGGTGTATGTGCGCGACCTGCTGGGAGCCGTCGACGCCGCGCTCGAGGGGTGGCGAGTCGATCTGCTCCTCATCTCGGCCGGCTTCGACTCCCTCGCCGGCGATCCGCTCGGTGGCTTTACCCTTGGGCCCGCGGACATGGCGTATTGGACCACGGCATTGCGCGAGCGGGTCGCGCCGGCGCCGGTCGTCGGCGTGCTCGAAGGCGGCTACGCGCTCGGGCTCCTTGCCGCCGGCGTCGCGGCTCACGTGGGCGCCCTCGGCTGAGCCCCGCGTCGGCAGCGATCCGGGACCGTCCCACGGGAGGCCGCAGATGCCTTTGAAACTCGCGTCCGAGGTCATCACCCTCCGGACCCGGCATCCCTTCGTGATCGCCCGCGGTGGCTCGAGTGATCACCACGTGGTATGGGTGCGGCTCACCGACCCAGACGGCGTCGAGGGGTGGGGCGAAGCAGACCCCTCGGCCTATTACGGCGAGACGGTCGACAGCGTGCGCGCTGCGCTCGCCCGGATCGCGCCGCACCTGCCCGCCGACCCGTTCAACCTCGAGCAGGCGGATGCGCGGTTTGCCGAGCTCGCGCCGAGCGCCGCCGCGGCGCGCGCGGCCCTGTCCGCGGCGCTCCATGACCTCGTGGGCAAGCGCCTCGGACAGCCCGTCTGGCGCCTCTGGGGACTCGACCCGACGCGGGCCCCGCGATCGTCTTTTACCATCGGGCTCGGCACCCTCGAGGAGATGCAGCGCAAGGTGACGGAGGCGCTGGCCTATCCGATTCTGAAGGTCAAGCTCGGCACGGATCGGGATGAAGACATCCTCCGCGCGATTCGCGCGGTGACCGACAAGCCGCTCCGCGTGGATGTGAACGCGGGATGGACACGCGAGCGAGCGACCGCGATGCTCCCGGTGCTGCGAGAATACGGGGTCGAGTTCTTGGAGCAGCCCCTCGCGCCCCAGGATCTGGAGGGCCTCGCCGCGCTGCGGCGGCGGGCGGTAGTGCCCATCGTGGTGGACGAAAGCTGCATCGTGGCGACCGACATTCCGCGGGTCGCGGGAGCAGCGGACGGGATCAATATCAAACTCGCGAAGTGCGGGTCCCTGCGGGAAGCGCTGCGCATGATCGCGACGGCCCGAGCACACGGGTTGCTGGTGATGGTGGGGTGCATGATCGAGTCGTCCCTCGGGATCACCGCAGCCGCGCACTTCGCCCCGCTGCTCGACGCCGCGGACCTGGACGGCGCGGCGCTCACCGCGAACGATCCCTTCGTGGGGGCGAGCATTACTGAGGGACAGATCACCCTGCCTGCCGACCCGGGCCTGGGGGTGCGCCGACGATGAGCGCGACGCCGCTCGCCGCCGAGGTTGTCCTGCCCCTCCCCGTCGCCCACGCCTACGCCTACCGCATCCCCGAGAGTGTGGCCGCGCGCGCGGTGCCGGGCGCCCGTGTCGTCGTACCGGTACGGGGGCGGCAGGTGATGGGCGTCGTGGCCGGACTGGTGGAGGTCGATTCGACGCGCGTGTTGAAGGAGATTGTGGCGGCGCCCGACGCCGAGCCGGCGCTCTCGCCGACGCTGCTGCGGCTCGCACGCTGGATGGCGGACTATTACGGCGCGCCGCTCGGTGCGGCAGTGCGAACCCTGCTCCCGGGGGCGTTGTGGCGATCGGGGCAGCCGGCCGGGCCCCGGGACGCCGGGGAGCGCGTGCTCACGTTGGTCCACGCGCTGCCCTCGTTGCTCGAGCGCGAGCGGGCCTTCCGCCGCTCCGCCAAACGGCGGGCCGCCTACGAGGCCGTCGAGGCCCTGGGCGGCTCGGCCCCGATCCGACACCTGGTCTCCCAGCTCCGGCTCTCGCCGAACGTGCTCACCGGCCTCGTGCGGCAGGGGCTCGCCCGCGTTGACGTCGTTCCCGAGCCCCGGGACCCGTTCGCCCAGCTGTCGTCACCGCCCCCGCCGGTACTCACGCCCGACCAGCAGCGGGTCGTCGCGGCGATCGACGCCACGCCGCGCGCTGTGCCAACCCTGATCCAGGGCGTCACGGGCTCGGGGAAAACGCTGGCCTACCTCGAAGTGATGCGCCGCGAAGTGGCCGACGGTCTGGGAGCCATTCTCCTCGTGCCGGAGATCGCCCTCACGCCGCAAACCGTCGCTCGCGTCCGGGGGGTGTTTGGCGATCAGGTCGCCGTGCTCCATTCCGGGCTCTCGGATGGCGAGCGGGTGGACGCCTGGCGAGCACTGCGACGGGGCGCGCGTCAGGTGGCCGTGGGTCCGCGCTCGGCGGTCTTCGCGCCCATCCCCCGCCTCGGCGTCATCGTCGTCGACGAGGAGCACGACGCGAGTTACAAGCAGGGAACCGCGCCTCGCTACCACGCCCGGGACGTGGCCCGGGTGCGCGCCCAACTCGAGGGAGCGCGCCTCGTGCTCGGGAGCGCCACTCCGTCGCTCGAGACGCTCCATCTTCAGGCGACCCAAGCGATCGCCGTGTTCGAGCTCCCCGTGCGCGTGGGGGCGCGGCCGTTGCCGACCGTCGAGGTGGTCGATCTCCGGCGCGCGCCGCGTGTCGCCGAGGCGCTTGGCGTGCCCTGGAGCGAGGAGCTCGACCGGGCGATGGGCGAAGCGCTGGCAGCGGGCGATCAGGTGCTTCTGCTGCTCAACCGCCGCGGGTTCGCGACCTACCTGCAGTGTCCCGCATGCGGCGATGTGCACACCTGCCCACACTGCGCGATCGCGCTGACGGTACACCGTACGCCCGCGGCGCTACGGTGCCACTACTGCGGGTACGAGGAGCCCGTACCGACCACGTGCCGCGTGTGCGCGCACGCGACGCAACGGATGCGTGGGATCGGAACCCAGCAACTCGAGCACTTCGTCGCCCGTCGTTTCCCAGCAGCGCGCATCGCCCGGATGGATCTCGACACGACCAGCACGAAGTGGGCCCATCACCACATCCTGGAGCGCGTTGCCCGGCGGGAGGTGAACGTGCTGCTCGGCACGCAGATGATCGCCAAAGGGCTGGATTTTCCGGGTGTCACGCTGGTTGGGGTCGTGGACGCGGACACCGGACTCCACCTCCCCGACTTCCGGGCTGCCGAGCGGACCTTCCAGCTCGTCGCCCAAGTCGCGGGTCGCGCCGGGCGCGGGCCCAAGGGGGGGCGGGTCCTCGTGCAGACGCGGGCGCCCGACCACCACGCGATCCGAGCGGCCCGGGAGCACTCAGTGCAACAGTTCGCGGACGCCGAGTTGCCGCTGCGCGCGCCGCCGCACCCCGCGTATCCGCCGTTCACGAGCCTCGCGCGGTTCGTGGCCGCGGCCGAGGATGCCGATGCGGCAGCGCACGCAGCGGAGTGCGTCGCGGCCTGGCTGCGCCGCGCGAGCGCCGAGCGCCTCGCGGGAGCGCTCACCGTCCTCGGACCGGCGCCGTGTCCCCTTGCGCGGCTCAAGGGCCGGTGGCGCTGGCATGTCCTCGTCAAGTCGACGGAGCCGCGCGCCATCGGCCGGGTGGTGCGCGCGTGGGCGAGCGGGCCGGGCGCGCGCAGCCACGTGGCAGTCGATCGCGATCCCGTCGCCGTCCTGTGACGTGCGGACGTTGCGTCAAGCCTTTGCGAACGGGTAAGTTTGGCCTCCGTGATCAGCTCCCGCTTCCAGTATCGGCCACCTCCCTTCGACGCGCCACCACTCTCGGGCGCGTCCGACGCGCGCTTCGAAGCCGCCCCCGCCGACGGGGTGCTCCCTGACGGCTTCTTTTCGACCACGAACCTGCCGACCTATCTCAAGGTCGGCGGGGCGTGGCGGCGCCCGCGCCTGCCCCGAATGGACTGTGTGGTCGTGCGGGAGGGACAGGGCGACTTGGTCGTGACAGAGCCGCGGAAGGTGCGCCGGGGGGGACTGGTCGCCGTCGGGTCCACCGAGGACGGCAGCGACGGCATCTACGTCCACGCTGAGGGGTTTCTCGGCGGTCGCCACAGCGCCAATGAGTTCGGGTTCATGCAGACCGAGGTGTCGCGCGAGCGACCGGTTGACTATGCGGTGCTGGCGCAGCTCCTGGGCGAGGAAAAGCAACGCGGCGGCAAGATCATCTGGGTCGTGGGGCCGGCGCTCGTGCACGCGCGGGCCCGGCAAGACATGATCTGGTTCATCCACAACGGCTACGTCGGGGCCTTGCTCGGCGGCAACGCCGTGGCGGTGCATGACCTTGAGGCTGCGATTTTCGGCACGACCCTCGGAATGTCGAGCTCCGGGGAAGGGGTCGCGGGGGGACACGCGCTGCATATGCGGGCGATCAACGCGATCCGGCGCGTCGGCTCGATCGGCGCGGCCGTCGAGCGCGGGCTCGTCGCCGAAGGCATCATGCACGCGCTCGTGACCCACGGGGTGCCCTTCGTCCTCGCGGGGTCGATCCGCGACGACGGACCGCTCCCGGAGGTCATCACGGACACCCAGGCGGCCCAGGACGCCATGCGTGTCTACACGACCCAGGCCACGTTCGCCGTGTTCGTCGCGACGGCGTTGCACGCGATCGCCGTCGGGAACATGCTCCCCGCCTTCGTCGATGGGCCGGGCCCCGACGAGCTGCGCCCGCTGACGACCATCTGCGTGGATCAGACTGAATTCATCGTGACCAAGCTGCGCGACCGCGGCACGCACCAGGCGTACGGCGTCGTCACCAACGCGCAGGACTTCATGCACGTGCTGCGCTTCTACGTGGAGCGATGGGAGCAGGCTCAGACGCCCGTTTCGGTCCGCCGCTAGGCGTCGGGCGCGGGCAGGGCTGGGAGCTCGTCGCGGCGGCCGTCGCCGCACAGGTGCCGCCCGCAGAGATCGAGACCGTCTACCTGTTTCGGCCGCTGAAACGCGAGGGACGCGAATGGGGAACCGCGGTCGTCACCCGCGCCGCGCCCGGCGACGGTCGGTTGCGAGTCTACACGGCGCGCTACATGCTGATCGTGCGCGGTAAGGAACGAGGGCGCTCGAAGGTGGAGGTGGAAGAGGTGGCCCTCTCCCCCGCGGACGTGCTGGCGCAGGTGATGCAGGCCACGGCCGATCGGACCGGCGATCCCGAGCCGCCCGTGGCCGCGGATCGGAGCGTGTGGTACACGGGCGACGCGAACTCCTAACCCGGACGAGGGAACAAGGTTGATCGACTCACGCTTGTTCGTCCCGACCAAAGCGTTCCTCACGAAGGGCGTCGGCCGGCACAAGGAGAAGCTCACGAGCTTCGAGATGGCCCTGCGGGACGCCCACCTCGCGAACTTTAATCTCGTGCGGGTCAGCTCGATTTTCCCGCCGCACTGCGAGCTGGTCGACCGCGAAGAAGGCCTTTCCTTGCTGAAGCCCGGGCAGGTGGTGTTCGCCGTGATCGCCGAGTCGGCCACGAACGAGCCGAGCCGGCTCGTCGCCGCGTCGATCGGAGTCGCGATGCCGGCCGACGCGAGCCACCACGGCTACATCTCGGAACACCACAGCTACGGGCAAAACGAGATAGCCGCCGGGGACTATGCGGAGGACCTCGCCGCGTCGATGCTCGCGACCGTGCTCGGCGTCCCGTTCGATCCCGAACAGGCCTGGGACCAACGGCGCGAACAATGGATGCTGTCCGGGGAGATCGTGCGCACAATGAACGTGACGTCGACCGCCGAGTGCGCGGCCGACGGCCGCTGGACGACCGTGGTATCGGCGGTGTGCTTCTGTGGCTGAGGTGCTCTGAGCGCCTCGGGGATCTCGTTTGCGGTGGCCTTCACGTCGGGGCTGCTCAGCTTCCTCTCGCCCTGCGTGCTTCCGCTGATTCCGAGCTACATCGGGTTTCTCACGGGGCTCACGGCCGAGGAGCTCGAGGTGCGGCGCGGGACGGCGCTGCTGCACGCCCTGTGGTTTGTCGCCGGATTCTCGGTCATCTTCCTCGCCCTCGGCGCCACCGCGTCGGCGCTCGGGGCCGTGCTGCTCCGCTACCAGGTGTGGATCGGCCGGGCGGGGGGCGTCTTGGTGCTGGCGTTCGGGCTGTACCTCTTGGGTGTCGCGCGGCCGCTCTTCCTCGTGCGCGAGCGGCGCGTCCACCTCGCGCGCAAACCGTTGGGCTACGTGGGTTCGGCGATCGTCGGCGTGACCTTTGGAGCCGCGTGGACCCCGTGCATTGGCCCGATCCTCGGGGCGATTCTCACGCTCGCCGCCGCCGCCGCCAGTGTAGCGCAAGGCACGGCGCTGCTCGCGTGCTACGCGCTCGGCCTCGCGGTGCCGTTCGTCGTGACGGCGCTTGCGCTCGACCGCTTCCTCGCGTGGTTCCAGCGCTTTCGCCCCTACCTCGTGTGGGTGGAGCGGCTCGCTGGCGTGTTGCTGATCGTCCTGGGCGTGCTGCTCGTGACGGATCGCTTTACGCTGCTCGCCGGCTACCTGCAGCAGCTGACGCCCGATGTCCTGCGGCGTCGCTTGTAGGGAACCTCCGGGGCCGCCAACACTATATTATGGCAGCCGTCACTCGTGAGGAGAATGTCTGATGACCCGGACCCTGTGGAGACCGCTGGTCGCCGTGTGGAGCGTGGCGGCCCTGCTCAGCTGTGTGAAGGGGGAGCAGACGAGCCAATCAGCCGACAGCACGGCGCGCAATCTGACCCTCGCGCCAACGGAATCGACCGCGACGATGAAGGACGTACCGGCGCCTAGCGCCGCCCCAGCGCCCAGCGCCGCCCCGGCGCCGGAGGTGCGGCGGGTGCCCAAACCCGCCCGGCCGCCAGCGCCCACAAGCTTCACGCTCGCCGCGGGGACCGGGGTGTCGCTCACCGCGACGGATAGCATCACGACGCGCAAGGCCAAGGGCGGTGATGCCTTCTCGGCGACGGTCAGCGAGGATGTGCGAGACGCCACGGGACACGTGGTGATCCCGGCGGGCGCGCTCGTGTCCGGAACGATCCTGCACGCCGATCCCGCGCCCAATCCCCGCTCCAGCGGTCGCCTCGAGCTGAGCATAACGACCGTGACCGTCCGCGGACGCAACTACCCGATTGCCGCGACGGTCGAGTCGAAGGATACGGTGATGAAGGGCCGCGGGGTGACGACCGCCGACGTCGCGAAAGTCGGCGGGGGGGCCGCCATCGGCGCACTCGCCGGGAAGCTCTTGGGCAAGAACGCGGCTGGCGCGATCGTCGGCGGGGCGGCAGGAGCCGCGGCCGGCGCCGTCGTCGCCGCGCGCTCCCGCGACATTGAT
>Ga0307477_10001125_pt1 | contig 23811 bp, 16 predicted proteins | sample atmos_gasesECM2C_FD_203316 | JGI IMG/M metagenome (GOLD analysis project Ga0307477, IMG submission 203316) | Hardwood forest soil microbial communities from Morgan-Monroe State Forest, Indiana, United States - atmos_gasesECM2C_515 | ecosystem: Environmental > Terrestrial > Soil > Temperate...
TGCCGGATTCGGAACGACCCACTTCCGCCGTATATTTGTTCGTCGCGATCTGAAACTCGCCGATTCCATCTTCCGGGAAGTTCATCAAGGTCCCGCCCACCACTTCGTCGTTGTTGTCGGCGCCATCCACGATAATGTTGCCGCCTCTGCCGTACGCTCCCCCCGACGAAACCTCCAACGTGACCGTCTTGGTGGGGTCAAAGCGGGGCGCGGGGCGGTTGCCCGGAATCAGAAATGCCAGCTCTAGAAAGTTCCGGCCATTCAGGGGGAGGGTCTCCATCTCTTCGGACCCCACAACTCCCTGCACCTCCGACTGCGTGGTATTCACGGCCAGCTCGGCCCCGGTGACTTCAACGATCTCGTCCGCCTTGGCGATCTTTAGCGAAACATCCAGCGTGGAGGCGTGGCCGACGTCGAGACGAACCCCTTTGAATTCGCTGGTGGCGAACCCTGACGCCCTCACGCGCACCGTGTAGTCGCCAGGAGCCAGGTCGGCGACAGCGAAGCCACCGTCGCCGCCGGTGGCGGTTTCCTTGCTCAGGCCGGTTGCGTTGCTAGTGATCTCAACTTGTGCGCCTGAGACTACAGCGCCCCGCGGATCCGATACCGTGCCATTAAGAGTTGAGGTGGGAAGTTGTGCTGAAACGGCGATCGAGAGAACAACCACCAAAACAAGACCCAATACTGAACGCATAATCTCCTCCTTACATGAGAGCTGCGATCCGCTGGAATCTAACCTGTGAAGGGAGTTGGGGCCCCCTCCACGGTTCGAGGCGGTACCTCATTTTTGGACGTGCGCATAATGTTCCTTCGCACACCGATCTGTCAAGTGGGTTTTGGAGGGGTGTTATAGAAGGGTCAGAGAGTCGCCTAACATATGACCCGTGTTTATATGACCCGTGTTTATATGACCCATGTTTATATGACCCATGTTTCTAAGACCCATGTTTATAATCAGAGATTCGCCCGCTTTCCGCAGGAAATCTGAATCCCTACTTCGCTAGGACACGCATTTTAAGGACACTCATTGGCACTCGACGAAAATATTTATGAAATCCGGCGCGAGAAGCTGAAAAAGATTGAGGCCCTCGGGCATCCGGCTTATCCGCGGAAGTACAACTTCAGCCACACTGTGCCGCAGATTCTGTCTGAGTACAGCGGGCAGACTACGGAGGAACTGGAATCTCCGCGGGTGACGGTGCGGGTTGCGGGACGCATCATGGCGATCCGGCTGATGGGCAAGGCCGGGTTTGCGCACTTGCAGCAGGACGGACAGCGGCTGCAGATCTACGTCAAGAAAGACGCGATCGGCGATGCGGGCTACGAACTGTGGAAGCTGCTCGACCTGGGCGATCACATAGGGGTTCGCGGATATCTGTTTCGCACGCGCACGGGCGAGCTCAGCATTCATGCCGAGGAACTGACGTTTCTGTCGAAAGACCTGCTGCCGCTGCCGGAAAAATTTCACGGGCTTACCGACGTTGAGTTGCGCTATCGGCAACGATATGTCGATCTGGTGATGAATCCGGAAGTGCGCGAAGTGTTTCTGAAACGCAGCAAGCTGACGCAATCGCTGCGGCGGTATTTTGATGCGCAGGGATTCATGGAAGTCGAGACGCCGATGATGCATCCCATCGCGGGCGGGGCGGTGGCTCGTCCTTTTAAGACGCATCACAACACGCTGGATATGGATCTGTTTCTGCGCATCGCACCAGAACTTTATTTGAAGCGGCTGACGGTCGGCGGATTCGATCGCGTGTATGAAATCAACCGCAACTTCCGCAATGAGGGGCTGGGGTGGAGATGGAATCCTGAGTTCACCATGCTCGAGGCGTACCAGGCGTATACGGATTATCTCGGCATACTGGACACGACGCAGGGAGCGATCGAGCAGGCTGTGAAGGATGTAACCGGTGGGATGAAGACGAAGTGGGGCGAGCATGAGATTGACTGGTCGCACGCGAACTGGCGGCGGATGACGATGCGCGAGGCGATCGTCCATTTCTGGCCGGAGAAGGCTGGCGCAAAGCCCGAGCGCAACGACTTCGCGGCGCGCGAGTCGGTCGAAGCGCTGGTGGAGCGAGTGCGCGGCGCGGGGATTAATTTGAAGTATGACGCGGCGGCGCCGGTGGGCAAGACGATTGCTGCCATCTTTGAGGCGGTGGCAGAAGAACACTTGACGCAGCCGACGATCATTTATGAATTCCCGACTGCCGTGTCGCCGCTATCAAAGCAGAAGCCGGATGAGCCCGACTGGACCGAGCGCTTTGAGATATTCGCGGGGAAGATGGAAATAGCAAACGGCTTCAGCGAACTCAACGATCCTGAGGATCAGCGGCGGCGGTTCGAAGCGCAACTGAAAGAGCGCGAGCGCGGAGACGAAGAGGCGCACCAAATGGATGAAAATTACATAAACGCGCTGAGTTACGGCATGCCTCCTGCTGGCGGGGTGGGCTTGGGAGTGGACCGGCTGGCGATGCTGATCACCGACTCGCACACGATTCGGGATGTGATTCTGTTTCCGTTGCTGCGGCCGGAGAAAACTTCGAGTGCGGACGAGGCGGAGGAGAAGTGAGGCTTGCCTCTGTCCGCACCTAAAGAATCACTTGATGTCTTGCTATAGCCAGCTCATGCTTGCACTAGTTTGACCACGGGCAGCGCTGCTGTAATGGCCACTTCGGACGTTGGGTCGGCAGCGCTCTGCTCTTGTACGTCTTGCGAATCCCAGGGGGCCTAGTCCAAGGCTGATGCCGAGCTGCGCTCGGCTTGGACGGGCAAGGCGCCCGTCCCCACACTAGCAACTAGTCGGCTGCGCTTCCGGATTTCTTTGCTGCGGGCTTCGCTGCGTCTTGGGTTGCGCCTTTTCCAGGACCGAAGTTTTTCGTCAGGTAATTCAGAAAGGCATTGCGATCGGCGTCGGGGATGACGGCGCCCAGGCCTTCCATTTTGTCGAGTTCGTCGGACCATTGCTTGCGGGTCATGTGATGCTCGGTGATGCGGCTGGTGTTATGGCAGGAAGTGCAAGCGGCTTTCACTTTGGCTTGCATGGGTCCGGGAGGAAGCGGTTTGCCTGAAGCGCTGGGCGCTTGCGCGCTCGCTAGAATGATGGATGCGAACAGAAAGATTGCCGGAATAATTCGTTGGAACAAGCAGGATCCTTTCTCAGTTCTCAGAATTGGATGTCTTTCGTGTTTTGTGGTTGCTATTTTTTCGTTTTAGTTTGCGATGTTGATTGCGTCGCGCTTCTTGGAGCTGCGTAGGCGGGCTGTTCGGGACCGAAGCTCGCGCTGAAGTAATCGATCAGCGCGTCGCGATCTTTAAGATCTACCTCGGCGCCCCATTTCATCATCTTATCGTCAGCGGATGTACAGCGCCCGCGGCCAGCGCGGCGGCGGACGCAGTTTTCACAGGAAGTCACGGCGGGACGTCATGGCTCACCTCTGAGCAGGGAAAGGCTACTATATTTGTAGGGATTAAAGTAAGCCGGGGCGTTTCGCCATACGCAGCTGCCGAGCTTCGCTCGATTTGAACGGGCGAGAGCGCCCGCCCCAAACGAGTTCTACCGTTGGTCGAGCATGTGGATGGTTTCGAGGATAGTATCGCCCACGATTTCGAGGCTCTTGGGGCTCAGTTTGTCCATGGTGTCTTGCGGGGTGTGGTGGAAGACGTTGTTGTACCCATAATCGAGGTCGATCACGTCAGCGCTGGGGACGCCGCGTTTTACGAAGGGCAGGTGATCGTCCGCGATGGGGCCCTGACTAGCGTAGAAGTGGGACTGGTAGCCCAGGCGCTCCGCGGCGGCGTAGATGAGATCGAGTAGCGAGGGAGTGCTGTTGGTGTCGCGGACGATGTCGAGGTCGGCGTCGGCGATCATGTCCATCACCATGAGCGCTTTGATTTTTTTGAGTGTGCCGTCTTTCTCCCATTTTTCGGCGAGATGACGGGCACCGTAAACACTATCGGTATTAGTCCATTGCCGTACGGCTTCTTCGCCGTCGGTCCAGACGAGCCAGACGCTGTAGCCATCACGCTTTTTGCCGCGCAACTGGTTGGCGTATTCGAGCAGGATGGCGGTGGAAGAACCGCCATCGTTAGCGCCCACGAACCCGGAGTTGCGCAATGGATAGACCGTGTCGTAGTGGCCGAGGATGACGATGATGCCGTCTTTTGTGCCGGGAAATTTCGCGATGATGTTGCGGACGGGAAACTTCCCTTCCACGGTGTCGGCGGTAAAGGCGTCATCTTCGACCTGATCGCCTTTGAGGTGGTCGAGGATATAGTGTTCGAGCTTCTTGTGATTCTCGCTGCCCATATAGCGGGGGCCAAAGGCCGTGACCTCGGCGGTGTATCGGAAGGCGCGTTTGGAATCGATGTGCGGGGGCGGGGCGTTGTCGGGTGCGGCGGCTTCTGGCGGAACTGGGGTCGTCGCCGGAGATTCGGATTTTGCGGGTGCGGCGGCGTCGGTTCCTTTGGTGCAGGCTGCGGTGGTCGCTACCGCCATGGCCACGAGTAGCTGCATACAGATCTTTAACCACAGGGGGCACGGGAGAACACAGGGGGAAGAAACACAGGGAAAGGACGGACAAATTTTCGTTGTGGTGGGTCGTTTCATGATTTCCCTGTGGTCCTCTGTGTTCTCCGTGGCTAGGAATTTTTCTCCGCACGCTTCTTGCGCTGGGTGGGATGCACGAGCCAGGCGATGGCGATGCTCAACACGTATAAGGCGATCATGGGCGCGGCGAAGATGCACATGTTCAGGATATCGGTGGTGGGCGTGATGATGGCGGCGATGATGAAGATTACGAGGATCGAATAGCGGAGGTTGCGCCACATCCAGCCGGCACTGACGATGCCCATGAGCGCTAAAAAAAACACCAAAATCGGCATTTCGAAAATTACGCCCAAGCCGACGATGATCGTCAGGAACAGAGAACTGTATTCGTTGAGCGTGATCATCGGCTGGAAGTCTTTGCCGTAGCCGATCAGGAAGACAAGCGCTTGGGGGAGGACGAGTTTGTAGCCGAAGTACCCGCCGGCCAGGAACAGGGCTACGGTCGAGGCCATGAAAGGCATGACGTAGCGCTTCTCGTTGCGATAGAGACCGGGCGATATGAAGCACCAGAGCTGGTAGAGCACGAAGGGCGAGGCGACGAACAGGCCGGCCATGAATCCCACTTTCAGATACAGATTGAAAGGCTCGGTGGGATTCAGGTAGACGAGTTTTGCCGAGAGGCCATTGCTGTGGAGCGCCTCCATGATGGGACGCTGCATGATCTCGTAGATATTCTCGGCGTATCCCCAACAGGCAAAGAAGCCGACAGCCATGGCGATAATGGAATAAATGATTCGCTTGCGCAGCTCCTCAAGATGATCGAGGAAGCCCATGGTTGGCATTTCATCCTTGGCGGATTCGTTGATGGGAGAGGAGGCGGCCGCATCAGGCATCGGGCGCTACTTTCGGAGCGGTAGAAGGCTCGGGGAGGGCGGCCGATTCGGTCGCGACTGATTCGGCAGCGGCGGCCTTGACAGCGGCATCTTCTGCAGCATCCAGCCTTTCGGGCGCCGGGGGATTGAAGATGCGGTTGGCGAGCGATCCAAGCGGGGCCTGGAGGGGTGGGAGGATCTGCTGCCGGGGACTGCTGCTGGTGTTGCTACTACTCTCGAGCGAATTGATTTCGGATTCGATCTGCGAGCGGAATTCGTTGGAAGCGCGCCGGAACTCGCCGAGGAACCGCGCGACCTGGCGTCCGATCTCCGGCATTTTCTTGGGGCCAAAAAGGATTAGCGCCAGAAAAAACAGGAAGATCATTTCGCCTGAGAAGCCAAAATTCATAGCTCTATCATAATGCGGGACGGGTGCTACGGGCCACTCGCGAAATGAGGTGGGCGAAAAATTTACAAAGCAGAGGGGCGAGCGTTTCGACGCCCAGCCCTTAAGGGGCTCACAATAACGACACTTTCCGGCATCGCTGAAGCGATACCCTGATACGAACCCCCCGCATGCGAAACAACCCGCTGCCGCGAGCTGTGAAGGACCTTGCTTGGCGAGGTTGGCAAATAGCAAGTCCTTCGCTTCCCGAAGGATGACAAAGTCTGGCGAAGTACTGGGTCGCACGCGCTACAATCACAGTGCATGCGGGCCGGCCAGATTACCATTTTGTTGATCGCCTTCGCCGGATTGCTGTCGGCCCAGACTGCGCCGCAAGGCCCGATAGCGCACCCAACGCGCATTGACAAGAAACCGCCGGCGTCCAAACTCACTGCTCCCGTTCCAATCTTTCGCGAGATTGCGGCCCAGGCTGGCCTGACCGCCTCCCACATCTCCTCGCGCGAAAAATACTATGTGATCGAATCCATGAGCGGCGGCGTCGGCCTGTTCGACTGCGACAATGACGGCAAGCTCGATATCGTAATGGTGAACGGCTCGACCGTCGATCGCTACAAGCAGGGCGGCGATCTTCTCGTCACACTCTGGCATCAGGATGCCGGCCTCAAGTTCACCGACATCACCGAAAAGGCCGGGCTTACGCGCAAAGGTTGGGGCATGGGCGTCGCCGTGGCCGACTTCGACAACGATGGCAACCTCGATCTTTTCGTGACCGGCTACGGCGGCAATGCGCTCTATCGCAACAAAGGGAATTGCACTTTCGAAGACGTGACCGACAAGGCTGGAGTGCGTGGCGGTGGCTTCTCTACCGGCGCGGCCTGGGCAGACTACGACCGCGACGGAAACGTCGATTTGTTCGTGTCGCGATATGTTCACGTGGATATGAACGACCTGCCTGCTTTCGGTTCAACCAAATTCTGCCAGTTCAAGGGCGCGCCGGTGCAATGCGGACCGTGGGGCATGGAAGGAGAAACCGATCTGCTCTACCACAACCGCGGCGACGGCACGTTTGAAGAAGTTTCGAAAAAAGCTGGGGTTGACGATCCCGAAAAATACTACGGACTGGGCGCAACCTGGGGTGACTATGATAACGACGGCTGGCCCGATCTATTTGTCGCCGATGACGCCACTCCCAATCATCTCTATCACAACAATCGCAACGGCACGTTCACGGACGAGGCGATGGTCGGCGGCATCGCGCTGAACAACGAAGGCCAGGCGCTCGGCTCCATGGGCGTGACTTGGGGCGACTACGATCACAGCGGTCGCCTCTCAATGTTTATCACCGAATTTGCCGACCAGCCCAACACGCTTTATCGCAACCTGGGATATCAGAATCGTGGACCGCGAGGATTCGAAGATGTCGCCATGCCGTCGCATCTCGGCCAGCCCAGCTTGCCACTGGTTGGCTGGGGTACGACGTTTTTTGATATGGACAATGATGGCTGGCTCGATCTCGTCGTGGCTAACGGACACGTATATCCGCAAATGGACACGGTGAAGGGAAGCGCCGCTTACGCCCAGCCGATGCTGTTGCATCATAACTTGCGCAACGGAACGTTCGAAGAAGTCTCGAAGCTCGCGGGAATCGCCGACATGCCGCTGAAGTCCCGGCGGGGAGCTGCTTTCGGCGACATCGCTAACAACGGCAATGTGGATATCGTTTTACTCAACGTGGGTGAGCCGCCTTCGCTATTGCTCAACACAAATAAAATCCCGAACCATCGTGTGCTCTTCCGTCTGGTCGGAACAAAGAGCAACCGCGCCGCAATCGGCGCGCGCGTCACCATCCAAGCCGGAGGAATGGCGCAGTTCGACGAAGTGCGTGGCGGCGGGAGTTATCTTTCGCAGAACGATCTGCGCCTTCACTTCGGCCTGGGATCGTCGACAACAATTGATTCGGTGGAAGTGCGCTGGCCGTCAGGCAAGGTCGAGACCTTGAAAGACGTTCCCGCCGACAAGATTTACACGATCGTGGAAGAACACGGAATCCAAGACTCCGCGCCGTTCAGTGATCTCCCCGCTCACTTACCATAGTTCTTTGGCAACGCCTTGGCCAACTCCCTCCATCCCACCAGGACGAATCCTTGGTCTTTCAGAAACTGGCGGAACTCCGGGCTCTTGACCATATCCAGATCGTGCTGCCGCCAGGCCGCGCCCCAATCGGGATGATCGTAGGTCGCTCCCCGCATCTCTTCGTCGTCATACGCAAGATGCACGATGACCTGGTAAACGCCGGGACTGAGTGCTTCAAGTTGTTTCCGGTACCACGCGTTCCAGTCCTTGGCTTCGGTTCCCGGTTCGATTTCGATGACCTTCTGGACCAGGACTTCTTCTGCGGGCGGCGATGCTCCGGCAGGTGCGTGAGAGCCGCCCATGGCCTCCAAGATGGGCAGATCATAGTTGTAGCCCATCTTCTGATAGACCTTGTACAGGTCGGTCGAGCCGAACAACGCGCCCATGTGGGTGTCGAGGTGCGTCAGACGAATGCCTGCAGATTGGGCGCGATCAATTTGCGCGCGCAGTTCGGTCTCAACTTCAGAGAGTTTGGCATTTTGCGCAACGTCCGGCGTATCGAGTGGAAGATATCCGTCCCGGTCGAGCAGGCTAGGTACTTTGTCTTTCGGGCTCACCGGTCCCCAGCGAAGAGTGGTCCACTCGCTGTTGAGGGCCTGGTGAATTCCGACATCGGCGTCGGGGTGTTCCCTGGCCCACTTTACCACCTCTGGAAACCAAGGGCACGGAACCAGGATGCTGGCCGAAGTTATCCATCCCTTTTCGAGAGCCTCAAACGTGGCCCGGTTGACGGAATGGTTCATGCCGAGGTCGTCCGCGTGAATCACCAGCAGGCGGGCAGAGGCTGGATAGCCCAGGCGCTCCTGCATAGTCTTTTCCTGGACCGTTGGTTTTTTGACAGTCGTTTCTTGCATGGTCTGGGCGCGGCCTTGCGCCAAGCAGACAGTAAGCAGCAGGATTGCAAAACGCATTCCGTGTTTCATGATCGTGGACTCGCGCTCCATCATATTCCGTCGAATTCCGCCGGATTGTTGAGGTTTACCAAGACTCGGCAAGAATCGTTTTAATACAGGTGCTTTTTCATTGACAGAATATCTCTTCCGTATAGAATTCGAGAGGAATTTTGTGCGTCCACGCGTGATGTCCCCGTACCCCGTTATCTCCGCCAGATCAGGATAATGGGGTTTTATTTTGAGATCGTGAATGAGTTCTACGGCCAACCCGCCCGCTGACGTCCCCCGCCTGAGGCGGTCGCTCACTCTTTGGGACCTGATTCTGTACGGCGTAATCGTGATTCAACCGGTCGCACCGATGTCGGTGTTCGGAGTGCTCAGCGATCGCGGACATGGGCACGTAGTTACGACGATCCTGATCGCCATGGTGGCGATGCTGTTCACCGCCATCAGCTATGGCCGCATGGCGCGCGCCTATCCCAGCGCCGGTTCGGCCTTCACCTACGTTGGCCAGGAAATTAATCCCGCGCTTGGTTACGTCACTGGCTGGAGCATGGTGATGGATTACATGCTCAACCCGATTATCTGCACGATCTGGTGCAGCCAGCAGGCGCACGTGTTTGCTCCCGGAGTGCCGTACTGGGCGTGGGCGGTCTTCTTCGCGCTGGTGTTTACGCTCCTGAACGTCCAGGGAGTGAAGACGTCGGCTCGGGTGAACTCGGCGCTGGCGGCGGCGATGGGAGTGGTGATTGCAATTTTCTTTGTGGTCGCGGCGCGCTATATCTTCGGCAATCCGCACGGCGGCGCAGGTTTCTACACAAGGCCCTTCTACGATCCCAGCTTGTGGAACACGAAGGCCGTGCTCGGAGGAACATCGATCGCGGTACTCACCTACATCGGTTTCGACGGCATCTCCACGCTCTCGGAAGAAGCGGAAAACCCGCGTCGCAATATTCTGCTGGCAACCGTGCTGACCTGCGTCGTGATCGGCATTCTGTCTGCCGTAGAGGTGTACGCCGCGCAGTTGATCTGGCCCGCGTCGCAGCCCTTTCCGGACGTCGACACGGCTTTCGTTCATGTCGCCGGCCGCGCCTGGAAGCCGATGTTTGGCATTATCGGCTTCACCTTGCTGGTCGCAAACTTCGGATCGGGCATGGGCTCGCAGATCGGCGCTGCACGCCTGCTCTACGGGATGGGACGAAGCAATGCGCTTCCGAAATCGTTCTTCGGAGTCGTGGACGCGAAGCATCGAGTGCCGCGGAATAATGTTTTGTTTGTGGGTGCAATCGCGCTGATCGGCGCGTTCGTGATGAGTTACGGTCTCGGCGCCGAGATGCTCAATTTCGGCGCGCTCATCGCCTTCATGGGCGTGAACGCTGCCGCTTTCATGCGCTACGTGGTGCGCGACCAAAAATGGACGCTGTCGTTTGTCGTTCCACCCGTCCTCGGCTTCGTAATCTGCTTCTTGCTGTGGCTGAGCCTCAGTACTCCCGCCAAAATCGCAGGCACCATCTGGATGGTCGCAGGAATTGCCTTCGGCGCATGGAAGACGCGTGGCTTCCGCGGAGACCTGGTGAACTTCGATCTGCCGCCCGAGGAGTGAGAGCAGTCAGACATTAGGATTTTGTCATCCCGAGCGAAGCGAGGGATCTGCAGTCTGCGGCAAAATGCAGATCCCTCGCTTCGCTCGGGATGACAATTCGTTAAAGAAAGCTTACTCGACGTTCCAGCCGCTCACTTCGACCTCCGGCTTCGCCGCTCCCAGGCTGCTCGCGCGATACGTTGCCGTGATCTCCCGCTTTTCACCCGGCAGCAGAGAGATGTAATTGTCCTGCCAGACAACCGGCAGAATTTCTTCGCCGCCCCTGCCTTTGTCGAGCTTCAGGCGCACGAAGAACGCGAGGGACTTGCTGGGATTGTCCAGGGTCACATGAGTCGTCTCATCTTTGCCATTACGCTCGCTGCGGCTCGATACATTCAGCTTTACCTTCGGCAACTGAGCGAGCGAAGTGTAGTCCGCATACGATGCGGTCGGAGTCGTATACCAATTCGACTTTGACCAGTCAAGCGTTTCCGGTTTCGTCGAGAGCCAGTAAAAATTCGATCCGACCAGCTTGCCGCTGCCATCGGTGATACGGAGATCCAGGAAGTATGCCTGCGACAGTCCCTCGATCTGCGGAAGCTCAAATACTCTGGCGGTGCTGTCGGGGGCCGCATCGAGCGCAGTATCTTTCGAAAACGTCTGCGTTCCATCCAGATTGAACACCCGCGCCGAAAGCTTCAGTCCCTTGGCATCCACATATTGGCCGCTTACCAGCCACACCGAGTGATCGTCGTATCCATAGACTGGGTCTAGCATTTGCAACGCTTTCTTCGCGCCGAAATATCCGCCGCCTGGCCGCAAATAGTAATCGTAGAGATGCCAGATCATCGAAGGCCAAGCGTTATTCAGCATCCACTGAATGACGCCCGTCGAAGTGTACTTGTTGCGGCTGTAGGCCTCGTACATGGCGCGCACGCCTTCGTAAGTCATGAGCTGCGATTTGTAAGTGAAGTCTTCCGCGCTGCCGGCCTTACCGTACCGCGCATTCAGCGCATCGGTGAACACCTGTATCGTTTTGAAGGACCCGCCGCCCGCGTGAAAATTCCAGTACTGATCCAACGGCCCATCCACCGTCCAAAGATGATCCTTGGGAACCATCCTCTCGACGCTCTCGATCGGCGGGACTGCTGGTCCCATACTGGTTTCTGTATTGAAGCCATAGGCACCGCCACATCCGCCCACGTTGCAGGATATTTCTTCCGAGTGCAGATGTTGATCCGTTGCCCAATAGGACGGCGCCACATATTCATACGGCCCGCTCATCTTCACGCCGCTTCCACCTGTCAGTGTAGTCGGCTTCGCCGTCGCCGAAGACACGATCGGATTCGGCCACCGCAGGTCGGATTCAATCTTCAGGTACATCTCTTCAACGTCCGGCGGCGGAGGATTGTCGCTGCCATTCAGCCACATCACCATGCTGGGATGGCTCCTCAGCCGGTAGATCTGATCGCGCAAGGAGGACTTTGCGATCTCGAAATCCTCATCTTTCCAGCTTCCCCAGTGCTCCCAAAAATCGCAGCAGCACCAGCCAGCCATCACCAGGATGCCTTCGCGGTCGGCCGTCTCAAAGAATTCCTCGGTCTCGAGTTTGCCTTCCAGACGGACCGTATTCAGTCCCATGTCGCGCACGTAGCGGAATTCATCGGCGAGCCGCTCCGAAGTTTCGCGAAGCATCATGTCGGGCGTCCAGCCGCCGCCGCGAATCAGGATGTTCTTGCCATTGACCTTGAACAGGCGTTTGAAGCGATCGGGCGCCTGCTCGGTGACTTCGGATGTGATCTCGCGAATACCGAACTTTGTAAGGGACACATCAGAAAGCGCGCCGTCCACCTCGAACGAAAGAGTTAGATCGTACAGGTTCGGCGCCCCCATTTGCGCCGGCCACCACAGCCTCGGATTGCTCAAGTTGAGCTGTGGATACTGATCCGGCGAGAAGACCACGTCTTTCGACTCTCCCGCAGCCAGTTCCACTGGCTGTGCGAATTCGATGTTTTCGATCTGGCCTTTCAGCGTCCCTTTTATCGGGCGATCATTGGCATTTTTCACCAGCGCCGTTACCGTCAAGTGAGCGGCACTGGCATCGCCGGCTGGCGAATCCACTTTCGAGAGCACTGCCGAATGCCGCAGCGCTACCGGCCCACTGGTCGTCAAATACACCTCACGCCACAGCCCCATGTTCTTGTCGGGCGGTGCGGGATTCCAGTCCACGAAAGTGATTGCCAGATTGTTCTCGGTCGGCGCCCACACCTGCACCGCGAGCACATTTGCTCCGGGCCTGGCGGCAGAACTAACGTTGAACTCGTAGGTACGCCATGCGCCGGCGACTTCGTTCGAATTGGCGATCTGCTTCCCGTTGAGAAAAATGTTGGCACGGTAGTTGATACCGCGAAAATTCAGCCACACGTTTTTCCCGGCATACGCTGCGGGCAGCGTGAATTCCTTGCGGTACCACCACGAAACCGCATAGGGACTGTCAGTCGGCATTGGAATATTCGAAAAATTGAAGCCGACGGGATAGCCGACTCCCGGGTACTGCCGCAGATTCATGTCGTAAAAAGGATCCGGCAGCAGCCCGCGCCTTACTTGCGCCGCCACCACCGTGGTCGGAACATTCGCCTGGATCCAGTTCTTAATCTCGAACGACCTGCTGGAGATGGCTTCGCCGGTTGCCGTTACTTTTGCAGAAGACTGCAGGGCCCACCCTTCGCGCAAAGGGAGCGTCAGGGACGGAGCCGGCTGGAAGCTGGGCTGGGCGGTTGCGACCGCAAGCGAAAACAACGGGATCAACAGCCGGACTAGCCTCATGAACGTGTCCTGGATGAATAAAGATGGCAAATGTAAAGCTTGCGACCCATTCTGCCAGAGCCGCCCTACGTTCATAGCATTTTTATTAATTCGATTCAATAGGGCATTTCTGCAAGCGGGCCCGTTAGCGACATGGGGCACCTTCCTTGACAAAGTCTAGTGGAGTTGAAGAGCGGGGTCTCACTTTCACCACCGGCTGCTAGCTCCGTCGCTAGTTTATAATCATAAATTCTGGCTTCCAGCGTGGAGCTATCCGACGGAGCTATCTAAAATTATGATTCGAACTCTTCAAAATGCAGGGCCACTCCTGAAGATCATTCTGGGCGCAATGCTCGTCTTTATCTGTGCCTCGATGGCGATCACGCTCATTCCCGGTGGGATCGGCTCCAGCCTCGGCCTTGGCGCGCCTCCGGCGGGAGTTCTGGCCAGCATTGGCGACCAAACCGTGACCGTGCCCGAGGTGCAGCGTGAAGCCAAGGCGATGATCCGGCAGCAGTTTCCTAAGGGCGGACCGCAGGTCAGCATGCTGCTGCCCTATTTTGCCAGTCAGGCCGCCGAGCAACTCATCAATCAGAAAGCTCTGGTTGCCGAGGCGCACCGTATGGGCCTGCGCGTCACCGACGACGAACTTCGCGATGAGCTCCAACACGGGCAGCTTGGCTCCATGCTCTTTCCCGATGGCAAGTTCGTGGGGCAGGAAGAGTACGAAAACTTTGTCCAGCGCAATGACATGACGGTGCCGCAGTTTGAAGGGCTGGAGAAGGATTTTATCCTTGTCCGCAAGTTGCGCGCCCTGGTTTCAAGCAGCGCCTTCGTGGGGGACGCGGAAGTTCGCGACGAATTCAACCGCCGTAACACCAAGGTGAAGTTTGAATATGCCGTGATCACGCAGGCCGACATCCTGAAGGGACTGCACCCGACCGATGAGGAACTGAAGGCGTTTTACGAGCGCAACAAGGCGACCTACAACAACTCCATCCCGGAGAAGCGCCAGATTAAGTATGTTGTCGTGGATAGCGGGAAAACCGCGGCGTCGACGACCGTTACCGATCAGGACCTGCGGGCCTACTACGATCAGCACCGCGAGGAGTATCGCGTGCCCGAACAGGTGAAGGTCAGCCACATTCTGATTAAGACTCCTCTCCCCGCGCCCGGCGCGAAGGAAGATGAGAAAGGCGTCGCCGATGCGCGCGCGAAGGCCGAAGGGGTGTTGAAGGAACTGAAGGCGGGCGGAGATTTTGCCAAGCTCGCGGAAAAATATTCTGACGATCCGGGAAGCGCCAAGAGCGGAGGCGATCTTGGCTGGATCGGCCGCGGCCGCACCGTCCCCGAATTCGAGAAGGCCGCCTTTTCACTCGGCAAAGGACAGACCAGCGACCTGGTCAAAAGCAGCTACGGCTTCCATATCATCCACGTCGAAGACAAGCAGGAGGCTCATCTCAAGACGCTCGCCGAGGTGAAGAGCGAGATCGAAGAGAAAGTGAAGCAGCAGAAAGTGGCGCGCGCTACCGAAGCGGCAGCGAATGCCTTGCTCAGCCAGGCGCGTACGGACGGATTCGACAAGGCCGCCGGTGCCAAAGGTCAGGACGCAGTCACCACCGAATTTTTCAGCCGAACCGATAACTTGCCTGGACTGGCCGCGAATCCGCAGTTTATGGACGCCGTCTTCAACGAAGCGGAGAAGGCTCCGCCCGATGTCGTGCAGGTCCCGCAGGGCTACGTGGTTTTCCAGTTGCTCGCCATAAAACCCCCGGCGACACCCAGGTTCGAGGAGATTCGTTCGCGGGTCGTGAGCGAGTTCAAGAATGAGCGCGCCGGCTTTCTGCTGCAGCAGAAGACGCAGGAACTTTCCGACCGGGCCAAGGCTGCGCACGATTTGAAAAAAGCTGCCAAGGATCTGGGTGCCACCGTGAAGACGAGCGACTTGGTTCCGCCCGATGGCCAGGTCCCTGACATCGGATCGATGACCAACGCGAGCGCGATCTTTTCATTGAAGCCCGGCGACATTAGCGGGCCGATCACTGCCGGCGGCAATGGTGTGGTCGCTCAGCTTCTGGAAAAACAGGCACCGACGGATCAGGAATTCGCCGCGAAGAAAGACCAGATCCGCCAGTCGCTCCTTGAAGCCAAGCAGAACGATTTGTTCGGGCTGTTCGTTACGAACCTCCGCAAGGACATGGAAAAGTCGCACCGGCTCAAGGTCAATCAGGAAGAGATGAAAAACCTGACCCGGCAAGGGACGCAAGAGGGTTCGTAGCGATTTCAGCGGCCCGGCTTTCCCGTAGAGACGCGGCTTGCCGCGTCTCCGCAGACGGGGCAAGCCCCGTCTCTATATGAACTGAGAACTGATTTTGAATGTCATTCCCGCGCGCCAGCGGAATTCTGCTTCATCCCACTTCGCTGCCTTCGCGCGGCGGGATTGGCGACTTTGGTCCGGCGGCGTATGCGTTCGTTGATTTTCTCGCCTCCGCGCGGCAGGGTCTGTGGCAGGTGCTGCCTCTCGGCCCGCTCGGGTACGGAGCCTCGCCCTATTCCTCCACTTCGGCCTTTGCCGGAAATCCGTTGCTGATCAGCCTGGAGCGGCTCGCCGATCGCGGCTGGATTGACCGCGCTCGGGTCGACTCTTTAGCCGATGGTGTCGGACCCGTGGATTATCCGTCGGTTTTCCGCCGGAAGCTGCCACTCCTATTCGAAGCGGCGAGCAACTTCGTGCACTCCGCTGCACCGAACGCACGCTCTCGCTACGATAGCTTCTGCAGGCAAAACCAATGGTGGCTCGATGACTTCGTTCTCTTCGATAGCTTGCGCGCGCGTTTCATGCTGGAAAGCTGGAACCACTGGCCCCGCGAACTCGCTCATCGCGATCCGGCGGCGATCAAGAGGGAGCACGCGGAAATGCTCGACGATCTCGATGTCCGGCGCGTCGTGCAGTTTTTTTTCTTCGAACAATGGCAGGCGCTCCGAGCCTATTGCGCGCAACATTCGATTCGCGTCGTGGGTGACATCGCGATCTTTGTAAATTTTGACAGCGCCGATGTCTGGACCCACCCCGATCTGTTTCGTCTGAACTCCGATCTCGATCCCGAAGTCGTCGCCGGCGTGCCTCCCGATTTTTTCAGTAAAGACGGCCAACGCTGGGGCCATCCTCTTTATCGCTGGGACGTAATGCAGGCGCAGGGATATTCGTGGTGGATCGAGCGGATGCGCTGGGTCACGAACAATTTTGACTACATCCGCCTCGATCACTTCCGCGGGTTTTCCCAGTTCTGGGAGATTCCGGCACGCGAACCAACCGCGATTCATGGCCGGTGGGTGGACGGTCCTAAAGATGATTTATTCGTGAAGCTTCGCGAAGCTTTGGGCGGGCTTCCGTTTATCGCCGAGGACCTCGGATACATCACGCCCGACGTGCACGCCCTCCGCGAACGCCTCAAGATTCCCGGCATGGCCGTGCTGCAATTTGGTTTTGGGGATGCCGGTGCGCACACTCACCTCCCGCACACTTTCACCACCGACAAAGTCGTGTACACCGGCACGCATGACAACGACACGTTGCTCGGCTGGTGGGCGTCGGGCGCAACGGAATACGAACGCCAGCAGGTTCAGGCGTATTTGGGACGATGCGAAGACGGCATCAACTGGGCGATGATTCGCGCTGCCTCCAATTCCGTCGCCAGCCTTTGCGTGGTGCCGATGCAGGATGCGTTGGGGCTGGGAAGCGATGCCCGTATGAATGTGCCCAGTCACGGAGGGGGGAACTGGCGCTGGCGTTTTGGCGCCGAGTTGCTGCGTCCGGAGCTGGCAGCAACACTTGCCACACTCGCCGAGGTTTCCGACCGGCTTCCGCAGCCGTTGGCCGCTGTTGGCAATGAAGAGTGGGCGGCCTGAGTAGTGTATTCTCGCCTTCGAAGCAAATCGATCAAACTTTCTGGAGCACAATTCCGTGACCGAGCCCATCATTCGCGCCCAGGCTGTCGAAAAGTTCTACGTACAGCCGGATGGGAATCGCATTGAAGTAATTGCGCCCGTCGATCTCGATGTAGAGCCGGGCAAAATTATTACTCTGCTCGGTCCCTCTGGCTGCGGCAAGTCCACACTGCTGCGGATTCTGACCGGGCTCAGCAAGCCCTCGTCGGGCGAGGTTCTGTGGCATGGGCGCCCTATTACGTCTCAGAACGCGGGCGTGGCTATCGTCTTCCAGAGTTTTGCTCTGTTCCCGTGGCTGACCGTACTCGATAACGTTGAAGCCCCGCTCGAAGCTCGCGGAGTGCCCGCTCTCGAGCGTCACAAGAGAGCATTGCGCATTCTCGATACCGTCGGCCTGGATGGATTCGAGAGCGCCTATCCGAAAGAGCTTTCCGGCGGCATGAAACAGCGCGTCGGCTTCGCCCGCGCCTTGGTGGTGGAGCCCGAAGTCCTGTTCATGGATGAGCCTTTTTCGGCACTCGACGTGCTCACGGCGGAAAGCCTGCGCAACGAATTGCTCGAGCTTTGGCTCAACAAGAAGATGCCGACCAAAGCTATTTTCATCGTTACCCACAACATCGAAGAAGCGGTGCTGCTAGCGGATCGCGTGATCGTGCTGGGAAGAAATCCAGCGCGGGTGCGCGCCGATTTTCCCATCGAACTGGAGCGTCCCCGCGATCGCAAATCGCTGCGCTTTGTTGAACTGGTGGACTACATCTATAAGATCATGACGCAACCCGACCTCGCGCTGGCTGCGCCCAGCGCTACCGCAAGCGTAACCGCCCAAAAGCCCGCTCGTCAGAAATACCAGATGATTCCGCACGCGCGCGTTGGGGGTATCGCCGGTTTGCTGGAACTACTGCGCGACCGCGGCGGAAAGGAAGATCTGTATCGCCTCGCTGCAGACCTCATCCTGGACGCCGAAGACTTGCTTCCTATCGTCGAGGCTTCGGTGCTGCTCGGCTTCGCCACATTGAAAGAGGGCGATGTCGAAATTACCGCCGAGGGAATCCGCTTCGCGGAAGCCGACATCCTCACCCGCAAGATTCTTTTCCGCCAGGCTGCCCTTAAGCACATCGTGATCCTGCAGCAGATCGACAGCGTCCTGCACGCCAAGACCGATCACTCCATTCCCGAGGAATTTTTCTATGACATCCTCGACGAGCACTTCAGCCAGGATGAAGTCGAGCGGCAATTCGAAACGGCCATGAACTGGGGCCGCTACGCTGAGATTTTCGACTTCGATCGCGCGTCGCACCGGCTGATCCTCGCCGAGCCCGTCTCCGAGCCGCATCCGCCGACCACCGTCCCGGTGCAGTCTTGAAGCGTCCGCAACGAATTGCTTTCCGTCCACTGGTTCGTATCTGGACGGTGTTGCCGCGTCCAAGCGCGGCGAGCCTGCCCGATCTCATCATGTTTTCTAGCGGGCTGGTGCTGTTCTACTGTGTCGTCGAAGTCGGACGCAACTGGCTTGGCCCTTTCACTCCGCATGTTGAGATCAGCCGCAGTCTGGGAGCCCTTCCGGTCTATGCCGGATACTCACTACTGCGCATCGCGCTGGCCTATCTGTTGAGCCTGATCTTCGCCGTCACCTACGGATACATCGCTGCTTACCGTCCGCGTGCTGAACGTTTCATGATTCCGCTGCTTGATGTTCTGCAATCCATCCCGGTATTGAGCTTTCTTCCGGGCGTGATGCTGGCCATGGCGGCGCTTTTTCCGGGACGTCAACTGGGCGTCGAGATGGGCGCGGTCCTGCTCATTTTTACCGGACAAGTCTGGAACATGGCCTTCAGCTTTTATGCCTCGCTGAAAAGTATTCCGCGCGAGATGCGTGAAGCGGCGACGATCTACCGTTTCAACTGGTTTCAGCGTTTCATCCAGATCGAACTTCCGTTCGCCACCATCGGCCTGGTTTGGAATTCCATGATGTCGGTCGCTGGTGCGTGGTTCTTCCTGATGGCCTGCGAGCAATTCAGCGACTTCCGCCTGCCCGGCCTCGGCTCTTATCTCCAGGCCGCTGCCGACGATGGCGACACTCGCTCCATTCTCCTGGGCATTCTGACCATGGTTGCCGTGATTGTGCTGATCGACCAGTTTGTATGGCGTCCCGTGATTGCCTGGGCTGAAAAATTCAAAATGGAGCAAGTCGAGAGCAGCGACGCCCCAACTTCATGGGCACTTGATTTTCTCCAGCGTTCCCGCGGCGTCGCACTCTTCCGTGAGCGGGCAATTCATCCTCTCCACGAACGGATGGTGCACTACTTTGCCCGTCGGAATGAGGTTCGCGCCGAATCAGCGGGTGAGAACAAAGCGGCTTTGTGGCTCTGGCGAATCGTGGGAGCCGCGGCTCTCGGTGCGATCGGCTATGCCGTGGTGCGAGTGGTCATGATCTTGACCGGCCTGCACAGCTCCGAATTCCGCCAACTCGGCCTGGGACTCGCTGCGACTTTTCTCCGCGTGAATCTCACTCTCGTGCTTGGCGCGCTGTGGACGATCCCGGTCGGTGTCGCCATCGGATTCAACCCGCGCCTGGCGCGCATCGCTCAGCCGCTAGCGCAGATTGCCGCCTCGGTTCCGGCCACGGCGTTGTTTCCGGTTGTGCTGTTGGTCCTGATTCGCCTGGGCGGAGGCCTCGGAGTGGGCTCGATCGTTCTGCTGCTCCTTGGGACGCAGTGGTACATTTTATTCAACGTGATCGCCGGCGCTATCGCTATTCCCACCGACTTGAAAGAAGCCGTCAGCGTTTTCGGCATCCGGGGCTGGGAGCGTTGGCGCAAGCTGATTCTGCCCGGAATCTTTCCTTTTCTCGTCACGGGTATGGTTACGGCCTCCGGCGGCGCCTGGAACGCCAGCATCGTCGCCGAATATTTCCACTTCAAAGGCCAGACCTATTCGACCGTGGGCATCGGCTCCATGATTTCCGCAGCCACCGACGCCAAGAATTTCGATCTTCTTCTCGCCAGCACCATTGCCTTGGCCGCCGTGGTCGTTACGACCAACCGCTTGGTCTGGCGGCGTCTTTATCGTCTTGCTGAGACGCGTTTCAAACTCGAAAGCTGACTCCTTTTCATCTCCCGGCGTTCCCCGAAAACTGAGAAATCAGAACTGTTACCGACGTTACTAAAGGAATACCCATTCACGAACTCTTAACCGTCTCTTCATGAAGGCGCAAACAAGGCAACGCAAGAATCAGCTATGCCGAATTTGCCATTTGCGGATAGCGAAGAGCCACGCGTACTGACCGAGCGGCCGCTGCTGCCCGGGCTCCCAGGATTCGCGGGAAAGTTTATTCCCCTGGAGCAGGCGCGCGACCTGTATCAGCGCGCGCGCACGGCGCCGCAGGGTTTTCGATTGGAAGCGCTGCTGGCGGAGATGAGGATAAATCTCGAAGTCCAGCCCGTCGACCTAGAACGCATTCCAGTCAAGGGCCCTCTGGTGGCGGTTGCTAACCACCCCTTTGGGGTGCTCGACGGTGCTGCCCTCGCTGTGCTCCTGTCTCGCGTGCGTCCCGACACTAGGATTCTGACGAATTCGCTGCTCGAAAGCATCCCCGAACTCCACGAGCATTGCATCTTCATAGATCCATTTCGAACACCGTCTTCCGCGGAAAAAAATCTGAAGCCCCTGAAACAGGCATTGGAATGGCTGCGCGGTGGGGGCGCGCTGGCCGTGTTTCCCGCCGGTGAAGTCTCGCAGTGGAACGTGCGCGAGGCGCAGGTCACGGATCCCGCATGGAATACCATCGCTGCTCGTCTGGCGCGCAAGACCGGAGCCAGCGCGCTTCCGGTATATTTCTGCGGCCGCAACAGCGCGGCATTTCAAGTACTGGGTTTGATCAATCCGCGGCTCCGAACACTCTTTCTCCTCCAGGAATTTCTGCAGCACCGTGACAAAAACGTGCAGATTCGTATTGGCAAGGCGATCCCATCGGAGTTGATCGCCAACCTCTACAGCGACGAGGAAGCCACCGAGTATCTTCGTCTCCGAACCTACCTGCTGTCGTATCGCGGCAAGAAGCCAATCTCATTTCCCGCGAAGATGCGCGCGGCTCTTCCGCGCAAGCCCCAGGAAAAGATTGCTGCGGAGGTTCCGTCGCGATTCGTCATTAGCGATATTGCTGCCTTACCCGCCGATCGCCTGCTCGTCGAAAACGCCGAATTCAGCGTATATGCCGCGCGCGCTTCGGAACTGCCGCACGCACTCAATGAGCTCGGACGGCTCCGCGAAGTCACTTTCCGTGCCGCCGGCGAAGGAACCGGGCGCAGCGCCGACCTCGATCAGTTCGATGCCTATTACTGCCACCTCTTGCTCTGGAACAAGGAGAAACAGGAATTGGCCGGCGCGTATCGAGCTGGCGAGACCGATCAAATCATTCGTGCCCATGGCATCAAAGGCCTTTACACAAACACCGTGTTCCGCTACGACGAGCAATTGTTTCTAAAAATTGGTGCGGCTCTCGAACTAGGACGCTCGTTTGTCCGACCCGAGTATCAGGGTCAGTACGCGCCTCTGCTTCTGTTGTGGAAGGGCATCGCGCGTTTCGTCGCCGCACACCCCGAAGCTCCTGTGCTGTTCGGAGCGGTCAGCATCAGCAACGAGTACAGCAGTTTGTCGCGCGAGATGATTGTCCGTTATTTTGAGCAGCGCAACGGTGAAGATGAAGATGGGCGCGAGTTTGCCGGCCTCATTCAGGCGCGTACACCCTTCCACGCGCACAAGCTGCGCCGCTGGGATTGCGGCGCCCTTTGCAGTGTATTGCGCGATCTCGACGAACTTGCGGAGCCGATCTCCGATGTGGAAGAAGACGGCAAAGGACTGCCCATCCTGATCAAACAGTATGCCAAGGTGGGAGGCCGGCTGGTGGGCTTCAATCTCGATCGCAAATTTTCCGATGTGGTCGATGGCCTCGTGATCGTCGATCTGCGCCAGACCGATCCGTCGGTCCTCGAGCGCTACATGGGCAAAGAAGGCTACGCCGGATTTCGCCGGTTCCACGGGCTCGGCTAGCGCAGCCAATGGAGAGCCGGGCGTCCCCGCCCGGCCAATGTTAAGCTGGACGGGCGAGGCACCCGTCGCTCCATCCCCGTCGCTCCATCCTTGACTACGCCCACTTGATCCCCGACCGCCTTTGCTAAATCCTCTCGCCTGTTGAACAATGAATAATTGCCCTGGCCGCGGCGGCCGCTTCCGATTCCGCCGGCGCGCCAGAGAAAACGCAAGGAGCCTTCATGCCCGCAACTGGAGAACTTATCCGCCTCATGAATTACATCGACGACATCGCTACCACTCTGCGCCGCATCAGCGCCAGTATTCCAGCGATGACCAACGAGGAATGTGTCCGCCTGGCCGAATATATCCGCAAGTCCGAACCCAGCTATGAGAGCGTCGTTCAGCACCTTGAGTTGGCAGGCAAACAGAAAGAGCCGGCGGGCAAGTAGTGACTGAAGTCCGCACGGTTGCGGTGATCGGCGCTGGTATCATGGGCCGGGGCATCGCGCATGCTGCCGCTCTCGGCGGCTATCGCACCATACTCGAAGACCTTCTTCCAAACGCTCTGCGCAAGGCGGAGACGGAAATCCGCGGCAACCTCGACAAAGCGGTCGAACTCGGCAAGGTCAATGCCACCGATGCCGACGCAGCTTTTTCCCGGCTGGAGTATGCCGGTTCGATCGATCAAGCCGCGCGCGATGCCGATCTTGTCATCGAGGCGGTTCCCGAGGAAATGGAATCGAAGATCGAAATCTTCACCATGCTCGACAAGATCTGCCGTCCTGCAACCATTCTTGCTTCGAACACTTCCTCGCTCAGCGTTACGGAGATCGCCAGCGTTACCTATCGCGCGAAGAAGTGCGTTGGCATGCACTTTTTTAATCCTGTGCACAAGATGAAGCTGCTCGAAATCGTGCGCGCGGTCGAAACCGATGACGACACGCTGGCTGCCGTCGTCGAAGTCGGCAAACGCATGCGCAAGGAAGTTGTCGTGGTCAAAGAAGCGCCCGGATTCATCACCAGCCGCATCAACGCCATGATCGGCAATGAGGCTTTCTACATGCTCCAGGAAGGCATCGCCAGCGCCGAAGACATCGACAAGGCTGTCAAGCTTGGCCTGAATCATCCTATGGGACCGTTCGAACTGGTGGATCTGGTCGGACTTGATACGCGGCTGCATATCCTCGAATACCTGCATAAATCTCTCGGCGAAAAATTTCGGCCTTGTCCGCTTCTGGTGCAATACGTGAAAGCTGGAAGGCTGGGGCGGAAGTCGGGGCGGGGAGTATTTGAGTATCCGGAATTGCTGACCAGTTCTTCAAAGACCTAAAGACAACCCGCGTTATATTTTCTACTTTGATGTGGCCGGCGTGCTCGCTCGCGGCGACGGTGATTTTGTTTCTCGTAAATCTTTTCGAGTGGTGATATCGAATTTCACTCGCTGGTTTTTTGGTTTTGACTTTGTTACTTCTATCATCTACAAAACTAAAGACTTAGCTCCAAGATCCCAACCTTGGATTGGCTTGCTCCTAATGCGCTCCCGCACTGAGGCCGTCACCATTGTCGCGCATGGCTGATTGTGTGTCTGC
>Ga0307477_10001126_pt1 | contig 23810 bp, 18 predicted proteins | sample atmos_gasesECM2C_FD_203316 | JGI IMG/M metagenome (GOLD analysis project Ga0307477, IMG submission 203316) | Hardwood forest soil microbial communities from Morgan-Monroe State Forest, Indiana, United States - atmos_gasesECM2C_515 | ecosystem: Environmental > Terrestrial > Soil > Temperate...
GCTGTTGCCACGACTGGCGGCGGAGGAGGGGGCGGCGGTGCGCTCTCGAACACCGGCGCGGGAGGCGGAGGCGGAGCTGTTGCCACGACAGGCGGCGGAGGAGGGGACGGCGGTGCGCTCTCGAACACCGGCGCGGGAGGCGGAGGCGGAGCTGTTGCCACGACAGGCGGCGGAGGAGGGGGCGGCGGTGCGCTCTCCACGACCGAAGGCAGAGGGGTCGCGACAAGAGGCGGAGGTGGAGCCGAGGCGATCAGTCTCTCGGGTGCAGCTAACGCAAGGGCGGCCGCAGTCTTCGCCGTACCGAGGAGTATGTCGAGCACTTCACTGGGGTCCGTCTTGGGATTCCCCGCGCGGTGCCGATCACCGTTTTCGATCAGGTGTTGGTCTCTATAGGAGATGGCTTCGGCCTCACGCGACTCGCTTTCCGGCGATGGAGAGGCGACGTCGGCGAACTCCTCGGCAAGCACGGCGTCGAGAGCGCTCGGGGTGAGGTCGACGACGGCGGACAGGGTCAAGACCCTTTCGCCCAAAGGAGGGACATAGAAAAGCGGCTCGGGCACCTCAGCGGCAAAGAGTGGTTCGGACACGTCCGCGGTTTCGCTCCGTGCAGTCGGGGTCGGTGTACCGGCGTTAACCACTGATGTTTCGGCATTCGCAGCCTCGGTCTTGAACCCAAAGACCGGTTCCACGAGAAGCGGCTCGGGTGATCTCGCAGGTGGCGGGGGCTCGGTGGGTGGCCCTTCGGAGCGGGGTTCGGACCGGTTCGGAGGGGCGGAGCGTTCGGTCGTTGGCTCCGGCGATCGCAGCTGAGGCGATTCTCCACGAGCCATGGCCGCCCCTTTGCTATGGGCGCCGATGATCGGCTGGTCGTCGGGTGCGATGGCGTCTCGGACCATCATGCCTAGGCCCTCGATCGCTCCCGCGAGTCGGACCTGGCTCTCTTGAACCTCCCTCAGTCGCTCGAGAATTTCGTGCCAGAGCTCGGCCGACGACAACGCCATCGAACGGACGAGTTCGCCCGCCGACGGAGGGTCTTGCTGGTGGTGAATCTCCATTGTCATTCCCCGGCCCTGCTCCCTGGGTAACTCGAACGGCCGGTGTCGGACCTTCTAAGCGATTGGGAAACGTTCCGCCCACATCAGAGCCGATGTCAGCAGGACGCGAAGCGTAGTCGGCCGACCGCGGGCAGAAAAACCCGGAAGTCCACATTTCCCGAGCGGATCTGCAGGGTTTTGAGGGCGTCACGGCGCCCGGGGCGCCGACCGAGACTCAGGCGCGAGCTGCGCTTCGCAGTTCCTCGAGGGAAAGCTCGCCCGTGGCCTCGCCTCCGCACTGGGTGCAGTGATCGACGTGACGCCAGGACCGTAGGAGCCGGGTGCCCTCTGGATTGAGCAGCACGACGAACGACTCCGATACGGGGTCGATGTCGAGACCGAAGTACGGGCGCCAACCTGTCGAGGCCGGATGGCTGTCCAGGTCAAGGCCCTTCAGGACCCGACGGAAACGCATCCGTTCGGTATCAAAGAGCCAGGTGCTGTGACAGGATTCCAGAACGAGCGGTTCCATGGGTGGATCATTGCCCCAGAACGCGACGATCAAGACTCAACAGCGTTGCGATTCTGTGAAGATCGCAGTGAGCGTGACCTTCTCGTCACGCTCCGTCTACCGTTGGGGTTCCGTTGTGCGGTCGGCGAAGCGGGTCGCACACGCTGGGAACTCAGGTTTGGTCGTTCTTCCTGGAAGGTGTCTGTCCGGGCAAGAAGAGAACGCGTCCTAAAATTTCACGGTTCCGACGGCTACCAGGATCGCAAGCGTGATGCCTGCGGCCAGGATGACGGCGACCACGCCCAGGAGGGCCCGCGATCGCCTCGGCCCGGCTCTGCGCGAACGGTAAGCCTCGACGAGCTGGGCAATCTCCTGCTCGAGTCCATCGGGGTCGTCCGTTGGGATCACGAAGCGGTGCGACTTGGAGGGGCTGCTTGCCTCGAGCACGACACCCATCCTGCCGACCGGCGTTTTCATCCGGCTGCGAGTGCCGACGCTCGAGAGTTGGGCCCACTCCAGGATCGCGCTCACTTCCCCATCAGGCTTGCGCACGGTCAGACCACGTCGGTCGAGCACGATCCCGAGGCCAGGGACGGCGGACTGCCCGTCGCTCTGGGCGGTCAGGAGGTACACCCCGGGGAGGTCCAACGATTCGGCTCGGGCCGGCGTCGCCTCCGGGCTCGGCCCGTCCACCTCGTCGTCAGCCATTTCGGACGTCGACTTCATCTCAAGTTGTTCGGGCATGGGGTCGAAATGCCATGACAAGACCATGCCGTGTGCGGGGACGCGGGTCAACGATCCTCGACTGGACTCGGAGAGTCCTTGTCCTCACGCGGAGAGCCACAATTCCCCACTACTACCACTAATCGTGCGTAAATCACCACGAAATGAGTTGGTTTTGGGGGAGGGGTCGCGTACACTGTGCCAGTCATGAACCGTGATGACCTCGACCGACTGCTCAAGCTCCTGGCCGACCTGGATGGCTCGGACCTGCACATCAAGGCCGGTTCGCGCCCCCGCATGCGGGTGGACGGGATGCTTCGGACGCTGGACGACGAGGCCGCGTTCACGGCCGACGAGACGCTCGCACTTGCCCTGGAGATCATGCCGGCGAGGCTCCGTGAAGTTTTCGAGGAGAAACACGAAGCCGACTTCGCGTACAGCGTCCCCGGCCTTGGGCGGTTCCGGACCAATGCGTTCTTCCAGAGATCGTCCGTTGCGCTCGCGATGCGCCGAGTGAGGACCAATGCCTCGACGTTCTCCGACCTAGGTCTGCCAGACGTCGTCCGGCGGCTCAGCGAGCACCACCGCGGACTCGTCCTTGTGACGGGCCCAACTGGCTCAGGCAAGACAACGACGCTCGCGGCGATGATCGACCACATCAACCATTTGCGGTCGTGCCACGTCATCACGATCGAAGACCCAGTCGAGTACCTGCATCGAGATGACTTGGCGTCCATCGACCAGCGCGAGGTCGGCTTCGATACTGACAGCTTTACCGCCGCGATGCGAACGATCTTGCGGCAGGATCCTGACGTCATCCTGATCGGCGAGATGCGCGATCCCGAAACCGTCTACACCGCATTAACGGCGGCCGAGACGGGCCACCTCGTCTTCTCCACTTTGCACACGACGACCGCGACCGAGACCGTGAACCGCATCGTCGACTTCTTTCCACCCCACCAGCAAGGGCAGATCCGGGTAAGCCTTTCCGGTGCGCTGAAGGGCACGATCTGCCAGCGGCTGATCGGCCGAGCGGACGGAAAGGGTCGGGTCCCGGCCCTCGAGATCATGGTGGTGAACGGTCGCATCCAACAGGCGATCCTCGACCCGATACAGACCTCCGAGATCGACGAGATCATGGCCGACGGCGAGTACTACGGGATGCAGACATTCGACCAGTCCCTTGCGAACCTCCTGCGCGACGAGGTGATCGACTTGCGCGAGGCAATGAATGCGGCATCGAACCCCCACGACCTCAAGGTCAGGCTCGAACGCATGGGCATCGTGCAAACGGGTCGGGGATTCGTTTCAGCTGCCGCGTCGTGACGACTCTCAGAGTCCGACTGAGCTTCCCCCGGCCCACGCGCTGATCACCGCGGCAACAGCCGCCGCCCCCACCGCCACCGAAGCTCCCGGGGCTCCTTCCCGGATGCCGAAGCGGGAGGAATGTCGCATCTTGCGTTCAGCAAGCAGAACAGCAACGGTGAGCGCAACTCCGACGAGAGACCCAATCGGGCCGAGCCAGCCGAACAGCGGCCCTGCCGGGAGCAGACCCCACGGTGCTCTGGCCATCGCTGTCGTCCGCGTCCTTGTGCGTGCCACAAGGGCCAAGATTCCAACGGCCGCAAACGTGCCGATCGACATCCCGATCAACCGCCACCAGCGCTGGTCGGCCAGCGCCGCAGCGGTAAGGAGCGCCACCCCGGCGACCGTTCCCACCTGAGCCACCCCAGGCTCAGGGGGTAGGCCGTCAAGCTCAATCAGCGCCAGGACGAGCACGGTCGCCGCCAACACACACAGGCCCGGAAGGGTCCAATGAGGTCCGGCCAACCAGGCCAGGGATCCGAACAGCACCGCCGTGGCGAGCTCGACGGCCGGATATCGAACCGAGATCGGCGTTCGGCAGGTTCGGCATCGGCCGCGGAGCAGCAGCCACGACACGAGTGGGACGTTGTCGTACCCGCGAATCGGTGTTTCGCAGGTCGGGCAGAACGACCCGGGACGCACCACGGACACCTTCCGCGGTGTGCGGTAGACCACGACGTTCAGAAACGAACCCACCACGAGGCCCGTGGCGGCGGCCACCACGACGGCGGCCGGACGGGCTCCGACGACGGCAGTGAACGAACCGTGGGGGAGCACGAAACTCAGCCTGTGACCAGGGAGAAAGCCACTGGTCACCGGCTCCCCACTGGGCTGTCACGCTACCACGACGGCTCTGGCGCCCGGCTTGGGGTGCCGGGCGGTCGGGGGTCAATCCCGGCCCAATTCGTGCCGATGCATCAGGGCATGGGCAACGTCGATGCCGTGCGTCTCCTCGCGGACGAGCACCACCTCGAGTTCGTCGACCTTGACCGCTTCAATGTCGACGCGAGCGTTTCCACGGTCCTTCCGGTTGCCGTGGCACGTCGCCACCACGTGGTGCCGATCGGCCGAAAGTTCGGAGCTCCGGTCGTCGCCCTCTCGAACCCGGCCGACGTGATGGCCATGGACGTGCTCCGGGCGGTGATCGGCCGCGAGTTCGTCGCCGTCGTCGCAAGCGACGAGCAGATCGATTCCTGCCTGCAGCGTGTGTACGGCGCGCCCCCGGGAAGGGCAGAGGGGGCTCGGGGAGAGCCCTCAGGAACTGCACCCTCCCCGGAGAAGGCCTCAAGATCTTTTGCCCCTGAGGGCACGTCGAGTCCAGCAACCGGCGAGACCAAGATGGCATCCAAGCCGGTCGAGCCGGCCCCGGCCCCGTCAAACGATTCTCTGGGCCAAGCGTCGACCGCATCTCCGTCGGTCGAACGAGCAGATGCGCCGCCGTCAGGAGATCTGGCGCCCCCAGTACCCTCCGTCCCCGAGCCGGGCGACGACAGCGGCGATGTCCTGGCCGCCGCGCTTGAGGTGATCGACGCCTCGTACGCCGAAACGCAGGTCGAGGACTCGAGCGCGGCAGACGCGCCCTTCGTCGAAGTCGATGAGTCCGAGGCTCCTGAGGATGGCTCCGCAAGCGCAGCTGAGTCGCGAGAGCCGGTCACCCTGTCGGAACCACCCTCCGGCGATTTCGGGGATGCCGTCTTGGCCGCGGAGATCGTCGACGAGGTCGTGGGCGAACGCGAGTCCGGCGCGGAAGACGAGGATGAGGACGGCGCCAGGAGCGGACTAGCGAGCTTTCCGCCCTTGGCGCGAGTCCTGGTCGAGGGCGAGCGCGTATCGCTCGAGGACATGGAGAGCGTGCTGGAAGAGCGCGATCGGACCGGTCAGGCGATCGCCAGGATTCTCACGCTCCGGGGGCTCGTCACCGAGGCTGATCTCATGTGGGGGATGGCCCAGGAGATGGGTCTCGAGTTCGTCGACCTCGACGTTGAGTCCATCGACTTTGCTGCTGCCTATCACCTCCCAGAGGCGACAGCACGGCATCACAACGTTCTCGTCATCGGAATGCGCGACGACATGCTCGTCGTGGCGGCCTCCAATCCCACTGATGTCTTCGCCATGGACGACCTGCGGACCATCATCGGCCGCAATTTCGGAACCGTGGTGGCGACGCGTTCGCAGATCAACAGCTTTATCGACAAGGCATATCACCAAGGCGGCGATGCCACGGAGGTCGCGCAGTCAGCCGCGTCCGACTTCGAAGACTTCGCCGACGAGGAGCTCGGCAACCTGCAGGCCGTTGTGGACGACGCGCCCATCGTCCGCTATGTGAACCTTCTCATCCTTCAGGCGCTGAACGAACGAGCCTCGGACATCCACGTTGAGCCGGCTGCGGAGAACCTCAGGATTCGCTACCGGATCGACGGCGTACTGCACGACATCTCCACCGCACCCCGCGCCATCTCGGCCGCCGTGACCACACGGCTGAAGGTGATGGCGGACATGAACATCGCGGAGCACCGGCTCCCCCAGGACGGGCGCATCTCGCTGACTGTGGGGAGCCGACCGATCGACCTGCGCATGGCGACACTGCCGACCATCTATGGCGAAAAGGTGGTCATGCGCGTCCTGGACAAGTCGAATGTGGTGCTCGGGTTCGAGGACCTTGGTTTCGATGCCGACCTTCTGGAGGTCTACCGCAGGGTCTACACCAAGCCCTACGGAACGATTTTGGTGACGGGTCCGACCGGATCAGGCAAGACGACCACCTTGTACGCGACACTCGCCGCTCTCAACGCCCCTGAGAAGAACATCATCACCGTCGAAGACCCGGTCGAGCTGCGTATCAAGGGCATCAACCAGGTCCAGCTCAACATCAAGGCCGGTCTCACGTTCGCCTCGGCCCTTCGATCGATTCTGCGCTCGGACCCCGACATCGTCCTGGTCGGGGAGATCCGCGACCGCGAGACCGCGATGATCTCCGTGGAGGCCGCGCTTACGGGTCACCTCGTGCTCGCCACCTTGCACACGAACGACTCCGCCAGCACCCCGATGCGGTTGGTCGAAATGGGACTGGAGCCCTACCTCGTCACCTCGGCATTGAGCGCGGCGTTGGCGCAGCGCTTGGCCCGGCGACTGTGCGTGCACTGCCGGGAGGAGTACGAGCCCACTGAGGCCGACATCGTGGCTGCAGGCTGGCCACCGGAGGAGGTCTTCTCCAAGGAAGAACACCCCAGGCTGTACCGCGCGGTGGGGTGCTCGGCGTGCTCCAAGACCGGCTACCGCGGCCGCAAAGCGTTGCTCGAGCTTCTCGTCGTCAGCGAGGACGTCGAACGCCTGATTATCGAAGGAGGGACGGCCGATGACATTCACAAGCTCGCGGTCGAGCAGGGCATGGTGACCTTGCGAAACAGCGGTCTGCGGAAGGCGCTCGAGGGCGAGACGACCCTCGAAGAGGTCCTGCGGGTGGTCGCGTGAGCCCGTCGACCGCCACCAGGGCCGAGTGGGCCCGGCGACTGGCCCAGGCGCTCGTCTCGGAGGGATATGTCCCGGAGGGCGACGTCGCGCCGGTGCTGGCGGAGGCTTCCGCCCACGGCGTGTCGTTCGCGCGTCTGGTACTGGCGAGAGACGTCACGTCCAAAGAAGTCGTCCTCGGCTTGCTCTCTCAGCTGGCCCACCTGCCGGTCGTGGACCTCGATCAGAACCGGCCGAGCGAGCAAGCGCTCGGGATCACGCCTCCGGCGCTGGCGCGGGAGTACTGCGCCGTCGGGTATCAGGTCGATGGCAACCAACTGACCATGGCGTTCGGGGAGCCCCCGGACGCCGACGACCTGAGCGCCTTGTCTGCAGTCGTCGGCCATGACATCGTGCCGGCCCTGGCAGATCCCCTTGCAATCGATCGCCTTGTCAAGTCGATGCAGCCTGACGTCGGGCCGACCCAGGGGAACGGGGCCGCCGCGGCTCATGACGCAGGAGGGGTCAACGACGCACTAGGGGCTTCGCCAGCTGGATCGATGCTCGCGGTGGCACCGACCGCCGACGACGGCCACGACGTACCCATGCACCTCGACGACCTCTTGCGTCATGCCGTCAATGTCGGCGCGTCCGACCTTCACCTCACCACAGGACTGCCAGCATGCGTACGGCTCCATGGCGCGGTCCGACCCATCGAGGGCTGTCCCCCGCTGTCGAACGAGACGATTCGGGACATGGTGTTCGGCATCCTGCCGCAGACTCTCCGGGAGCGCTTCGAGGCTGAGAAGGAACTCGACACCTCGCACTCGATTGTGGGTGTCGGTCGGTTCCGACTCAACGTATTTCAGCAGAGGGGCACAGTGGCGGCCGTCTTGCGGTCCATTCCGCACGAGATTCCTGCCTTCGAAATGTTGGGCGTTCCGGAGTCGATCAGATCGTTCACTGAGCTCCGTCGTGGGCTTGTTCTCGTCACGGGCCCGACTGGCTCGGGCAAGTCAACGACGTTGGCCTCCCTCGTCGACATCGTCAACCGGACCAAGCCGCTGCACATCATCACGGTCGAAGATCCAATCGAATTCCTTCACAGCCACAAGCGGGCAATCGTTAACCAACGTGAGGTGGGTCAGGACACGGCGTCGTTCGCTGAGGCGCTCCGCAGGGTCTTGCGCGAGGACCCCGATGTGATCCTCGTGGGAGAAATGCGCGACCTCGAGACCATCTCGATGGCGCTTACGGCCGCCGAGACAGGTCACCTCGTCTTCGGAACGCTTCACACCCAGGACGCGCCGCAAACGATCGACCGAATTGTCGACGTCTTTCCAACAAACCAGCAGGAGCAGGTTCGCACCATGCTCGCGGGAGCGCTCGAGGGTGTGGTCACTCAGCAGCTCATGCTCAATGCAGACGGGACCGGGCGGCTGGCGTGCTGCGAAGTGATGATGTGTACCTCGGCCATACGAAACCTGGTGCGGAGCAACAAGACCCACCAGATCTACTCGCTTATGCAGACCGGTGGGCAGTACGGGATGCAGACGATGGACCAGGGGCTGGCCAAGCTGGTCAAGGCGGGGCGCATCACCGAGGCCGTTGCGTTCGACCGGTGTCGCAACGAGGAAGACCTCCGCAACCACCTGAGTTCCTAGGAGCCTCGCAATGGCACTGACATTCGACTACAAGGTTCGGGACCGCTCGGGCAACCTCGTCGAGGGGCAGCTCGAGGGCGACAGCATGTCTCTCGTGGTGGGCAAGCTTCGCGAGATGGGCTATCTCCCTGTCGCGGTCACTCCCAAGACGCGTGCGAGCGTCCACAGAGAAATCGCGATTCCGGGAATCTCGAACCGGGTCAAGCTCACGGAGATCGCAGTTGCCACCCGGCAGCTCGCGACGATGATCGACTCGGGTCTCTCGGTGGTCCGCTCGCTCGTGATCCTGGCCGGTCAAGTCGAGAACAAGGAGCTGGCGAGGGTCCTGACGGAAGTGCGCCTCGAGGTCGAGCGGGGATCGTCGCTCTCTGCGGCCGTTTCCCGTCACCCCAAGGTCTTTAGCACCTTGTTCGTGACCATGGTCCAGGCCGGTGAAGCGGGTGGACACCTTGATGCGGTGCTGGTTGACCTGGCATCGACGATGGAGAAGCAGGCGGAACTCCGCCGCAAGGTTCGATCTGCCATGACCTATCCGGCGATCGTCCTCACCGTGATGGTCCTTATCTTCCTCGCGCTGCTCATCTTCATCGTCCCGGTTTTCCAGAAGCTCTTCGCATCATTGCACGCCAAACTGCCGACACCGACGTTGATGGTGATCGGAATGTCAAAGATCGTGCTCAGCTTTTGGTCGCTCATCATCTTGGCGGTGGGGGTTGTCGGGATCGTGTTGCTCCGCCGGTGGATCAATACGGACGACGGCCGCCGGCGATGGGACGCGTTCAAGCTCCGGCCGCCGATCTTCGGCCAGCTCATGCACAAAGTGGCGCTGGCGAGGTTCTCGCATACGTTGGGGTCGTTAGTCCAGGCTGGTGTCCCGATCCTCGAGTCGCTCGACATCGTCTCGGAAACGGCAGGCAACCGTGTGGTGGGCGATGCCCTCCTCCAGGCGAAGGCCGGAGTGAGAGAGGGACGCGCGCTCGCCGACACGTTGGGCGAGCACGCAGAGATCATCCCGCCCCTAGTGACGCAAATGGTTGAAGTCGGCGAGCAAACGGGCGCGCTCGACGCCATGTTGCACAAGGTTGGCCAGTTCTACGACGGCGAGGTCGAGACCACGGTGAACAACCTCACCTCGATGCTCGAGCCTCTGCTCACCGTGGTGATGGGGGCAGGCGTAGGCGTCATGGTGGTCAGCATGTACCTGCCGATGTTCAGCTACATCAAGCACATCCCGCAGAACTGAGACGACACGTCCAAGACAAGAACCCATGGACCTTGAGCTGCCGTGCGATAGGAGTTCGATGTCCGTGCGGCTGCGTCGGCACAAATGGCCGATCGCGGTCACGCTGGCAAGTCTCGGGGTAGAAGCCGCATATTGCCTGTTGTGGGGCCCTGTCGTCCGCCATCACAACTACTGGGTGTATCCAGTCGATATCTGGGGCGCCTTCCGTTCGGCACATTTCATCGGGTGGGGAGCCTTCGGCAACGTGTACTCGGTGGGGACCGGGCTCATCACCTTTCCGGCGATCCTGCTGCTCTTCACCCCGGTGGCGGTGCTAAGCGGGGCACTCGGATTGACCGAGTGTTTTCCGTTCTACCCGCCTCATCCGACGGCATGGCTTCTGCTGGGCCCGTACGAGGTTCTCATCAGCTGCAGCGTCTTGTTCGCGTGCAACGCTCTTGCGTGGCACTTGGGTATTGGAGGCGCGAAGCGCGCCTGGCTCTGCGTTGTGGAGGGCGCGGTGTTGTGGAACATCGCGGTCATTTGGGGTCACCCCGAGGACGCGCTCGCGTTGGCTTTGGCGATCTATGCGTCGGTTTTCGCGCTACGGGGACGCTGGAAGGGAGCGGGGTGGCTTTTCGGCTCCGCAGTTGCTTCTCAGCCACTGGTCTTGCTGATGCTTCCGATCTTGGTCGCCATGGCTGGCAAGCAGCGAGCAGCTGCCCTAGTTACGCGGGCGGCACTCCCTGCCGTTGTCTTGCTGGCGACGCCACTGATCGCGGAATTCCACGCCACGACCCATGCACTGATCCTGCAACCCAACTACCCCGGCTTGGACCATGTCACGCCGTGGACCTCGCTCGCCCCCCGCCTCGGTGGATCTGGCAAGGAGCTCGCGGTCGCGGCGGGGCCTGGCCGCCTGGTGGCGATCGCCCTGGCTTGTGCCTTGGGATGGCGGGCTCGACGCTGGCGGAGGCAACCCGAGGCTCTCGCTCTGGCGCTGGCAGCTGCTCTGTCACTGCGCTGCTTCACCGAGTCGGTCATGGTCGCCTACTACGTGTGGCCGGCTCTTGCCATCACCCTCGTGGTGGCGGCCGGGCGATCCCGGGCGAGGACGTCGATCGCGACCATCGCTGCCCTCGGTATCACGGTCTGTGGCGATTTTCGACTCGGTGAGTGGGCGTGGTGGGGCGCCGTCAACGGCGGCCTCCTCCTTGGACTTCTTGCCGGGATGCCGTCAAGAGTCCGGGGGGCGGTGCCGATACCTGTTGACGCGGTGGGATCGGAACCCCTCACCTTTCGTCACCCATTCATTGAGGAGCGCAGTGCGGCAACCGGGACTCCAAAGGTCCCCATGGTTGCTGGCTGACGAGGAGATAACCGATGGCACAGGTGGTCGGACTCGACATCGGTACGAGCGCCGTACGGGCTGCCGAGCTCGAGTTCGGGTCAGGCGCGCCCGTCCTGGTTGCGTTCGGACAGGTGGGACTGCCGCCGGGTGCGATCGTGGACGGAGAGGTCCAAGACGGCTCGGCCATTTCCGACGCCATCACCCGGCTCTGGCAAAACGGCAAGTTCGTCTCCAAGTCGGTGGTCGTCGGTATCGCTGGGCTGCGTGCCATCACGCGCGAGCTCGACCTTCCTTGGGTGCCCGACGAAGACGTTGATAGCGCGGTTCGCTTTCAGTCCGAGGAGGTCATCCCGTTCCCGCCCGAAAAGACGCTCCTCTCGGCGCAGGTCCTCGCCGACAACACGGCTGCCGACGGTACTCGGACGCGGCGAGTATTGGTTGCAGCCGCTCATCGAGATCTCGTAGACGGTGTGGTCGAAGCAACAGAGAAGGCGGGACTCGTCGTCGAAGGCGTCGACCTCGTGTCGTCGGCCCTCGTGCGCGCACTGGCGGATTCTTCGGTGGGAGCGGAACATCCTGAGGCGATCGTTTCGATCGGCGCTGGCCTGACCGTCGTCGTTGTCCATCAAGCGGGCCGGCCGCAGTTCGTTCGGACGATCGGCACGGGCGGCAACGCCGCGACTGCGGCCGTGGCGTCGGCACTCGACCTTCCGATCCCCGACTCCGAGGCCATCAAGAGGCGGCTGGGAGAGGGATCGTCCCAGATGCAATCCGCGGAGGCCGCGGTCCAGGGTTCAATCGCCGAGTTGGTGGGCGAAATTCGGAATTCAGTTCAATATTTCGCCACCCTGCCGGGACGCGCTCCTATCGCCCGGGTGCTGCTGACGGGCGGTGGGGCTCGACTGCGCGGATTGATCAAGCAATTGCGGGCACAGGTCCGGATCCCTGTCGAGCACGTCTCACCCCTCACACGGCTTGACCTGTCGCGCATCGACTTGTCCCCAGAGCAGGCCGCCAGCATCGAGCCCGTCTTGGCTGCTCCAATTGGACTTGCACTCCCTGAGCCGAATGCTGCGGTCCGCAAGTTCAATTTGGTGCCGCCGGAGGTACGGCGCCGTGCATTTGAGCGCAAGGTTGCCCGTCGGGCGTTCGTCGCCGCGGCGGTCGTCGGGCTCCTCCTCGTCGGCGTGAGCAGCTGGCGGTTCTGGCAGGTTCACAAGGCGCAAAACGATGTTGCGGCACTTCATGCAACGGTGGATGGTCTCAACGCCCAGATTCCAACGTTCGACAAGGTCGTCGCCATCGCGAACGAATTGCGTTTGTCCAAGTCGCAGGTATCACATGTTTCGACGACCGCTGTGGACTGGGCGGCTGTCGTGAGCGAGTTGGGAACCAGGATTCCGCCCGGCCTGGGGATCACCACGTTCACCGGAACTGCTAATGGAGCCGGGGCTGCGGGTTCGAGCTCCGCGACCGCGTCGGTCCCAACGGGCGCTGCCCCAGCAACGAGCATTGGATCGGTCAATGTCGGCGTCGGTGGCACCTTCCCCAGCACGGCCCATTTCGACCCGGTGGCACAGTGGATCGATGGGCTGACCGCATCGCCTTTGTTCAATCCGCCCGGAGTGAGTTCCGTAGCCAATGCGCCGAACGGGCCCAACACCGCGGTGTCCTTCCAATCCACGTTGTGGCTCACCGTGGGCTCCAACCTTGCCAAGAATGCGCATTTCTGATGGAACAGCTCATCCGTTACCGAACCCCGATACTCACCGGTGTCGGCGCCTTGGTCGTCGCCATCATCGTCTTCGTGGCGTGGATCTCTCCCGAAGCGGGAAAGCTTTCGAGCCTCCACGCTCAAGCGACGCAGCTGCAGTCACAGGAGTCGCACCTGCAGAGTGAGCTCGCCATGCTGAGACGGGACCGAGCTCAAATGGCGTCGAACTGTCGGCTATTGACGAAGGACCTCAGTGAGGTCCCTGGGACGCCCAATGTGGACAGCTTCTTCCATCAGATCACGGCGCTTGCCGTCGCAAGCGGTGATCCAAACACACCGAGTATCAGCGTGACCCAGGCCGCGAATGCGGCTGCCGGGAGCGTCAGGCCAGTCGCTGTCGCGTTGACGCTGCAAGGAACGTACGGCCAGATGATGGCGTTCCTCCGTGGCCTCGATTCCTTTCCTCGCCTGTTCACGGTGAACACCATTTCGGTCAACGGCGGGCCCGTGGCGGTCGGCGGCGCTCAGATCCCGGACGCGACCGGCGGATACAACCTCCAGCTAAGCGGCAACGTCTACTACAGCTCGGGCCAGCAGGATGTCTGCTCGGCCGCCACGACGACGTCGCACCACTGAGGACAAGGACCCGCCGCCCCTGCAAGGGCTCTCCGAGCTGCTCCTTCGTACGCCAAAAGCCTTCTAAAGGGCAGAACGACTCGTGCCGATAGCTACGGCGATAGCCATTGCGCATCAAAGGGAGGAATCACACATGCTCAAGTCCACGTTGGCGCGCCTGCGCCAGGCACGGGCGAGTGAGCTCGAAGAGGCGGAGGCCAGCGAGGCTGGCTTCACCCTCATCGAGCTCATGGTGGTGCTCTTGATCATCGCCATCCTGCTCGCCATCGCCATCCCGACGTTCCTCGGCGTGTCCGGGTCTGCCAACGACCGGGCCTCGCAGTCGAACCTCACCAACGCCCTCACCGAGGTGAAGGCGCTGTACCAGAACAACCAGTCCTACAACCAGTCCGCTGGCACGCTTCCTCAGGCGACCCTCGCTGCATCGGCGCCCGAGTTCTCGTGGCAGCAGGCAGGGGCGTGCCAGGCTTCCAACGGCGTCAACTGCATCAGTGAATACCCGATTGACATCGCGACGGGAGCCGACGCCCAGGGCGTGATCATCGCGTCGCTGAGCAAGACCGGCGTCTGCTGGTATGCCGTCGACCTGCAGGCCGCGCCCGTCTCGGCTGCGAACTTCAACGGTGGCAATGCTGACGCGGGAGCCGGCTTCACGGTCCAGTTCCTGTCCGCGGTGGCTGGCGCCAACGCTCAGGAGGTTGCTGGGCCGGTCGCGATGACGCAGGCTGGGGTGTACTACTCCAAGAACACCACCACGAGCTGCGACGCCAGGTCGCCGACCACGGCAGGCCCGTGGGTTTGGGGAACCTCGTACGCCAACGCGCCGGTCAAGTGATCCTCGGCTGACGCAAGTCGCCGGAGTTTCTTCGGCGAAGTGTGAACTGACTGTGGTCCCCGCTTCGGCGGGGGCCACAGTCGCGTTCAGACGGCTCGCACCGTCGCCGGCCGTTTCCTCGGGCTACGAAGGCAGGTGGCGCGAGGCCGGTTCGGCCGCGGTGATCACGTCCAGGATCTCCGAGCCCACGAGCTCCTCCCGCTCGAGCAGGGCGTCGCGCAGAGCCTCGATGACATGCCGATTGTCCTCGAGCATCTTGCGGACCTCGACCTTCGACCGCCTCAACAAATCTTCGACCTCTTCACGTCCGGCATCGGTGGACAGGACCTTGGCCACGATGTTGCCAGGCATGTCGAGCGCTGCAACGGAGATCAGGGTGGTGCCCATGCCAAGGCTGCCGACCATCTGGCAGGCGGCCATGGTGGCCGCCTCGAGGTCGGCTGCCACGCCGGAGCTCGTCTCGCCGAAGAACAGCTCCTCCGCGGCCATGCCGCCCATGGCGATCTGGATGAGCGCCTCGATCTCGGAGCGGGTCTTGGTGAAACGCTCTTCCTCCTCGGAGTGCGTCAGCAGCCCGAGGGCCTGCTTGCGCTTGACGATCGAGAGGACCTCGAGCTTGCGGCCCTTTCCGACGAGCCATGCCACCGTGGCGTGGCCGGACTCGTGGACGGCGATGGTGCGCCGCTCGTCCTCGGCGTACTCGACCGGCTGGGCCATGCCGATCTCCTCGGTCATCTTGGCCTGCTGGACGTCGGCCCACGACAGGCGGTCCGCGTCGCGGCGCAACGCCCAGACGAGCGCCTCGTCGAGGAGGTGTTCGAGCATGACGGGCGAATACCTGGCGGTCATCGAGGCGAGGGCGTCGCGCTTCGCCGGATCGTCGAGCTCGGCGTCGTGGGCCTTCTTGTCGAGGTAATAGTCGATGATCTCGCGCCGCCCCGAGCGCGAGGGCAAGTCGAAATAGAGCGAACGGTCGAACCGTCCCGGCCGCACCAGGGCCGGGTCGAGGTCGGCCGCCCGGTTGGTGGCCCCGATCACCAGCATGTTGGCGGGCGGCGCGATGGGCTTGTTGAACTGGCGATGAACGGGGAGCCACGCGTTCACGAGATCGACGAGCACGCCCTCCAGACGCGTCTTGAGCGGGGGTTGGTCGAAGGACTGGAGCTGGATGAGCAGTTCGTTGACCACGCCGGCGACCCCGTCGTGGTGGCGGCCCGTGCCCATGCCGCCCCGGGCTCCGCCGATGGCGTCGATCTCCTCGATGAACCCGATGGCCCCGCCCTCGCGCCGGGCGTACTTGCGCAGGGTGCGGAAGTACGAACGGATCTTCCGGTTGGTCTGGCCGTAGAACATCGACTGGAAGGCGGACGACGACACGAACAGGAACGGCACGCCCGCCTCGCGTGCCATCGCCTTGGCCATGTAGGTCTTGCCGGTTCCGGGTGGTCCCTCGAAGAGGATCGCCCGCCGGGCCGAGCCGCCCATGTGCTCGGCGAAGGTGCGGTGGGCGAGGAACAGATTGAGCGTCTTGACGACCTCCTCGACCACGACCTTGGCACCGCGCACGTCCGCCAGGCTGACGTCGATCTCGCTGGGGCGGTACAGGATGTGGGGAGAGCGTCCTGCGCCGAGGAGGGGCAGGATCATGACCACGGCGAGCAGGCAGATGAGGATGATCCCCGGCAGGAACGGGGCGAGGCCCTGCGGGACGTGCGGCAAGCCGAACGCCCCCCGGTGCAACACGAAGGCGCGCACCTCCAGCCAGATGGCGAGCGGCGCCAACAGAAGGACGGCCAGTCGCAGACGGGCCTGACGGACCCGCTCGCGCGCCTTTCCCACGTCGGCGCGGCGGACGCCGATCACCCCGGCGGACCCGAGCGAGCCCACAGCCGAGTCCGACTCCGTCTCGGCGGGCGCGTCGGCGCCCGGTGGATGTGGCTGGTCGTCCGCTGCTTTGGTCATCCCCATGCCCTCGTTCCCTCTGAACCCACACCCACGGCCACAATCGGCGGCGGCCAGACGTCGCCGGGCGGGCCCTGTCTACCCGCCACCGGGTAGATCTCACTCTCCGCGTCCGTTCTAACCCTCAGCCCAACCATGGATCAACTCGCCCCCAATCCCGGGGTGTTCCGGGGGCGCTCTGGGTCGCAGGTCTCACAGCGGGCCGGCATCGTGCTTGCGGGCAGCGAGGTGTTCCCGCCGGGAGGCCAGCATCGACAGGGCCCGTCCGAGCGCCGAGCGGGTGTCGACGGGATCGATCACCTCGTCGACGAAGCCGCGCTCGGCCGCCACCCAGGGAGTGAGGAGCTCGGCCGCATAGTCGTCCTGGAGGCGGCGTCGTTCCTCCGAGTCGGCACCACGGTGCAGGATCTGGACCGCTCCCTGCGCACCCATGACGGCGATCTCGGCCGAGGGCCAGGCCAGGCAGATGTCGTTGCCCATGCCCTTGGAGTCCATGACGATGTAAGCCCCGCCGTACGCCTTGCGCATCACCAGGCAGACGCGCGGCACGCTCGCCTCGGCGTAGGCAAAAGCGAGCTCGGCACCGTGGCGGATCATCCCTCGCCACTCGAGGTCCTTGCCGGGCAGGAAGCCGGGGGTGTCGACCAGCGTGACGATGGGCAGATTGAATGCGTCGCAGAACCGGACGAAGCGAGCCCCTTTCTGCGAGGCCCGAATGTCCAACGTGCCCGCCAAAGCACGAGGCTGGTTCGCGACCACCCCGGCCGGCATCCCCCCGATGCTCACGAGAGCGGTGACGAGCTGGGGCGCCCAGCCGGGACGTAGCTCGAGCACCTCGGCGTCGTCGGCGAAGGCCGTCACGATCTGCCTCACGTCGTACGACGCCGACGCCGCAGCGGGGATGGCCTCTGCGAGCTCGGGTGTGGGACGGTCGACGGGGTCGTCGGTGTCGAGCCTGGGAGGCTCGGCGTCGGCGTGGTCCGGCAGGTAGGTCAGCACCGACCCAAGCAGGGGCAGGACGTCGTCTGCGTCCGGGGCGACCATCGCGCACAGCCCGCTGGCCGTCGCGTGCACGGTGGCGCCACCCAGCTCGCGCAGGCCCACCTTGATGCCCGTGAACGCCTCGACGGCATCGGGACCCGACACATAGGCGAAGGCATCCGGCGTCATCACGGTGACGTCTGCCAGACCGAGGAGCAAGGCGGGACCGGAGATCGCGGCCCCGGTGACACCGGCGAGAATCGGCACGGTGCCCGAGCACGTCGCCATACCGGACGCGGCCACGCCCCATCCGTGCAGCGCGTCGATCCCCTCGGTCACCTCCGAGCCCGACGATGACAGCACGACGACAAAGGGCACGCGCTCCTCGAGGGCGCGGTGGGCGGCATCGGCGATCGAATCCCCGTCGGCCCTCGTGAGGGCGCCGCGGTGATGGCCCGACACCGAGCGGGCCACCACGACCCAGCGGCCGTTCAGCTCCTCGAGGCTCGCCCGGACCGTCCCCGGGACGTGGGCCCGGATCGTCACAGGGGACGCCCCGGCCGGGAAGCGTTCGGCACTGAGACTCATCGTAAAGAGCGCGTCGTCGTCGGTGCCACGCCGGAGTGCGCCGCCGGTGCCATGCTGACCGCCGGTCGTGGCACCGGGAACGGTCGTGACTGGAGGAGCTGCCTGCCGGCGCCCCGGGCGAAAGAGCACCTCTGGTGAGCTCGCTCACCGGATGAAGGGAGGCCGACGTGCGTGCGTGTGTGCTCCGTGGCGGAGCCCTGGCAGTCGAAGACGCCGAAGATCCGCGGCCTGAGCTGGGCCAGGTCCTCGTGCGCGTCCTGGCATGCGGCATCTGTGGCTCGGATCTCCACTTCGTAAGACACGCCCACACGATGGTGGCCATGACCGACGAGATGCGGCCGTCGATGGGTCAACAAGGCCTCGGCATGGCCCCGATCGACCTGTCGCGGCCCATCGTGATGGGACACGAGTTCTGCGGCGAGGTGCTCGAGCTCGGCCCCGAGACCACGGGCCCCACGCCCGGCAGTCGGGTGGTGTCGGTGCCGGTCCTGCTGTCTTCCACCGGCCTGCACCAGCTCGCCTACAACAACGAGTACCCGGGGGGGTACGCCGAGGCGATGCTGTTGTCGGCGCCGCTCGTGCTCGAGATCCCGAACGGACTGGACGCCCGACTCGCCGCTCTCACCGAGCCCCTGGCGGTGGGCATCCACGCGGTGGCCCGCTCGGGGGCCACGGCGCACGACTCGGCGCTCGTCGTCGGGTGCGGGCCGGTCGGACTGGCCGTCATCGCGGCGTTGCGGATGGTCGGCGTCGAGTCGATCGTGGCGGCCGACTTCTCGCCGGCTCGCCGGGCGGTGGCGAGCACCATGGGCGCGTCGGAGGTGGTGGACCCCGCGGGCGAGGGGACCGTGGACGCATGGCGTCGCGTCGACGGTCGGCGGCCGCTCGTCGCCTTCGAGGCGGTGGGCGTGCCCGGCATGCTGCAGCAGCTCATGCACGACGTGCCCCCGGGCACGAGGGTCACCGTGGTGGGGGTGTGCATGGAGCCGGACGAGATCCTGCCGTTCTTCGCCATCGCCAAGGAGCTGTCGCTGCATTTCGCCCTCGCCTACGGCACCCACGAATTCGCCGAGGCACTGAGGGCCATCGCCGAGGGAGAGGTCGACGTGGCTGCGATGGTCACGGGTTCCGTCGACCTCGACGGCGTGCCCGGCGCCTTCGAGGCGCTCGGCCGTCCTGAGGAGCACGTCAAGATCCTGGTGGAGCCGGCAGGGACGTGACGGTCGCCCCACCCGGGCGCGGGCGAGCGCGGCGCGCCTGGCCGTGGCTCAAGTACGGCGTCGGGATCGCGCTGGCCGCCTTGGCCGCGTGGGCCGTGGCAGGCCGCCGGGGTGAGCTGTCGGGGGCGTCGGCGTACCTGGGGAACGTGCGGTGGTGGTGGCTCCTGTTGGCGGTCGGGGCGGAGGCGGGATCGCTCGTGTCCTTCGCCCTCATCCAGAAGCGGTTGCTCAACGCGGGGCACGTGCAGATATCCACGGCGCGTCTCACCGGAGTGACCGTGGCGGCCACCGCGATCGCCAACTCGATGCCCGCCGGGGCCGTGGTGTCGTCGGTGTTCGCCTTCCGTCAGTACCGGCGCCACGGGGCGGACGAAGCGGTCGCGGGTTGGGTGCTCGTGGCGTTGTTCGTGGCCGCGTCAGTCGCCCTCGCGCTCGTGGCCGGCACCGGACTGGCCGTGGCGGGCGCCGAGGGCGCCGGACTGGACCTGGTGGGGGTGACCGTCGGGGTATTGGTCGGGGCCCTGGCGCTGGGTGCGGTCTTCCTCCAGCGGCGTGCTCTGGTGTGGCTGGTCTCCACTGCAGTCCGGTCGAGCCGCCGCGTCGTGGGCTGGCCCCGAGGCGAGGTCGGGGAACACGTCGACAACGTCATCGCCCGGCTGACCGTGGTATCCCTCACCGCCCGTCAGGCGGTGTCGGCGGTCGGCTGGGGAGTGGCGAACTGGACCCTCGACTGCGGTTGTCTGGCGCTGTCATTCCTCGCCGTGGGCGTGGGGGTGCCGTGGAAGGGCTTGCTCCTGGCGTACGGCGCGGGCATGTTGGCCGCCAACCTGCCCATCACACCCGGGGGCCTCGGGGTAGTGGAGGGCAGCCTCACCATCGCCCTGGTGGCGTTCGGCGGATCGGAGACGTCGACGGTGGCGGCCGTCCTGTTGTACCGGGTCCTCAGTTTCTGGGTCGGGCTCCCGATCGGATGGACGACCTGGGCGGCGCTGTCATGGAGGGCGCGTCGCCGGACGGCTGCGCCCGCCATGGCGCCCCGTAACGCCGTCGACCAGCAGGTGGTGGCGTCGTGAGCGGGCACCGGGGTGGCGTGGACCGAACTGCGTTGCCTGGCGCGCGTCGGAGCGGACCTGGCGCCGGCCGCCGAGGTCGGCTCGTCCGCATGAGGCGTGGATGCGCCGTCGTCCTCGTCGTGCTGTCGCTCGGCGTGGCGACGCTGTCCGGCTGTACATCGGCGCGCAACACCTTGGGAACGAATTCGAGCCTGTGCATCAGGGCGCTCGCCGTCGCCCGTGACGCGGTGCACAACCAGGGTCAGTTCGCGGGGGTCCGGCTCGTCAAGGTGTCGACCCTCACCCCGTACCCGCACCTGCACCAGGTGGTGACGGCGCGCTCGAGCGGGCCGCTGCGCGACGTGTGCCTGGTGTCGTACCGGGGCCGGTTCCGGCTCGATCAGGTCGACCGGCCGACTGGGCGCGCCCCGCCCGGCGGTATCGGACGCTTCGCCATCGTGGTGGTCTCGCTACCGCGCAACGCGCTCCTCGCCACCGTGGTGCTCGAACACGAGCCGGTGCGCTTCCGCCACTACGAGTTCGGCCATTTCCGTTGAGGTCCACGGCGGCCGGAGCCCCGGATGTGACCACCCGGTGAGGCGGTGCGTCTCAGGGCGGCAGGGCTCCCGGGTCGTCCGGCGGGTCGCGGCCCTCGGTGTTGCCGGACGTCGTCCGTGATGACGCAGACGGCACCACGGGCGCGTGACGACGGGGATGCGCGCCGCGGCGGCCCCGGGCGTCGCGTCGCTCGGCCCGCTCTGCTCGCTCGAGCTCCCGCTCCACCGTGGCCCATGTGAGCGGCTCCTCTTCTGTCGGCGCAGCATCGGCTCGCTGGGCGCGCGCCAGGGCGATGTAGGCCGCGCTCCACAGCACGGGCAAGGTGGCGACCTTGGCCACCACCCCGGCGACCTGCTGGTCGACCAGAGGAGACAGCCCGATGGCCCGGTGGGCGTGCGCGAAGGCGGGATACAGGGGGTGGTGGGCGAATACGTAGACGATGGCGGGGAACGTCGGCACGATCGACTGCACGAACAGATATGCGGCGACGCCCACTGGTGAGGTGCCGTGCACACCGGGGATGTGGCGCATGGTGGGGGCCCACAGCACACACCCCCCGAGAAGCAACGCGACGTCGGTGCCGCCGCGCCACGCGGCTGAGGACGACTGGGCGGCGACGGCCGGGGCGAGGAGCGTCCCGATGGCGAGCACGCTGAAGGCGATCACGGCCGCCACGGGACGGGTCAGAACGCGAACCACCGCGTCGACGGGTGCGGGGCGGGTGACGGCCGCGAGAAGCGGCACGGGTGCGGCCAGAAGCAGGAGTGGGGCGGCCGCCAAGGTGAGCAGGAGTCTCTGCACGAGCAGACCGGTCAGCGACCACCGAGTCGCCAGGTCGGCCACCGGCCAGGTGAGCGCGACGACCAGCGCCAGCAGCCCGGCCGCCAACGACCCGAGCTGCCGACGAGTCGGAAGCGCACTCGGTCCGTGGGTGCTGGCCAGACGGCGGACGGCAAGCCCGTACCCGACTGCCGCGAGTCCGATGGCGGCCCACGCGCCCAAGTGGAGGTGGTAGGCCCAAGGGGAGCCGACCGCGGCCGAGGCCACGCGGTGGTGGAGGTGGGCGGTCACCAATGTCGCGGCCAGGTTCACGGCGGCGTTCCTGTCGTGTGCGAACACGTCATCTCCGTGCAAGGGATGCGCCATGAGACGACCTCGACGGGCGCTTCGGCCAGCAGCGGTGGCGACCCAGCCGCCTACGCTGTCGCCCATGGTTGACCGGCTCGAGCGGCTGACCGACCTCGTGCTGGTCCTGTTGCGCGACGGCCGTCCCAAATCGTTGCGCGAGATCGCCTCCGAGGTCCCCGGGTACCCGGCGCGCGAGGGAGAGGCGCGGCGTCAGGCGTTCGAACGCGACAAGCGGACGCTGCGAGACGGCGGCATCAACGTGAGCGCGGTACCGATCGACGGACCCGAGCAGGTGGGGTACGTCATCAGGCCGGAGGACTACTACCTGCCCGACCTCGAGCTCTCGCCCGACGAGCAATCGGCATTGAACCTGGCCGTGGCCGGGGTCCACCTCGGCGAGCCTAGTGGGAGAGATGCCCTGTGGCGCCTGGGGCTTCCGGCTTCGGCTGGCGCGCGTCCGGTGGCAGAGCTCCCGTCGTTGCCTGGTCTGCCGCGGCTTCACGACGCGCTGCGCGCCCGTGCCACGGTGCAGTTCGACTATCGAGGTGAGCGCCGTCACGTCGCGCCGGCGCTCCTGCGGTTCTTCGGGGGATGGTGGTACCTCGTCGGTCACGACCTCGATCGCGCTGCTCCCCGGACGTTTCGCGTCGACCGCATGGATGGTGAGGTGACGGTGGGCGAGCCTGGAGCAGCGGAGCTGCCCGAAGGGTTCGATCCCGATGCTGCGCTCCCCGACGTTCCCTGGCAGATGGGTGACGGCGCGCCGGTGACTGCGGCGGTGCTCGTCGACGCCACGCTCGCCCCGCTGGTGGTCGACGAGGTGGGCGAGTCGGCGGTGGCGCGCCGAGGCGCGGACGGTTCTGTCGAGTTGCGCCTCGACGTCACGAACACCTCGGCCCTGCGCTCGTGGATCCTCGAGCTCGGCGAGCACGCGGAAGTCCTCGAGCCCGAGACGCTGAGGGCGGAGATCGTGCAGTGGCTGGAAGCAGTGGCCGGGGACTCCCGGGCGCGGCGGTCGTGATTCCCGTCCGGGCGGACGCCGGGTCGCGGCTCCGCCGCCTCCTCGCGGTGCTCACCTGGCTGGCACGACGGGGCCGCGTGCCCACGGCCGAGCTCTCGGAGCGCTTCGGACTCGAGCCGGACGAGCTGATCGCCGACCTCGAGCTGGCGGCATGCTGCGGGCTCCCGCCCTACACGCCGGACCAGTTGATGGAGATCCTCGTGGACGAGCACGAGGTCGTCGCCAACCTGGGAGCTGAGCTCGCCCGGCCGCGCCGGCTGACCGCGGCCGAGGGATTCGCGCTGGCCGCTTCGGCCCGTGCCATCGCCGCGGTCCCGGGCGCCGATCCCGACGGTGCGCTCCGCCGGGCCCTCGACAAGCTCGAGGCCGCCCTGGGCGAACGGGGGGTCCTGCGCGTCGATCTGCGAGACCCGGCGCATCTGGGGGTCATCCGGGAAGCCGTCGAGGCGGGTCGGCAGCTCGAGCTTCGGTACTACTCGGCCTCGAGCGACCAGGAGTCGGTGCGCGTGGTGGACCCGGTGACGGTGATCTCCATCGAAGGCCGGTGGTACCTCGACGCGTACTGCCACAACGCCCGCGACATGCGCCGGTTTCGGGTCGACCGGGTGTCGTCGGCCCGCCCTACCGGCAAGGTGGCGCGTCAGCGCGGGCCTGGCCCGGACGCAGCGGACCCGGACGGACGACTCGGAGCGAACGGCCGCGACGACGCCTCGCATCCGGAGGGCGTTGCGTTCGTCCCCGGACCCGATGCAATCGTGGCCCGCCTCGCCGTCGACGACGAGGCGGTCTGGATCGTGG
>Ga0307477_10001127_pt1 | contig 23801 bp, 21 predicted proteins | sample atmos_gasesECM2C_FD_203316 | JGI IMG/M metagenome (GOLD analysis project Ga0307477, IMG submission 203316) | Hardwood forest soil microbial communities from Morgan-Monroe State Forest, Indiana, United States - atmos_gasesECM2C_515 | ecosystem: Environmental > Terrestrial > Soil > Temperate...
CTCTGGTATTTCTTTCTCACGGCGGCTCTCTCCTTTAAAAAGGGATTCTCAACCCGAACTCTATCCGAGTTCGGGCGAGAGCCGCTGCTTCTTGTTTTCAAGTTTCAACTAAACGTGGGGCATTCTCCCCTTCTTGCCATCGACAAGAACGAATTGCTGGGTATGCTCCGTACCCAAGACAAACTATCGGACTGTTTTGTCGAATATATACTCAGTCATAAAAATCGCGTCGAGGAAGCTCTGATCGATCAACTTTTCAATTCGTCCGAGAAGCGGCTCGCCCGGGCGCTACTCGTGCTCGGCCGTTATGGAAGAGTGCAGCACCAGCTAGACGACGAACTGCCGACTGTTTCCCAGGAGACTTTGTCGGAAATCGTCGGCACTACGCGCTCTCGCGTAAATTTCTTCATGAACAAATTTAGAAAACTGGGCTTCATCGAATACCACAACCGCAAAATCAAGATCAACAAGTCATTGCTGACCTTTGTTCTGGACGACTAAGACCGGCGTCGCTCGGTTCTTCGTTGAGCACAATATTTTGCTCAGCGCCGCTGAACTTGAGCCTGCCATGCTATGGTCAAAATGAATTAGGAGGAAGCGCCTTGACCAGAGCCCTTCGCACCATAACGGTTCTGTCCGCAGCATTCCTTATCGTTCTTAACGCACAGCTTGCGCGGGCGCAAGACGGCAACAAACCCAAAATCGGCTTTTCCATCGAAGCGATGAAGGGCGAGCGTTGGCAGACGGACCTGGATTCCTTTGAGGCGCGCGCGAAGCAGCTAGGCGCGGAGGTGATCTCCGCCGACGCCAACGGCGACGATAATCGCCAGTTCCAGCAAGTAAACGACATGATCAAGGCCGGCATAAAAGTGCTGGTCTTGCTGCCGCACGATGACACCATGGCCGCACGCATGGTGGCCGCGGCAAAATCGGCCAACATCAAGGTCATCAGTTACGACCGCCTGGTCCTCAACAGTGATGTGGATCTCTACGTCAGTTTTGACCGCGTGGAGGTCGGCCGCATGCAAGCGGATTACCTCGTAAAACGTGCGCCCAAAGGGAATTACGTACTGATCGCGGGTTCTCCGAATGAGGAAGGCGCAAAAACTCTGCATGACGCGCAGATGAGAGTTTTGCAGCCGTATGTCGATCGCGGTGACATCAAGGTGATCGCGGATGCCTATACCAAAGACTGGTTGCCTTCCGAAGCGTACCTTTTCATGCTGAACGCCATTGATTCCGCCCACGGTAACATTGCCGCTGTTCTCGCTTCCAACGACGGGTTGGCCGGCGGCGCGATTCAAGCGCTCCGCGAACATAGTCTGGCCGGCAAAGTGTCGGTTTCCGGACAAGATGCGGATCTGGCCGCGGTTATCTCCATAGCCCAGGGCGCGCAAAGCATGACGGTCTACAAGCCAATCGCAAAGGAAGCGGCAGTTGCCGCCGAGGAAGCCGTTCGACTGGCCAAAGGCGAAGGCCTACGCGCGAACAGGCAAATAAACAATGGCAAAGTAAATGTACCCGCCATCCTCTTAACGCCCATTGGCGTGACCAGGGAGAATATCAAGACCACCGTGGTCAAGGACGGGTTTCAGACCTTGCAGAGGATCAACCAGGCGCTCCCTGCAGACCAGCAAATCAAGTAGGGCCCTTCGAATGCCGGTTGCAGGCAGCAGCACCCCTACCTCTCCTGGTCCTGCACAGCGTTCAAAGTTTTCCATTGCCTGGTACGTTCGTCGTGAGGCGCTTCGAGAGGAATTCGCGGATTAAATTCGTACCCACTCGCCCGGCCAGGCCCATAGCGGCACTGGTGAAGACCAGGTTCGCTCCCCGATTCGCTTTGGGATAATACAGATTGGACAGTGCTCCTGAGCAAATGTCGCCAAGCAAATAAGAAGAGTTGGGTACAGTTCGCCCACTATCGCTGCGTATGACAAAGGCAGAACTGACGGCATGCATGAGGCGAGACTTCACGGAGCCGGAGCCCTGGTAGTAGTAGCGCGGATCCTGATGAAGGAGCGCGGGGAAGACCGCATGAGTCAGGAAGGCACTGCTGCGTCCGTCGACAAACTTTGCGGCATAACGTCTGCTATATCCGGCGGCACCTTGCCCGTACCCGGCATAGGCGTTCGTCGCCTGCTCGATGCCGGCAGCGAAGCCGACGCCGACATAGGTAATGGGATCGAAAGTGTTCCGTGCAGCGAGCGAGAATTTCTGTTTCCAACTGAGCGGGGCGGCGTCATAAATGTAGCTTGTATAGAAGTTCGGGATGACGCCGAGCAGACGCTGCTTCTCTTCCGCCCTTATCTGCCCGGCGGCGATCAGCTCGGTGGGACGAACTGTCACCTCTATGTTTGCCGTCGCAATCGATAGAGAGACGTCAGGAACGTCATAGGCCTGCAGCTCCGCGACGGTGAACTCTGCAGATGTAAAGGGCGCAAAACCTTTCGCGTTGACGGTCACGAGGTAGGAACCGGCAGGAATCCTTGTAAAACTGAATTCGCCGGTCGCCTCGGACACCATCGTAAGCAATTGTGTTCCGTCTCCATGAATCAAGCTGACGTCTGCGCCGGAAACGCTCGCTCCGCTTACGTCCAGCACCGTGCCGGCGATGCTGGCTGACCCCTCGCCTGTGAGTGTTTGCTGAGCCGAATTCTGCGGGTCTGAATGGGGTAGAGGCGCATCCGGGAGGGAGCGGCTAATAATCCCGCGCCCGCCAGTTCGTTGCTGAGCGAGTGCGCTCGCAGGAACCGTGCAGAACAGGAGTGACGCGCTTGCAAAAACAGCAGGAAGACCGCGGCGCGCGGACTTTCGCAAACCGCGCTTCCAAGGCAGAGAGAAAGCCACAGCGCTAGGCTCAGCCACGTCTGCGAGGCTCGTGTCGAGGGAAGTCGGAGGGCACATACGGAATTCACCACAAGCTTGTTGAGGATTCTTGCCACGCGAATTCGTCAGTTTCGACGCGGAAAATATCGAACCCTAAAACCATATGGTCTCCACCGGGCTGGACGGCTTCCCGGCGCGCTACGGGGAAAGTGTGCGCTTACGTTCGCTATTCCGGCTGTTCAATACGATACGCACAAAGCCTACTCATAAGCTCGGCGGCACATCGTCAATCAGGCTCCGGACAGTTAAGTCCCCCTTCAATCCTCGCCACCAAATTCCTGCCGCCCCTGTGTTTTCATTCACTTACGAATTGCCCAGTTTTTATCTCCTTTGTTTTGACATTCATGCAGGTAACGGGGTGTAGTGTCATACTCCCGTCCCATTTTGGTGCGTCCGTCGAGAGCGAAAAGCGGATTCTTCTATTACCGTCGGGATGACCGAAAACACCAGGCCGCGGGCCGGAAGCCAGAGCCACTTTCTTTTGCCGCAGTCCCGATAGAAAATTGATTGAACTTTTGGGGTTTATCGGCATCTGTCTTTTTAAGGGGCGCGCGGACGAAAGGATGTAAACCTTATGCACTCATTACGGGAACTCCTACAGAAAGCGGAACAAGGCGGCGTGGCCATCGGCCATTTCAACATTTCCGACCTCGTGCTATTGAAGGCGGTGTTCGCCGCTGCCCGGGAACAGAACGTGCCCGTCCTGGTGGGTTTGTCCGATGGTGAGCGCGAGTTTGTGGGCACTCGTCCAATTGCGGCTTTCGTCCGGAGTTTGCGCGAGGAATTCGACTTTCCCATTTTTCTGAACGCCGATCACACACATTCCCTCGCGAAAGGCCTGGAAGCGGCCAAAGCCGGGTATGACTGCATTGTCTTTGACCTTTCGGCGCTGCCCTTCGAAGAGAATGTGCGGCAAACCAGGCAGGCGGTCGAAGCGCTTAAGGCCATCCATCCGGACATGCTGGTCGAGGGAGAAATCGGAGATATAGGAACGGGCTCGGAGATACACGACAAAGCACCCGACCTGTCGAAGGGGCTTTCGACCCCGGAAGAAGCGAAACAGTTTGTGGAGAGCACGGGAGTGGACATCCTCGCTCCGGCGGTGGGCAATATGCACGGGATGCTCAAGAGCATGGTTGCGGGAGAAACGAAAAAGCGCTTGGATATCGAGAGAATCGCGAGCATCAAGCGCGCGGCAGGGGTCTTTCTAACCCTGCACGGCGGTTCCGGGACCGATGATGAAGACTTCCGCAAAGCCATCGCCGCGGGAATCAACATTGTGCACATCAATACAGAGCTGCGGGTCGCATGGAGAAATGGTTTGGAACAGGGTTTGGCCAAGCGCCCGGACGAAGTTGTGCCGTACAAGATTCTACCGTTCGCAGTGGAAGCAGTAAAACAAGTGGTCGCTTCGCGGTTGAAGCTGTTTAACGGGGAACGGCACTTCGCTCAAGGAATGTAGCGCGAGTCTGCGGTCGATAGGACTTGCCTGAAGGAGCCTGTCGATTGGGATGGCGCGGAAGACTCGTTGCGTCCCGCAAATCCGCAGTGGTCCCGTCCTGCCGAGCGATGACAAGACGCAAACTTTAGCTCGTCGATGCTTACGCCGCTTTCTGATTCTCACGGCTGACGGATGCCATGTTCATGACCGGCTGGCGTAGTTCCGCAAGGCGCGCCACGGCCAGCTTCCAACAATTCTGGAGCGTATAGAGGCCCGCGACTACCAAAGCAATCATTGCAAAGACCACGGCGAAGAGGGCCAAGACAGCCAGCAGTTCCCGAACGAAGTACAGTTGTGACATCACGAGGACTGCGAGAAAAATCCACAGCCACTTGCGACCGTTATCCTTGAACTTGGTTTGCACGGCGCCTCCTGTTTTTGCGGCCCTGGTGGTTTGCCCCGGTTTCGATCGCAACCGCTGCACGCATCAACAACGCTGTGCACTCTCTCGCGTTCCGGGCGGAGGAACAATGCACCGAGGATGAACTGTGGGTGGGCTGGAGATGAACCGAGCTTGAGAACAACCGCTTTGTTCATCGAAGTCGTTCGATGGGGAGGCTCGTGAGCGCTGGCGCGTTTTGAGGCGCGATAGGCACGCGGGGACCGCACGTGCAGGGTTTAAAGGAAGCGCAGCCATCCTTCGAAGAGATCGGACCAGGCGTGGGCGAGCATGCTGGCGCGAAGATTGCGGCGCCAGGCCACCAATGCACCATAGAGAATTCCCAGGGCAACGATGACGATCACATGTTTCCAACCCTGGTAGGAATGGGCCAGCCCAAAAACCAGACCCTGTAGAAGGACGGCCAGGGCGACGCTCCGCGTGGCGGCCCGGAACTGCTGCTGTAGGTAACCGCGGAAAACGATCTCTTCGCAGACCCCGGCGGAGAGCGACAGCAGAATCCAAAAGAAAACCTCCAAGAAGCCGGAAGGCGGATGGTACGGTGTCGTCGGGGTCTGCACTCGAGCGACGGCAATCTGAACCAACCACGCCGTCGCCTCCCATACTCCCCAGAAAGGGATCGCGATGGCCACGTCCAGCGCCAGGGTACGCCAGTTGATCCAGCGGCTGCCCGTCAGATCGCGCAAGTGGCCGCCCTTGAATAGCACGCCTCCCCAAGCCCATGACGCCATTCCCCATTCGTAGAAAATCGAGAGAAGATACCCGCGGAGGATTGTGTTATGCGGCGCTGCTGCCTGTGAGGAGGCTGCCTTCTGCGCGTGATGTGCATCGAGAAAACTGAAAAATCCGAAGATCAGCAGAATGGAAAACGTGTGCCACAGCGGAGCAATAAACTGAGCGCGGGCTGGTGCCGCAGCCGGAGCGGATGAATCAGAAGGCATGGGGCCTGTGAAGAGTAACCCAGATTCGTAAACACGCACGGAACAATTGCAAGGAATTTTGGAGAAGTTGCAGCGGAACGAACTGTTCGAAGCCTTGAGGTGCTTTTCAACGATAGTGTGTTTGTGAATTGGAAAACCAAGGCTGCGAGGGCAGGCGTTTCATTATCTGGTGGTTCGTTTGGTCGTGTGCCGCTAGCTGGAGAATTCGGCGTCGTCGTAGGTTTTGCTGCCACGCAACACGTCACTGTCGCTCGCGATCCAGCCTTCATTCGAAGAGATGGAGAAGGAAACGGTGGCGTCCTGATCGGGATGCGAGAGTGTATGGAACTGCGCGCCGTTAAACCCGGACTGGCCAGGGAGGAAGTTGCTGATCAGAGCCACGCCCTCCACTGAGAGTTGAAACTCAGCGATGAGCGCCGGGCCACCCATGGGGACGCGCAGGTCGTAGCTGGCCTTCACTCTGGCGTGGTCTTTTTCGAATTTGATCTGATACGAGATCGGCGTGTCGTCGTTAGCCATAACGGTGTTCGATTATAGTGAAAGTGGCGCGAGCCGTCACGACTGATTCGCGAGCTGGGCAGAAATGGAGATTGGAAATTGGAAAAGAGAAATCGGAAAAGCGAAGAAAGAGCACGGACTGAAAGTCCGTGCCACAAAGAGCGAAGAGAGCACCGGTCTAAAAGACCCGCCACTACAGGCCAGAGAGAAGAAGCCGGGAAAGGTGAGGAAGGGGCAAGAGTGTGTGGCATAATCCGCGAGGCTCTTTCGGAGGCGACATGAGACTTGGGCATGTTTTCCAGCGTACGTTTGGTTTTTTTTTCGCCGGCATTCTATTGCTGTCGGTTTCGGCTGCGGCGCAAGACCTGGCTCCGCCCGTGCCGCAGCGACTTATGGTGCACTCCAGCATACTGAACGAGGACCGCGTGATCTGGGTGCGAACGCCGCGGGACTACGAGCATGACAAAGCCGCTTATCCCGTGCTCTATCTGATGGACGGCCCCGCACACATCAACGAGATTGGCAGCACCATCGACTTTCTGGCACAAAACAATCGCGTGCCGCCGATGATCATCGTGGGTATCGCCAACACCGACCGGACGCGCGACCTGACACCGACGCACTGGGACATGAAGAGACCCGATGGCACGGTGAACGCAAATCCCACCAGCGGCGGAGGAGACCACTTTCTGGATTTCATCCAGAAGGAGTTGATGCCGCAGATCGAGAAGCGCTACCGCACGTCGTGTTATCGCGTGTTTGCTGGACACTCTCTTGGCGGCCTGATGGTGATTCACACGCTGATCACCCGCCCCGATCTTTTTCAGGCGTACATCGCGGTGAGTCCCAGCCTGCAATGGAATGACCAGGGAACCCTGCATCAGGCGCAACAGTTCTTCGCGGGACAAGCCGAGCTGAAGAAAGCGCTTTTCTTTTCGCTAGCCAATGAAGGCAACACACCGAATCCCATGGGCGATGGCTTCGACCAGCTCAAGAAGACCCTGGCCGCCAAAGCTCCGAAGGGTTTTCACTGGGACTCGGCCCGGTATCCCGACGAGACACACGGTTCGACGGTGCTGCTGGCCCACTATGCGGGTTTGCGCACGGTGTTTGCCGATTGGCAGATGCCGGTGAATGCGCAGGACGGCAGTCCGGAGGGTGGCCTGGCGGGCGTCGAAAAGCATTATCACGACTTATCGGAACGCTACGGTTGCGCCGTCCGGCCGCCCGAGAATCTAATAAACCAATTCGGCTACCAGTTGATGGGGCAGAAGAAGTTGGACGAAGCCATTCGCGCGTTCCAGCGCAACGTGGAACTCTATCCCGATTCCGCGAACGTTTACGACAGCCTCGGGGAAGGTTACGAGAATGCCGGCAAGCTGGATGTGGCGATCCAAAACATCGAAAAAGCAATTGCGCAGGGGACTCAAATAAGCGATCCGAACCTCGATCTGTATAAGGAACACTTGAAGCGAGTTCAGGCCGCCAAAGCAGCCGCCGAAAAAACGACTGGCCCCAAGTAGTGCGTGGCTCCGGGCTGGGACGCGAGGCTTGAGGCTCGAATTGGGGCTGTGTTCGCGGGCAAGAATCCTTCCACCTTGTCTACTCGGCACTCTGTCGTGCCAATCTTTTGCCGAACCTGGTGGCGATGAGGGAGACTACGAGCCACAAGGCGGAGGCGTAGATGGCGTACCACAGGGATTCTTGCGCGGCGGTTACGTGCGGGGGGCTGAAAATGACGAGGGAGCCGGTGGAGCTGGCGTGGAGGAGTTGGGCGAGCAAGACGCTTTTCGTGTTGGCGTAGGTCCAGGCGATCAGGATGCGCATAGCGGTCATGGCGGCGGTGAAAGCAAGAAAGAAGGGGAGCCAGCAGGCGCCGTGCGGCGTGGAGGTTCCCAGGTAATCGATAACGGGGATGTGCCAGGCGCCCCACAGAAGCCCGAGGACGATGGCAGGAGCCAGGGCGTTGTGGGCGCGACGCATTTTTGGGAAGACGTAACCCATCCATCCAATTTCCTCGAAAAACCCGGCGACGAAACCAAACGAAACGCCGATCCAAAAACGGTTGGGAGCAAAGTCTGGAGAGACAAACGTTTTCATACAGAGGAGGACGGTCAGGACCAGAGCGGGAGGAATGAGGAGCGCCGCGTACCAGCGCGCGGGAAAGCGAATGCGGCGCATGCGCGCAAACAGATCGCGCAAGCCGTTGCTTCCATCAACACGTCCGGTCAAAACAATGCCGACAACGCTGGGGCCAAGCAGCATGGCGGGGAACATCATCAGGCCAGCGAATTTTGGAATGGCCTCGCCGCGGAGGAGATGCGGCGCTGCGACAGCGAATGCGCCGAGCCAGGACACGGTAAAGGTCAGAAGAAAGTAAGCGGCGACCGGATGGTGCGCGGCGAATGTACTGTGTTGAGCTGGGATTGGGGTCTGCGATGTCATCGCGGGGAATCATGCCATAGGCAATCCCGGATAAACGCAGCTTTTTTCGGCGCAACTGAAGGTTGGCAGAGGAAATTGAAAGCAGAAATTCGAAAAGGGAAATTGGAGAGAGCAAAAGCAGCGAGCCAGCGCGGGTTCCGGCGAAACAGGCTGGCAATCATTTTTTTGGCCGCCGAAAGCGTCCCTGTCGGATTAGGGCAAGCGTGACAGATGCGCTTGCCATGTTGATAGCTTCCGGGTTGGCGTGTTGCAAGAGCAATCAGCCGGGCAGCACGGCAGATCACATCTCCGGACAGTCACCATGTTATGAGCGTTCTTCTCTCAACCGACGCCAGGCGAAGTTTCCGAGAGCTTAAAATGACAGCCTGGTGCTCAACTGCATTTCGCGTCCCGGGGTCATCGCCATGGTGATCGTTCCGAACTGGGGCGTATTCACGAAGCGGTTCGGTGTGCCGAGGTTGACTTTATTCAGCGCGTTGAAGGCTTCCGCGCGAAATTGGAAATTCATTCGTTCGCTGATGCGGAAGACTCGCGCCAGCGCAAAGTCCAGGGTTTGCAGAGGGGGGCCAAACACGGAGTTGCGGCCTGCATTGCCGTAGGTAAACGCGGGTGGCGCGGCAAATGCAGCGGGATTAAACCACTCCATCGTGGTGCGCGTGCCAGGACCAAACACCGGCTGGCCTGTAACGTTGGCGCGGATCGGATTCTCGCCCAGCACCGTCCCGGAGTTCGCGGTATCTCCGAACACGGAAATCGTGAAGGGCATTCCCGATTGCGCCTGGTAGATGGCCGACAATCGCCAATCGTGGGTGACGAGGCGAAGCCATTCCTGTCCGCGGTAAGGGGGAATCTCGTAAACGCTGCTTAAAGCAAAGCGATGGCGGACGTCACAGCCCGGACCTTTTTCGAGATTGAGCGCGTTATTGTTTTGTGGGATCGACGATTCATCCATGGGAGAACGGAAGTCCGGCGCGTTGGTTAGATTCTTGGCGAAAGTGTAGTTCGCCAGAAAACTGAGCCCCTGGGAATAACGGCGCCGCACATTGACGTAGCCCGCGTCGTACCAACTCTGCGCGGTGTTCTCCAACAAATTGATGGTGCTGACGGGGAAGGTTTCACTTTGCACCACGGCGTTGGTGCTACTTGGCGTCAAGACCGTCCCCGGCACGAAGGTTAGCGTCTTGAACGGGCGCCGCGGGCCAAGGGGACCCGGTCCGGGGAGGGTGTTGTTGATCAGATGCGCTCTCTGCAGGTGAAAGCCACGCGACCCGATATAGCCGACTTCAACCGAGGTGTTTTGCGCGAAGCTCTTCTGCACGGAGCCGTTCCATTGCTGTAGGTACTGCGCGGGAGCGTGTGCATCGAAGGCCGTAAAGCTCACCGTGGTTGGCGTTAAGGTGCCAGTGCCCAGAACGGGTGTGCCGAAATTCATCCCGTTGGCGAAGAGCGATGCCGGAGGCGTGAAGTTATCGGCTTGCTGTGTTTCCGGGAAAACATACGGCACATTGTGCCGCTGGTTGCACCAGGTGTTCAGATCGACGGGGGTGAAAAAGATTCCATAGGCTGCATGGAAGACCAGGCCAACGCCTGGAAGGCTTTTGGCGATTCCCAGGCGTGGCGCAAAGTTATGTTTGTTGGCGTACATCAGTCCTCGCGGGTAGCCCAACTGGCCACCGATGAAAACGGAAGGAACACCGTTGTTGAAAATCAGATTGGTGTTGGTGTTGTCCTTGTCGTAGAGAGGACTGGTGTATTCATAACGGAGGCCGAGGTTGAGAGTCGTCGTGGGCGTCACCTGCCAGCTGTCTTCCCCGAACGCAGCGGTTCCCCAAGCGCGCAAATCCATTTGCGGCACGCCCGCCTGGCGTTGTTTCACGGCAGGCAGGCTCAGGAGCATGCTGGCCAGGCCGGAGCCGCTGCCGTCATTGAAGCCAAATTCGGTAGTGTATCCGTTGGTGTACTGATAGTAGCCGCGGTTCTGAAAGAAACCCCACATCGGCCAGATATAACGGTGGAAATCGCCGCCGAATTTTATTCCGTGGCGTCCGCGCTGCCATGCATAGGTATCCCGAACTTCAATGGTCGTGTCCCAGGCATGCATGGGAGTTGCGGCGAAAGTATCGCCAATTCCGGTGTAACCCTGAGCCGCGAACCATGGAGAGCCCCAAGCATTCTTGCCGCCGAAACCGATTCCCTGAATGCCGAGCGCGGTGACGATGTCGTTCACACCGTCGTTCTGCGAGGTGCGGTCCATCGAAAGGCGCGAAAGAGCAAGCGAGAGGGTGTTGACTTTGTTGCTGGCAAAGATGTGGTTCCACGATCCGACCGCTTGCTGTGACAAATTATTGAAATTCACGCCAAAACCGGGAAGATTTTCCGTTGTGGAGGTCATACCGCTGCTCGGGGAAAAGCCGTTTTCGCCGCCGGCAGAGTAGCGAGCCAGAAGAGTGTCGCCGTTCGAGAAATTGTGGTCCACGCGAAACGTGCCCTGGTCCTGAACGTGATTCTCGTTGCGGACATCAAGGTAATTGTTGGAATCCGCGGCTCCTGCCATCATCATCATGTTCGGCTGGGGCACGTATTTCAGCAGGAAGCTTTCGAGAAGCGGATTGATTCTGTTGGTCGGTATTTGATTATTGAGGAATTGCGAGCGGGTATACGGGAAATTGGCGGGTCCGGTCGGCAGACTCGGGTTGAAATTGGGATTCTTGACCGCAGTCGTCGGATCATAGATCTTGACGTTGCTCATGCTGAAATCTCCCATGATTTCAGCCTGCGTGGGGACCGTCAAAATCTGGGCGTCTGCCTGCGCGAGGCGCAAACCCTCATAGTTGACGAAGAAAAAGGTTCTCTTTCCGAAGAGCGGGCCGCCGAAGGAGGCGCCGAAATTATTCTGCACCAGGTGATTGTTGCCCATGGATTCGAAAGTGCTGGCATCCAAGGCGCCATTGCGGAGAAATTCGTAAATCGTTCCATGAAATTGGCTGGAGCCGGAATGCGTGACGATATTGATCTGGCCGCCACCAGCGCCTCCCATGTCGGCGGTATAGCTGCTGGTTTCCACTTGAAATTCTTTGACCGCATCTGGGGACGGACTCAAGTTCTGCGTGTTGAAAGTGGGATCGGTGTTTGTGGCGCCGTCGAGCAGGAAAAAGTTCGCGTTTGGGCGGGCGCCACCGATCACAACAGCGGATCGCTGGCCAGGGCGCCAGTAGAGGGGATTCGTGGATCCCGTTTGTGCTCCAAATCCGACATGCGCACCGGGCACGGTAAGCACGAGGTCAACCAACATGCGCCCATTCAGGGGCAATTCGCGAATGGATGTGGGCTCGACGACTTCTCCGACGCTGGCGTCGGTTGTTTGCAATACTTCGCTGCCGGCTGTTACCTTCACTCCCTGCGTGACCGAACCAACATTCAAAGTGATATCGACGGCTAGTTTCTGGCCCACCTCCAGCCGCAAGGACTGGTTTGCGCTAGATAAGCCTGCCGCTTCGACTTTCAGTTCGTAATCATCGGGCAAGAGCGCCGGAGCCTCGAAGCGTCCTTGTTGGTTGGTGACGACGCGGCGGATTGATCCTGTGCTCGCGGCCGTGAGCTCGACCGCAGCCCCCGCAACAGGGAGATGCTGAGGGTCGGTGACGGTACCCGTGAGAGCGGCGTAGTTGCTCTGGCCAAAGGCAGGGAGAGCGAGCCCCAGAAGGAATAGAAGTACGCAGGATCGCCTAGTCATGCTTGGTCTCCAGAAGAAACTCGCGTTGACCAAAAGTTAGACTTCCGGGCACAGGAAACGAACGGATCGAGCGACACGAGATAGAAATTCAGCCCCGGTTGCTTGAGACTCTAACGGCGCAGAAAAGTGGCAGCAATAGTAGGAAAGTATTAGAGGGCGGGTAATTCTTCCGAATGCTTCGCTCGTCAGGCCAAAACTACCCAGTCCTTAAGCTCCAAGGTTGGCCAAGAGACAGGCCCTAGAGAGAGGGAGAGCATCCCTGTATACTGCGTGCGGATTTTTGGAAGTAAAGAGTTAAGCGCATTCCGGCGGAAAGACGTGCTGATGAGAGTCAGGCGAATTTTGATGGTAGTGACCATGATGTTGGTCGCGGTCACGACTTCTTATGGGCAGGGTGATAAGCGGCGAGTGATTATTGATACCGATCCTGGTACCGACGATGCGATGGCGATCCTGCTGGCTGTGAATTCTCCGGAACTGAGGGTCGAAGCGTTCACGGTGGTGCCGGGAAACGTGGACAGTGCACAAGGGCTCGAGAATGCGCTGAAACTCGTCAGCCTGGCGGGGCGCTGCGACATTCCGGTGGCGCGTGGCGCGACACATCCACTGAATCAAAAGCTGGTCACCGCGCAGTACTGGCATGGGAAGAATGGACTTGCCGATATTGAGCTGCCGCCGTCCAAATGCAAAGCCGATGCGCGATTTGGCCCGGATCTCATCCTCGAGCTGGTGCACAAGTACCCGCATGAGATCACGCTGATACCGGTCGGTCCCTTAACGAACATCGCTCTGGCCGTTTCGAAGGATCCTTCGATTGCCAAATTGGTGAAAGACATTGTTATCATGGGCGGTTCGATCACCGGAGGTAACGTCAACGGAGCTGCCGAAGCAAATATCTATAATGATCCGGAAGCGGCGCAGATTGTTTTCAATGCGGGCTGGATCGTGACGATGGTGGGGTCGGATGTTGGCGAGCGCACGCTGCTGACGCGCAAACATCTCGAGGCGGTCGCGTCCACACATGGTCCGCAGAACGACGTGGTCACTGGTATCGCCAAGTTTTACGTGGAACGCTCGGAGAAAAGTGGTTACCACGGCGCGGCGATGTACGATCCGCTGGCTGTAGGCGTGGTCGTGGACGCAACCTTGGTGACAGTCAAGGAAATGCACGTGGATGTGGAAACGCGAGGCGAGTTCACGCGCGGAGAAACTGTCGCCAACCGCATGGGCGCAAATGAAAGAAATGTATTGCACGGGGATCACTATGAGATTGAAGGGTACGACGCCCTTCCGGTTAACGCGCGCGTATGTGTTAGTTCCGATGCAGAGCGATTCCTGAATCTCTTTATCAGCCGGATCAAGGGGAAATAACAACGGACCGGCTCAGTGAAATTCTCAGGGGGTTGGGGCGTCATCGAGCATGGCGATTTTGCAGCGGTCTTTCTTGGGGGCGGCTTCCTTACAGTTATCGAGGGCTTTGTTTTCGGCGTCTTTATCGGTGCGGCGGCCGAAGCTTACGCCATAGTGTCCTTCTTCGGACGTCGCGAGAGCTTTGTGGGGCGGAAGGGTAAGGTAATTGCGAAATTCCGCGCGTGCCCGATCGGGAAGGCCGCTGGGCGGATCGATGTTGGGCGGCTCGGGCTGCGGCAGAAGTGAGGCGCGCAGGGTGAGATTTTGACTCTGGAGAAAGGTGTCCACCATGGGCGCCCAAATGGAAACGCCGCTGCGGGAAAACAGGTGGTGGCCGTCGTTGCTGAAGGGCGGCGCAAGAATGAAGGTGGCGTTTCCGCCGGCGCGCGTAAACGCTTGGTGAAAGCGCTGCGCGAGCTGCGGAGCGAAGAAGTGATCGTTCTGCGAGTACACCCACAACATCGGAATCCTTGATTTCTTGCCGAAGGTGGCGAAGGCGTCCACGAGAGCATCGGGATTGCAGACCATGTCTGGCGCACGCGATCCACGGCCGCCGGCAAAGCTGATGGCCGCGAGCAAACCGGGCGGCGGGTCCGCGGTTAGGCCGACCATGGCGAGGCCGCCAGTGGAAATGCCAACACTAATGATGCGCGACGCATCGATTTCCGGAAGGGTGGAAAGATAGGCGACGGCGGCGCGAAGATCGACTACCGATTCCTTGGTGGCGCCGACGTAGTCTGGGTTCGCGCAGGAGTGAGACTCTTCGTTGTAGCCGCCGCCGGAATCGCCGAAGCCGCGGCGGAGAACGACGACGACGGTCCAGCCTCGGCGAGCAAATTCCATCGCTTGGGGCTGCAAGCCGAAAGGAGTCATGCCGGAGCGATCACTGGGCTCGCGCGGCGTGCCGTGGGTGAAAAGCGCGAGGGGATGCGGGCCTGACTCGTCGGGGCGAACCATCAGGGCGTCGAGGCCCTTACTGCCTGTGCCCTTTGTGGGGATGCGAATCTCCTGCGTAACGATGGTCTGGGCGATGGCCTGTCCGGCGGGAATAGAAATTGCCAGAATCAACGCCGAAGTGGCCAGCCATTGCATCGGGCACAACCTCTTTTCGCTGATGTTCTCGATCAAGCAGTTCGACGTTCGTGAAAAGCTGCCTGCTCTTTGTTCGAACGCAGCACCATGATACGCGAGGAGTAACGTCGCGGAGATCCGCGCGCGAGCGGGGTGGTCTGGGCTTCCAACCGGGCCTCCATCTTTGTCTCAATACCATGCCATCGCGCGCCGGCTGCGGGAACTTTTTATGAGCATCACGGGAATAGGAACTCAAACAGTCGTATCATGAAGCTCTGACGGACGCTTTATACGGGGTTGGGGGCCATGTGGGTGGGGATCGCGCGCGCTTGCTCAATACCAGACTCGGGGGTCCAATGGTGTCTCGATCACTTCTTTTTTCCGGGTTGGTGGCTCTTTCGATTGCCGGAGTACTTGCCACTTCGCACGCCGCGCAAGAAGTTGTCCTGCCAGAAGTGCACTTTCCAAAATTTGACGAAGGGCTGATAACCCTCCCCGCCAGGAAAAAGTTACAACTGGAATCCACTGGCCAGTTCAAGGTGTTTTACCAGTTTCATTTTAAGGATGAGTTGAAGAAGAGCGGAATTACATTTCAAAACACGGCGGTATCTTACGCGAGAGACCGTTACATGCCGGTCCATTACGACCATGGCACCGGTCTGGCGGTCGCGGACGTTGATGGAGACGGACTGTACGACATCTATTTTGTGAATCAGGTGGGCGGGAACGAGCTCTGGAAAAATGCGGGCGACGGAAAATTCGAGAATATTACGGAGCAAGCCGGAGTCGGCTTGAAAGACCGGATTGGCGTCAGCGCATCCTTTGCAGACGTGGATAACACCGGGCACGAAGACCTCTATGTAACGACCGTCAATCAGGGAAATGTACTTTTCGAAAATGATGGACACGGGCATTTCAAAGACATTACGAAAGAAGCGGGATTGGATTTAGTCGCGCATTCGTCCGGGTCTTTTTTCTTTGACTACGATAACGACGGCTTGGTGGATCTGCTGGTTTGCAACGTCGGCGTGTATACGAGCAATGAAAAAGGACCGTATGGAGAATACGCCGGGCTCAGGGATGCCTTCTCCGGCCACCTCTTTCCGGAACGGTTCGAGCATCCGGTTCTCTACAAGAATATGGGCCACTATAAGTTCAAGGACGTCACGGCAGAGGTTGGGCTCAATCCTCATGGCTGGTGCGGAGATGCGACGTTTGCGGATTGGAAGGGTGACGGCTGGCCGGGTATCTACTTCTTGAACATGCAGGGTTCGAACCACTATTTCGAGAATGAGGCTGGCAAGAAGTTTGTCGAGAAGACGGATGAGTATTTCCCCAAGACGCCTTGGGGAGCCATGGGAGTGAAGTTTTTTGACTACGACAATGATGGCCGGATGGATTTGCTTGTTACGGACATGCACTCCGACATGATGCAGGACTTCGCTACCGATCACGAGAAAGAAAAGGCCAAAATGCATCCAGCGGACAATATGCTGGGCGGTCCTGCCGACAAATTCATCTTTGGGAATGCCTTCTATCACAATCTTGGAGGGGGAAAGTTTGAGGAGATTTCCGACAAGATTGGCGTTGAACAGCTGTGGCCATGGGGAGTGAGCGTAGGCGATGTCAACGCGGACGGCTGGGAAGATGTTTTTGTCACGGCGGGGATGAATTTCCCCTTCCGCTACGGAATCAACTCGATGCTGCTGAACAACCGGGGCGAGAAATTTCTTGATTCCGAATTTCTGCTGGGGATTGAGCCGCGCCAGAAGCCCTATACGCCGTGGTTTGTGATGGACTGCACCAACCACGACAATTTGGACGAACTAGGTAAAGCGGTCTGTGTGGGGCAAACGCAAAAAGTGATGGTGAGCGTGCCGCGCGCGAGCCGGTCCTCCGTAATGTTTGACCTCGATAACGACGGCGACCTGGACATTGTCACTAACGATTTCAATTCTGAACCGATGGTATTGATCAGCGATCTCGCGCAGCAAAAAAAGATCCACTGGCTCAAAGTCGTTCTCATCGGCACAAAGTCAAATCGCAACGGACTGGGAGCGACGGTTCGGCTACACGCGAGCGGCCAGACGTACACCAGGTATAACGATGGAAAATCCGGCTATCTGTCGCAAAGTGTCCTGCCGCTCTACTTCGGCCTTGGCGATGCAACAAAAATAGACCGCATCGAGGTCGATTGGCCATCCGGACGCAAACAGGTGGTTAATAAAGGTGTGCAAGAGAACCAGACACTGAAAATTACGGAACCCGCGAATTGATCCATCCCCCAAAACGCCTTGATGCTATGTTCGAGAGTGAAAATCGGTAGTTCTCGTCTTCCATTGGACCTGCCGGCGAAGATCACACCTTAGGTAAGTTATTGAATCTGACGTGATCGGCTTTCCGAACGTGAATGTTGCTCGAGCAGGGCGTGGAGCAATTGACCCTGCGCGCCTTCCGGGCGCGCCACTCGAAGTTTCAGCAACTGCAGGAGGCAGCAAGGGTTCAGAGGATATTTACGGCACGGGCGGCGAGGAGGGCAACGATGGTCAAGGAAATCACGGACTGGAGCATCATGCCCGCTTTGGCCCAGCGCGAGAGGACCGCGGTGTCGGTCGGAGAAAAAGCGGTGCTGGTGTTGAAGGCAAGGAAGAGGTAGTCCATAAACTGCGGCGTCCAAGAGGGGTCGCTGCCTTGTTGGGTGAGCATCTGGGGGAAAAGAAATGAGCTTTTTACGCGGCCCGCGGAGCGATCGCGGGCTGTGGGACCTCCGGCATCGAGCTTCCAGTACCACAGCGCGAACACCAAAATATTGGTGATCCAGAGTGCGCAGGCGGAGCGCAGCATGGCCGTGGGCGGCTCGCGATGGAGCGGAATGCCTTGGATGAGAAAGATCAAGGAGGCAATCATGGCGAGAGTGATGGCGCCGTTCGCGGTAAAGGTGAGAATCCTGGTCACGTTGTAACGACCGCGATGGTAGGAGACCACCATGGGGATCAGCAAAAGGAAGATGATGACCAGCAGAAGCCAACCCGGCCCAAGGGAGAGGGGTTCCGGCAAGGCCCAGTAGACGCCGGCCGCGGCTATCATGGCGACGAAGGCGGGCCAGCGAGGCTCCCCAATGATGGGGTTACTCATGACGGTGTGGCGAACGACACGCGTGGAGTTTAATACAGTTTTTGTTGCGCCTCAAAAGGATGGGTCACACCGGGCCGGCGGCTGCACGCGTGTGCATATACGTCCATCAGCTCGCGTGTGAAGAAACTAAGAGTAAAAGCACCAATAGCACGGAGCCTGGGGCGCAAACAGCCAACGCGAAAGCGGGCTAGGAGTTCCAGGTGACGTGAGATAGTTGCTTCTTGCGGGTTTCCCATTCGGCGCCGGAGAGGATGCGCGGGGCGACTTCGATCAGGCGCGGCGTGAGCTTGAAGACGGTGGAGGCGTTCCAGGGTCGGCCGTCGCGGGCGCGATACTCGCGGACGTTCAAGGCATCCGCCATGCTGGTGAAGGAGATGTCCTGGACGATCATTTCGGCGAGAAATTTGAGGGTTTGCATTTCGAGCGGATCATCTTCGAGGTGATGGCAGTCGGAGGAGATGCGCAGGCCGAAGGGAATCTCTTCGGATGCGACCGGAGGCTCCTGCTCCGTCGGCGCGGCGGAGGATTCCACCTCGCGCTCCCATTCAAGGGCCACCAGGCTCCAGCCGGCATCGTGCATCTTGGAAAGGTAAGTGGAAGTCGGCAGGATGGTCACCTTTTCGCGCATGCGGTCAATCTTTTTCACGTGGCCTCCTCAAGACCCCATGGAATAGGTACGCGAGACGAAACTCGCCGCAATGAGTCGGGCAATTTGAATGCCGCAGATGGTCTCAGCCGAACGTATTGCAAAATAAGGATTTGCGCGGAAATGGAGAAGTGCTAGCTTGCCCCCTGCGTCCGTGCGTGGGATGAAAGTGTCGCGTTGCCGGACACTCGGAATCGCCGGAAAAGGGGCTCGAGCCTTCTAGGGTAGAATCAAGGCCGGAAGAATCCAAGGAGGAAGCGATGCCGAAGAAGCCCGATGCCGATGATGCACATCTGATTCTGGAGCTTTACAACTTGCGGCGCGAGCCGGAGCTGCGCAAGGCGCGCCAATGGTGGCTGACCACGTTCTGGCCGAAGGACGCCGATGATTTTATGAAGGTGGCCATGGACTTCGGCTCGCAGGAGAATAACTGGCTGCGGCAAGTGGGGAGCTATTGGGGAATTGCGACGTCGTTTGTTCTGAATGGCATCCTGAGCGAAAAATTGTTCTTTGAACCGGCATTCTGCGGCGAACTGTACTTCATGTTTGCCAAAGTGCGGCCTTTTCTGAAAGAGCTGCGTGAAAAGGCAAAGAATCCCGATCTGTTTCTGATGTCGGAGAAGGCCATCCTGGGATCGAAAATCGGGCGCGAGCACTTTGCCAAGACGGAAGCACGCGTGGCGATGCTGCGGCCGAAGGGATAAGGATGCGGAGCGCGAATCGAATTCGAACGTGGCGGAGTTGGTGCGCGTGGGTTTGTCTGGGGCAGGCGGCAATGCTGCTCCCGGCTGGCCTGATGGCGAAAGATGCCGCTTCTTGCGATGCCGGAATAAAACTACAGCTGAGCGCGCCGGAATCGAGCCAGGGCAGTTTGTTGCTTGTGGAGGTCAAAAGCGAGAAGCAGTTGGTGGACCTGAAAGGAGATTGGGACGGCCGAAGCGTTCCGTTCTGGCCGGAGGTCGGCGGCGAGGCAGTACAGAAAGGACTGGTAGGTGTTGACCTGGAGAAGGCGCCGGGCGAATACGGGTTGAAGGTGACGGGGCAAACGGCAAGCGGCGAAAAAGTCTCTTGCAGCGCGAAGCTGGAAGTCAAAGAAGGGAAGTTTGCCACGGAGAAGTTGACGGTTGGGAAACAGTTCGTCGAACCGAGCGCGGAGCAAATCAAGCGGGCCAACCAAGAGCGCCAAGAGTTGCGAGACATTTTCGATCGCGTGACGCCGGAGCGGTTGTGGGATGGGAAGTTTCGCATTCCGCTCGAGGGAGTGACGACCGGGTCGAATTTCGGAAAACGGCGGATCCTGAATGGGAATCCCGGCTCGCCGCACTCTGGGACGGATTTCCCCGCTCCCGCAGGAACGCCGGTTCACGCGGCGCAACGCGGACGAGTGGTGCTGGCAGAGGAACTATTCTTTTCCGGGAATACCGTGGTGGTGGACCACGGCCTTGGAGTTTATACATTTTACGGGCATCTTTCTGAGATCGGTGTGAAAGTGGGTGACGCTTTGGAAGCGGGCGCTGTGCTTGGAAAAGTGGGAGCCACCGGGCGCGTCACTGGGCCGCATCTGCATTGGGGCTTGACCGTCGAGAGAGCGCGGGTGAATCCGCTGCAAATTGTGAAGCTTCTAGCGAACGAATAAGGCCGGGAATGCAGATTCAGTGCAACCCCTAAACTATTGCCTAAGCTAAAGGATTGGGCAACCTCCCGCGTTTTGACTACCGCAGAAAACCTTCCAGGTGGATGGGCCTGGCGGGAATTCCAAGACCTCGGAAGCAGTCAAACGATCGAGTTCCATTTTGAAACGATTCGGCCGGTCGGCTCACTAGGCTAGAGTAGGCCGGCCTTTCGAACCATCCCCGTGGCCAAGCGCCGCAGCTCTGGAGACCGAAATGAGTGACCCGGCCAGCAATCTTGTGGTTGCAAGGAGATATCTTCAGGCCATAGAACGAGGCGCGACGGGGGCCGAATTGGAGGGGTTTTTTGCTCCTGACGTAGTCTTCGAGGTCTTCCCGAATCGGCTGCAACCCCAAGGCGATCGACAGGATTTGAAGGCGGCGCTGGAAGGCTCCGAGCGTGGCAAGAACACCATGGCCAGCCAGATCTATAAGATAATGCACGAGATGGCAGAAGGTGACAGGGCGGCTATGGAGGTCGAGTGGGTAGGAACTTTGGCGGCGCCCTTTGGGTCGATTCCGGCGGGAGGCCAGATGAAGGCGTTTTTTGCAGCGTTTTTGGAGTTCCGAGAGGGTAAGATCGTGCGGCAGAGGAATTACGACTGTTTTGAGCCCTGGTGAGCGGGAGGAAGAAGGGAAGTACGACAGTACTGTTCCAGGGATGAAATATATGGTACCGTTCTGCCATTGTCCCTGCATAGGGAAGCAGACAGAATTGGGGCTGTGTGGGCAAGGTTCGTGCTGTTCTCATCTCTCCTGTCGCTGATACGTTTCGGCACCCTGCTGACACGACACTTTAGGCCCAATTATCGCGGATGGTAGTAGGTAGTTTAGAAAGCCGATCTGAGGTCGCGGTTCGAAATGTCTTTACTCCACTTTCGGTGCAAAGAACGCCGCCGGACGCTACGAGTGGCTTTGACCGTGCCGCTGACGGTCCACGGGAAACTGGACTCCGGCGAGAAATTCTGCGCGCAGACAAATTCGCAATCCGTGAATCGGCATGGAGCGCTGTTCCCGTTGGAAGAGATTGTACTGGTGGGGCAGACGCTGATACTCGTTAACGATCACACGGCGCAATCGATGGAGTGCCGCGTTGTGTCCATTCACCGGGCGCGTGACGGGAAGACCTACATCGGCGTGGAGTTCCTGTCACCTGAAACGAACTTCTGGCACATGCAGTTTCCGATACCCGGATCGAAACCGCTGCGGCGCGTTGTTCCCTCCAAAGTATCTGCTTAGCTCGATTCCAGGAAATCCCTTCGCCTTCCGATTTGTAGGCGCCGCGTGAAAGCGGCGAGACAGGATGAGTGCGTGAAAACGACAATCACTCGGGTCGGGTTGATCTCGGACACGCATGGGCTGCTGCGTCCAGAAGCGGTTGAAGCTCTGCAAGGCTCGGAGCTGATTATTCATGCGGGAGATGTCGGGAATCCCGAGATTCTGGAATCGTTGCGAGGAATTGCGCCGGTCGTAGCGGTGCGGGGCAATGTGGATACGGCGGAGTGGGCGCAGGGATTGCCGTTAACCGCGGTCGCGGAGGCAGGCGCGGTACTCATCTACGTGCTGCATGACGTGAATGCTGTGGATTTGAACCCGCGAGCAGCGGGATTTCAAATCGTCGTCAGCGGACACTCCCACAAGCCAGGCCAGATGGAACGCGAAGGCGTTTTGTTCGTTAATCCAGGAAGTGCGGGACCACGAAGATTTCAATTGCCAGTAACGGTGGCGCGGCTGGACGCGCGAACGACGCCCTATGCGGTCGAATTCGTCGAACTTCACGTTTAAGGGATGCCTGCAAAGATTGTACGCGAGCGCGCCGGCGTGAGAGCCGCGCACATACTTGTCCAGAGCCTGAGTCGACACGCAAATGAATCGTACTCACTGTCAGTGGCTGAACGCGGATTCGGCTCGCGGCGCCATGCGCGCCCGCGCGGCGTGGACCAGCCGCAGGAAGCGGCGCGCCAGTTCGCGAATCTGCTCGGCCTGGCGTTTCTTGATGGCTTCCCTTGGAATCAATTCGCCGCCGATGCCGAGCGCCGCGGCGCCGGCGAGGATAAAGTTTGTGGCGGTTTGCTGATTGACGCCGCCCGCAGCGATCAGAGGAATCTTCGGAAAGGGACCTTTAAGGGCACGGATATAGAGATCCCCACCGACCGGAGCGCAGGGAAAAACCTTGACGAAATCGGCGCCCGCTTTCCAAGCGGTAATGACTTCGGTTGGTGTCAAAGCGCCCGCGAGAACCAGAACATTGTGTTTATTGGCGAGCTCGATGGTGGGCAGGTCGAGGCCTGGATCCGTGAGGAAGTGAGCTCCCGCATCAAGGCAACGGCGCGCCGTATCGGTGTCCAGGATCGTGCCTGCTCCGATCAGCACGCCGGGAGTGTTCTTGGCGAGATGAGCAATTACGTCGAGCGCGCCCGGGATGGTCATGGTGATTTCCACGATGGGAATGCCGCCGCTGGAAACCGCTTCGGCGGCGAAGCGAGCTTCTTCGGCGGAAGCGGTGCGGACGGCAGGGATGATGCCGATCTCTTCGATGCGAGCGCGAACCTCTTCTTTGTTCATGCAGCTCATCCCTTCCGCATTGTCGAGTTACGAGTAGCAGAAGAATAGGGCAAACCGGGGTTGCGGTAAACAGGGGAACTCGGGCCCGCTGAATCGCAAAGGCTCGTTCCGCAGCCTACCTGTACCACGACACTCTTGAAATCATTGCAAAAGCAGATGCCGGAAGGGTCAGGTCGAACGAAGCGATGGGCAGGTTCTCAGGCAGGCCCGGCGGACGAGGGATCGTTAGGGGCCGGACAGGTCGGGTTAGACCACCTCGTAAGCTGTTAATTTGTTTATGGTTAATTCTAAATGGGAGAGTTCGGGGCAGTGTCGAGTGCTACACGGTACTAGAACCATCTCGGAGAAACGTACCCTTTGGGGTAGGACAGGGGTTCGGCCCAAATTGGGACAGCTGGCCCATTGCGCGTTTTCGCGCTCGACGCCATACTTGCCACAGCTTGAGACGGAGACTTTTAAGACAGGATACTTTGGGAAATAGGAGAAGCTGAAAATGAGTAAGCGACAGAAAGGGTTCTCTCTAATCGAACTGTTGATCGTCGTGGCGATCATTCTGATCATCGCGGCCATTGCCATTCCGAACCTGCTGCGGTCCCGTATGGCCGCGAACGAGGCTTCGGCAGTGGGTTCTCTCCGCACGATTAACACCGCGGAAGTGACCTATTCGACCACCTATCCGACGATCGGCTTTGCAGCGTTGACCAGCCTCGGCGGAACTGCACCTTGCACGAGCGCGAGCTCCACGAGCGCTTGCCTGCTTGACGACATTCTGACAGCTGGCGTCAAGAGCGGATACAACTTCGCGACCACGGCGGGCACCACGGTACCAGCGGTTACGTATGTCTCGAACGCCAGCCCGAGCGTTTATCAGCAAAGCGGCACGCGTTACTTCTTCTCCGA
>Ga0307477_10001129_pt1 | contig 23757 bp, 18 predicted proteins | sample atmos_gasesECM2C_FD_203316 | JGI IMG/M metagenome (GOLD analysis project Ga0307477, IMG submission 203316) | Hardwood forest soil microbial communities from Morgan-Monroe State Forest, Indiana, United States - atmos_gasesECM2C_515 | ecosystem: Environmental > Terrestrial > Soil > Temperate...
ATGCAGACCGCGAAAAGGCTCATTGTGCGAGGGCAGCACCAACACGTCATCGGGGACGCGCTCCCGGATCGAGGCGAGCGACTCGAGCCATTCGGCGAGCGGATCCGCCTCGGGCTCGGTCGGAAATACCGAGACGTTGGAGGTAATGCGCGGCAGCACCTGATCACCGGAAATCAACACTCGAAGCTCCGCGCAGTACAGGCACAGGTGCTCCGGAGAATGTCCGCGGCCGACCACCGCGCCCCATCGCTGAGCACCGATGGCAAGCGCCTCGCCATCGATAACGCGCCGATAGCTGTCTGGCAGTGTATAGACCGCCTTGCCGAACCCGCCGAAGCGCGCCCGATATGTCGTGAGAGCCTCCTCGTCCCAGCCGGCGGCGCGGTAGAAGCGCACGCCGTCGGCCGGCGCTTCGCGCCCCGTATCGGCGACCAGCATGCGGCACGTGACGTACTCGAGCCGCGTGGTCCACAGCCGGCACTCGTAATTTCGCGTCAGCCAGCCCGCCATGCCGATGTGATCGGGGTGCATGTGGGTGCAGATGACGCGCGTCAGCGGGCGACGCCCGAGCGCCCCCGCGGCCGCGCTCTGCCACAGCGCCGCCGTGTCCGCGGTCTGCATCCCGGTGTCGACCAGCGTCCAGCCCGCGCCGTCCTCGAGCGCCCAGACATTGATGTGGTTGAGTCCCGTCATCGGCAGCGGCATGCGCAACCACAGGACACCTGGAGCGACGGGAAGCGCCTCCCCAGGCACCGGCGATGCCGGAAAGGGATATGTGAGAGGCATCGCCGCCTCGGTGGGTACGCTTGCGAGCTCGCGCATGCGTGCAATGTAGGGGATCGGCGGGGCGGCGGGTAGTCTCTAGCGCGCTAGAATCGGCATCGCTGCGCCAGGACGAGGGGAATCCATGACACCAGGTACGCATCACGCCGCTGACGACCCGCGCAATCGCGACATCCTCATCTACATCAATGGGGTGCTGCACCCGCGCGATCGGGCGGTGGTGTCGGTATTCGATTCGGGCTTCATTCTGGGCGATGGCGTGTGGGAAGGATTGCGCGTATACCGCGGGCGCATCGCCTTTCTCAAGCCCCACCTCGATCGGCTGTTTGAAGCCGCCAAGGCGATCGACCTCGACATCGGCCGCAATCGCACCGAGCTCACCGAAGCCCTGTACGACACACTGACCGCCAACCAGATGAGCGAGGGCGTGCACCTGCGGCTCATGGTGACGCGCGGCCTCAAGAGCACGCCTTACCAGGATCCGCGCGCCGGCGTCGGTGCGGCGACGCTGGTGATCATCGCGGAATATAAGGAGCCGCCACCGGAAGTACTGACCCAGGGAGTGCGGCTGTTCACGGTGCACGTGCGGCGTGGCGCACCCGACGTTCAGGATCCCAAGCTCAACTCACACTCGAAGCTCAATTGCATCACCGCCTGCATCCAGGCGACCAAGGCGGGCGCCGACGAGGCGCTGATGCTCGATCCGCACGGCTTCGTCGCCAGCTGCAATTCGACTCACTTCTTCATCGTCAGGCGCGGCGAGGTCTGGACCTCGAGCGGCGACTACTGTCTTGCCGGCATCACGCGCGCCAACGTGCTGCGGCTGTGCCACGAGAACGGCATTTCTGCCTCGCAGAAGAACTTCAGTCTCACGGAAGCCTACAGCGCCGAGGAGGCATTCCTGACCGGCACCTACGCCGGCATCACGCCGGTGGTTGAGATCGACGGCCGCCGGATCAGCGCCGGCCGCGGCCCAATGGTCGAGCGCCTGCAGCAACTCTACCTCGCACTGATCGAGCGCGACGTCGCGGCGCCATCATGAAGCCGTTGCGGCTGGCGATGTGGTCCGGCCCGCGCAACATCTCCACCGCCATGATGCGTGCCTGGGAGAACCGCGGCGACTGTGCGATCGTGGATGAGCCGCTGTACGCCCACTATCTCGCCTGTACCGGACTCGATCATCCCGGCCGCGCCGAGGTGATCGCAGCCGGCGAGACCGACTGGCGCAAGGTCGCCGCACGACTCACCGGCCCGGTGCCGGAGGGCAGGCCGGTCTGGTACCAAAAACACATGACGCACCATCTGCTGCCGCACATTGCGCGCGACTGGCTCGGCGGCCTGACTCACGTGTTTCTGATCCGCGATCCGGGCGAGGTGCTGCTGTCGTACATCAAGACCCGCCCGAGCGTGACCGCCGACGATCTGGGTGTGCTGCAGCAACGAGAGATTTTCGATTACGTCAGCAGTGTGCAGGGCAGGGCGCCGCCGGTGATCGAGGCGGGGGAATTCCTGAAAGCACCGGAGGCGCACCTGCGGGCGCTGTGTGAGGAGCTCGAGATCGCGTACATGCCCCGGATGCTGAGCTGGCCGCCGGGGGCGCGCGCGAGCGATGGGGTATGGGCGCCGCATTGGTACCAAGCGGTACACCGCTCCACGGGCTTCGAGCCCTATCGCGCACGACCGCGCGAGGTGCCGCCGGAGTTCCAAAGCGTCGTGGATACCGTCAGGCCGGCCTTCGAGGCGTTGTTCGCACACCGTCTGGCGCCGCCAAAGGCGGCCCCAGCATGACGTGAATCGTCTGCTTGCGGGCAGCGCTCAGCGGCGGCTTGGAGACCCCTTGCTCGAGCAGGCGTTGAACCTGCAAGGCGCCGCGAAGAGGGGCGGCATCGGGGATGCGTCACGGGACGGCCCGGCGAAGGGGTCACGATGGACCCATCGCCGGCCGACTACCCCTTGTAAAGCCGCTCAGTCATCGAGTGCGATGAAAACGTGATCGGCGGTGAGCGTGCTCGTGCCTGGATCGTACGGACCTTCCGCAAACACCCCGAGCACCGTCGTCATCGTGCCGTTGAGATCGCCGTACAGCGCCGTCACCAGATCGGCAAATGTGCTGTAGGAGTCGATGTCCTCGCTGTGCAGATGCGCGATGCCGAAGCGCGGCGCGCTGGCCTGCAAATCCGGCACGATCGTCAGCGAGGTGAGCATCGACAGGTTGATCCTCTGCGGGCCGATTCTCAGCCATGACCACGTAGCGCTCTGCAGTGACGCCGAGCTCAGTACCAGGCTGGTGCTCGAGGAGCTGAAGGAAGAGAACGGCATGTTGCTCGCCGCAGAAGGCATCCAACCCAACACCAGCTGAGCATCGGTGTTGGCAAAGTTCACGAGTGTCACGGCCGAGAAATCCGGCACGGGGGGCATGGAGGTGTTGTTCGCCGCGCCGAATGGCGTCACGAAGCCCTTGAAGCGCACCGGCAGGCCATTGAGCCCCGTGGTCGGCAGAATGGCGGGTACGCCGACGCTGTAGGCGGAAATGGTGGCGTCGTTGCCGCTGACACCTGTGCCCGTGAAGTCGAACACCGAGGCCTTGAGGTCGTCGAGCGACTGCAGCTGCAGTGTCACGATGTTGGTGCTGTTGTTCACGCTGGCGTTGGTGCCCCAGAGCGGCGTCAACATCAAGCGCGCGTAGGAGGCGGTGAACTCCGGGCTGCCGCTCGAGTTGAAAGTGCCGAACAGCTGCACATGCTGGCCCACCGAGATGCTCTGAGAGTTGAACGACCCCGACTGGCCATCCTCGGTCACCGTGGTGCTCGAACTGACGCCCGCGGTGATCTGGTGCTCCACGTGTAAGTCATCTTGGTCGTGGCGGAACATCAAGCCCCGACTGATCGTCAAGGTGTTGACGCTGCGTGCAATGACTGTGCCTTCGAGACTGTCGAGTCCCGCTCCCGGGACGCTGGTGCCGGCGAGCACCTGGCTTGCCGTGAAGGTCTTGGAGGCGACATCGAACGCGCCGTAGGCCGAGGTCAGTAGCGGGCCGGAGCTCGCGGTCAGTGCGGCCTGCAAGGCCGGCATGCCAGTCGCCGGCGACGCGTAGGCCGTGCCGTTGATTGAAAAGTTAGTCATGCTCGTCGTGGCGACGACGAGACTGCCGTGCGTGCCGGTCATGTTATAGAAGGGCCGCACGTCGATCGTATAGGTGTCATGCGTGGTGTCGACGCTATCGAGCGGGCCGCGCACGTGGATCTGCTTGGTGGTGTCCGGCGTCAAACTGGCCGACAAGGTTCCGAGGACCTCCACCGCAGCGCTGGTGACGCCGGTCCAGTTGGTGATCGGCGTCGTCGTACCAGGCATGACCAGGGTGTTGCCGGCAGCCAGATTGAAATCTAGCGCCAGATTGGCCACGGATCTCGCAGTGACGACCAACGGCTTATCGGGGGGCAACTGCAGCGTGATTTTCACCGGCGCACTCACCGGCGTCGTGGTCATGCCGTTGTAGATGGCACTCGTTGGCACCGTGATGCTGCCGCCACTGCCGTTGTCGACATTGATGACCGCGGCGCTGTAGTCGAGCGTCATGGCGACGCCGACGTACTGTCCCACCGGGACCTGCGCGGCGCTTATGATTTCGGAGAGGTCGACCAGCTGCGTGAAGTCGACCTGGGTTGCGGTGCTCACGGTTTCGACGACGGTACCGTCCGAGCGCGTGAGCTGGAGCGACGCGACGTTGACAATGTAGTTCTGGAAGTCGCCCGCGGCGTCGGTCATGGTGATCATGGCCATGCCGGAGTTGTTGTTGTTCGTCATGCTCGAGCTGCCCGAGCCGCCGCAGGCGCTCAGCAGCAGCGCAGCGGTCGCGCCGATACACGTCAGTAACCAGGTGAATAGCGGTCGGGTGTAGATCCGCTTGGAGCCACGAAACCATGATGCTGCGCTCATTGAGAATCCCCTTCTGGCGCTGGTTATTAAGCATTCCGTGCGCTGCTCGAGAGCACGAGATCCGGGCTGCAGAGTCTTTGAGGATTACGTCACATCCGCAAACTGTCGCCACGTTCCGACAGACGAGCGAGAGCTTTTGACTTAACGTGACGCGAGTCGCGCCAGCCTGCTGCCCATCCCTGCTAGACATCGTGATGTCTCACATATAGCATCAAGATGTGAGAACCACACTTACCCTGGAAGACGACGTGGCTGCGCGTCTGCAGGCGGAGGCACGTCGCACGGGACGATCATTCAAAGCGATCGTCAATGATCACTTGCGCCGATCGCTGGCTCAGCGCACCCGCGTGAAACAGATCGGAGCATTTCGCGTGCAGGCACGCGACCTGGGCGGCCCGCTGCCCGGCCGCTCCTACGATGATGTCGCAGCGCTGCTCGAGGAGACCGAGGGTCCGGAGCGGCGGTGAAACTGCTCGATGCGAATATTCTGCTGCATGCCTACGATTCAAGCTCGACGCATCACGCGGTTTGCAGAGACTGGCTACAGGTTGCGCTGAATGGCGACGAGCCGGTCGGCCTGCCGTGGCAGACCAGCCTCGCCTTCATCAGAATTGCAACCAACCCCCGCGCCGTACGTCGACCGCTAGCGACTGCAGACGCATGCGCCATCGTCAGCGCACTGTTAGAACGTCCGGGAGTTGCGGTCGTCGAACCAGGTGAGCAGTTTTGGGGGAACTTTCAGCAAGTCATTACCGAGGCACGTGTCAGCGGGCCGCTCGTCACAGACGCCGTGCTCGTCGCGCTGGCGCTCGAGCAGGGGGCTTCACTCTGTTCGACCGACCGAGACTTCAGGCGATTCCGTGGCGTGACTGTCGTTGATCCCACCGACGCGGGTTGATTCGGAGAAGCGGTCGCGCTCAACCCGCTAGCATCCGTCTGCGCGACGGCTGCAGGCAAAGCGGAGTCAGGGCAATTCAGACGCCCTTCGCCGGTTCGCGACCGCCTCATCGCTCCTTTGGTTATACTGCGACTCGCCCGTCGGCCAGGCATCGAGGCGAATCGGAGGGGCGAGGGGATCGGCCAGTACGACTGATCCCTGACGCCAGATCCGTGCGTCCGTAGGTACAAAGAACAGCGACTCCTGCCCGAAGGGCAGCTTAGCGTCCGCCGGTGGAGCGGCGCAGAATGAGTCGGCCCAGAGCGAGCGGGGAAATTCCTATGTCGAAGAAGAAACTGCTCGTCATTTCCGTCGGTGTCTTGATCGTGGCGGGCGCGGGTATCGCGTGGTGGATACTGTCCCGTCCCGCCCTGCCGCCAGGCTTCGCCGGCGGTAATGGCAGACTCGAGGCGCAACGGATCGATGTCGCCGCAAAGTACGCCGGGCGCCTCAAGAGCGTGATTCCCCACGAGGGAGACACGGTCGATGCGGCCCAGGTGGTCGCTACGGTCGACACCGAGCCCCTCGAGGCCCAGCTGCGTGCGGCGCAGGCGATGATCGTCGAGCAGCAGAACAATCTGCGCTCCGCACGCGCCCAGGTCCGTTCCACGCAGGCGCAGGTGGACCTCGCCAACAAACAATACAAGCGCGCCAAGGAGCTCGTTGCGACCGGCGCGGTGAGCGCCGAAGAGCGGGATGCCGACCTTGCGAAAGTGCAGGTGGCGCAGGCCAATTTTGCCGGTTACCAGGCGCAGGTGACGCGTGCGCAGTCCTCCATCGATGGTGCCACGGCAGAGTCCGAGCGACTGCAGGCCGAGATCAAGGACAACACGCTGCGAGCACCCGTCAGAGCCCGCGTGCAGAATCGCCTCGCCGAACCGGGCGAGGTGGTGGCGGCGGGCGGCAAGGTGCTGTCGCTCCTCGACCTCAGCGACGTCTATATGTATGTCTTCCTGCCGACGAGCGTCGCCGGCAAGGTCGCTCTGGGTTCGGAGGCACGCCTCGTCCTTGACGCCGCTCCGCAGTTTCCGATCCGCGCGGTCGTCTCGTATGTCTCGCCCAACGCCCAGTTCACACCGAAGACGGTTGAGACTGCCGAGGAGCGCCACAATCTCACCTTCAAAGTGAAGCTGCAGCTCGACCGCGAAAAGCTGCGCGAGTTCGAGCCGTACGTGAAGTCGGGTCTACCCGGCATGGGCTACGTCCGCTTCGACAACACTGCCGAGTGGCCGAAGATGCTGCAGGTCAAGCCGCTCTCGGAGGTACCCTGGCTCGCTACCGGCGCAGCCGCCCCGAAGTAATCGTCCGCACCCGCGACGCGACGATGAGCACCAGCATGCATGATGCGGTGGTACAGCTGGAGCACGTGAGCCAGCGCTATGGCAAAGCCATAGCGCTCGATGACGTCACGCTGCAAATACCCGCGCAGAAGATGATTGGCCTGATCGGCCCTGACGGGGTTGGCAAGTCGACGCTGCTCAGCATAGCGGCGGGCGTGCGACGGCTGCAGAGCGGGCGGGCGCAGGTTCTCGGCGGCAACATCGATGATGCGCACTTCCGCAACGCGGTCTCTTCGCAAGTGGCCTATCTGCCGCAGGGCCTCGGCAAGAACCTCTATCCAACGCTGTCCATATTCGAGAACGCCGATTTCTTCGGTCGTCTGTTCGGACAGTCGCGCGAAGAGCGCGAATGGCGGATCACCGACTTGTTCGACAGCACCGACCTGACGCCGTTTCGCGAGCGGCCCGCCGGCAAGCTGTCGGGCGGCATGAAGCAGAAGCTCGGCCTGTGCTGCTCACTGATCCATGACCCCGATCTGCTGATCCTCGATGAACCCACCACCGGCGTCGATCCGCTGGCGCGCCGGCAGTTCTGGGAGCTGATCGCGCGCATTCGGGTGCGACGCCCCAGCATGAGCGTGTTGGTGGCCACGGCCTACATGGATGAGGCGGAGGGCTTTGACTGGCTGGTCGCGATGAACGGCGGCAAGGTCCTGGCGACCGGAACCCCTGACGAGCTCAGACGCAGCACCAACGAGACGACGCTCGAAAGAGCCTTCATCAAGCTGCTCCCCGAGGAAGCCCGCCGCGGACACAAGGAACCGCAGATCACGCCCTACCGCTCGAGCGGTGGACCTGCGGCGATCGAAGCGCAGGGCCTCACGCAGCGCTTCGGCAGCTTCACCGCCGTCGATCATGTCAATTTCCGCATCGAGCGCGGCGAGATCTTCGGCTTTCTCGGCTCCAACGGCTGCGGCAAGACGACCACCATGAAGATGCTGACCGGACTGTTGCCGCCGACCGAGGGCACGGCGCTCTTGTTCGGCAAGCCGGTCAAGGGTGGCGATGTGGAGTCACGGCGGCGCGTCGGCTTCATGACGCAGGCGTTCTCGCTCTACACCGAACTGACGGTGCGGCAGAACCTGGTGCTGCACGCGCGCCTGTTCGATCTCTCGCCAGATAAATCGAAGCAGCGTGTCGCGGAGCTCCTGACGGGATTCGGTCTCGAGCCGGTCGCCGACACGCTCACCGAGAGTCTGCCGCTCGGCATTCGGCAGCGGCTGTCCCTCGCGGTAGCGGTCATTCACGAGCCGGAGATGCTGATCCTCGACGAGCCCACCTCCGGAGTGGATCCGGTCGCTCGCGACGGCTTCTGGGAGCTGCTCATCCGGCTGTCGCGCGACAACGGCGTCACGATCTTTCTTTCCACCCACTTCATGAACGAGGCGGAACGCTGCGACCGCATGTCGATGATGCACGCCGGTAAGGTGCTGGCACAGGGACCGCCGGCGCAGCTGGTCGCCGAGCGTAAAGCGAAGAACCTGGAGGCGGCCTTCATCGGCTATCTGGAGGACGCCGCCAAAGAAAAGGCGACAGAGGAAAAGGCTGGCAAAGAAAAAGCCACCCAGGGAAACGCTGCCGCGAGCGCAGCAACCGGCGCGGCGGCGGCGGCAGCCGGAACCCCAGGCGCCGCAGCGGCGCCGCCGGGCGCCTCGGCGAGTCACTCTGATGGGTCGAGCAGCAGGTTCAGTCTCGGACGGGTGTGGGCCTTCGCCCGTCGTGAGGCGGTTGAATTGCTGCATGACCACGTGCGTCTCGGCTTCGCCGTGGCCGGCCCGTTGCTGCTGATGGTGGTGTTCGGCTGGGGAATCTCGCTCGACGTCGAGCACCTGCCGTTTGCGGTGCTGGACGGCGATGGCACATCAGCCAGTCGCGACTATGTCGACGGCTTTCGCGGTTCCTATTACTTCGACGAGAAGCGGCCTTTATACAGCTATCGGGAGCTCAACCGCCGGCTGCGAAACGGGGAGCTGCGCTTCGCCCTCGACATTCCAGCCGGATTCGAGCGTGATCTCGAGCGCGCACACCAGCCCGAGGTCAATGTGGTACTGGATGCGGCGATACCGTTCCGCGCTGAGACTGCCCGCAGCTACGTGGAGGGTGTTCACAACCACTATCAGTCCCGCGTGCGCCAAGAGAAGGGACTGCCACCGGCCGAAACTCCGATGCAGATCGAAACGCGGGCGCTGTTCAATCAGGACTTCAAGAGCATCTACGCCATGGTGCCGGGCGACATCATGCTGCTGCTGATGCTGATCCCGAGCATGCTGACCGCGCTCAGCGTCGTGCGCGAGAAAGAGCTCGGGTCAATCGCCAACTTCTACGCCGCTCCCGCGACCCGCACGGAATTCCTGTTCGGCAAGCAGCTGCCGTACTTGGGCGTTGCGCTGATTCAGTTCGTGACGCTGGTGGCGCTCGCGGTGCTGTTGTTTCACGTGCCGGTCAAGGGCAGCTGGCTGACGCTCATCGTGGGTGGGATCGTCTATATCCTGGCGAGCACCGGCTTCGGACTGCTGCTGTCGGTTTTCGCGAGCACCCAGACCGCAGCCATCTTCGCCGCCGCGATCATCGCCATTCTGCCGGCGGTGCAGTTCTCCGGCATGTTCGTGCCGGTCTCCTCGCTCACCGGTGGCGCCTGGGCGGCGGGCAAGATCTTTCCGAGCACTTACTTTCAGTCGGTCAGCGTCGGCACGTTCACCAAGGCACTGGGGATGGGCTCGCTGTGGCCCAATATCGTCGCACTGGCAGTGATCGCGTTCGTCTATTTCCTGGTGTCGGTGCTGTTGCTCAGGAAGCAGGAAGACTGAGCGATGTGGAAGAACCTCAAACACATCGGGCAACTGGGGATCAAGGAGCTGCTGAGCCTGGCACGCGACCCGGTGCTGCTGTTCCTGATCGTCTACTGCTTCACCTTCTCGGTGTATACGCCGGCCAAGAGCGCGGTGATGGACGTCATCAATGCCTCGGTCGCGGTGGTCGACGAGGATGACTCCGAGGCGTCACGGCGCATCCGGGCGGCGCTCCTGCCGCCACTGTTTCTGCCCGCTGCGCAGCTCGCCTTCAGCGAAATCAACCGCGCGATGAATGCCGGCAGGTTCACGTTTGTCATCGACCTGCCGCCGAAGTTTCAGCAGGACCTGTCGAAGGGCGCCAAGCCGACGGTCGAAATCATCGCCGACGCGACCGCGATGAGCCAGGCCGGACGCGGCGCCGAATACATCAGCAAGATCATGACCAGCGAAGTGCAGCCGTTCTGGGCGGGCCGCGGCAAGCCGGCAAATCAGGAGCTGGTCAAGCTCAATGCGCGCGCCCGTTTCAACCCCAACATGCAGCAGAGCTGGTTCGTCGCCGTCAATCAGATCATCAACAACATCTCCGTGCTGGCCATATTTCTGTGCGGCGCCGCAGTGCTACGCGAGCGCGAGCACGGCACGCTCGAGCACCTGCTGGTCATGCCGCTGCGGCCCGCGGAACTGATGTTCGCCAAGATCTGGGCCAACGGACTGGTCGTGGTCGTGGCGGCCATGGCGTCGCTGTTGCTGGTGGTCAAGGGTGCGATCGGCGTGCCGGTGGCCACCGGGTCCATTCCACTGTTCGTACTGGGCCTGACCGTTTACCTGTTCTCGGTCACGGCGCTCGGCATCATGCTGGCAACCCTGGTGCGCTCGATGCCGCAATTCGGGCTGCTCGCATTTCCGGTATTCATCGTCATGAGCCTGCTGTCGGGCGGGCAGACGCCGCTCGAGAGCATGCCGCTGGCGCTGCAGCGGTTCATGCAGCTCGTGCCGTCGACTCACTTCGTGAGCTTTTCGCAGGCGGCGCTGTTCCGCAATGCGGACTTCAGCATGGTGTGGCCGGACATGGCGAAGATGCTCGTGATCGGTAGCGTGTACACGCTGTACACGCTGTCGAGGTTCCGCAAGATGCTCGCGGCGGTTCAATGAGAAGGGGTTGCCAGTGGACACGCGCGCTGTGATGAGCTCGAGAACTGCGGGGATTGTGGCCGTGGCGCTGCTGAGCGCGGGTGTCGCCGGCTGCGCGGCGGTGGGTCCCAATTACAAGCGCCCGGAGGTTGCGCCCGCAAAAGAGTTCAGATCCCACGTCGGCCCCTCGGAGGCGAGCTCGCTCGCCGATCTGCCGTGGTGGCAGGTTTTCAATGACAAGTCGCTGCAGGCGCTGATCGCTGAAGGGCTCGCCAGCAATTATGACCTGCAGATCGCGATGGCGCGGATCGACCAGGCGAGCGCACAGGTAGGCGTCGTGCGGGCGGACCTGTATCCGCAGGTCGGCTACCAGGCGATTGCCGCGCGGCAGAAGTCGCTCGTTCCCTTCCAGCCACCGCAAAACGTCACCTATAACACTTTCGGACTGACGGCCGGCGGGGCTTGGGAGCTCGACGTCTGGGGACGGATACGCCGCGCGACCGAGGCCGCACGGGCGAACCTGTTCGCCCAGGAAGACGTGCGGCGGGCGGTGATGCTGGCGCTGGTGAGCGATATTGCGTCAGCATATTTTCTGCTGATCGAGCTCGATCGCGAGCTGGCGATCGCGCAAGAGAGCGCCGACGTCTACCAAAAGACGCTCGACCTCTTCACGCAGCGCTACCAGGCGGGTCGGGACGCGAAGCTCGGCGTGGTGCGGGTTCAGGCAAACCTCGAGTCGAGCAACGCCAACATCGCGGCGCTCAAGCGGGCAATCACCCAGCAGGAGAACGCGCTGTGCGCGCTCGTCGGCGCTTACCCGCGGCCGATCGCGCGCGGTACAGTACTGACTCAACAATCAATGCCGGCGACCCCGGTCGGATTGACCACCGACCTGCTCGAGCGCCGGCCCGACATTCTGCAGGCCGAGGAGGCGATGATCACCGCCAACGCGGAGATCGGCGTCGCCGTGGCCAACTACTTCCCGCGGATAGGACTCTCGGCCCTGTTCGGCTGGGAAGCTACGCGCCCCGAGGACCTGTTCAAGAGCAGTTTCAACGTCTGGGGGATCGGTGCGAACCTCGCGGGGCCGATTTTTCAGGGTGGCCGGCTGGATGCGGCGTATCACGCGCAGCAGGCCTTCTGGGACGAGAGCATTGCCCAATACAAGAGAGTCGTGATCGTGGCCTTCCAGGAAACCTCCGATGCACTCATCGCGCAGCAGACACTCGTGGGCCAACGCGATGCCCTGCAGCGGCAGGTCGACTCGCTGAAAGAGTCGGTCGATCTGGCTTTGCAGCGCTACGACAGCGGCCGGGCGAGCTACTTCGAGGTACTCGAGGCGGAACAGCAGTTGTTTCCCTCACAAGACGCACTCGCGCAGACGCAGCGCGATCAGCTGATCGCGGTCGTCAATCTCTATAAGGCCCTCGGCGGCGGCTGGAACCTGAAGGACGCCGATTGGACGCGGCCGAACTGAGTTAGCGACGACAGCCCGGGAGCGCCGGCAGCAGAGGTCACCGCCATGGCACGTGAAAAAACTAAACGTCAGGATTCGCCGCGGAACGGGGCGGAGAAGAAGTCGGCGCGGGGTGACGCAGGCGCTGCGGAAAAGAAGCCCGAACAGCTGTCGCGCAAGGAATTCGAGAAAGAGCTCGAGAAACTCGACGCGGAGCTCGTCAAGCTCCAATTCTGGGTGCAGAAGCAAGGCTTGCGGGTCGTCATCGTTTTCGAGGGACGCGATGCGGCGGGCAAGGGCGGGGTGATCAAGCGCATCACCGAGCGCGTCAGTCCGCGGGTGTTCCGGGTGGTGGCATTGCCCGCTCCCAGCGAGCGCGAGAAATCCCAACTCTACATCCAGCGATACCTGCGGCATTTCCCCGCGGCCGGCGAGGTCGTGATCTTCGATCGCAGCTGGTATAACCGCGCCGGAGTCGAGCGGGTGATGGGATTCTGCTCCGAACGCGAGGTGAAGCGTTTCCTGCAGATCTGTCCCCTGTATGAGCGCTTCGTGGTCGAATCGGGAGTCATGCTCATCAAGTACTGGTTTGAAGTCAGTCAGGATGAGCAGACGCGCCGCTTCAAGTCACGCATCAATGACGGCCGCAAGCTTTGGAAGCTGAGCCCGATGGATCTCGAGTCGCACCGGCGCTGGTACGACTACTCGCGCGCCCGTGACGACATGCTGCTCGCGACCGATAGACCGATGTCACCGTGGTACATTGTCGACGGCGACGACAAACGCCGCGCGCGCCTGAATTGCATCGCCCACCTTTTGAGCCTGATTCCCTACAAGGAGGTCAAGCGCGACAAGGTCAAGCTCCCCGACCGGCAGAAGCCGAAGGGCTACGTCGAGCCGCGCAATCGCAACTACAAACACGTGCCCCAGGTGTATTGATTCGCAGCCGCCGGCATCGTTAAGCGCGGCCGCCGGCCACTCTTGCCGACCTCGTTAGCAGCTGACCACGAACTGTCGGGCTTGCTCATCACGATGGTCCGGAACCGCAGTGTTGCCAGCCTGATACTCATACTGAGCGCTTGCCGGGCAGTTGACGGTCTGTCTGCAACGCCGGCACCCGCCTCCGCCCCGGAGCAGGCCCCGTGGCTCACGCCGCTTGTCGAGCGGAACTGGACCGGTGACCTCGACGGCATGATTCAGCGCCGTGTGATTCGTGCGCTGGTCGTCTACAGCAAGACCTATTACTTCGTCGACAGAGGAACTCAGCGGGGCGTTGCGTACGAAGCCCTTGCCCGCTTCGGGGACGAACTCAACGCGCAGCTCAAGAAGGAAAAGAAACTCCGACTCCCCCTAGTGGTGGTGTTCGTGCCACTGCCGCGCGATCAGCTCATCCCCGCACTCGTGGCCGGGCGCGGTGACATCGCCGCGGCGGGGATCACCATTACACCCGAGCGGGAGCAGCGGGTGGATTTCTCCGATCCGACTTTCCGTCCGGTTGACGAGATCATCGTCACCGGTCCCACCACCGCGCCGATCGCCCAGCTCGCCGACCTCGCGGGCAAGGAGGTGTTCGTCCGCAAATCGAGCTCCTACTACGAGCACCTCGTGAACCTCAACGCGCAGCTGCAGGCACAGGGCCAGGCACCGCTTCGTCTCAAGCCGGCGCCTGAGAGCCTGGAGGACGAAGACCTGCTCGAAATGCTCAACGCCGGACTAGTGCAGCTGGTGGTGGTCGATCAACCACTCGCCTCGTTCTGGAGCAATATTTTCCCGCGGATCAAGGCCCGGCCCGATCTGGTGATCAACAGTGGAGGTGAGCTCGCCTGGATGTTTCGTCAGCAGAGCCCGCGGCTGAAGTCCGCCGTCAACGCCTTTCTCAAGCGCCATGGCGCCAGCGATCCGACGCGCGCCGAGATCCTGCGCAAGTACCTGAAGAGCAGCAAGTTCGTGAAGGACGCCGCTTCGCAGAAGGAGCTGCGAAAATTTCAGACCACCGTCGAGCTGTTCAAGAAATACGGTGACACCTACAAATTCGACTATCTGCTGGCGATGGCGCAGGGCTATCAGGAGTCGCGGCTCGACCAGAGCGTCAGGAGCCCGGTGGGCGCCATCGGAGTGATGCAGGTGATGCCCGCAACCGCCAAGCAGCTGAACGTTGGTGACGTCAGGAAGCTCGATTCCAACATCCACGCTGGCGTCAAGTACATCGTGCACGTGCGGGATGCGTATTTCGCCGACGAGGCCATGGACGAATTGAACAAGGACTTGTTCGCCTTCGCCGCCTACAACGCCGGACCGACTCGCATCAACCGGCTGCGCGACCTCGCCGCGCAGCGCGGTCTCGATCCGAATGTCTGGCTCGGAAATGTCGAGCTCATCGCTGCGGAGAAAATCGGCCGGGAGACGGTGACTTACGTCAGCAACATCTTCAAGTACTACGTCGCTTATACTCTGGTGCTTGAAGCCGACGAGGAGCGCAGGAAGGCCAGGGAGACCGTGCGGTAGGTGCGTGCGACCGGAATCAGGAGAGCCTCGGACTACGAGCTGTGGCCGCCGGTCCGCTGTTGACCACCTCCTGTCAAAAGCTCACGCTCACCGCTAAAACGTACGTTGGCTTGTCCGCGTCCGGATTGAACACGGCAGCGGTCAAATTCAATTTCTTGTAGCTGACGCGCACCAGAAGACCGCGCTGGATGTTCAAATCGGTTTGGTACACCTTCGTCCGCTGAGCGACCAGGCCGAACTGGAACCAGTCCACTGGGGCTAGCGTCAGCTCAGACCACGTGTAGAAAAAACTGGCGGATGAAATGCCGGTGTCGAACACATACTCGCCCTCACTGTAGAGTTGCAGCCTCCGCCAACCGAGCGTGAGCTCATAGCCGGGCGCATACCCGTTCGTTTTGCCGAACACACCGCCCAGCATCGGCGTGAAGTCCAGCTTGAGCTCCTCGCCGACACTGAAGTTGTAGCCGACCCATGCCGAGCCTGTGTCGAGGGCTTCGTAGTTGTAGCGCGCCTCCAGACGCAGCCAGTTGCGATCCGCCCTGACGGTGGGCTGCACGTAGTCCTGCGAGTCAGGTGGGAAATAGATGTAGGCCGAGGCCAAGAACGACCAGGCTGGTGCGGAGGGTTGTCCGGCTGCGGCAGGCGTGGTATTCGTCGTCGCGGTCGCAGGCTGACTTGTCGTCATCTGTCCCAATGCAGCACTGGTTCCCAAAACCAACAGGATCAAGGTGCGGCCGCAGCGTCGTGCGCTCGTCATCCTCCAAGCGAGCGGAGAAGCCCCCGGTGCTTGAGGCAAGCCACGGCCATCGAAAATAACCATCATCGGGGAGCGCTGATGCGCAGCGTTATGGCCGAACACGCAGCCGGCGGGGAACGACATCACAACGGCAAGGGCGTTGGAGAATGGTCACATGCGCCATTCGATTGTGACTACAGCATCGAGTCGATCGGCAGCACTCGCATCATGTTCACCCCCGCTATCTTCCAAAACCCCGCGTAGGGTTCGGAGTCGAAATCGACCTTGTTGCCGTCCGTGGTGCCGGTCCATTGCAGCGATTTCCTGCCATTGCCGCGGTTGGCCAGCTCCACCTTGAAAGCCACCTGTTCGACATCTTCGTTGAAGCGCCTCGATGCGTCAGCAGCCAACTCCGGTTCATGGAAAAGAATCCCGATCTCGTTGTTGAGGTACAAAGATCGCTGATCGAAGTTAAACGAGCCGACGAACATCATTTTGCAGTCAATCGCCATGCTCTTGGCATGCAGACTCGATTTGCTCAGGCCGGGAAGCCAGGTAAGCCGTTTGCCTTCCTCTTTCTTGATCTCCTCATTCAGCTCGTACAGTCGCACGCCGCACTGTATGAGCCGTTTGCGGTGTCGCATGTACCCGGCGTGCACCGCGGCAACGTCATTGGACACCAGCGAATTGGTCAAGACGCGGACCCGGACTCCCTTCTGGCTTAAAGCGCACAGCGCATCGGCGCCCCGCTGACCGGGTACGAAGTAAGGAGAAACCAGAGTGAGCTCCTCCGTTGCCTGCAGAATGTAAGGCGCCAGCTGCGACATCAGCAATTCCCCTTTCCAGCCGTCACCCTTGGTCAGTTTTTCAGGGGAGTCGTGAATGACCTTCGCCTGCGCAAAACTGAAGTGGGCCGTCTTGTTTCTCAGCGGTTCGGCGAATGCCGAATTCTGCAACGCACCGATATAGGCCGATGTCTGCTGCTGCTGGTAGAACGCGGCCAGATCGTCACGCAGCTTGTCCAGGGCGCCCGGCTGCGCCGCCGCCATCAGGGTGGCAACCGGATAGGCGGGGTCGCTGTTCCAATACTGGTCGAACTCTTGGGATACATTCGGCACAACCGGTCCGATCACCATCACATCCAAATCAGTAAACGCAAGATTCGGATCCGCATCAAAATACTCGTCACCGATATTTCGGCCACCGACAATCGAGAGCTGGTTGTCCACGGTGAAGGTCTTGCTGTGCATGCGGTGATTCACCGTCTTGAGTCGGGTGACGAATTGCAGATTCTTCGAGTGTCCACGCTCGAAGGGATTGAACAGCCGCACTTCCACGTTGGGATGCGCGTCGAGAGCCGACCATACGGCATCGGCCTCTCCACCATAGATATCGTCGATCAGCATGCGTACCCGCACGCCCCGGTCGGCCGCGGCAACCAGTTCCCTGATCAATAGCCTGCCAACGGTATCCTGATGAAACATGTAGTACTGCAGGTCGATACTGCGCTCGGCCAGGTGCGCAGACACCACGCGCCCCACAAACGCGTCCAGTCCGTTGTCGAGCAGGCGAACGCCGGATAGCGTCGGGTGTTGCTCCAGCTGTGGCTTGAACGCCTTGCCAAAACTGGTGCTGTCACCATCGCCAATCACGTGAGAAGGTATTCTCTGTTTGTTGTCCGGCAGCATGGCGCAATCTCCCAAGAGGAACGGCGAGGCCGTGGCGCAAAATGCAGCGAGGCGCGGAGCTACGCTACCATTGTATTCGCCAGCTTGGACTTGACCGTCAGGAGACTCGCGCCGCGAGCAGTTTCGCGCCATGTCTAGCAGCCGCCTGCGAGCGATATCTCGAATGGCGCAGGCCGCAGACCTTCACCTGCCACCAGCCGGCGCGCTCGACCACTTCGATTTTTATTTTCTTCGCCGTCTGCTCTCGCTAAGGTGGCGCGTGCTGATCGAGACAGCTCGCATCACTAGCGCGTCAGTCAAGCGTATAGGAGCTTACTACCGGTCACTGAAGGAGCCCGCAACTCGACCGCGATGCGAGTCCGCTCAGTTTGGCGAGTCCGGAACCAGTTCGAAGGTTAGTCCGGAGTGGGCCGTCAGCCGCTGGATCAGGCGGTCGCCGAAGATCGTGGCGGGCGTCCAGAAGCCGCCGGGCGTGGCGGCCTTGTCGACGTCGAGCGCGAGGCACGCGGCGGCCTGGCCAAGCATCTTGCCGGTCGAGCCGTAGCCTGGGTCGCGGTCGCCCGTGACCTTGGTGCGTATCTGGCGACCGTCCGTCGTCGTACCGAGGAAGCGAAGGTCGAAGGAACCCTTGCGCTGCGCCTCGGGGCTTGGGCCCTCGCCGGGCTTGGGCAGCACGAAGCGCTCAAGTGCCGCGCGCGCCGGACGGATGGCACCCGCGAGCAGGAAGCCGGCGAGGCCCGCGGCCACGGCGGTGGCCGCGAATCGACCCTTCAGTCCACGGCCCATGAGCATAGCCTCGTCGTAGGTGAAGTCGGCGCCATACGCCTGTTCCGACAGCGCATTCGTGCGCTGGACGATGCGCGTGTTGATGCCACTCATCACGAACGGCGCAACCCAGGCGCCGAAGTCGTCATCGAATTCCGCCCATCTGACATCGGGTTGCCGCACCTTTGGCGCACTTCCGGGCGGGCACAGCGAATAGGGGTCGGCGAGCTCCTTGCGAAGCGCCGGGTCCGCGGCAGCCTCCTTGACGACGTTCATCAGGCTGGCGACGGTGCCGCCGGAGAACTCGCCGCGCATCACCTTGACGCGCATCTTGACCCGCGGGCAGGACGCGCCGAGTCGCTTCATTGCCTGGCGCTGCAGGAAGTGCACGCCCAGGTCTGACGGGATGGAGTCGAACCCGCAACAATGCACGATGCGCGCGCCGGACTTTCGCGCCGTCGCCTCGTAGCGTTGCAGCATGCGGCGGATCCACTGCACCTCGCCACTGAGGTCGCAGTAGTCGGTCCCGGATTCGGCGCAGGCCTTGACGAGCGGCTCGCCATAGAGCGCGTACGGGCCGACCGTCGACACGACGACGCGCGTCGAGGCGCAGAGCTCGCGCAACGAGGCCTCGTCAGCGGCGTCGGCGACGACGAGCGGCAGCCTCCCCGCCTTGGCCCCGAGCGAACTGCACAGCTCCTCGAGTTTTGTCTGCGAACGCCCACCCGCGGCCCACTTCATCTCACCTTGCGCGCCGAACTCCTCCCACAGGTAGCGGCAGAGGATCTTGCCCACGAAACTCGTGGCGCCGAAGGCGACTAGGTCATGGGACGGAGCGCTCATGGTCGAACCGTTCTGCACCACTCAACCGGTCGGGTCCGCACACGGCTAGACTCCGCGCGAGCCGCCCCCGCGGACAGCCACCTGTGCGGTCTGGGTCGCAGCAGCGCTCTCGAGGAACCAGCCGATGAAGGCGATCCAAATGCCTCCAACGAGGTTGCCTCCCAGCATCTGCCAAACCCCGATGCCGATGAACAGGAACCCAAATCCGCGCCCGACCGACGCAGCGATCAGGGTCGCGCGCTGCATGTCGTGGGTGATCGCCCAGACAACGGCGCGGAACACCCGGCCGCCATCGAGCGGATAGCCAGGGAGCAGGTTGAATACTCCCAGTGCCAGATTGATGTACGCCAAATACTTTGCCAGCGCGTACAGGGGTTGAATATCACCGGTGACCCGCTGCAGGGCGTAAAAGAGTGCTGCGAGAGCAAAGCTCACCAGCGGGCCCGCAATCGCAATGCGAAATTCGGCGGCGGCATTGGGCGGCTCGCTGCTGATCTGGGAAACCCCTCCGAAGATGAACAGCGTGATGTTGCGAACCGGAATCCCGTAACGAAGCGCCACCGCCGAATGGCCCAGTTCGTGCAGCAAGACGCTGCCGAAGAACAGGATGGCGGTCGCCGCCCCGACCGACCAGTACAGTAAAGGCGACCAGCCTGGGAATTCAGCGGGAAAGTGCTGGGTCGCGAGCAGCCAAGCGAGCAGTCCGAAAATCAGGAACCACGAATAGTCCAGGCCGATCGGGATGCCCGCTATGCCGCCCAACGGGATGGTGTGTCGAGTCGTTTGGCTTGCTTGGGCCATGGCAACACTCCCCTCCCGAAAAACGCAGGTATCAGCCTGCACGCGCAGTGATGACCCCGTCAACGGGCGCTGATCGGGCGTCGGTTCCACTCGCAGTCTCCCGAACGAATCGCGCGCCGTGGTGGGCTCACGAATCACGAATCGAAGAACCGCTTTGTGGCATGGATTCGCGGCGCGCTGGGCAACGACATCGAGCGGGGCGAACCGCTACAACCGGTACGACTTCGGACCCGGACTGTCGCGCCTGACCGCGAACAGCCGCAAGCGCGATCTTAGCTTCCCCCGAATTTTCTAGCGGCCTGCGCGGTCCTCTCCGCGGACGGCCTATACGTTGTCAGACGCCCCGCCGTAGAATCTTGCAACCAACCATCGAGGTGTCACCCGTGACCACGGAGACATTAAAAACAGGCTTGACGATGCTGATAGCTGCGGCGATTGGCGCCACCCTGGCAGGAAACGCCTTGGCGCAAGACAAGCCAGCAGACTGGCCTTCGTACAATCGAACGCTGTCGGGCGACCGATACGCACCGCAAGCAGCGGTGACGCCGGCGACGGCGAAGCAACTTCGGCAAGTCTGCAGCTATGACTTGGGTCGACAAAGCAGCTTTCAAACAGGTCCAGTTGTAATCGACGACACGATTTTCGTCACGACTGACTTCGATACGGTCGCGATCGATGGAGCAACGTGCGCAGTGAAATGGCGCACCACTGAAAGCTACACGGCGGCGGGGCCGCTCAAGGTCAATCGTGGCGCCGCGGTCGCCGATGGTCGCGTCTTCCGCGGCACGCAGGACGGACGTGTTCTCGCGTACGACGCTTCAAGCGGCAAGCGCATTTGGGAGGTGAGAATCGCCAATCCGGCGTTGGGCGAGACGGTCCCGGCCGCATTGATCGCATGGCAGGGACTTGTGTTTGCGGGCAACGCGGGCGGCGACAGCAAAGGCGTCAAGGGCCGCATGTACGCACTCAACGCTACGACGGGCGAGGTGGTTTGGGAACAGTACCTCGTGCCTCGCCAAGGCGAGGATAAGAGCTATGGCCCGCACGCGCCGGCGCCGGCGATGCCCTCCGGGGGCTGGGGCAATGGCGCAGACGTGCCTATTACAGGGGGCGCTACCTGGACCAGTTATTCGCTGGATCCAGCATCCGCCACGCTCTATGTACCCGCTGGAAATCCGGCGCCTGACTTCGCGCGCGAACTGCGCCCGGGGGTCAACCCGTATGCGGGCACACTCATCGCGCTTGACGCCAAAACCGGCGCGGTGAAGATGACCTATCCTCTAGTGCAACGTGACTACCACGATTGGGACGTGTCCGCAGCGCCAGCTGTGTTTACCACGCGTGGTGGGGTCAAGATTGCGGCCGAGGCCATCAAGAACGGGCACGTCTACGGCATTGACGTGGTGGCCGGAAGACACCTGTGGAGCGTACCCACAACGACCATCGCGAATACGCAAGCACCACTGTCCACGAGCAGCAACACGCGCTTCTGCCCTGGTACTCAGGGTGGGACTGAGTGGAACGGCGCGAGCTACTCCCCGCAAACGAACTTAGTGTATGTAGGTGCGGTGGATTGGTGCACCACGGTGAAGCTCGCGTCCGATGATGAGATCAAGGCTGGCAAGTCCGGGCAACCATGGGGCGGAGCTGACGGAAAGGAACCGTTTGGCGAGTTGGATCCGCCTGGCCAATGGGCCGGATGGATAACAGCCATCGACGCTGATCGTGGCAACGTCGTCTGGAAGCGCAAGCTCCCTGCGCCGGTACTCGGTGGCGTTACCCCCACCGCGGGGGGCGTGGTGTTCGCGGCTGACATGCTGGGTCATGTCTACGCGTTCAACGCTTTGACCGGTGCCACGGTGTGGCACACCCAGACCCGCGGCGCAGTGGGCGGGGGAATTGTCAGCTATGCGACGCCGTCGGGGGCGCAGCGCATTGCCGTCGCGGCAGGTATGACCTCTCCGATCTGGCCAACGGCAAAGGTCAACGCGGAAATGGTCGTCTACGGACTCAAGTGACTGAAATGCTCGGCTCGACTCGCTGGCGTCATGTGTTCAGGCGCATGCTCTGCGACAAATGCTCCGGCCGCATGACATCATGAGCAACCGATGAGTGCCTCGGTTTCCATTGCTAGCCTGCGGGTCGAAGAGTTGGTCGCACACATCAGCAGCACTGATGTATCACCGGGAGCCGGCTCCGCCGGCGCTGTTGCCCTCGCGCTTGCGGCCGCTTGCGCGAGCAAGGCTGTGTCCGTCAGTTTGAAACATCACCCGGACGAACTCGATCTGCTTTCCGCCCTTGCTTCCTTCAAGAAAATCGCGCGCCTGGCTTTGACGGACGCCGATCGCGACTCGGATGCCTTTGCAGAGTTCATTCACGAGCGAGATTCGGCCGCGATCGATCGACTGGTGTGCGAGGGCGAGAATGTCGCCCAGTTGATCGCCACGTTGGCGACCATAATCGAGGAGATCGAGGCCAGGATAAGATCCAATATGATCGGCGACCTCGTCGCGGCCAAGGCCCTGATGGATGCCGCGCGCCGCATTCAGCAGAGGGACGAGGACGAGGCGTTGCAGGTTCGCTGAAGAAGTTACCCTTCTAGACTCTTGTTCCGCCGACGCTTCTGAATGGTGGGCGGTACTGGGATCGAACCAGTGGCCCCTGCCGTGTAAAACAGGGGTACGGGGCTTACGGATCAACGATATGCGAGCGGAGACCCCAATTGCAACATGCACTTGGTATCACGTGATAGCACGCGATATCACGCAATGTCATTTCGGAGTCTCCCGGAAATGTCCCAGACTGAAAAATCCCAACCTGGCGGTCACGACCCAGGTGGCCGCGGTCCGCGACCCGTAGCCACGAGCGAGGCTTTTGAGGTATGAAGCCCTGAATGAACGCCGAAAGTTGCGACGTGGTGGTGATCGGTGGCGGCCCGGCTGGTAGCACCGCCGCGGCGCTTCTGGCACAACGCGGCTACCGGGTAGTTGCGCTCGAGAAGGCACATCATCCGCGCTTCCATATCGGCGAGTCACTCCTGCCGATGAATCTGCCGCTGTTCGAGCGGCTCGGGGTGCTGGATAAGGTGCGCGCGCTCGGTGTGTACAAGCGCGGCGCGGACTTCGAGGCGGACAACGAGCGCGGCTATAACACCTTCGCGTTCGATCGTGCGCTCGGCAATAGCCCGCCCCACGCCTATCAGGTGTGGCGGCAGGACTTCGACCGGATGCTCTTCGAGCATGCGCGCGCGTGCGGCGCGAGCGCCCGCGAGGGCCACGAGGCACTCGCCTTGGAGCAGCGCGGTCCGCGGGACACGCGGCTCGAGGTGCGCACCGACGACGGCCGCAGTTACCGCATCCAGGCGCGCTACCTGATCGACGCGAGCGGCCGCGACATCTTCCTCGCCGGCAAGAAAAAGCTGCGGCGCAAAAACCCGCTGCACCAGAGCGCGGCGATCTTCGGGCATTTCCGCGGCGCCGCTGCCAGGGCCGGGGAGGATGCGGGCAACATCAGCATGTACCGCTTCGAGCACGGCTGGATGTGGATGATTCCCCTGCCCGAGGGCGTGATGAGCGTGGGCGCGGTGTGCTGGCCCGACTACCTCAAGCAGCGCAAGGGCCGCACGGTGGAATTCCTGCTCGAGACGCTGCAGCGCAACCCCGCGTTGTGGCAACGCATGCAGCGCGCCGAGCTGATCGGCGGTGAGGTGCGTGTCACCGGCAACTATTCGTACGACTCGAGCTGCATGGGTGGGCGGGGCTGGGTGCTCGTGGGGGATGCTTTCGCGTTCATCGACCCGGTGTTCTCCTCGGGCGTGTATCTAGCGATGAGCGGTGCGGAGCAGGCGGCGCAGGTCGTGGATGTGGCGCTGCGCGAGCCGGCCGCCGAGCTGGCGCTGCTTCGCAGGCTCGAGAGACGCCAGCGCGCTGGGATGGAGCGATTCTCATTCTTCATTTATCGCTTCAACGAGCCGGTGATGCGCGACATGTTCCGCAACCCGCGCAATGCGCTGAAACTCGAGCAGGGCGTGATCTCCATGCTCGC
>Ga0307477_10001130_pt1 | contig 23730 bp, 19 predicted proteins | sample atmos_gasesECM2C_FD_203316 | JGI IMG/M metagenome (GOLD analysis project Ga0307477, IMG submission 203316) | Hardwood forest soil microbial communities from Morgan-Monroe State Forest, Indiana, United States - atmos_gasesECM2C_515 | ecosystem: Environmental > Terrestrial > Soil > Temperate...
GGCCTCCACCATCAGCCGGGAGATCACCCGCCATGGTGGGCGCACGCAGTATCGTGCCAACGCAGCCGATCAGCAGGCCTGGGAGTCAGCCGTGCGGCCCAAGCCGTGTCGGCTGGCCACGCACAGCGAGCTGCGAAAGAGCTGCATGACATACTGATCCGCTGGAGGCACCCGCAGCGATGGCCCGAGCAGCACCACTACTAACAACCCGGGGAAAATCGTTCGAGCCCATTTCGCCCTCAAACCGAGCGCTTGAAAGTAAAGGCCGAGCATGCCAAGCCCGCCCAGGGAAACGGCGCCACAGCGCACCGATTTCGATACCACGTCCATGCGGGTGGCGCCCGAGGCAACGGTTCTCGATCCAACGCAGCTGGCGCTCCCTTACCCATAAGTGACCAAATCTCGCTACTTTGAATTTTAGAGATAAGTCATTGGTGATCGACGGCCTCTTGATTAGAGTTCACTTCCCGGATCGCGGGCGGCCATTCTTCGGCACGAGTTCGGAAAAAAGAGACTCGTACTTTTGCGTGGTCTCTTCCCAGCCGAATGCTTTGGCGGCTCGTTCTTGCGCTTTGCGGCCCAACTCCTGACGAAGATTCGCGTCAGCCAAGAGCCGAGAGATTCCTGCGGCGAGGTCCCCACTATCTGAGAGGAAGGGCATCCCGCCTTCGCCCGTGGTTTCGCGGTTCTCGGGCGTATCAAGGTAAAGGACGGGCGTCTGCGCGGCCATGGCTTCGATGAGCGCGGGATGCACGCCTCCGACCTCGCAGGCAAAGACATACAGGCCCGCGTCCCGCAAGAGCTGCCAATATCCACTGCCGTAGACCGGACCTAGGAAAATTACCCGGCGATCGGCAAGCGATTTCAAGCGCTCGACGTAGGCGGTATCGTAGGGGTTGCCCCCAACAATGACCAGCGGCCAGTCGGTTGGCACTCGGCGGTAGGCGTCGAGCAAAAGCTCGGGATTGTTTTCTGGTTCGAGGCGGCTGACATACAAGACGAACCGCTTCGCCGGGAGATCGACGGGCTTGGTCGCGGGTATGCTTGCGGCGCCGTTTGTAGGGACTTCTGCGCCATAGGCGATGAATGTCGAGCGCCGCCGATAATGGCGCCAGTAGTATTCTTCCATGATGCGGGAATCGGTAACGACGCGCGTGGGAGTGAACGCCGAAAAGAGCTCGCACAAATATAGCGAGTAGCGGCCGATCAGGTTCCATTTTTTGCGCTTGCGATCGAGTCCGTCGACGTTGAGGGCGGTGGGCTTTCTGGCGAGCCGTGGAATCCAGGCGATCGGACCGTTGGCAACATTGCAGATGAAGACTACGTCCGCTGGAGTGAAGCAAACGTGAATCAGCGAGAGGAGCGTGTGGAAGGCAGTATCGAAATGCTTGCTCGAAATAGTGGGCAGAATGACGCGGCGAACGCCGGGAGCGACCACGTCGTCAGGCTTGGTGAACGGACGGCGGCAGTACACAGTGACTTCGTGGCCCCTTGCCGCTAAGCGGGCCGAAAGCTGTTCGGCGAGCGTTTCAAAACCGCCGTAACGCGCGGGAATGCCGCGCGTGCCTAGGATAGCAATCTTCATCGATTAGCGACCGGCTTGGGCGACTGGCTTCCCAAGTGGACAATTATGTCTGGATTCGCGTCTGTTGCAAGGTACGCGGCCAAAAGAGGCGCCGAGTAGTTGCGGAGAACTCTTCCAGCACATATAACCTAGTGCTGGCCGGTGTGGCCGCAGTGATATGCGAATTCTTTTGGTTACGAATGATCGTCTAGGCCGGCAACGCGCAGGGCCGGCCATCCGTTGCGTTGAGCTGGCGAAAGTTTTAGCGCGCGAACATGAGGTGACGGTCGCTTCGGCAGTACCCGGAGATATCGAGATTCCGGGAATCAAGGTGATCCTCAATGCGTTGGCAAATCCGTCGGCATTGCGTTCAGCGGCGCGGCAAACAGATGTGGCCATTACGCAAGGCCTGGTGCTACACGTTTTTCCTTTTGTGCGGCGATTCTGCAAATATCTGGTGGTGGATCTCTACGATCCTTATTTATTCGAACACCTTGCGCAAAAGGGGCGGAGTTTCGCGATCTGGCGTTACCTGCGACAGTGGCATCTTCTGAATCAGCAGCTACGGCAGGGCGACTTTTTTCTTTGCGCCAATGAGCGGCAATGGGACTACTGGCTCGGCTGTCTGTGCGCTCTGGGGCGGCTGACGCCGGAAGAACACGAGCGCGACCCGAGCTTCAGAAGGCTGCTTTCTGTCGTGCCCTTTGGCATCGAACCGCAACCTCCTCGACACGACCGGGCGGTGGTGAAGGGAGTCATGCCAGGGATTGCAAAAGACGATATTCTGCTGGTGTGGGCTGGAGGAATCTGGCAGTGGTTCGATCCTTTGACGATCATCAAGGCAATGGGGCAGGTCAGAGATCGCGCCAATATCAAATTATTGTTTCTCGGTACGCGGCACCCGAATCCTGACATTCCCGAAATGCCCATTCTTGCCCATTCGCGGAGGCTCGCAGAGGAACTTGGCCTGTTGGGACGCAGCGTATTTTTCAGGGAGGGCTGGGTGCCGTTTGACGAGCGGCAGAATTTTCTGTTGGAGGCCGATATCGGCGTATCGGCACACACGAACACCATCGAGACGCGCCTGGCGTTTCGCACGCGGGTTCTTGACTACATTTGGACGGGGCTTCCGATGATTCTGACTGAGGGCGACTACTTTGCGGATTTAGTGGCGCGGGAGGACGTCGGGAAAACGGTTGCACCGGGAGATACAAAGGGCTGGAAGGAGGCAATCCTTTCGCTTGCTGCGAACCACGCGGAACGCCAAGCAATGAAGTCCTACCTGTCGGCTTTGCGTGAACGATTTCATTGGGAGAAGGTATGCAAGCCGCTCGCCGATTATTGCCGCGATCCTTATCATACCCGAGGACTTTCCGTTTTCCAGGTTGGCTTTTCTCGTTTGCTGACTCCAGCATACCGGCGCCTGCTGCATCTGCGAGGAAGGAAACCGGCATTGGCTGCCTCGTCCGAGAAGGATTCAAGGAAGACCAAATTCATGGATAATGGATATCGCCACGGTGAGACTGAAGCGGGCGAACGATAAGGCCGCTAAATCGAAGGTTGAGACGATCGAATGCTGCAACTGGCACAGGAAGTTTGGAAGAACAGAGAATTGATCTGGGCGCTGGCCGTCAAGGAACTGCGAGTGCGGTATAAGCGTTCCGCGCTCGGTTTTTTGTGGGCTTTGCTCAATCCCCTGCTCATGATGGTGATTTTAACTATGGTATTTTCCACCCTCATGAGAGTGCCCGTACACAACTATCCGATTTTTCTGATCAGCACTCTGTTGCCGTGGACGTTCTTTTCTCAATCCCTGGCGTATTCCGCCGAGTCAATTGTGAGCAATGGCGAGCTTCTGAAAAAAGTGTATGTTGCGAAGTCTGTTTTTCCGATCGCGGCAGTGGTCTCTAATCTAATCAACTTCTTCTTATCGATGATTCCACTGGTTTTGCTGCTTGTGGTATTTCGATTTCCGTTTTACTGGACCTGGTTCTATCTCCTAATTCCGCTGGTCAGCTTGATCCTGTTTACGATGGGGTGCTGCTTTTTCTTTTCCATGGTCAACGTTTTCTTCAGGGATATGTCGCATATCCTCCAAGTCCTTCTTCAGGCGTGGTTTTACTTTTGTCCGATAATTTACTCCCTGGATTTTGTCCCGGCGCGATATCGAACTTTATTTCGCCTTAATCCGCTTGTATACCCGCTGAATGGTTTTCGGCTGGCCATATACTACGGGCTACTCCCAACATCGCAATCTATGGTTTTGTCGCTGGGCTGCGGGATTGTTGCACTTGTTGTAGGCTATAAGCTGTTCCAACGTTCGCAAGACACTTTGGTCTTCTATGTCTAAAGTGGGAGCAATCTCGGATTCGGAACGCATTTGTTTTCAGAGTGTGGTGCAGCGCTTTCGCCTGATTCAAGAGCGCCCTGACACGCTGCGTGAAGCATTTGCACATCTCTTCCGTAACCGAGTCAGCTACCATGATTTCGAAGCTCTGAAGCGCGTTTCGTTCGTAATCCGCCAAGGCGAGACCGTCGCGATCATTGGCCGGAACGGGTCCGGTAAGAGTACGATTCTGAAAATTATCGCGGGAGTGTATCGCCCGACGTCGGGGAGGGTGAAAGTTTCCGGTAAAGTGTCAGCGCTGATCGAGCTCGGAGCAGGTTTTCATCCGGATTTGACAGGCCGGGAGAATATCATTCTCAATGGCCTGTTATTGGGCCTATCGAGGCAGGAGATTCGGTCTCGTGAACAACAAATCCTGGACTTTGCAGAGTTGGGGGAATTTATCGACTCGCCGGTGAAGCAATATTCTAGTGGGATGTATGCGCGCCTGGGTTTTGCCGTAGCTACTGAGGTCGACCCCGACATCTTGTTGATTGACGAAATTTTGGCAGTAGGCGACGCGCCGTTTCAGGAGAAGTGCCTAGCGAGGATCGACGATTTCCGCCAGCGCGGTAAGACCATCATTTACGTATCGCATTCTGTTCCTTCCGTCCGCAGGCTCTGCGAAAGAGCCTTGCTAATTCACGACGGGGTCTTATGTGCAGATGGCAGTACGGAACAAGTGTTGGCGGCCTACGAAGACGTTTTGCATCAAGCTGTGAACGCATGAAGACGATGTGCCAGGATGTGAAAGCGCGGCACGGGGTCAGACATTGCCGGAACATGACAAGACGCGACCTGGGGTTCATGGCGGGTCACCAAACAGCGAGATAGACGCAAAGGAATTAGTTGTGCGACAAACGCAGCCGATTTCCCAACTCGAAGGAGAGCTGAAAGCGGCGAATAATCGAACTGAGGAGGCTTTGCGCAAGCTGGATCTGCTCGAGCGAGAAAAAGCGGAGATCGAAGCCGCACTGGACAGCGTACTTGGATCCACTGGCTGGAGATTTTTAAAGAAATTTCGAGCACTCAAGAGTCGGTTCCTGCCTCCAGGAACCTATCGGCGCGAATTGTATGATTGGGTGATGATCCAATTCGCAACTTCTAGGCCTAGCCTGCCTCGGCCTACAGAGAGTTCTAAGCCTAGGGAGAATGTCGCGCATCTCTTCGACGGAGTGGCAGGATCAGCGTTGGGGCTTCCCTTTGAACTACAAGACGCGGAGCTGCCGTCCTGTTCCATTATTATTCCGGTCCGGAATCGTTCGATTTTCACAAAAGCTTGCCTGCTAGCCATAGAAAAGTCCATACGCGCGGACAGGCTCCCCTACGAAGTAATCGTTGTAGACAACGGCTCAAGCGACGATACGCAGGTTTTTCTTACCGAATGGTCGCATTCGCGCACAGGCGCTCGTACCCTCCGGCTATCGGAGAACTCCGGTTTTGCCCGCGCCTGTAACGAAGGGGCACGCATGGCGCACGGGAGATATATCGTGCTGCTAAACAACGACACTTTACCCACGCCTGGTTGGCTCGAGAAAATGATGGAACTCGCCGTCGGTGACGCCCAAGTCGGGATCGTAGGTAGTAAGCTTCTTTTCCCGAACGGCCGTATTCAACATGTTGGCGTAGCCTTTGATGAAGCAAAAAATCCTGGTCATATTTATCGAGGATTTCCTCCCGACATTCGGCCTGCGAAGCTCTCGCGTGAGTATCAAGCCGTTACTGCGGCTTGCCTATTGATCGAACGAAATCTCTATTGGTCGGTTGGGGGACTGGAAGAAGCATATAAAAACTCGTATGAAGATATCGACCTTTGCCTGAAGGTGCGTGCACGCGGTTACCGCATACTTCTGTGCGGTAATTCTACCGTCTATCACTTCGAGAGCGTTAGCGATGATCGACGCGCCCACGATTTACGCAATAGGGCGTTGCTCAAGAACCGATGGGCAACCACCATCGTTCCCGATCTTAAGGGCTGGTACGCGCGAGATGGGATGAACGAAGATCCAACGCAATTTGAATCACATGAGACCTACCATCCTGAGCAGGAAAACTGGTTAAGAGATCTTTGGCGACAGGTTTTCTCCCTGCCCTTTCCCGAGGACGAACTCAGCGTTTCGAAATGATTCAGTCGACAAAAGCAACGGCCCTGCGATTCTCGGACACGCTGTATCATGTAACGACACGCGATGGCATCTTAAGTTTTAATCTCTCTGGTGTCCCCTCGAAAGCGCTGCAACGTACAGTTTTTCTCGATCGGGATGGAGTCCTGAATCAGCGAATCCCCGGTGGTTATGTTACGAGATGGACGGACTTTGTATTCCTGCCTGGTGTAATAGGGGCACTAGTGAAGCTGAAGGTTGCGGGATTCCAATTAGTGATCGTTTCCAATCAAGCTGGAGTGGCCAAAGGAATATTCACTTGCGCAGATTTGATCCAGATAACTGGAACTTTACTAGACGAACTGCAAACGGCGGGGGTCTTGGTGGAAGGGGCTTTTTTTTGCCTGCATATGCCAGCCGACGCCTGCCCCTGTCGCAAGCCAAACGTCGGACTGCTGAAAGAAGCGGGACGAGTACTGCCCATTGATTTTTCTCGATCGTTTTTGATTGGGGACTCGCCTAGCGACATCCAAGCTGGAGCAAGAATGGGCTGCACAACGATCTCTCTCTGTGGTGATACGGGTGAATTCCCGTCTGCCGATTATCGAGCGGAGAACATAAACGATGCAGTTGTCTGGCTAATCGGCCGACGATCCTGAGGCCATTCTTATGACTCGTACTCAATCGAAGCGTTTTTTCGAGATGTTTAGGTCAGTACGAATACGCGCTGATCATGGAGGATTGGCAGTTTATGCAATCAGATAATTATCTTCCCGTAATTACTGGGATTCCTCCTGGTTTTCGAAAAGGGCGCAGCGTTTTGGATGGCTACACACGAGGATGGGGGCTTGAATTCGGTGACTTGAAAAGCAAAATCATTGAGGACCCATTGTATCTTCGGTGTCTCAAGCTTGCAATCGGCCGGACGATCCAGGATGAAGTGCGCAGAATGAACATCTTCTTGATTCTCAAGTACTACCTAACAGGATTGCCTGCGGGGAACATTATCGAGTTTGGGTCTTATCGAGGAGGAAGTTGCATATTTATGGCGGCAGTTTGCGCGGCGCTCGGCATTCAGGCAACCGTATACGGCTTGGATACTTTCGCGGGCATGCCCACTACTGACAAGACGATCGACGCGCATAATACCGGCGACTTTCAAGAAACTAATCTCTCCGAATTGCGTGAGTACACGCGCAGCGCGGGTCTCAGAAACGTGGAATTTGTGCCAGGGCCTTTCGAGCAGACAGCGCCCAGTCTGCTATCCAGAATTGCCCCAATCACAGTTGCGCATATCGACTGCGACATCCGATCGTCAGTGGCGTATTCTTACGAAACGGTGATGCCCTACATGGCTCCGGGAGGCTACATCATTTTCGACGATGCGCAAACATCAAGTTGTTTAGGCGCGACCGAAGCGGTTGAAGATTTGCTCATTCGGCGCGACGGTCTGAGTTCAGAGCAGGTTTATCCTCATTACGTTTTCCGTGCTGTGATGCCGATTCGTACCAAGCCCGAATTTGATGAGAACTCGCTCCAGGCAGATCCTTTCAAACAGGACGTTGGCAGTTTGCAAAGGCAGCTCGCCCTACTCCAAGCTGAACTTAACCGAAAGACGGATCGGATCAACGCCGAAGTTTCTAGGTTGGGCACCCAGCTTCACGAGATTGAGGGACGGCAACAGTCAATGGAACAAGAGATTGAAAAATGGAAATCCGGCGTTTTCCCACCTGTTATATCAAGGAGTTCGAAAGGATCCTGATGAGGGGAAGCAGAATTGTCATCGTTTTCGCGTAAGAGTACATTTCAAACCAACCCAATGGATATGGAATGTGAGCGACAAAGAGATCCCGGAACTTCAATTTACTGGCGAGCGGCTGATCCCAGGGCAAACTGATCCAGGTTTGTTTAACGAGCATTTCGCTCGATACGTTTATGCACGAATGTTCGCCGCAGGTAGAACCGTCCTCGACACCGGCTGTGGCGTCGGTTATGGGTCTTCTTATCTTGCCGAGTGCGCCCGGAGCGTGGTGGGACTCGATAATGATGCGCGGACTATCCAGTACGCACGCAGCCGTTATTGCCGTTCCAACACGCACTACATTGTGGGCGATTGTAAAAGCTTACCTTTTGGGCGGGGGGCGTTTGAACTTGTCACTTCTTTTGAGGTCATTGAACACCTGTCCGAAGTAGAGGCTTATTTAGCGGAAGTTCGACGTATCTTAGAACCAGGTGGCGTTTTTCTCGTCTCAACTCCTAATCGGCCGGTGTACGCAGCACACCGGGGACCACAGCCCAATCCTTTTCACATTCGCGAATGGGATCTGTTGGAATTCTCTGCGTTATTGCGATCGTATTTCAAGTTTGTAGAAGTGCTTGGGGAAACCCATTTGCCTGCTGTCGGGATTCTCCGGCACGGAAAGGGAGTGTCGGCATCCGCATTCGTTCAAGATCTACCGTCTCCCACGGAGGCGGATTACTTTGTTTGTGTTTGCTCCCAGGAGCCTCAAAAGGTAGGACAAATACTCTTCACATCTTCTTCCGCAAACGTTTTACTTGAACGCGAGCGGCACATAAGGTCTCTGGTCAACGAGCTGACGGAACGCAATAGCTATCTCGCTCGACTACAGCCTGAATTTGAGGAGAAAGCTCGGTGGGCTAATGATCTGAATGATGAGGTAACTAGGCAAAAAACCGTCATCCTTCAATTGCGCGAGCAAACAGAGTCATTAGCGGCGCAAGTCGAGACCCTCACATCTTTATTGAGCAAGACGACACGTAGGAAGCGCTTGCTTGTTTTCTCGGCGCTAGCTCCCCTCAGCTTGGTGATCGGCTGCGCCGTGATTGGCACCGAGATGGCGGGCCGACTCGCGCGAAGCTTAAAAAAGCATCCCGCACCTCTCATAGGCCCCAAAGACACCGAGCGCTGCAGTATCGTAATTCCGTCTTGGAATGGGAAAGCACTTTTGGCGGAATCGCTCCCACCGCTGAAACGAGCGTTACAACTTCACGGACGGGAACACGAGATTATCCTGGTCGATAACGGAAGCACAGATGGCACCGGTGAGTATGTGCGGGAGCACTTTCCAGAAGTGCGTGTGGTTCGCAGCGAGCAAAATCTATTCTTTGGCGGAGGAACTAATCTCGGCGTCGAAGCCGCGACACGCGAAATCGTCGTTCTGCTCAACAACGATATGCTCGTGGGAGAAGATTTTCTGGCTCCTTTGCTTAGCGGGTTTGCATCTCCTGATGTATTCGCAGTTGCGAGCCAGGTGTTCCATGCTGATCCACGAAAGAAGCGAGAAGAGACTGGCAAAACGCGCGCACGGTTCAATGGCTGGGACCTGGATTGGAGTCATGATCCTATCCTTCCCTGCGACGTGAAAACAAAATATGTCGCTGTATTTTGGGGACACGGAGGAGCGGTCGCCCTCGATCGCCAGAAATTTCTCTGGCTAGGCGGGTTCGATCCTCGGTTCGATCCTTTCTACGTCGAGGATGCTGACGTCTCATATCGCGCCTGGAAGGTTGGCTGGCAATGTCTGTTGGCGGTAGACAGCAAAGTAGTCCACAAACATCGTGGAACGATTGCGCCACGCTTCAGCCCATCTTTCATTAATCAGATCATCCGCAGAAACCAGTACTTTTTCATTTGGAAGAATTTTGGGGACATCACGAAGTTGCTAAAGCACTTTGTGACACTGCCTCGGCGGCAGATGCGACGTGCGGGCATACCTGGAGCTGGGACTCGATTGGAAGCCAAAGCATTCTTAGGAGCGGCGAAACGGCTGCGTTCGACTCTGGCAGCCAAGTTTCAACTGTCTCGATCTGTGACTCGAACCGATGACGAGATTCTCCGGCTCACTAACACACCGGCTCTGGAAAACATCGTAGCGAGTGACTTGGACTTTGTTCTCGGAGATTTTGAGGGGCAGTTAGGTGAAGGTTGGCAGATGCGCGAAACCGTCAACGGCCAGAGCTTTCGCTGGATGTCCAAGCATGCTTGCGCGTTTCTCCGCGCCCCCGCCGAGATAGCGCAATTTTACGTGCGTGGATGGGTTTCCGGCTCAGGTTATTCTGGCCGCGCCCGTGTCGTTTTGTCAGTGAATTGTCATGGAGACCGAAGGCGGTTCAAACTGCGCGAAGGCCCATTTGAGGAACGATGGACGGTATCGAATTTGCAACCCGGCGACGCCGTCGAGGTAAGGTTGAGTGTTGACCGAGTTCTATCCGCGCCGTCCGATCATAGAATACTGGGTCTTATGATCAATCGCGTGGCCCTTTCTGCGGGCAGATTGATCTCGAGACCCTTCCACAACGAACTTCTTCCAACCGTTTCCATCAGTAACCCGCCGCCAACCGAACAGCCAGCGATCAACGGGCAAAGACGCGTCTTGATGGTTTGCGCGTATCTGCCCTGCTTGGGACTTCATGGCGGTGGCGACACGATGTTTAATCTGATCCGAACACTATCTAAACGTCACCGCCTAACGGTGCTTTCGTTCTATGAAGATCAATCGGATTTGAAACGTATAGAACAATTGGCTCCCTACTGTGAACAGCTAGAGGCGATTTATCGCGGTCAGACGCCTGATGCACCAAATCCATTTGGACTTAAGCCTCCGGAGATTGTTTACGAGTTTTATCACAGACAGATGAAGCAGTTGGTCGAAGACTTTTTGCGGATTGGCCATTTCGACCTTTTACAATGTGAGTACCTCCAAACCGCGCACTACGCGCTGATGGATCCTGCGATTCCCGCGATCTTGAGTGAACATGAGGTTCTCTCGCTCGCCTACCTTAATCGATACCGAAATTTCCGGTGGCGTTCGAGCCAAAAGTTCAAGGCGCTGCTTTCATGGATGCGAATGCTGAATTACGAGGAGAAGATGTTACGGCGATTCGCCAGGATTGCTGTACGGACCCGACCAGAGCGCGAATTTCTAGCGAAATACGCGCCACGCGAACGGGTTCATGATCACCCGACGGGGGTTGACTCGGAGTTTTTCTGTCCGACCGGAGAGACTGCCGAGGACGGTACTATTGTCTTTGTTGGAAATTTTAAACACGCCCCGAATTTACGAGGCATAATGTGGTTCCTTAGGGATGCTTGGACTAAAATCCGAACGCGCTACCCCAAAGCCAAGCTAAATATCGTAGGAGCAAATCCTTCAACCGAGCTTCTGGAGTTTCATGGCCAAGTAGGTGTTACCGTTACGGGTTGGGTCGAGGACGTCAGGCCTTTTCTGCGGCAGGCGTCCGTGTTCGTAGCGCCCATTTTTGATGGCGTGGGGCTACGAACAAAAGTCTTGGAAGCTTGGGCTATGGGGAAACCCGTTGTAGGTACGCAGCTCGCGTTCGCAGGTCTGACCGACATCGATGGGACAGTTTGCCTTATGGCCGAGAAGACTGAAGAGTTTGTGACACGTATCTGCTTGCTCCTGGAGAATACAGAGCTGGCCAAAAAGATGGGGACGCAAGCGCGGCAGCTGGTTCTGTCCGATTTTTCTTGGGACGCCTTTGGTCAATTCTATGAAAGTCTCTACGCTCAAATTCTAGAGCCGAAGGCGGAGTCCGGACGTATGGCGTGCCCGTCGCCTGTGGGGTTGGAGAGTCGTGAACAGCAACGGTAGCAAAGTGCGCGATGGTTTAATATTTTGACGAACGAACACAACTTGGGGCAGCACCGGACCGGCGTCTTCCTAGCCAGTGCTGAACCAGACATATTGTCAAGAGTTTTACCTGCTGTGCAGCTGCGCTTTCCACAGGTGTCGTTCACCTTCGTTCTGTCCCAGGCTTACGCGCAAGTCTCTTCCTGCGTAGAGCAAACCTCCAGAATGGGAGAGGTTTTGTGGATCGAACAGCTCAAAGCCAACCGTCTTCGCTGCCTTAGGGCGCTGAGGAAGCGCCGGTTTGATCTTTGTGTAGTGATCTGGTCGGGTCGCCCAACTTTCCGAATGACCAAGTTTGCCGCTTTATGGCTAAAGACCTGCCGAATCGTAGTCTATAACGAAAATGCCGACTCGTTTGTTATCGGTGGGCGTAGTTGGAGACAGCTAGTCAGCCATTTAAGGTTCCGTCTGCGCGGCTGGCGTTCCCTGAACATCCTGTATCCCGTGTTGTATCCCGTGGGTTGTTTCTACCTGATTAGTCGAACCTTGTATTTGATTGCGCGGAGCCGCTTCTCGCGCGGAAGTACAAACTAGATTGGCCTCTGACCTGCGCTGAATCCTTTGGAACTCCTCTTGATCGCGAATCTGGCGCTCGATCTCTGAGATTATGGACAGCGGAATCAAGCGCATTCTCGGTTTCGTCGATGTACCGTGCCTCATTCTCGTGGGTGGCTTGGGTACGCGACTCAGGTCTATGGTGCCCGATGTTCCCAAGCCGATGGTGCGAGTGGACGGTAAGCCATTTTTGGAATACTTGATTCGGTGGGTCGCTCGCATGGGAAGCCGAAGGATCGTGCTCTGCGCGGGCTATCGCGCCCATCAAGTAGAAGAGTATTTTGGAGGCGGCGACAATTTCGGCGTAGAAATCACGTACTCGGTTGAAGATCAGCCTCTGGGAACTTGGGGTGCCATTCGCCTTGCAGAGAAACATATAAATGCTCCGTACTTCCTGGTTCTCAATGGCGATTCGTGGCTGGAGGTGGACCTTTCGAAACTCTTCGACTTTCATTGCAAAAAGCGCGCAATATGCAGTATCGCAGCAGTCGAAGTGGACAACCCATCACGATTTGGCTCGATTCGGATTGATGAGTCGGGCAGAGTTACGGAGTTCGTCGAAAAAAGCAAGGCGGGAACTAGCTTGATCAATGGCGGTATTTACGTATTTTCCCGAGAAGCGATGAACGTAAGCCCGTCGATCGTGAATTCCTGTTCTCTTGAAAAAGAGGTTTTTTCAAAAATGATTCCACGCGGCATTTACGCAATGCCTGTGAAAGGTTATTTTATTGATATTGGCGTACCAGAGGCGTATAAACACCTGCTTCTCGATGCACAAAACTGGATAAAGACTTTAGGAATTCGAGATGCCCGCGGAGGATAGATGCTGATCCGGGCCAAGGCTCCTTTACGCATTAGTTTTGCGGGTGGCGGGACGGACGTTCCTCCATTCCCCGAGCGTGAGGGAGGGTGCGCCTTAAATGCGACGATAAATAAATATTCCTATGGGATGCTCCGTCCGACTCAGGACAAGCAGATTTCGATCCAGTCTGTCGATTTTGGGCTCGCGCTGAACTATGAAATCCGCGAAGAACTCATCTATGATGGCAAGCTGGACTTAGTAAAAGCCGCAATCAGGAAGATAAAAGGCCAGAACGGCGCGGGTTTTGAGCTTTTTCTTCGCAGCGACGCTCCCCCGGGATCGGGTCTTGGTTCGTCCTCCAGTTTGATGGTCACGCTTGTGGGTTTATTGAAGGAGTTCCACGGTCTGCCGCTAACCGACTACGAAATTGCACAGCTCGCGTACACGATCGAGCGAAAGGAAGTCGGTATTGAGGGCGGCCTGCAGGATCAATATGCCGCCACCTTCGGCGGATGCAACTTCATCGAATTCAATGGCACTCAGGTGATCGTAAACCCCCTCCGGCTGAGTCAGGACGTGATTAACGAACTGGAGCACAATCTCTTGCTTTGTTTCACGGGTGGGACACGAGTCTCCCAGCATATTATTGATGATCAGACAGCTCGCTACCAGCGTGGTGAGCAGGAAAATATGACTGCACTCCGCCGACAGAAAGCCTTAGCGGTGGAGATGAAGAATCTGCTGCTGCAGCGCAAGTTGCAGCAGTTCGGAGAGTCGCTTCACGAAGCCTGGGAGTTTAAGAAGAGATTGTCTCCACATATCTCGAATCCACGTATCGACGAAATTTATGAGGCAGGCCGCAAAGCCGGGGCAGTTGGAGGCAAACTGTCCGGCGCCGGCGGGGGAGGCTTCATGGTGTTCTATTGCTGCTTTGAAAAGAAGCATCACGTTACCGAGGCCCTGCAAAAGATGGGCTGCACGATCAGCGATTTCGCCTTTGATTTTCACGGCCTTCAGAGCTGGCGAGTCGCTGAGGCGAATGAACGGTAATCGTCAGCGAGTTCCCTTGCCCACGAGGCTTCTGAGCCGCCCGCACTGTCATTAGAAATTGAGAATGTGACCTGAGCAGGCGTTTACTTCATGGCCGATGGCAGATCAACCTCTTTTAGTGATTGGTTTTTCAGAGAACGTCAAACCAGTGAATTGACGCGAAGGATGGTGCCGAGTGCGCCCCTTGCAGATGATCGCGCAGTGGTCATTTCTGTCCCGATTCTGGCCCACACACAGAAAAGAAACATCCGTCGATATGCTGTGCAACATTTGTGGTGCAAGCGGGCAATTCGCAGACCCAACCAATGGAGCCAATCTACGGGAGAGTCTCATTTGTCCGGGTTGCGGATCTACCAGCCGGGACCGAAAACTCATTTATGTGCTCGGCCTCGCGCTTGGACTTAAACCGCCCCTGCGTGACTGGCCTCAAAGTCGCAATTTTCGTGTCTTTGAAACAGCGGGTTATCGGGGACACCCGGCCTTCTTGGAGAACAAGTTCGACTACTACAACACCAAATATGACCCGGAAAAGATCGAGGCCGGTGCCGATTCTCGATTGTATGCTGATGTGCAGAAGCTTGCCTATCCGGCGGACTTCTTCGACTGCGCCCTTTCTTCAGACGTATTTGAACACCTGCGCCTAGATGACCGTGGTTTCCAAGAACTGTTTAGAGTACTCAAACCGGGGGGCATTTTCGTTCTTCAGGCGCCTTACGGGCACAATGCGAAAACTCACATTCTTGTACAGCCGGATGGAGACACCGACATCTTCCTCGAGCCGCCTCAATATCATGCGGAACAAACGCTGGTGTATCGCATCTATGGCTCAGATTTATTGGGCCGACTCCGTGACTACGGCTTCGCCGTGTGCCGGCTGCAAATGGCAATCCCAAAATATGGAATTTCGGCTCAGGATACTTTTCTACTGCGCAAAGGCAGTTATGTGCAGTTAATTTCTGCTTGAAGGATACACTTCGTATCTTGTCAATACTAATCAGCACTTGTTAGACTTTCGTGGCGACGCGGTTCCGTCGGTGCTTGCAGAGGCGACAAAGCAGATTAATACGGAGCCAGGATGCCGCTCCTCCAGGCTAAAGCTTGACTTTCCACACAGCACTTTTCTTCTGTTCTCATTACGCCGTCATCAGCATCTTTGCCGTCATAAGCTACGGAATAGGGCGCAGACTCTCACGGCGTGTTAGCTACGACAACGCATATGAGGAGTTCGCCTTCTGCACAAGCATCGGATTGGGAGTCATCAGTTGCTTGGTCTTCTTGCTCGGGCTACTCCATGTCCTTTATCGCGCAGTTCTTCTTGTTCTGTTCTTGGTCATTGTACTTGCCTGCAAATCTGTCTGGACGAGTACCAGCCGCAACTTAATCATTCGCTGGAAGGCATCACGCAATAAGCCAGTGGTAGTAGCTATGGGATTCGTATTGGTTACGTTTCTGCTTCCTGCGTTCGTTTTATGCCTTTACCCTCCTTCGCAATCAGATGCCACGAGCTATCACCTCGCCGCAGCCAAGATTTACGCGCAAGCTCATGCCCTTATTTACACGCCCTATCTTCGCTTTCCAGTATTTCCGCAGTTTAACGAAATGTTGTTCACGTTGATGCTGGAAGTGTCCGATGATTTGGCCGCGCAGATGGTGCATCTGCTCATGGCCGTTCTCACAGCGATTGCGCTTTACGGTTGGGGCCGTCGAGTTCGCAATCGGTACGTCGGAGTTTTGGCTGCTGCGCTTTGGCTATTTAATCCGGAGGTTATATGGTTGGCCTCCTCCGCATACATAGACCTGGGCCTGGCGCTTTTCACGTGTTTGGGTTTTTATGCCTTCTTCAATTGGTTTAATGAAAGCTCTGGTGAATGGCTGGCCATTTCCGGGGTGATGTTTGGCTACGCGGCTGCCTCGAAATACCTCGCTCTCATTCCCATCATCTTTTGCTTTTTAGTTCTTTGTTACCTTGGATTTCGGCAGCACAAGTGGCGCGCGGTGGCGATTTTCTCCGTAACGGTCGGCTTCATTGCAGCGCCTTGGTATCTCCGCTCCTTCTACTACACGGGAAATCCCGTATGGCCATATTTTGGTCGCATCTTTGGCTATGGCCCTTGGTCACGGGCCGACTATCTTGGCCAACTTCAAGAACAAGTCTCCTATGGGATAGGCAAGAGCCTGCGCGCACTCATGTTGTTACCCTGGAATCTCGCGTTCAATGCAAAAGTTTTCCACCAAGCCAACGATCCGTACAGTCCAATCTACTTGTTTCTATTGCCTCTTACGGTTATCGTTGCTCTACGCGATAAATACGTCAGTGCTCTTCTATTGGTAACGTCGCTCTACACGCTATTTTGGTTCTCAACCGTTGAAGTAGGCCGCTATCTGCTGATTGTGGTCCCCCTCTTAAGTTTGGCTAGTGCAATGGCCCTTGGAAGGTGTTTATCGTACCTACCATTACTGGCCTCGGCCCGCAGAATGGCGATCGCAACATCTGTAATGCTCCTGGTTATAGTTGTTGTGACTTGGCCCCAGATTATCAAAATTCTCCCCACTCATGCGCCTCCGACAACGAAAGAAGCTCGCGGTAACTACCTTGATGAGATGCTGCCAGATTATCCGATTTTCGATTTCCTCAATCGTCAGCGAGGTTCTGAGTATTCTGTCTACGCACTGGGCGGCAGCAATATGGCTTATTTCAGCGATGGCCGTTTTATGGGTGATTGGTTTGGGCCCGCCCGCTACGGCCGAATTTTGTCTGTCGATTCAGAGCCGCAAACTCTTTACACCGTGTTGAAAGACTTAGGTGCGGAGTACTTTGTCGTGGATTTAGATTCTTTTCCGCTAGAACAATTACTTCAGTTCTCGTTTTTAACCGATTCAACAAATCATCTCAAGCTCATCGATGCAATGCCTCGGACCTTGCTATTTGAAGTGATTGACCGTCCTTCGCCGTGCACAATTGGGCCCGAGCTTCTTAGGAATTCGGGTTTTGAAAGTGTCTCTAACGGCAAGCCAGATTATTGGACATTGAACGGGAACCCGCGCCTGGACACGTCTGCTCATTACAGTCATAACGGTAGCACGGCTGTCGCCTCTCAAGGAGAGGACTCTTTCACCCAAAGGGTTACGATACGACCGGGTCATTTATATGTTCTCAGTCATTTTATGCGAGTCGCTGACGACGCCGGTGTCACGGGCTTCGCGCGCCTCCAGATAAACTGGATTGGAGGCAATCCCGATCGTGTCGTCGGGGTAGCGATTAGGGGCGTGACCGAGACTTCGCAATGGGAACAGCACCACATGGCAGTCGCCGCACCACCAAATGCCTCATCGGCTGATGTCTACGCGAGTGTGAGTGGAGCGCGTACGGCGTGGTTTGACGACTTTTCCTTGACTGAATTAGTGTGTAGATAATGGAAGTTGGGGCTTTCGTTGGGCTGGAATCGATCAAAGTGACACTCAGAGGGCGAAGCGTTCTCCAGAAGTAGCAGACACGATTCTAATCAGTGAGGTAAAACAACTTTGGAATCTTCGCAAAGAGTCCTCGTGATCGTCCCCTCGTTTAATGAGTCGGCCAATCTTCCAAGTCTCATTGCTGAACTTCGTCGCGTGTGTCCCGATTACCATGTTGTTGTTATAGACGATGGCTCCACTGATCGAACTTCCCAAGTAGCCTCGGCGCTTCCGGTTCGATTGATTTCACTGCCATGTAATCTAGGTATCGGTGGGGCCGTGCAGACAGGGATCCAATACGCCGAGCAACATGGATATGAAATCGCGCTTCAGGTTGACGGCGACGGACAACACCCCCCTTCCGAGATTCCGAAATTATTACGTGTGCTGAAGGAAGCTGAATGTGATCTGGTAATAGGCTCGAGGTTTCAAGAACGCGATGGGCACCAGTCCACCCTAAGTCGGCGGATGGGAATTCGTTTGTTGTCCTGGATTATTTCGGTTCTCTGCCATACTACCGTTACGGACGCCACGTCCGGTTTTCGCGCCCTGGGTCGGCGCGCAATTTGTCTACTCGCCAACGAATATGCCGAGGACTATCCGGAAGTGGAAGCTATCCTTATGGCAAATCGGGCAGGATTACGGATTGCCGAGGTCTCGGTGCGAATGGCGGACCGCCAAGGCGGACGATCTAGCATAGGAATGCTTCAATCTATCTCCTACATGATCAAAGTACCGCTTGCCATCTTCATGAGCCTTTTGCGAAGTCGTCCATCGTTGACATAGAGATAGGAGCATGCAATGAAAGAGAACGGCCAAATTTTGGTTTTCGTGACGACCCTTGTTCTGTTCTTGTTCGTACTTGGTTTGGTTCGACGGCGGAAGATTGGAGAGCGTTTTGCTGTTTTGTGGTTAGGGATTTCTTTCGTTTTGCTCCTGCTCTCTTCTGTGGGATATCCCTATCTTTTTCGTGTCGCGCAATTCGTGGGAGTTCCGTACCCGCCGTCCGCCCTGTTTTTCCTGGCGATCTCGGGCCTTACGCTGCTAATCATTAATCTATTCGCTTGGGTTTCCAAATTGAACGATCGAACTAGAATCCTAACGCAGCAAATAGCGCTTCTTTCTGACCGATTGAGCCATTCAGATAAATCTACGAACTTGCCGAAAGCGAATCCCGAAAGGGCTGCGTCTCAAATATCTTTTCCTGATCCGACGCCATGATCTATGACTGCTTCTTGTTTTTCAACGAATTCAAGATACTGAGACTCCGACTGGAAGAGCTCAACGAAGTTGTCGACCAGTTTGTGCTGGTAGAGTCAACAAGAACGTTCTCGAATGATCCCAAGCCTCTCTTCTTTGACCAGAACAAGCAAGCCTTCGGGCAATGGGCGCTGAAGATTCGGCACGTTGTCGTCGAGGAGATGCCACAAGGCAATCCGGCGGCATGGGACATAGAACGCTTTCAACGAAATGCGATTTTGCGTGGCCTTGAAGATGCCTCGCCGGATGATCTAATTGTGATCTCAGACGTCGATGAAATCCCGCGCGCAAAAGTCCTCAGCTCGTTTAGTGGAAACCTGGCAGCGCTCGAACTTGACCATTTTTACTACAAACTGAACTGCAAGAACCTTAAAAGACGAATAACCGGCCCAATGCTAATCCGAGGGCAGCATCTGACCAATCCACAAACCGTTCGGGAACGGGCTCGCCGTTACTGGGAGGATGGCACGACGGTTGTGCCTAACGCTGGCTGGCATTTTTCATGTATGTCGGATCCCGCCGGGATAAAGCTCAAACTCAAATCCTTTTCGCATCAGGAGTACAACACACCGGAATTTACTGATATAGATGCGATCGCCAACAGGATTAAGTATGGCTTGGACGTCGTCGGTCGCGCGGACGAGTTTTGGTGCTGCGTCCCGCTTGACTCATCGTTCCCAAGATATCTTCTCGAAAATCGCGAAGCGTTTAGTGAACTGATCGCCGATTTCGAAGAATTTCATGTAAATCGGCAACGCCTAATCCTCGAATTGTACGGACAATTGCGCAAAGCTGAAGAAGAAATGGCTAGAATAAACAAAGAGGTCTCTCAACTAAAAACTCAATTGCAAGGCGTAGTTCAATCGAAGTCTTGGAGAACTACCGAGCCTCTTCGTCAAATTGTGGGCCGCGTCCGAAAACTACTACTGCGTCGCTGATTTTGACGTAGCCAACCACGGGGAGTAACTAGACAGTGCAGTCGAAGGCAACTTTGTTGGCGCGATTTCGATCGAGTGGGCGTCGGCGTGACCTGCCCCCCGTTTTTGGTCCAGTCATAACGAAGCTCCCAGGGTTCACTCAACACTGCCGGGATCTTCGTTCAGGCTTGGCGAAGCGCCCTGTGTGCAGGTACTCGCATTGAATTCTTCGTGCCTTTGAGCGCTGGGCTGAGCAGTAGACCGGATCGTCACGGATAGAGGGGAGTTTCTTAGTTGGATTATCCACTGGTCGTACAAGTGCCGACGAAGCGTTCCCAGGGGTAACAGACGCTCTCTAAACCTTCGGTAGCGAGTCAAAAGCTTCCCTGCAAGTGAACGATTTATACTTTCTAATACGGCTAACATTTCCGCGCTCACTCGCTCAAGGAACTCAATTCTCTGTGCGGCTTCTGTATTTCGGGCGTGCGCCTCGTCGAGCTCCTGTTGGAGCTGGGCGAGTTTCTCTGCTTGCTCACGGATTAGCCCGTTCCTTGCAGCGAGCTGTGCTTCGAAAGACGCCTCACGTTCATCGGCCCAGGTACGAGCTTCCTCCGACGCCTGTCCGGTCGGTTTAGACGTCTGGAGTTTTTTGTCTTTTTCCGCCAAGCGAGCCCCTAAGCCAATCGAAAAGAGGGCGCGGTGTGTCGCGTGCCTCGATACAACTATACCGCTCTGACATCCGCAATCACAACGACTGCATCCGATGTTTGATTCACCGGCACTGACCTGCCCCCCAAAACGATTTAAAGTTCGCCGAGGCAAAGACACTTGCGTCGAGGGTGAAGATCAGAAAGCTTGAGAAACAGTGGCTAGGTGGAAGTTTCAGGATGAAGGTTACCAACTAGATGGCATGACCCGAGCAAGCTTGGTGAAGGCTGCCGGAAGGCTAGTGAAATATTAATGGTATTGCTGGCTTTTGCTCTCCGAAGCTAGCAGTATGCTACCTTGACTCGCGTCGCTGTCCGTGCCGGATGGGTAGTGAATAGGGAGAGACGCCGAATCGAACGGTCAGAAATTATCCAGGGGTCTCGGGTGTCATTTTTATGATTCAAAACCATAAAGTTGATACAAACGTAAGGCCCGTAATCGTTCATTACCATATCTTCAAGAATGCCGGCACCACAATTGATGGCATTCTCGAGAAGAATTTCGGCCAGCGCCTTGCGTACTTGCACGGTGAAAGAGCCGACTCTACCGTAACAAACACCGATCTCCTCCAATTCTTGCATACAAACCCGAAGATCATGGCTGTGTCTAGCCATCATTTGCGATTACCCAAGCCTCAGAGCGAATCTTTCTTTTTTTTCGAGATTATTTTCCTGAGGCATCCGCTCGACCGGTTACGTTCAACATACGATTTTTATCGCCGAGCGGAAATAATTACTGATCCCCTTGGGGTGCAAGCACGGCAATTGGACTTGGGACACTTTGCCGAACTTCTTCTTACTCGCTACCCGCATCTAGTTAACGACGCCCAGGTCAACTGCCTGGCCAATGCCGGCCGGTATGCGCAAGCGCCGTCCGATCAAGACCTTGAGAAGGCGGTGAGGGTAGCCACCCAAGCCGCGGTACCCGGAGTGACAGAGCTCTTCGACCTCTCCATGAGCGCGGCTAAGTATTGTCTCTATCCCGTCTTCGGGTACCTGGATCTGCGCTACGTCAAGCAGAATGTTTCGTCTAGCCGCCTCGAAAGCCTAGAAGCACGTCTGCATCACATGAAACAAGCCTGTGGCCCAAGTCTCTACGACAAGCTGCTAGAACTGAACACGCTTGACCTCCAGTTGATCGAGCATACCAGTAAGGAAATCCAGCGTAGATTGCGTTACACTCCGAACTCCGGCGCCAAGATGAGTTACAAGCGCGCCCGAGATGGGCGCGACTGTACATTTTTCACTAGGGTCCTGTCATTTCTGCGCCATAGAGTGAAAGGTGATCCCATGGAGGGGTCAGACTAATCCTTCCACACGCTCTTCCTCTTTCGGCCCACACTGTTTAATCGCTGAAACCCCTCAAGAATCAAAAATGGGTTGCTATGGCTGTGGACAGACAGATGAGATTCATCGGGCAAGATTTTTGGAAGTCTCCGGAGATCCAAGGCTACCGCCACGAATGTACGACCCTCTGAGTTTGCAGAACGCCTTGCAGATTAAACGACCAGCCCAGCGCGATGATTTTTGACATGTTGTGCTATAGGAAGCGCAACTTTTCTTGAGGCCGCGGGTTGTAGGTAAATCAAGCGACGCTCTCGCGCCCAAAAGACGCGCTTGCTTGACCGCTTGGGCGTTGCTGCCATTCGCGGCGTATAGATTTGCCACCGAACGATTGCTGGAACCGGCGGCTGACCCGAAACGTCTGTCAATCGGGCGAATCGAGTATCGTTGCCGATCGAGAACACAGAATCTAAAAGAGTTGCGAGACGCGATTGGCAGGTTCTATGAAAAGGGGGCGGACGACAATTCACAATAGCAACGGCTCACCTATTCAGATTCGCGCCCAATTCTCATCTATGCCCAGGGGCTCCAGTTGTCCAGTCTGACTCAACCACATTATGAAGTTCTGACCGACTTATTTGCGAATCCTGAGCGCCGGGACGAACTTCGCGCCGAATCCCACAGATGGCCTTCGTGGGATCTTGCCCCACGCCAACTCTGTGACTTGGAACTTCTGCTGAATGGCGGTTTTTCGCCTCTCCAAGGCTTCTTGTGCAGGTCCGATTACGAATCGGTCTGCTCATCGATGCGACTGAAGGCTGGTCCGCTTTGGCCAATGCCTGTGACGCTCGACGTGACCGAGGAGATATCCAAGAACCTTCGCCCCGGTTCCACTCTGGCCCTACGAGATTCGGAAGGGGTGATGTTGGCTGCCCTTCATGTGGAAGAGATTTGGCAGCCCGACCGGCTTGCGGAAGCTAAAGCGGTGTTTGGAACTACGTCGACCGAACATCCCGGCGTCGCCTACTTACTCGATCGATCAAACCCTTGGTATGTCGGCGGAACCCTGGAAGGAATACATCTGCCGTCGCACTACGATTTCTGCCATCTGCGCCTCACGCCAGCGCACATGCGCGCTGAATTCCTGCGACTCGGCTGGGAGCGAATTGTGGCGTTTCAAACTCGCAACCTCATGCACCGGGCTGATCTCGAATTGACTTTGCGAGCTGCGAGGCAGGTGAAGGCCGGGATCCTCATTCACCCATCTGTTGGAATGACCAAGCCGGGCGACGTGGACCATTACACCCGAGTACGTTGTTATCAGGCTCTGCTCCCTCACTACCCGAAAGGTAAGGCCAAGCTCGCACTGCTGCCCTTGGCGATGCGCATGGGCGGTCCACGGGAGGCGCTTTGGCACGCCATCATCCGCAAGAATTACGGCTGCACGCACTTCATTGTCGGGCGAGATCATTCCGGTCCGGGCAGTGACTCGAAGGGGACTCCTTTTTACAACGCTTATGACGCCCAGGCTCTCTTGCAAAAGCACAAAAAGGAAATTGGTGTGGAGATAATCCCGTTCAAGAACATGGTGTACTTGAAGGACAGGGATCGCTACGAACCCGAAGATGAGGTACCCAAAGGCGCCAAGATTACGACGGTATCCAGCACGAAGCTGCGCCGCCACCTCAATCAAGGAGAAAAGATCCCTGATTGGTTCACCTTTCCTGAAATTGCGGCCGAGCTGCGCCGGACGCATAAGCCTCGATTTGAACAAGGTTTTACACTTTTCTTCACCGGCTTGTCGGGCGCTGGAAAATCGACGATAGCGAACGCACTGCTCGTGAAGTTCCTCGAAATGGGCGGACGTCGGGTGACTCTGCTCGATGGCGACATCGTCCGGAAACGCCTGTCGTCGGAGCTCGGATTCTCCAAGGAGCACCGCGACTTAAACATCCGGAGAATCGCTTTCGTCGCTGCA
>Ga0307477_10001133_pt1 | contig 23699 bp, 24 predicted proteins | sample atmos_gasesECM2C_FD_203316 | JGI IMG/M metagenome (GOLD analysis project Ga0307477, IMG submission 203316) | Hardwood forest soil microbial communities from Morgan-Monroe State Forest, Indiana, United States - atmos_gasesECM2C_515 | ecosystem: Environmental > Terrestrial > Soil > Temperate...
CATCCTGGCCGGTTCGAACAATTCGCGGAATGGCCCAAGGAAGCTCGAAGGAGAGGCGGCGGAGGCGATGGTACAAGATGTCCAAACGCGCCTGGCCATCGACAATCGCCGGTCGTATTTCGCGGGATTCTCCGGCGGGGCGCGTGTGGCTGCTGCTATCGCTCAAGGCTGTCAATGTGCCGCGGGCGTGCTCCTGAGTGGTGCGGGCTTTCCTCAAGGGACCCCGCCGTCGAAGGAGGCGGCGTTTCCGGTTTTTGCGGCAGTGGGAACGTATGACTTCAACTATGTGGAGATGGTGCAGCTCGGCGAGAAATTACAAGGGCTGGGCTCTCCGCATTTCTTGAGGACGTTTGAAGGCCCGCACCAGTGGGCGCCCGCAGCGGTGATGGACGAAGCCCTTGCATGGTTCCGATTGCTGGCGATGAAAGATAGGCGGGAGCCTCGCGACACCGCGTTCGTGGCCGCGCAGGCGTCGCAGGCTGCGGAACGCGCGCAGGCACTAGAGCAATCCGGCGACCTCTATGCAGCGTGGAAGGAATACCGCCAGGCGGAACAAACGTTCAGCGCACTCATAGATAACAGCGCGCTTCGCGCCCGGGCAGAGGCCCTGGAGAAGGAAAAAGCAGTCCGAGACGGCGCAAAGCGGGAGGAGCGCGAGTTCGCGGAGCAACGAGCGGTCACCGCGGATATTCTTGTCGGATTGGCGGCGCTCGGGCAGAACGTCGTGGATCGGTCGGAGGTGCGACTCCAAGTGGAGCAGCAGTTCCTAGGGCTTCGCGGGCGGGTGGAGCATGAAAAGCACGTGGAAAAACTGCGTGTGTTGAAGCGAGCTCTGGCTGATATTTTTGCGCAAGCCATGGAAACAGGTGAGCAGCGATTGCAAGCGAAAGACGCGGCGCTCGCGCAGGATTATTTTCAGCTAGCCTGTGACGCCCAGCCGGACTCGTTGTGGGCGCTCAGCGATCTGGCCGTCGCGAAAGCGCAGGATGGCAACCGCAAAGGCGCCCTCGAAACCCTGCGCCAGGCGAGAGAAAAGACCAAGGATTTCGCGCGTTTCTCCGAATGGTTAAAAGAAGAGCCGGCATTTGCCAAATTTCGAGAGGCCGACGATTTTCGCCTCCTTTTATCACCTATTGAAAGTCCGCAGTAGCCTTGCAACCATCTGACAAATAAAGAGATAGGTAGTATCACCCGGTAAGTACTATCGATCCGGAGTATTATATACGCTTGCCTATCGATAGTGTTATTGACATACGAACAGGATATCGATAAGAATCACGTAGGAGTAATCGAAATGGATATCGTGAAGGTATCTCCAAAATTTCAGGTGGTGATTCCCAAGAAGGTGAGAGAGGAATTGAAGCTGAAACCCGGACAGGAACTGCAAGTGTATCTGCTGGATGACGCCATCCGGATGCATCGGCCCCGCACCATCCGAGACTTGCGAGGCGCGGCCAAGGGCATGAAATGGAAGGATGACTACCGTGACCACTCTGAGCGCTACTGAGGGTGTCCTGGTCGATTCCTCGGGGTGGCTCGAATATATTACGGCAGACACGAAGGCCGACCTTTTCGCACCTTACTTCGAGAGCGAGAGCCCTGTTCTGGTCCCAACCATCGTCCTGTACGAAGTCCGGAAAATCCTACTGTTAAAGCAACGACAAACATTGGCGGACATATTCGTTTCCGAAGCGTTGCGACGCACAGTGATTCCGTTCGACGAAAGTATCGCGCTCAAAGCGGCGTTCGTAAGTATTCAGCATCAATTGGCGATGGCCGATGCCATCGTGTACACAACAGCGGAGGCAAATCGCGTACCGCTGGTTACGTCGGATACGCATTTCACGAGCTTGCCCGGCGTGACTGTTCTTTGAGCATCTATGCAGAAATCGTTCAGCTCATGCTGACTTCCGGTGCCGCGCACCTTGACCGCGTTGGAAGGCGCCGATAAGCTAGGTTCTTCTCCTTCCGGGTGAACAAGAAGACCATGGAACAGATTCACATCACATTGGCTGACGGCAAAGTCCAGGAAGTGCCGAAGGGCACGACGCCGGCGGACATCGCCCAAAAGATTTCGCCACGGCTGGCGGACGCTGCGCTGGTCGCGCGCGTCGCGGAGCCCAACGACGGGGAAGGCGCGCTGATCGATCTGCGGCGGCCGCTTGACCATGACGTGAAACTCCAAATTCTCACCGAAAAAGATCCCGACGCCCTGTTCGTGTTCCGTCATTCGGCGGCACATCTGCTGGCGGCGGCTGTGCTCGAGCTCTATCCGAATGTAAAACTGGGCATCGGCCCCCCGATCGACACTGGATTTTTTTACGAATTTTTGCGGGAAGAACCCTTCACGCAGGAAGATCTCGCCAAGATTGAAGCGAAGATGCACGAGCTGGCGGCGCGGGACTTGCCGAACGAGCGCAAGCTCATTCCCAAACCGGAGGCGATCGAGCTCTACAGGAAGAGCAATCAGATTTTCAAATGCGAACTGGTGGAAGAAAAAGCCGTGGAGCCGATGGTGTCGTTCTACACGACCGGGAAATTTCTCGACTTCTGCCGCGGGCCGCACATTCCTTCGACCAAACGCATCAACGCGTTCAAGCTCATGAGCGTTGCGGGAGCGTACTGGAAGGGGCACGAGGGCAATCCACAACTCCAACGCATCTACGGGGCGTGTTTCTTCACCCAGAAGGAACTGGACGAATATCTACACCGGCTCGAGGAGGCCAAGCGCCGCGACCACCGCAAGCTGGGCGCCGAGCTGGATCTCTTCAGTATTCAGGAAGAAGCGGGGCCGGGTCTGATCTTCTGGCATCCCAAGGGCGGGCTGATCCGCAAGATTGTCGAGGATTGGCTGCGCGAAGAGCTGCTGCGGCGCGGCTACGATCTGGTTTATACCCCGCACATCATGCGGCTCGATCTCTGGAAAACGAGCGGGCACACGGATTTTTACCGGGACAGCATGTTCGGCGCGGTCGAAGTCGAAAAGGCCGACTACCAGTTGAAGCCGATGAACTGCCCCGGCCACATTCTGATCTACAAATCGAAGCCCCACAGCTATCGCGATCTGCCCGTGCGGCTCGCAGAGCTGGGCACGGTCTACCGCTACGAACGCAGCGGCGTGCTGCACGGTTTGATGCGCGTGCGCGGATTCACGCAGGACGACGCGCACATTTTCTGCACGCCGGCGCAAATCGAAAAGGAAGTGGAAGCCTGCGTGGACTTTGCTTTTGCGGTGATGAAAAATTTCGGCTTCGAGAAATTCGAAGTTGAATTGTCTGATTGGGACGCTGCGCATCCCGAAAATTATGCGGGCAAGCCCGAGGACTGGCGCCGCGCCACCGCGGCGCTGGCCGACACCATGAAGCGGATGAACATTCCATACAAGAAAATGGAAGGTGAAGCGGCATTTTACGGGCCAAAAATCGACGTCAAGCTCATCGACGCCATTGGCCGGCCGTGGCAGCTCACGACGGTGCAGTTCGATTTCAATTTGCCGGCGCGTTTTGGCCTTCAGTACATTGCCGAAGATGGGGCGAAGCATCAACCCTTGATGGTGCACCGCGCGCTGCTCGGCTCGGTCGAGCGATTTTTCGGAATCCTGATCGAGCATTACGCGGGTGCATTTCCGCTGTGGCTTGCTCCAGTGCAAATCGAAGTCTGCCCGGTGAGCGAGAAAATTATGGATTACGCCAAGCACGTCACTGAAACTCTGCAGCGCCACGGTTTGCGTATACATCTCGACGACCGCAGCGAAAAACTGTCGGCAAAAATCCGCGACGCACAATTACAGAAAATTCCGTTCATGTTCGTAGTCGGAGCCAAAGAAGCCGAAGCCGGCACGGTCTCCGTACGTCATCGCAGCAAGGGCGATCTCGGCCCCAAGCCGCTGGCCGAGATTGTCGAGGCGCTGCAAAAGGAAGTTGAGTCCAGGTCAACCCACTAATTCTTCAACGAGGAGGCGTTAGATGCCGAAGTTTCTGATCGAACGGGAAATTCCCGGAGCGGGTAAGCTCACTCCGGAGGAGTTGCAGGGCATTTCGCAAAAGTCTTGCGGCGTGCTGCGCACCATGCCCCAGGTGCAATGGGTGGAGAGCTATGTTACCGACGACAAAGTCTACTGTGTTTATATTGCGCCCGACGAAAAGGCCGTGCGCGACCATGCGAGCAAGGGCGGCTTCCCCGCGAATCGCATCTCAGCTATCCGCCGCATGATCGATCCAACCACTGCGGACGCCTGAAGATTTGCGAAATGCCCACGCCCCTATCGCGGCGAGTGTTTCTGGCGGTGACGGGAGGCGCGCTGGTTGCGCCAACCACCGCATTTGCTGCAAGCGAAGTGCCCGAGTTGCTCGACCACGTGATCCTCGGCTGCAACGATCTCGATCGCGCCATCGCGTTCGTCGAAGACCGCACGGGAGTGCGGGCTGCTTTCGGGGGCGTGCATCCAGGGCGCGGGACGCGCAATGCGCTGCTCTCGCTCGGCGGACGGCGCTACCTGGAAATCATGGCGCCCGATCCAGACCAACCGGATGCCAAGGATCCGCTTGCTCTTCATCTCAGGAAACTATCCGAGCCGCATATTGTTGGCTGGGCCGTTCACCCCGGCGATCTCCGCTCTTTTGCCAAGAAGCTTCGTGATGCTGGCGTTGCTTTCGAAGGCCCGTCGCCCGGCTCGCGCAAGCGTCCCGACGGCCGCGCCCTCCAATGGCAAACGCTTACGCTGAAAGATAATCCGTCTGGGCTGCTGCCGTTCTTCATCGAATGGAGCGCCGATTCCCTGCATCCTTCAGCCGACGCGCCTGCGGGATGTAACCTGATTCGCTTTGAGGCCGCGACTCCGGAGCCGGACAAACTGAGCAAAACGGCGGCATTACTTTTGCTGGACCTGCCCATCATAAAGAACGAAAGGCCGCAGCTGCGCGCCACCATCGCCGGCCCAGGAGGCGAACTTTCCGCCACCAGCTAGCTCTCCCACAGCGGGGTTTCCCTGTTGCCGGATGAGCCTTTTCGCATGCTATACTTTGAAGCCCGTCCCCTGGCGTTTTTCCGCAGTGGGGGTTGGGTTTGGATTTTGACCCCAGCTTGGCTGGGACACGAGCGAGTGGTGAATCGGGGCTGTCCCGGGTGGACCCGGAAAAACAGGCGCCTAACGGTAGGTAAGGGGGAATTATCGCAGAACGCAGCTTCCGGCAGACCGACCGAGTCCGCGTCAACGAGCGGATTCGAGCACGCGAGATCCGGGTGATCGACGAAGAAGGCGCGCAGCTTGGCGTCCTGCAACCGTTCGAAGCGATGAAGATGGCGCGCGAGCGGGGACTGGACTTGGTGGAAATTTCGCCGACAGCAGACCCGCCTGTTTGCAAAATCACCGACTACGGCAAATATCTCTACCAACTGAACAAGAAGGCACACGAGCAGCGCAAGAGCAGCCGCGGCTCGCAGTTAAAAGAGGTGAAGTTCCGGCCGGCGACCGCGGAGCACGATTATCAGGTTCGCAAAAACCAGATAATCAGGTTCCTCGGCGAGGGCCACAAAGTGCGCGCGATGATCTTCCATCGTGGGCGCGAAATGGCGCATCAGGAAGTTGGCCGCGCGAAAATGACGCGACTGCTGAATGAGATTGGCGAGTACGGGCAGATCGAGACCATGCCGCGCATGGAAGGCAACGTCCTGGTGGCGCTGCTGGCGCCGAAAAAGGGCGCGCCCGCAGCAAAGCCGGCGGCGCAGCAATCGGCGCCCCAGAGCGGCGTGTCGCAGTAGCAGCGATTTTAGCAGGAACAGTTTCTGCTCTGCGCATGTAAGGGTGGCGCGCTGAGCACAGAAGAGGGATCGGACAATGCCAAGGAACAAATCGAAGCCGAAGATGAAGCTGAAGACACACCGCGGAGCGGCCAAGCGCTTCAAGGTGACCGCGACGGGCAAAATTGTGCGCATGCATTCCGGCAAGCGGCACTTCACGGGGACGAAGGCTCAAGGCAGGATGCGAAAGCTCAAGAAGCTTACGCTCGTGAATCCCGCGGACGTGGCCAGCGTGAGGCAGCTGCTTCCTTACGCCTAGACGATTTTGTTGTCATAGCTGTTGATGCATCTTCATGGGGCGCAAGCCCCGTGACGCCGAGCCAGGCAGCGCTTCACGGGTGCCTGCCGGCCGGCGAGCTGCGAACCGCAAGGTTTGCGGCATGTGGCGGCGGATTTCTTCCGTCATCTTCTGAGCCCCGGGAACGGTTGCTCGGACGAATGACCGCTTGCATGGGGTCGCCACAAATACCCAACCGGAGACAAACCCGTTGCGCCACGCGTGTTTTCCCGCGCGCTGGTGCATCCTGTTTGTCTCCCACATCAAAGGAGAAACCTCTATGGCACGCGTAAAACGCGGCACCAAGCGCCGTGCACGGCGCAAGAAGTACCTCAAGAGGACAAAAGGCTTTTTCCTCACCAAGAGCAAGCTTTACCAATCGGCGCAGGAAGCGGCGAACCGCGCGGACCGCTACGCCTTCCGCGACCGCCGCGCGAAGAAGCGGCAGTACCGCCGGTTGTGGATTCAGCGCATTGGCGCGGCCGCGCGGCAGAACGGCATGACTTACGGCCAGTTGATTCACGGGCTGAAGGCCGCGGGCATTGTGCTGGACCGCAAGGTGCTGGCCGACATTGCGGTGAAGGACGCCGCGGCGTTTACGCAGCTGGCGCAAAAGGCCAAGGCCGCTGCTCCGCCGCAAAAGAAGAAAGTCTAATTTCAATATTCGTAGGCCCGGCATCTTGCCGGCGATTTCTCCCGTTGGGGCACGATAAATCGGGCTGCCACGGTGTAATCTATTTCGCGATCATGCCAACTTCTGACATAGGTCTCAACAAGACTCTGGCTGGTCTGGGTGTTACGGAACCTGCGCAGGTTACCGCTCGCTTCGCGGACGTACGCGCACAGTTCGACAGACACTTCGAGACTGTTCATGACGAATCCGAGTGGAAAATATTTCGCGACCGCTGGCTTGGCCGCAAATCGGGCGTGCTCACGCTAATCACCGACAACTGGTTGAAACCAGCAACACCTGAGCTCAAACGTGTGGTTGGTCAAGAGCTGAATACACTCCGCGCACACGTAGAAACGATAATCGAGGAGCGCCGCGCCGCCATTGAGGCAGGCGGAGAGTCAGCGGCCATGGCTCGTGAACGCGTGGACCTTTCTCTTCCCGGCGTGATTCGGCCGGTCGGCTCGCCTCACCTGATCCGGCAAGTCTTCCAAGAAATTGAGGACATCTTTTTCTCGATCGGTTTTTCCGTCGTCGAAGGGCCGGAAATCGAGACGCCCTACTACAATTTCGAGGCGCTGAATATTCCCGAGTTCCATCCTGTCCGCGACGACATGGACACGTTTTACCTGGACCTGCCGAAGGGCGCGCCGGAGCCGCTGCTTCTCCGCACGCACACTTCCCCCATGCAGATTCGCACCATGGAGAAGCGCCAGCCGCCGGTTCGCGTAATCGTTCCGGGCAAGGTCTACCGCCGCGACAATCCCGACGCCACGCACTCTTTTATTTTTCATCAGGTGGAGGGACTGGCCGTGGATACGGACATTACTTTTTGCGATTTCACGGGAACCATCGAGTACTTCGTGAAGCAGTTTTTCGGTCCGGGCGTGAAGACCCGCTTCCGGCCGAGTTATTTCCCTTTCACTGAGCCGTCCGTGGAATTCGATGTGTCTTGCATTTTCTGCGGAGGCAGCGGCACTGCTGCCGGCGGCGGGAATTGTTCGAAGTGCAAGGGCGCGGGCTGGATCGAGCTTTTCGGCGCGGGCATGGTGGATCCCGCCGTATACGGCTTCGTGAAGTACGATGCGAAAAAAGTCAGCGGATTCGCCTTCGGTATGGGCATCGACCGCCTGGCCATGCTGAAATACGGGATCGACGACATCCAGGTGTTTTTCCAGAACGATGTGCGTTTTCTGCGGCAGTTTCCATGAGCGCGAATTCTTAAGCCATGACTTTCACGGATTCCAAAGAGCGGTTTTCCAATCGCGCTGCCGATTATCTGCGCTACCGGACGAGCTATCCTGCGGACGTGATTGATCTGCTGCGCGGCGAGTGCGGACTCCGGCCCGGACACGTATTCGCCGATGTCGGCTCGGGTACAGGTCTCCTGAGCGAGCTTTTTCTGAAGAACGGCAACCGCGTGTACGGTGTGGAACCCAACGAAGCGATGCGGCAAGCGGGCGATGAGTTTCTCGCTTCCTTCGACGGCTTCACGAGTGTGAACGGCTCGGCGGAAGCCACAACGTTGGAAGACGCCAGCGTGGATTTCGTCGCGACAGGACAAGCCTTTCACTGGTTTGATCCAAACGCGGCGAGGCGCGAATTTGGCCGCATCTTGAAACCCGGCGGATGGGTCGTGGTGATCTGGAACGAACGTCTCACGGACACGACGCCATTCTTGCGCGATTATGAAGCGCTCCTGCAAGAGTTTGGCACGGACTATGCGCGCGTGAGGGAAAGCTATCCGCGTCCCGAGCATATGCGCGATTTTTTCGGCGGCAATGTATACCGCGAACACGATCTGCCGAACGCACAGGATTTCGATTTCGAGGGACTTTCGGGACGCTCGCGCAGCAGTTCTTACGTGCCTGCGGCGGATCACCCGAAATTTGCGCCCATGATGACGGCGCTGGAGGAGATCTTCCGCAAGCATGCGCAGGATGGGCGCGTGCGCATGGAGTATTTGACGCGCCTCTATTTTGGGCGGCTGGACGCGGGCGGGGATCGGGCATGAAGGTCATCTACAACTGGCTGAAAGACTTCGTCGCCGTCACCGCTCCCGCGGAAGAGCTGGCGTCGCGGCTCGCGCTTTCCGGCACGAATATCGGCGGGCTGGAAAATGGCCCGCACGGCCCGGTGATGGATGCGGAAGTTTCCTCCAATCGCCCGGATTGTCTTGGACATTACGGAATCGCGCGCGAGGTCAGCGCGATTTGCAAGCTGCCGCTGAAAATCCTCGCGCCGAAACCTGCCGAAGCCTCGGCGAAGGCAAGCGACTCCGTGCGCGTGGAAATTCAATCGCCGGAACTTTGCGGACGCTTTACCGCGCGGGTGATTCGCGGCGTGAAAATCCAGCCGTCGCCCAAGTGGCTGAAGGACCGGCTGGAAGCCTCCGGCGTGGCCAGCATCAACAACGTCGTGGACGTTTCGAACTACGTCATGCTCGAGCTGGGCCACGCGCTGCACGCGTTTGATTACGACACAGTGCGCGACCACCGCATCGTGGTGCGTCGCGCCAAGCCCGCCGAAAAAATGAGGACGCTCGACGGTATCGAGCGCGCTCTCGATTCCGGCATCTGCCTGATTACCGATGGCGAAGGAAACCGCGCCGTGGGCATCGGCGGCATCATGGGCGGCTCGGAAACGGAGATTTCCTTTTCCACAAAAAATGTCTTGATCGAGTGCGCGTGGTTCGACCCGATTGCGATTCGCCGCGCCACGCGTTTCCTGAAATTGCACACGGAGGCCTCCACGCGCTTCGGACGCGGCGCCGATCCGGAATTGGCGGAGCTTGCCTCGCGGCGCTGCGCGGAATTGATTTTGCAAGTTGCCGGCGGGGAATTGCTCGCCGGCGTCGTGGATGTTTATCCGGGCAAGCGCGCGCCCAGGAAAATCCCGTTAACGCGCGCGGAGATTCTGCGCGTGATGGGCACCGACGTTCCGGACAAGGAGATCGAAGCGATTCTCACCGCATTGGGTTTTGCGCCTCAGCGCGCGGACGAAAACCGAGGTGCGGCAGGTTCTCTGCTTGCGGCCTGGCAATGCACGCAACCCTCCTGGCGCGCGGAAGTCGAACGCGAGATCGACCTCATCGAAGAAGTTGCGCGTGTCTATGGACTGGACAAATTTCCTCCGCGGCTTCCCGCAGCGCGGCAAGGCGCGGCACGCTTGCCGCATTACGAAGCGGAAAATCGTTTGCGCCAGCGGTTGATCGGCCTCGGATACCGCGAAATTCTCACTATTCCTCATGTGGCGGAGGAGCGCGATACACTGTTTCGTCCGCCGGATGCGTCGCCCGCGCGGCTTGCGAACCCGCTGTCCGAAGAAGCCAGCTTGCTGCGCTCGACAGGCGTCATCTCCATGGCTGCGGCACTCGAATGGAATCTGAATCACGGCCAGCGCAACGTTCGCCTGTTTGAAATCGGCCGTCAGTACCGCCTCGACGGAAACAAGGCCGTCGAGACGCTGGTTTTGACGATCGGCGCCACCGGTGACGCCCATGAGAAGGGTTTGTACGATTCCGCGCGCGATTTTTCTTTTGCTGATCTGAAAGGCGACCTCGATTCCATCGGCGATCTTGCTGGAGGTCTGCGGTGGGCCGATTTCTCCATAACGGCTGAAAATGCAAAAGGCAGCGCTGCCTGGCTGCATCCTGCTCGCCGCGGACTGGTGTTTCTCGGGAACCAGGGAATCGGCGTGGCTGGCCAACTTGCGCGCCGCGTCGCCGAAAAGTTCAAACTGAGGCAGGAAGTTTTCCTTGCGGAGCTGTGCGTTGACCCGTTCTATGCCGCCGTTCGCGCCGCGAAGGAATCGCGCCGCTATGATCCTCTGCCGCGATTTCCGGCGGTCGAGCGGGATTTTTCCTTGCTGCTAACCGACGGGACGCGCTACTCGGCTGTCAGCGATGCGATCCGTTCGCTGAAAATCCGCGAAATCACATCCATTGAAGCGACGGATCTATTCCGCGGAAAAAACGTGCCGGCGGGAAAATATTCCCTGCTCGTGCGCGTAACGTTTCAGAGCCGCGAGGCGACTTTGATCGACGCACAGATCAACGAGTTTTCTGCAAAAATCATCGCCACCCTTGAAAAAAATCTTGGCGCGCAGCTCCGCGCCAGTTGATGTTCCTCTTCCCTCTGGCAATTTGAACTCCAAGGGCAATCGCAGGTCGCGATGTATCGTGCCCCTAAGGGTATGATATTGTGGCGCGAGCTGGCGATTGGAGATTGCAATCATGAGCGGGTCGGTAAAGGTACAAATCTTCGGGCAAACATATGCCATACGCGGTGAACTGGACGAAGGGTACGTCCAGAAGCTGGCCGCGTATGTGGATGAGAAGATGCGCGCGATTGCCGACGCGACAGCGACGGTGGATACTCAGAAGCTCGCCGTGCTTGCGGCGCTGGCGATTTCCGATGAGCTTCACAGCACGCAAAAAGAACGCGGCGATCAGGAAGAACTATTGCGCGAACAGGCCGAGCGTTGCCTGACGCTTGTCGAGCGCGCTCTGAAACAAACGGCTTGATTGTTGTTCCCTCAGCACAATTCGACGGATGCCCAAGCGCGACTCCCCAGCATTTCGGAACACCAATGCGGGGATAGCGTTTATTGCGACCACTTCGTGGGGGTGCGCTCCCAGCGGTGTTTGCGCAGCTCTGCGTGTAGGGCCGCGTTCAACGGGCCGCGATCGCCGGCGGCGATATTGGCTTCGACGTGGCGGCGCTTGCGCATGCCGGGAATAATGGTGCTGACATCTTTGTTGTCGAGGATGAAACGCAGCGCCATCTCCGGCATGGTGAGGCCATCGCGAAGGAGCGGCTTGAGCGCATCGGCGTGCGCGACGCTGGCCTTCAAATTTTCCGCGACGAAATAAGTATTGCGCCAGTCGCCCTTCGGCCATTTGCTATCCAGCGTGAGCGTGCCGGTAAGCGAGCCTTCATCGAAGGGGACGCGCGCGATCACCGCGACTTCTTTTTCGCGGCACGCGGGAAACAGTTCGTCCTCAGGATTCTGATCAAAGATGTTGTAAATCACTTGGACGGCGTCGACGACGCCCTCACGCACCGCGCGAATGCCGTTCCCTGGTTCCCAGCGGTTGATGCTGATACCGACAGCGCTAACTTTGCCGCTCTTGCGGAGTTTTTCGATGGAGCGCGCAAGACGCGCGTCGTCGAGCCAGCCGTCTTCCCAGGTATGAAACTGGATGAGGTCCAGCGTTTCGGCGCCGATATTTTTCAGGCTCTTGTTCAGGTATTCCTCGATGTAATCCGGCGGATAGGATTCGTCGAGCGAAAATTCGCGGCGGCTGGGCCAGCGCCGGTTCTTTGGCGGAATCTTGGTCGCGGTGTAAAGCTTTTTGCTTGAATTGTTGCGCAGGATTTTTCCGAGCAGCTCCTCGCTGTGGCCATTGCCGTAAGCCCAGGCGGTGTCGAAGAAATTGCAGCCGAGATCAATCGCACGTTGGAGCGAGTCAAGCGATTCGGTATCTTGCGAGCCGGTCCATCCGGCCATGCCCCACATCCCGTAGCCGATTTCACTTACTTTCCAGCCGGTGCGGCCAAAGCGGCGATAGTTCATTGATGAAAATCTCCTTGGTCTAAGCCGTCTATTATACGTCGGTGTCCCAAGGATGCGTCTCCTGGGTGGCTGCCTGACAGGAGAGGGGGGCCTCGGGAGCGTTTTCGCTTCGGTTTTGGACAACTACGGGATATCCCGCTGGCCCGCCTGCAGTTCGCTTGATATTCTTTTTCCAGTCGATGCCCAAAATCTCGAAAGTATTGTTCATCCTGGCATTTCTTGCCGCGGCCAGCGGACTCGTCTCACCCCCAGTCGCATTGGCTACGGGAATTGTTCTGGGCCTGAGCTTCACGCATCCGTACCCTTCGGCCAGCGGAACCTTCGCGAGAATTCTCTTGCAGGCGTCTGTCGTGGTTCTGGGATTTGGCATGAATCTCCACGATGTGGTGAAGGCTGGCCGCAGCGGTTTTCTCTACACCGCATTGGGAATTTCGTTTGCACTCGCTGTGGGGCTCACGCTCGGCAAGCTATTTAAAGTACGCGGCAATTCGTCTTATCTGATCACCGCGGGGACGGCAATCTGTGGAGGGAGCGCCATCGCTGCCATCGGCCCCATCCTGCACGCCGATGAAGAAGAGATGGCGGTTTCCCTCGGGACCGTATTCATTCTGAATTCCATCGCACTTCTGATTTTTCCCCTGATTGGCGGCGCACTGCATCTCTCGCAATCGCAGTTCGGCTTATGGGCCGCGCTCGCGATTCACGATACCAGCTCCGTGGTGGGCGCCACAGCGCGCTACGGAACTCAGGCGCTTGTGATTGGCACCACGGTAAAACTTGCTCGCGCTTTGTGGATCGTTCCTCTCGCGCTGGCCACGGCCGTGTTGACGCACAGCCGCGCCCGGGTCCAATTTCCCTGGTTCATTCTTCTTTTTTGTCTTGCTGCTGTCCTGGATACTTATCTTACGAGCCTCAGATCTTTGACCAGCGCACTCTTTTCTCTGGGAAAACTCGGCTTAACCGCAACCCTTTTCCTGATCGGAACGAGCATCTCGCGCTCCACACTTCGTGAAGTGGGCTGGCGCCCGATGTTACAGGGCGTGGTTCTGTGGATGGTGGTAGGCGCCGCCACTCTCTACTTTATCTGCGCGGGTTTCATCGCGTTCTAGAGCAGAGGCACCCCCGCAATATCAAGGAAGATTCCGGCTGAGGGCCTTGGCTGCACGAAATAAGGCGCGTGGCGACGGTCTGTCTCAATGCTTGCAGATCCACCCCCCTCGGAATAGACTCACCGCCGACTTCTTCAGCGTTCGACGCGAAACGATTTTTCAAGAGGGGTGTCCCGTGAATCGCCGAATCAGCTTTTTACTTTTTGCGCTGCTAGTTGTGGGGATCATTACCCTCTCCGGCGCATTTTCGCAACCGGCGCCTCAAGCCGCGCGGCGTGCCATCAATCTTTCTGACGATAACCCTCAGCTGCCATTTAGCGGCGCTATCCTTGCCGGGAATACGCTCTATCTCTCCGGCCGGATCGGGTTCGATCCCAAGACCGGCAAGGCTCCCGCGGAAGTGGACGAGGAGCTCAAGCTCTTGCTCGACCGCGTGAAAGCGACGCTGGCCCAGGCCGGAATGAGTATGGATGACCTGGTCTACGTGCAGATCGCGTGTACCGAACTTTCGCTGTATGACAAGTTCAACGCCGCCTATCGCAGCTACTTCACCACCAAGGACCTGCCGGCTCGCGAATTCATCGGGGCCGCAACGCTCTTGCGCGGCGGGCATTTTGAATTACAGGCTATCGCTGTTCGGAAATAGATCGACAGCCAAACCCAGGCGAAGCTAGCGGACCCGGCACCCCTGCGCAGGCCTTCCCCCAGCAACTGGATCGATTGGGGCCGATACTCCGCCGAAATAAGACAGTATATGGGCATAATGTAATTGCCAGTATATAACCATGTGCCCCTATATGGGCTCTCTCCTTTGAGGAAGAACACCCCGATTCAGATTAAAGCCCATGGTTTTAATATGTTACGAAAATTTGATTTTGGAGTCAATTGGGTGTATTCGTGCATCTATTAGCCTACAGCGGGGTCGTGCATATGCTGAGAGTTACAACTGACAGAAAACGCGGCAAGGTATGCCTGAATGTTGAGGGCAGGCTTGCGGGTCCCTCGGTGGGTACCCTTGAACAATGTTGGCGAGAGCTGCGCGCCACTTCCCCCGACGAGAAGTTCAGCATAAATCTATGCGGCGTCAGCTTCATCGACGCCGCGGGAAGAGTATTACTCAAGGAAATTCATAGTCAGGGCGGGCGCCTCTTCGCGGAAGGGTGCCACAACCAGGCGATCGTTCATGAAATCGTCCGAAAGGAAAGCAGGAGGGGCCGCAGCAGGAACGGGGGCCGGGACAAGGGTTCGCACATTATTTTCTACACGGTGTTTTTCAGCCTGCTGTTGGGCGCTTCCGTGAGTAAGGCGCAAGATGCGCCGAAAACCAGCACTCTGCCCGCAGCCGTGCCCGGGCAGGTGCTGCGGCTTACGCTGGATCAGGCGGTCGCCCTGGCTGTGAAGCAGAACACCACGGCGCAGATCGCCATATTGACGGCGGCACAAAGTGACCAGGACAAAAATGTGGCGCTCGCCGCGCTGCTTCCCGAAGCCAACTTAAGCGTGAATGATCAGGTCGAGCGAGTGAACCTGAAAGCACAATTTGGCGGGAAGAACGTTTTTCCGGCGTTCCCCCAGCACGTTGGGCCGTATCAGGTTTTCTCCGCTGGGCCAACTTTCGGCGGCCCGGTTTTGGATCTGACGCTGTGGCAGCGGTATCAGGCGGCGCGGAACACTGCAAGTAGTAGCAGGGCCACGAGCCTCTCCACGCGCGAGCAGGTGATTCTTCTTGTCGTGTCGCAATACATCGGCACGCTTCGGGCGGCAGCCAATGTTCAAGCTTCACAATCAAGAGTCGATCTCGCACAAGCGCTTTACGATCAAGCCGCGGACTTGCAAAAAGAAGGCGTGGGCACGGGAATCGATACGCTGCGCGCGAATGTGGAGCTGCAAAACGAAAAGCAGCGATTGATTGAGGCGCAAAACGACCGCGAAACGTCGCTCTACGGCTTGAGCAAGCTGCTGAATCTCGATCCGCGGCAGCCCATTGAGCAGGCGGATTCCTTGAGCTTTTTCGACACCCCGCAGCCGGATGTGGAACCCTCCATCGAAGCGGCGCTTGCCCTGCGGCAAGAGTGGAAGGCGCTCGAAGAGCAGATCAAGTCCGCGGGAGCTGAAAAGAAAGCTTCGCAGTACTCGCGGCTGCCGTCGCTCCGTTTTGATGGGAACTGGGAATATCTGGGAACTTCGTCTGCGACTGGTATTCCGACGTACACCTACGCGGCTTCTGTGAATATGCCGCTGTTCACCGGGGGCCGGATCCGCGCGGAGATTGTTCGCGCGGACCTGGAGATTCGCAAGCTGGAGCAACAAAAAGAGGATTTGCGGAACCAGATTGCGCTGGACGTGAAGACGGCGCTGTTGAATCTGCAATCGGCACGCAGTGAAGTGCAGGTCGCCAACCTCGGTGTGGAACTTTCGAAAGAAGAAGTGGACCAGGCGCGCGACCGCTTTAAGGCCGGCGTAGCCAACAACATCGAGGTGATCCAGGCGCAGGATTCACTGGCCCGCGCGAATGACAACCAGATTGCGGCGCTGTACCGCTTCAACCAGTCACGCGCCGACCTGGCCCGCGCGATCGGGCAGATGGAAAAGGTTTACTCGAAGTGAGGGGACAATGAGCATCGAGATCGAAGTTGGACTGGAAAACGCCGCGAATGTAAAACCGACCGTCGAGCTGCATCTGCCGGAGGAGACCCCGAAGAAAGTGCCCAGCGCGAAAGTGCGGCGGCTATTGCTCCTCGGTGGAACGGTGCTGGTCGCGGCGGTGGCCGGTCTTTTCTTCTACTACCACAACCGTGAGACGACGGACGACGCTCAGGTGGACGGGCACATTACACCGATGGCGTCGAAAATTTATGGCCGAGTAGCGGAAGTGCTGGTGCAGGACAACCAGCAAGTGACGACTGGGCAAGTGCTGGTGAAAATTGACCCGCGCGACTATCAGGCGAGCCTTGATCAGGCCAAAGCCGCGCTGGCCCTGGCGGAAAGCGAAGCACAATCAGCGGGCGTGGATGTGCCGCGCACGAGAGAAAACGTGGCGAGCGGAACTTCCAGCGCCGATGCCCAGCTAGCCGGTGCGGAAGCGGACCTGGCGCGCGCGCAAGCGACGTATGACCAGGCGCTCACTTCCGACCTGGCGTGGGCGCAGGCGAACATAGACAAGAGCCGGGCCAACGCGCAACTCGCGCAAGCCGATCTGGCGCGCTACACGCCGTTGCTCGAAAAGGGCGAAATTTCAAAACAGCAATACGACGCGGCGAAAGCGAATGCGGACGCTACCGCGAGCGCGCTGAGAGCCGATCAGGAAAAACTGGCGCAAGCCAAACGCAGCGTGGACATTACAAAAGCGCAATTGAACGCCGCGAAGGCGCGGGTAGATCAGGCGCACGCAACAGTGAGCTCCGCACATGCGGATGTGATGCAGGTGAAGATGCGCTCCGCGGACGCGCAAGCAAAGCTCGCGAAAGTGGAGCAGGCCCGCGCGTCCCTGGAAGCAGCGCAGCTAAATTTGAGCTATACGGAAATTGTCGCGCCGGTGGCCGGCGTGGCCACGCACAAACAAGTGGAAGCCGGACAGATCGTGCAGGCGGGGCAAGGCTTGCTCGTGGTCGTGCCCCTTCAGGACGTGTGGGTCACGGCGAACTTCAAGGAAACACAACTCAAGAAAATGAAGCCCGGGCAGAAAGCGGAAGTCAAGGTGGACACCTACGGTAAGACGTTTCCCGGGCACGTGGACTCGATCGCCGGAGCCACTGGCGCGGTGTTGAGCCTCCTGCCGCCGGAAAACGCCACGGGAAATTACGTGAAGGTCGTACAACGCATTCCCGTGAAAATCGTTTTGGATCCGATTTCTCCAGAGAAAGCAATTCTACGGCCCGGGATGAACGTGGACGCAACAGTGGTGACAAATTGAATTTTGAGGGGAAGCCGTAGCGGCGCGGAATGAGGGCGTGAATTTAACGCTAGTACAAAGTAGAAGGAAGAAGACAGAGCACAAAAGGCCATGCGAAGCAGGATTCTAGCCAAGTTGCGGATGCCGGACGGGACGATCAACCCTTGGGTGATCGCGGTCACGGTAACTCTCGCAACGTTTATGGAAGTGCTGGACACCTCCATCGCCAACGTGGCGCTCCCGCACATTTCCGGGAATCTGTCGGCGGGCGCGGATGAATCCACTTGGGTACTGACGTCATACCTGGTTTCGAACGCAATCGTCCTGCCGCTTTCGGGGTGGTTCTCCGGGTTGATCGGGCGAAAGCGTTTTTACATGTCGTGCGTGGCGGTGTTTACGGTTAGCTCGTTCCTTTGCGGCCTGGCCCCTAGCCTCGGCGTGCTGGTGCTCTTTCGAATCTTGCAAGGGGTAGGCGGTGGCGGATTGCAGCCGAGCGAGCAGGCCATCCTGAACGATACCTTTTCGCTCGAGAAACGTGGCATGGCGTTTGCAGTGTACGGGCTAGCGGTCGTCGTAGCTCCCACCATTGGCCCATGGCTGGGCGGTTGGATCACGGACAATTTTTCCTGGCGATGGATTTTCTACATCAACGTGCCGGTGGGGATCATTTCGCTGCTCTTGACCTCGGTCCTCATCAAGGATCCGCCGTACATGAAGCGCGCGAACCTGAAGAGCGGCTTCCGCATCGACTACATCGGTATCGGCCTGATCAGTCTGGGATTGGGAAGCATGCAGATTATTCTGGACAAAGGGCAGCGCGATGATTGGCTGTCGTCGAATTTCATACGCGCCTTTTTTGTGCTTATGCTCATTGGACTCATTGCTGGAATCATCTGGGAGCTGCGGGAGAAAGAGCCGGTCGTGGATTTGCGCATGTTGAAGGATCGGAATTTCGCGATCTCCACGGTCGCGATGTTTTTCCTCGGCTTCGTGCTGTATTCGACCACGGTGCTGATCCCGCAGTTGCTGCAGCAGCTGCTGGGCTACACGGCGGAGCTTGCCGGGCTGGCGCTCTCTCCCGGCGGCGCCGTGATTATGTGCATGATGCCGGTGGTGGGAATCCTGGTGTCGAAGGTCGACACGCGAATTCTCATCGCGTTCGGCTGCGTCGTCTCTGCGTCGGCGCTGTTTGTAATGGCGGGCTGGGATCTCGGCCTGGACTACGGCCACGCCGTGCGCGCGCGCATGTTGCAGAGTTTCGGGCTGGCGTTTTTGTTTATCCCCATCAACGTCTCGGCATTCGCTTACGTGCCGAAAGAGAAGACCAACATGGGTACGGGCATTATCAACCTGGCGCGTAATGTCGGCGCGAGCGTGGGGATTGCCACGGTGACGACTCTCCTGGCGCGGCGCACCCAGTTCCACCAGGCGCGTCTGGTCGATCACGTCAATAATCTGAATCCCGCGCTACGCACGATAACAAACGGCACAACGCTGCGTCTAATCTCGCACGGCTCAAGTGCAACTGCGGCGGCCGTGCAATCGCACGGCATGGTTTACAACATAGTGCAGCGGCAGTCCGCCATGCTCGCCTTCCTGGACAATTTCAAGTTGCTCGGCGTCGTCTTACTTGGGGTGATTCCGTTTTTGGTGCTGATGAGGAAACCCAGAGTGCGGGCCGGAGGAGCGCCGGTGCACTGAGCGTGGAATATTCTCCGTACCAGGAATGCGGCAAGAGAGTTTCGAAGTAAATGGGGGCAAACGATGGCAACACAAGCTGCAGTGGCAACACAAGTGGCAACGGCAACAGAGTGGAATGAAGAGAAGTTGATCCGCGCCGGACAGAAGGGCGACCGGCAAGCGGTGGAAACTCTTTTCCGCCGTTACGAGCGCCAGCTCTTTCGGACAGCGCTGCGCGTCCTCGGCAACGCGGAAGACGCAGAAGACGCCTTGCAGGACGGGCTGCTCTCTGCATTCCGCAACCTGCGGCGGTTCGAAGGCCGTTCGCAGTTTTCGACCTGGCTTACGCGCATCGTCATCAACGCGGCGCTGATGCGCCGGCGCAGCGCCAAAGCGCGTCCGGCGGTTTCGCTCGATGAAACGCCGCATGAGGAGGAGCTGCCCGCCTCGGAGCGTTTCGCCGATGACGGCCCGAACCCGGAGCAGGTTTTCGCCGGGACCGAGCTGCGCGAAATGATCAGTGCCAATCTCGAGGAGCTCTCGCCGCTCTTGCGCACCGCGTTTCTCTTGCGCGAGGTGGAGGGCTATTCGACCGGTGAAGCCGCGAAAAAACTCGGCGTTACGGAAAACACACTGAAGGCGCGGTTGTGGCGCGCGCGTCATCAACTGGCCGAGCGGCTCGGCCGGCGCCTGCGGCGGATGAAGTACGACATGACCGGGACGAACGGAATGGGAGATGAGGCCTGCAGCTACTGCTGATAAAACCTCGCCGACGAAGATGATCAGGAGCGCGGCGTGCTGTGCTCCTGTGGGTGGAGAGACCAGCAAGAAGGCCGGCGGAAACGCCGGCCTTCTTTGTTCCACACGAGTTGGTTCCCCTTATTTCAAGAAATTCGCTGATTGATTTCGCAAGGGACTTTGCGCCGCGCCGTATAAGCCAAGAACACGGAGTTCGCTGGTAACTTTTCGAGCCTCTTCTAACGCGCCTTCCAGGCGCTCCCGCGATTCCGCTTCGACATCCAGAAAAAACTGGTACTCCCACGGGCGGCCGTGGATGGGGCGGCTTTCGATCTTGACCATGTTCACGCCATGGCGGGCAAAGGGCTCAAGCGCCGCAAGCAGCGATCCAGGCCGGTGCGCCAGCCGCATGGCGATAGTCATCTTTCGCGCGTTCGGGTTGGAACTCTCGGCCGCTTGCTTGGGGGGAGTCAACAGAACAAAGCGCGTGAAATTCTCCGCATTATCCTGAATGCTTTCGGCAAGAATTACGCCGCGATAGTGCTCCGCCGCGCGGCGGCCGGCAATTGCCGCGTGACTCTTCTCCCCGCGCCCAAGCGCTTCCCGCACGCTGCCGGCGGTGTCTTCCGCGGGAACGCGTTTCCATTTTGGGTGCGCGGCGAAAAAACGCTCGCACTGCGCCAGCGCCATCGGGTGGGAAGCGACGGAGCGGATCCCGGCTAGCGTAGCGCCGGGCGGGGCAATGAGGTGCATTTCGATGGGCAATATGGTCTCCGCAACAATCGAGAGCTTGCTTTCGAGGAGCAGGTCGAACACCCGCACAACCGAGCCTGCCAGCGAATTTTCCACCGGCACCAGCAGCGCGTCCGCAGCGCCTTCCGCGATGGCGCGGAACGTGGCATCAAACGTCGGCCGCGGAACCGGCGTAATCTTTTCCCCGAGCAACTGGATCGCCGCCGCTTCGCTGAAGGCCCCCGGCTCGCCCTGAAATGCCACGCGCGCTTTTTGGAGTGCCACGATCATGCACGCCTCCCCGGCGGATTGCAAAGCTTCGGTGATGTGACTTCTTGACGAGTCCAGAGTATCAAGTATGATTCGCGCAGCGCATAAAAGTCTCGTTGCCCTTACCGGCTCTATGCCAGGGGAGTTCCAGTTGAGTTACGTGGAAAACAATCTCGTTGCGGGAGAAACGCTGCGGTATCAAACGCGGCATCATTGGATCGTTTTGCTGGGGCCGCTTCTAGTGAGTCTGCTCCTTGGCGTCCTGGGGCTCGGACTTCTCGTGGAATCCATCGCAAGCAAAGCCGGGAGCAGCCAGGGTTCCGCGGGCACAGGCATTGGCGCGGGAGAGATGGCGATTGTCGCGCTGATTCTACTGCTGGCCGCCGCCGGCACCCTTACATACGGTATTGCGAAGCGCAATTCGACCGAAATGGCGGTGACGAACAAACGCGTTCTGATCAAAACAGGCATGGCGAGCCGCAGAACGCTCGACATGATGCTCTCCCGCGTTGAAAGCATCGGCGTTGAGGAGACGGTCCTCGGCCGCATGCTCGGCTATGGAACCGTGATCGTCCGCGGAACCGGCGGCACTCCCGAAGCTTTCTTGATGATCGCGCATCCCCAGGAATTCCGGCGCGCCGTTCAGGAGCAAACCGGGCGGGAGTAGATTGGCGTTCATTGAAACCGAGACGCGCTATACTAGGTGCCCATGGAAGCCAAAAGAGCCATGGTGGCGCGGCCGGAGGCCGGCGAATACGCCCCTTACTACGAAAAATACATCGCGCTGGTTCCCGGAAGGGACGTTCTCAGCGCACTCGAAACGCAGCGTTTGCAAATGATTCAGCTCTTCGCCGCTCGCAGCGAGCGCGACGGCAATTTCCGTTACGCACCGGACAAATGGACAGTAAAAGAAGTCCTCGGCCATCTCACCGATACGGAACGCATTTTTGCGTACCGTGCCATGCGTATCGCGCGCGCCGACCAGACGCCGATCGAAGGTTTCGAGCAGGACGATTACGTGCGGAACGCCGCATTCAATAAACGTCCGCTGGCCGAGTTGGCGGAAGAGTTTGCGTTCGTGCGCAGCGCCACCATCGTTCTGTTTCGCGGCCTCGCGGGTGAAGCTTGGCTCCGCCGCGGCGTCGCCAACAAGAATGAAGTGACCGTGCGAGCTCTCGCGTTCGTCATTGCCGGACACGAACTGCACCACCGGGGCATTCTCGAAGAGCGCTATTTCCCTGCCATTCCTCGCGCGTAAGCGGCGTCCACTGTCCTTGGCGGATGCGGCCTTGCTCCTTACCTTGTAAATCTTCTGTAAAGGAAGCGCGGGGCGGTCTGCGCCTGTTTTCACAACGGTCCGATGCGGCGCCCGAGGGGGCGCATTGTGTTCAGTGTGCAGCGGGTTCGACGGCCGGATGCATGCCGTGCTGCGGCACTTCATGCACGCCACGCGCGGGCGGCTCGATCTTCTGGCGGTAGAAATGGTCGAGCGGCAGTCTGCCTTTCCCGACCGGATAAGCCTTCTCGATCGCTTTCGTCACGTAAGCTTTCGCAAGTGTTGCGGCTTCCAGGAGCGACCTGCCCACTGCGAGGTGTGCCGTCAGCGCGGACGCGAAAGTGCAGCCTGTCCCGTGCAGGGTATCCTCCTGCACGCGGTCTCCCGCGAGCTGCGTCAATTCCGTGCCGTCAAAAACCACGTCGACGGCGCGTTCCATGTGTCCGCCCTTGACGATCACCGCGCGCGCCCCCATCTCCACGATCTTCCGCGCCGCCGCTTCCATTTCCGCGACATCTTTAATTGTCAGGCCCGTCAAAATCTCCGCCTCCGGCACGTTCGGCGTGATCACGCTCGCGCGCTTCAGCAGCTCCGTTGCTACAAACTTGATTCCCCCCGCGTCCAGCAATTCCCGTCCGCTCGAAGACTTCATCACCGGGTCGTACACCACGTGCGCGAATTTGTGCGCGTCCAGAAATTCCGCCACGGCCACGGCATTTCCGCGGTTCCCCAGCATCCCGATCTTAACCGCTGCAATCTCACAATCCTTTGCGAGGACATCCAGCTGCGCGCGCAGCGTTGCGCTTGGCGTGTTTTGTACGTCTTCTACGCCCTGCGTGTTCTGCACCGTCAGCGACGTGATCGCCGCGATCCCGTAGCAGCCGTGCGCCGCAAACGTCTTCAAGTCCGCCGCCGTCCCCGCCCCGCAGGACGGATCGAATCCTGCGATCGTCAGCAGGATTGGCGGCACGTTGTGTCCGTTGTTCGCCATCGTTCTTGCGTCTTCCTTGTAACGGCGGGCTTATCCCGCCATTTTTGCTTTCCGTCCCTTGTCCGAAGCGAAAAGTGCCGGTCACGCTCCGCAAAAATCCGGAACGCACCGGCACCTGCGAATGTACGCGTGCTGACTCCTGCACGCAAGAAAAAATTTGATGATGGAGTGTCGCGGGTACGCGCTGAGAGGTTAGTGACACCCCGCGAGAAAAGGTCCGCGCCGAGCGGCGCTCAGAATTTTCCTTCAAACGCCCGGAATCGGTGTTCCAGCTCCCATTGTTGGCGGGCCTTGGCGCTCGATTTCAGGAATTCCAAGCAGCCGCTTGTTGACTTTTCTGCGCCGATTGCGTCGCCCAAGCAGGCACTCGCAGCTCGCGTGAATGTATCTTGCTTTTCCCACAAGCTCGTCCCCGGCAAAAAGGAATGTTCCAGACCGGTCCGTACCATCTTTTTCAAGTCAGAGTAACCGAAACCGTAAGTCTGAACCGCCCGAACATACTCGTTGGTCAGGTCAATTCGCGAGACGCCCTCGTCATCTGTGGATAGTGCCACAGGCACGCCAAACTTGCGGTAAATTGGCAGCGGATGGTCTTTTCCGCGTACGCCGAGAATCACTTCGTTGCTCGTTAGATTGATTTCCACCATGACGTGCTTGGCCGCCAACTCCTTTAGCAATTCCTCTGGCC
>Ga0307477_10001134_pt1 | contig 23688 bp, 23 predicted proteins | sample atmos_gasesECM2C_FD_203316 | JGI IMG/M metagenome (GOLD analysis project Ga0307477, IMG submission 203316) | Hardwood forest soil microbial communities from Morgan-Monroe State Forest, Indiana, United States - atmos_gasesECM2C_515 | ecosystem: Environmental > Terrestrial > Soil > Temperate...
CGATCCAGACCGGATGATGCAATGCGAGCGGGACGGGCACGATGCGGCGGGTGAACGGCGGCAGCAGGTGCAGCCGGCTGGCCAGCACCTCCCGCAACAACCCGAAGGAGTATCCGCCGGGCACGGTCGACGGATCGAGCACGGCGATCTTGAGGGTGTGCATGTGGGCCGTGCGGGTCTCCTGGTACAAGAACCCGGCATCGAACCCAGAGAGCCGCTGGCGCTTCGCCACGCAGGCGACGCTACCCGAGCGGTGTCTGGTATGCCTGAGCGTTGATGGCCCAGTTCCCGATCCTCGAGGGCGTGCGCGTCGTCGAGGTGGGCGGTGATGTCGCCGTCGCCTACGCCACCAAGCTTCTAGGTGACCTAGGGGCGGACGTGGGCAAGCTCGAGCCGGCCGGCGGAGATCCGCTCCGCACCTGGGGCTCAGGGGGACTGTTCCGCTACTTGAACGCAGGCAAGCGCGACGTCTCGACGATCGAGGGCGACGTGATCATCGACTCCACCGCGACCGTGACTCTCGAACGGCTTCCGTTGTTCACCGGCGCGTTGGTGCGCATCTCGAGCTTCGGGGAAGGCGGCCCGTACCAGGATCTCGAGGTCTCGCCGTTGGTGCTGCAGGCCATGTCGGGATGGGTCTCTGCGCATGGCGTTGTCGGCTACGACCCGTTCCCGGTGGGCGGCCGCCTCGACGAGTACGTCGTCGGAACCTTCGCCGCGGCTGCCGCGCTGACCGGGCTGCGGGCGGCCGAGATCCGCGGCGAACCGGTGATAGCCGACCTGTCGATGTTGGAGTGCCTCGTCGGGACGCTGTCGTATCCCATGTTGTGGCACGAGACGCTCTCCGCGCTGGGTCTGCCGCCACCTGAGGCGCGTCACTCGGTGCTCCCCGGCATCGTGCGCTGTGCCGACGGCTGGGCCGGGATCAACGCGCTCACCGGTCAGCACTGGCGCGACGTGTGCACGCTGCTCGGCGCCGAAGAATTCGCCGACCGCCAGAGGGAACTGGCGTGGGGTGGGCCCGAGCTCGACCGATTCTTCGCTCGGGTGCAGCCTGTTCTCGACCAGCACCGCGTGGAGGACATCGTCGAGCTGAGCCAAGCGTTCCGCGTGCCCGCCGCGCCGGTCGGCGATGGTGCGTCGCTGCCCGCGTTGGCCCAGTTCCGGTACCGTCGTTTCTACCGGGAGGAACGTGACGGCGGCGCGTTGTGGCCCGGCGCGCCGTACCGGCTCTCGCCCGGCTCACGGGCGCAGCGCGACGCCCCCGGGGGCGAGCCGGACTACCCATGGGCGGGGCTGCGGGTCATCGACCTGGGGACGTTCTGGGCCGGTCCGTACGTAGGCCTGTACCTCGGCGCCATGGGCGCCGACGTCATCAAGATCGAGTCGGCTCGGCGGCCGGACGGCTTTCGATTCTCCGCTGCCTTCCCGGAGGAGGGAGACGACTGGTACGAGCGCAGCGGACTGTGGCAGGCCACCAACCTCAACAAGCGCAGTGTCACCCTCGATCTCAACCAGGCCGACGGCTTGGCGATGCTCCGCGACCTCATCAGCGATGCCGATGTGGTTATCGAGAACTTCTCCGTGCGGGTGATGGAGCAATTCGGGTTGGGCCGGGCCGAGGTGCTGGCCCTCGCCCCCGGGATCATCTACCTGCGCATGCCGGGGTTCGGCCTCGAGGGCCCATGGCGCGATTACGTCGGTTGGGCCATGGCCTTCGAACAGGCCTCCGGGATGGCCCAGGTCTCGGGGGACGGAAAGCGCCCGATGCACCCGGGAGGCTTTCTCGACCCGGTGGTGGGGATGCACGCCGTGGTCGCGGTCCAGGCCGCCCTCCGTCACCGCCAGCAGACCGGCGAGGGTCAGTTCATCGAGCTGGCCCAGCTCGAGGTGGGCGCCTGCCTCACCGCGGAACAGGTCATCGAGTGGTCCCTTATTGGGCGCCTGCTCGCAGGTGAGGGGAGCCGTGACCGGCGGGTCGCCCATCAGGGCGTCTATCGGTGTGCGAGAGACCGCTGGGTCGCGGTGTCGGCCCGGGACGGCGCCGAGCGCGGCCGGCTGGCCGAGCTGGTGGGCGCCGGCGCCGACCTCGACGAAGGGATCGTCGCGTGGGTAGCGGGGCGGACGGTCGACGATGCGGTCGTCGCCTTTCGATCGGCTGGGCTCCCGGCCGGAAGGGTGCTGATCGCCGCCGAGATGTACGACGACGCCCAGCTGGCTGCGCGCGGCTATTTCCAGGCCATCGAGCACCCGGTCAGCGGCGTTCGGCGATACCCGGGATGGCCCATGCGATTCTCGTTCGGGCCGCCGATGCCGCACCGCACGTCGGCCCCTACGCTCGGCCAGCACAACCAGGAGGTCCTCGGACTGGCCGAGGCCGATCTCGAGAGCCTGACCGCTCAGGGCGTGATCGGGACTCGGCTCGCTTTCTGACGCGCGGTTAGATTTCCGGACGGTGTTCCTCGACTACACGACTGAGCAGAAGACCCTTCGCAAGGAATTGCGGGCCTACTTCGCCGAACTCCTCACGCCGGAGGTGCGCGAGCAGCTCGGCCACCAGGGCGAGGGCAGCCCGATGTTTCGTACCCTCGTGCGCCGCATCGGTGCCGACGGTTGGCTGGGCATCGGCTGGCCCAAGGAGTTCGGCGGCCAGGGCCGCTCGGGCATGGAGCAGTTCATCTTCTTCGACGAGGTGCAACGCGCGGGAGCGCCGTTCCCGTTTGTGACGATCAACACCGTCGGACCGACGATCATGCGCTTCGGCAGCGACGAGCAAAAGCAGCGCTTTCTCCCCGGGATCCTGAGCGGAGAGATCAATTTCGCCATCGGCTACACCGAACCAGAGGCCGGTACCGATCTCGCCGCTCTTCGCACCAGGGCGGTGCGGGATGGCGACGAGTACGTGGTCAACGGCAGCAAGATCTTCACCAGCGGCGCCAACCAAGCCGACTACATCTGGCTGGCCGTGCGCACCGACGCCGACGCGCCCAAGCACAAGGGGATCTCCATGCTCCTGACGCCGACGTCGTCCCCCGGCTTCTCGTGGTCGCCCATCGTCACCGTCGGCGACGTCACCACGACCGCGACCTACTACCAGGATGTACGGGTTCCAGCGGCCAACCTCGTCGGTGAGGAGAACGGCGGGTGGCGGATGATCACGACCCAGCTCAACCATGAGCGGGTCGGGTTGGCTGCTCTTGGCGGCCTCGCCCATCAGCTGTGGGACGAGACCGTGACGTGGGCGGCCGACACGGACGCCGGCGACGGCTCCAGAATGATCGACCTGCCGTGGGTTCAGGCCGACCTGGCTCGGACCCACGCCCGGCTCGAGGCCATGAAACTGCTCAACTGGCGCATGGCCAGCGCCGCCGGCGACGGCACCTTGCATCCGGCCGAATCCTCCGCTGTCAAGGTCTACGGGACCGAGTGCCTGATCGAGGTCTACCGCACCCTGCTCGCCATCCTCGGGCCCGTCGGCTACCTCCGCCCGGGCTCGCCCGGAGCCGGGCTGCGGGGTCGGCTCGAGCGCGCCGCGCGCGCCGCGCAGATCAACACCTTTGGCGGAGGGGTCAACGACGTGCAGCGCGACATCGTCGCGGCCGCCGGGCTGGGCATGACCCGCCAGGCTCGCTGAGGTGTCGGACTTCCACAGCCAGCTCAAGGCCTACGAGGGGCGGCCTGTTGGTCCACCTAATCCGGGGCCGGACGCGGTGAACCAGGCCATGATCAGGCACTGGTGTGAGGCCGTCGGCGATGACCTTCCGGTGTACGTCGACCCCGAGGCGGCCGCCGCGTCCATCCACGGCGAGGTGGTGGCGCCGCCAACGATGCTCCAAGCGTGGATCATGCGCGGGCTGCACGGTCGTGCCGCCGCCGGCAACGCCCAGGACGAGCTGATGCGCCTCCTCGACTCCGCCGGCTTCACCTCGGTGGTCGCCACCAACTGCGAGCAGAGCTACACCCGCTATTTGCGTCTGGGCGACCGCGTCTCGGTCCAGAGCAAGATCGAATCGGTCTCCGAAGAGAAGAAGACGGCGCTCGGTGTCGGCCACTTCGTCACCTCCCGGCTGACCTACACAGACGGGGCGGGCGAGGTCGTCGGCACGATGCTGTTCCGGATCTTGAAGTTCCGACCGCCGGCCCGGCGCGAGTCCAGGCCACCGCGGCCGCGGCCAGCCATCACCAAGGACTCGGCCTTTTGGTTCGAGGCGGCCAAAGACCATCGGCTGGTCATCCAGCGCTGCGCCTCCTGCGGCCGACTCCGGCATCCTCCCGGTCCGATGTGCCCGGCGTGCCGATCACTCGAGTGGGATGCGCAGGACGCCAGCGGGCGGGGCCACGTTTACAGCTTCGTCGTCAACCACCATCCCCAGGTCCCGGCGTTCGACTATCCGCTCGTCGTCGCGCTCATCGAGTTGGAGGAAGGTACCCGCTTGGTGTCCGATCTCGTCGGGATCGAACCAGCCGACGTCGTCGTCGGCCTCCCCGTTCAGGTGGAGTTCGTCGCCGTCGACGACGAGCTCACGTTGCCGATGTTCCGACCGGTGGGGGGCTGACATGGACTTCTCGTTCACCGAGGAGCAGGAGGCGGTACGCGAGCTGGCGGGACGCATCTTCGAGGACAAGGCGACCCCCGCGCGCGTGAAGGAGATCGAAGCGACGTCCGACCGCTTCGATCGCGAGCTGTGGGCCGACCTGGCGCGGGCCAACCTCCTCGGCCTCGCCGTCCCCGAGGCCAGTGGCGGGGCCGGGCTCGGGATCATGGAGCTTTGCGTCCTGCTCGAACAGCAGGGCCGGTGGGTGGCTCCAGTTCCCTTGCTCCCCACGCTGGTGATGGGGGCGCTGGCCGTGGCCGAGTTCGGCACCGCCCGCCAGCACGAGACGCTGCTCCCTCGGGTGGTCAACGGTGAGGTCGTAGTGACCGCGGCCTTGGCTGGCCCGGGCGCCAACGATCCCGCGGCTGCGACCGTGACGGCTACCGAGATCTCGGGCGGTGGTTGGCGCCTCGAGGGCACGCGGATCGCCGTGCCCGCCGCCCATGTGGCCAGCGTCGTGCTCGTGCCGGCCCGAACCGACACCGACACCCTCGGTCTGTTCCTGGTCCCCACGGTCGGCCTTGGCCTCGAGCGGGCCGAGACCACCAACCGGGAGATCCACAGCCATCTGCATCTCGACGGGGTGGAGCTCGGCCCCGACGCGATGCTCGGACGACCCGACGGCGGCCAGGGCGTCGTGGCCTGGATCCTCGATCGCGCCCTGGTCGGCCTGTGCGCGCTGCAGGTCGGTGTGGCCGAGGAGGCGGTGCGCCAGGCGGCAGCGTTCTCATCGGCCCGGATCCAGTTCGGCAAGCCGCTGTCGACGTTCCAAGGGGTGGCGCACAAGGCGGCCGACGCCTATATCGACACCGAAGCCATGCGGGCCACGCTGTGGCAGGCGGCGTGGCGGCTGTCGGAGGGCGCCGACGCGACCAGCGAAGTGCAAGTGGCCAAGTGGTGGGCGGCCGAGGGCGGGCAGCGGGTTGTGCACGCGACGCAGCACTTGCACGGCGGCATCGGGGCGGATGTCGATTACCCCATTCACCGCTACTTCCTTTGGGGAAAGCAGCTCGAGGTCACCCTGGGCGGAGCCAGCCAGCAGCTCTCCCGGCTGGGCCAGCTCATCGCCGACGCGGCCCGCCAGGGCCGGCGCGTCGGGGTACAAGCATGAGGTTCGACGACGTCGCGGTAGGCGAGCAGCTCACCCCCCTTGACATACCGCTGACTCGGACGCTCATCGTGGCGACGGCGATCGCCTCGCGCGACTACCAGGACGTCCATCACGATCCCGGCCTTGCGCAACAGCGAGGGTCCAAGGACATCTTCATGAACATCCTGTCGACCAACGGCTTCGTGGGTCGTTTCATCACCGACTGGGCTGGTCCCGACGCCGTCATCCAGAGCGTGGCCATCCGCCTCGGTGCGCCCAACTACCCGGGCGACACGATGACGTTGACGGGAACGGTCACGGCCAAAGATGCAGGCGTCGTCGAGGTCCAGGTGCGCGGCGCCAACAGCCTCGGTGACCACGTGACCGGAACGGTGCGGGTCGCGCTCCCCACCGGAGCCGCCTGATGCGTCTCGACAACAGTCTCGAGGGTCGCGCCGCCATCGCCGGGATCGGCGCCACCGAGTTCTCCAAGGACTCCGGCCGCAGCGAGCTTCGCCTCGCGTGCGAGGCGGTGAGCGCAGCTATCGCTGACGCCGGACTGTCGCCGGACGATTGCGACGGCATGGTCACGTTCTCCCAAGACACCAACCCGGAGATCGAGATCGCCCGCAACGTCGGCATCGGGGAGTTGCGCTTCTTCAGTCGCATCCATCACGGTGGTGGCGCGGCGTGCGGCACGATCCACCAGGCCGTGATGGCGGTGGCCTCCGGCGCCGCGGACGTGGTCGTTTGCTACCGTGCGTTCAACGAGCGTTCCGGTAACCGCTTCGGTACAGGCGTGCAAGGCCGGGCCCCGCTGCCGACGGCCGAAAACGCGCACTACGGCTGGTACTCGCCTTTCGGGCTGCTCACTCCGGCCCAGTGGGTGGCGATGTTCGCGCGGCGCTATATGCACGAGTTCGGCGCCGCCAGCGAGGACTTCGGGCGCGTCGCGGTGGCCGATCGCCGGCACGCCGCGACCAATCCGGCCGCGTTCTTCTACCGTCAGCCCATCACTCTGGCCGACCATCAGGCGTCGCGCTGGATCGTCGAGCCCATGCATTTGCTCGACTGCTGCCAGGAGTCCGACGGGGCCCAGGCCCTCGTCGTCACGTCCCTCGAACGAGCGCGCGACCTTCCACACCCTCCTGCGGTGGTGCGCGCCGCCGCTCAGGGCTCGGGCGTGGACCAGCACATGATGACCAGTTACTACCGCGAGTCGATCACCGGCATCCCCGAGATGGGTCTCGTCGCCCGCCAGCTCTGGGCCACCTCCGGGCTCGGGCCCGCGGACATCCAGACGGCCGTGCTGTACGACCACTTCACGCCCTTCGTGCTGTGCCAGCTCGAGGAGTTCGGCTTCTGCGGGCGGGGCGAGGCCAAGGACTTCATCGCCGGTGGCACCATCGAGGTCGGCGGTCGCCTACCGATCAACACCCACGGCGGCCAGCTGGGCGAGGCCTACATCCACGGCATGAACGGCATCGCCGAAGGAGTGCGCCAACTGCGGCGGACATCGGTCAATCAGATTGACGGCGTGGAGCACGTGCTCGTGACGGCCGGCACCGGTGTGCCGACCAGCGGGCTCATCCTGGGAAAGGACCGATAGCGGCCAGTTCGGCGCGTAGCTGATCGAGTCCGAGGGGTCCGAAGTCGAGGGCTTCATGGTGAAAATGCCGAAGATCGAAGCGCGACCCGAGTGTGCGTTGCAGGTCGGCGCGACTCTCGAGCCAGACCCGCTCTCCCACCTTGTAGCTGATGGCCTGGCCCGGGGTTCCCAGATAGCGGAGAAGCTCGCTCGCCATGAAGTCAGGCGAGAAATGACTGCGTTGGTCGACGAAGGCCTGGCCCAGGTCGGGCGTCCACCGGGCCCCGGGATGGAAGTCCTCGTCGTCGGGAATGGCGAGCTCGAGGTGCATGCCCAGGTCGACGACGACCCGGACGGCTCTCATGGCCTGGGCTCGCAGCATGCCGAGGCGGTAGTCCGGGTTGTCGAGGTAACCCAGCTCGTCCATGAGCCGCTCGGCGTACAGCGCCCAACCCTCGCCGTGTCCGCTCACGAACGTGCTGCGCTGGTAGGCCGACAGGCGTTGTCCGAGATAGCGGACCTGCGCGACCTGGAGATGATGCCCGGGCACGCCCTCGTGGTAGGCGATCGACACCTCGCCCCAAAGCGGAAACGATGTCTTGCCCATGGTGGGATACCAGGTCCGGCCCGGGCGGCTGAAGTCCTGCGCCGGCGGGGTGTAGTACATGGCCGCCGCTCCTCCCGGCGCGGCGATCATGGCCTCCACTCGCTGCACGGGCTCCGGGATGTCGAAATGCCGCCCGTTGAGCTCGCGGACCGTGGTGTCCATCAACTCCTGCATCCAATCGCGGAAGCGGTCCACGCCTTCGATGGCCCGCGCCGGGTCGGTCTCGAGCACGTGCTTGGCTTGCTCGACGGTCGCGCCGGGCTGGACACGATCGGCGGTGCGAGCCATGTCCGCTTCGATGCGGTGCAGCTCGTCCCAGCCCCAGCGGTAGGTCTCCTCGAGGTCGATGGTGGCGCCGAGGTAATGCCGCGTCGCCAGTTGGTAACGCTCGCGGCCGACGGCGTCGGTTGTGAGGGCGACCGGCGCGTACTCGTCGAGGAGGTAGCGGGCCAGCGCGGCGTAGGAGTCGGTCGCGGCCGACGCCGCCCGGTCGAGGCGGCGAGCGAGGCTCTCGCCGACGGTGGCGCTAGCGGCGAGGTGAGGAAAGAACGCCGCGGCCTCCCTGAGGCCGGCCCAGACCTCGGCCTGATCGGCCACCGCTTCAGCTTGGCGGCGCGCCGCCGCCACGCCCCGCGCCGCGCCCTCGGCCAGCGCCTCGCGGTATCCGGCCAGGGCGGCGGGGACCTGCTCCATGCGGGCCGCGATCGTTTCCCACTCCTGCTCGGTCTCGTGGGCCATGAGATCGAAGACCTGGCGCACGTGCTGAGCCGGGCTGGCCAGCACGCGCAGGGCCCGCAGCGACTCGCCCGCCTCGTCGCGGTCGATCAGGGTCTGGAGGCGCTCGGTCATGAGGGCGTGGCCCCGCCGCTCGTCGTCGTCGGCGACGTCGGCGCCGGCGACGGCCCGCAACGTGCGCTTGTACAGCTCGGTTCTGGCCTCGACACCGGCGGGCGAGTAGTCCGTCATCTCGGCGTCGTGGCCGAGCACCCCTTCCATGGTGGCGTGGACGGGGTCAAGGACGGCATGCTCGGCGATGAACCTGTCGGCGACGTCCCGGACGGTGGTCATGGAGAGTCGAAGCTATCGGACCTTCTCCGTGAGCCGGCGCTAGCGTGAGTTCGTGAGCTTGGACCCGGCGCCGGTCGCCATCGACGGCCGCCGGCTCGGCCGCCGGGCTCAGGTCACTCGGCGCCGGCTGCTCGAGGCCACCGGCGACCTTCTGCGCGCCCAGGGTGTCCTCGATCTGACCGTCGTCGACATCGCCCGCAAGGTAGGGACATCGCCAGCCACGTTCTACCAGTACTTCCAAAACGTCGAAGAGGCCGTGCTCGCGCTGTCCGAGGAAGTCGGCGACCATATTCACCTGCTTGCCTCGCACCTCGACCGCCCGTGGCAGGGGGCCAAGGGGCTGTCGGCGGTACGGGATCTGGTCGACGGCTTCTTCACCTACTGGGACGAGCACCGGGCCGTGCTGCGCACCCGCAACCTCGCCGCCCAGGAGGGCGACGAGCGTTTCCGAGACGTGCGCAACCGCGCGCTGGGAACGATCACGGACGGGCTGGCCGCCAAGGTCGCCGACTTCCAGGCGGCGGGCCGGGTGTCGTCCTCGATCCATCCGTACGCCGCGGCCAGCTCGATGGTGGCCATGATGGAACGGCTCGGGGCGTACCACTTCGAGCTCGAGGGTCGTGGCGTCAACCGTGAGGCCATGGTCGAGACCGCGGCCAGGATCGTGCACACGACCATCACCGGGTACAAAGGGTGACATGAGCCGTCGGGATCAGATCCGCATGTCCGATGCCGAGGTGCGCACGTTCCTCGAGGACAACCGCACGCTGCAAGTGGCCAGCCTCAACCCCAACGGCTGGCCCCACCTGGTGGCCATGTACTACGCCGTGGTCGACGACCGGATCGGCTTCTGGACGTACGCCAAGTCGCAGAAGGTCGTCAACCTGCGGCGCGACCCTCGTATCAGCGTCATGGCCGAGCAAGGGGAGGCCTACGCCGATCTCAAGGGCGTCACCATCGAGGGCACGGCCCACCTCGTTGAGGAGCGCGACGCGGTGCTCGAGTTCGGCTACGCCCTCTACCCGAGGTACTTCGGTGAGCTGGACGACGCGGCGCGGGCTGGCGTGGCCTACACGGGGGCCAAGCGGGTGGTGGTCTACGTGGATCCGCACCGCGTCGTGTCGTGGGACCACTCCAAGCTGGGCGGGGCGTACTGATCTCCGTGGGTCCGCTGGAGGGCATCCGGATCATCGAGCTCGCCGGGATCGGGCCGGTTCCGTTCGCCGGCATGGTGCTGGCTGACATGGGGGCCGACGTCATACGGGTCGACCGCGCCGGCGTGGTCAAGGGCACGGAGACGGTGCCGTTCCAGCTGGCCAACGACGTCATGAGCCGGGGCCGGCGCTCGATTGGCGTCGACCTCAAGCATCCCGACGGGGTGGCCACGCTGCTGACCCTGGTCGAGGGGGCTGACGCGTTGATCGAAGGCTTCCGCCCGGGCGTGGCCGAGCGCCTTGGCATCGGCCCGGAGCCGTGTCTGGCCCGCAACCCGCGGCTCGTCTACGGGCGTATGACAGGGTGGGGCCAGACCGGGCCGCTGGCCCAGACGGCTGGCCACGACATCGATTACATCGCCCTGGCCGGAGTCTTGGGCCGTATCGGGCGCGCCGGGCAGCCTCCGACTGCTCCGCTCAACCTGGTCGGCGACTTTGGGGGCGGCGCAGTGGTGCTGGTGTGCGGGGTGGCCTGCGCCTTGCTGCACGTCGCGCGTCACGGCGCCGGGCAGGTCGTCGACGCCGCCATGGTCGACGGGGCCGCCCTCCTTATGGCGCCCTTCTTCGCCGGACGTGACCGCCCCAACTCCCGGGGGACCGGACTGCTCGACACCGGCGCCCCGTTCTACGACACCTACGAGACGGCCGACGGTCGTTGGGTCGCGGTCGGCGCGCTCGAGCCGAAGTTCTACGCCGACCTGCTGCGCTTGCTGTCCCTGGACGGTGCTGATCTTCCCGGGCAGATGGATCCGGCCGGCTGGCCGGAGCTGCGGGCCGCGTTCGGCCAGGCCTTCGCGACTCGGACGCGGGACGAGTGGTGCGCCCTGGCCACCGGGCTCGATGCCTGCGTGGCGCCTGTGCTGGAGCTCGACGAGCTGGCCGGCCATCCGCACCACGTGGCCCGCAGATCGTTCCCCGATGTGGCCGGCGAGGTGCAGCCCGGGCCCGCTCCGCGCTTCAGCGCGACGCCGGCCGAGGTGCGCTGGCCACCCCCCGATCCCGGCCGGGACACCGACGACGGTCTCGCCGAGGCCGGGCTGAGCCCCGAAGACATTTGCCGGCTCCGCGACGTCGGGGCCGTAGCCTGAGGTCCGTTCACCAAGGAGGAACCCCATCATGCGCGTCGAGGTCGACTGGGACAGCTGTGAAAGCAATGCCCTCTGTATGGCCGCGTGTCCCGAGGTGTTCGAGGTGCGCGACGACGACTTCCTCTATCTGCTCATCGAGGATGACATCCCCGGCGAGCTGCTGGCCAAGGTGCAGGAGGCCGTGAGGGTTTGCCCCAAGCAGGCCCTCAAACTGGTCGAGGGCTGAACGGGCGACACGGCAGCTGCTGCGGATCGGGCGCCACCTCGCCAACCATTCGTAGCGTGTGTTCTACTCGCAACCCTCGTGGACTTCGACGACACCCCCGAGGAAGCCAAATTCCGGGCTGAGGCCCGGGCCTGGCTCGACGCCCACGCGCCGGCAAAGGGGGGCCCCGACGACTTCTCAACCGGGTACTCCGTCGGGAGTCTGCCGGAGCGCGACTACCTGGCCCGCTGCCAGTCCTGGCAGGCCCAGCTCGGCCAGGCCGGCTGGGCCGGGATCACCTGGCCGCGGGCCTTCGGCGGCCGGGGTGCCAACGCCATCCAGGCCACGATCTTCGCCCAGGAGCAGGCCCGTTACGGGGTTTCGACGGGCCCGTTCACCGTCGGAATCGGGATGGCCGGACCGACGATCATCGCCCATGGCACCGACCGGCAAAAGCAGCGCTACCTGCCGCCGCTGCTGCGCGGCGAGGAGCTGTGGTGCCAGCTCTTCAGCGAGCCCGGGGCCGGCTCCGACCTGGCTGGGCTCTCGACGCGGGCCGAGCGCGACGGCGACCAGTTCGTGGTCAACGGCCAGAAGGTATGGACGTCCGGCGCCCACTACAGCCGCTTCGGCATTCTCCTGGCCCGCACGGATTTCGAACAGCCCAAGCATCGGGGGATCACCTACTTCGTGCTCGACATGACAACCTCCGGCATCGAGGTGCGGCCCCTGCGCCAGATGACGGGCGCCAGCCATTTCAGCGAAGTGTTTCTCTCAGACGTGCGCATCCCGGTCGGCGACGTGCTCGGTCAGGTCGATGGAGGCTGGGCGGTGGCCATGACCACGCTTGCCAATGAGCGCATGGCCATCGGTGCCGGCGGCGGCGTGAAGTTCGCCGACATGGCCGGGCTGGCGCGGGCGCGCGGGCGCGCCGGTGACCCGCTCATGCGCCAAGCGCTGGCCGCGGCGTACACCCGTGAGCAGATCCTGACCTACCTGGGATTTCGCGTGCAGACGGCGCTGAGCAGGGGCGCCCTGCCTGGGCCGGAGGCGTCGGTGACCAAGCTGTTCTACGCCGGCCACCTCAAGCGCACCTGTGACCTCGCTCTCGCCCTTCAGGGCGTGAGCGGCGTCATCGCGCAGGGAGACGCGGCGTGGCAACACCAGTTCCTGCAGGCGCCGTCGATCCGCATCGCCGGCGGAAGCGACGAGGTCCAGCGCAACGTGCTGGGCGAGCGGGTGCTCGGGCTGCCCGGCGAGCCCCGGCTCGACAAGGATGTCGCCTTTCGCAACATCCCCTCGGCTGGTCTCGAGCGATGACGCTCACCACCAGCCAGGAGCGGCGCCGACAGCGAGTGTTGCAGGCCGCCCTCGAGTTGGCGGCCGAAGGCGGGTACGAAGCGGTGCAGATGCGCGAGGTGGCGGCCACGGCGGGCGTGGCCCTCGGCACGATCTACCGCTACTTCACCTCCAAGGACCACCTGCTGGCCGCGGCCATGGCCCAGTGGACCGGCGCCCTCCAGGCTCGGCTCATGCAGGTCGCGCCCCGCGGGAGCACGGCTACGGACCGGCTCGTCGACGTGCTGCGCCGCGCCTGTCGCAACCTCGAGCGCCAGCCCCGTCTGACCCGTGCGCTGATCACCGCCCTCTCGTCCCCAGGCGAGGACGTGGCCGCTTGCCAGCACGAGGTTGAAGGCCTGATGCGTGACCTCATCGCCGCGGCCCTCACCGGTGTCGACGAGGACGTGTGTGAGGGCGTGACCGCCGTGCTGCGCCACGTCTGGTACGCCACCCTCCTCGCCTGGGCAAACGGTCGAGCCGACATCACTGAGATCGGCGACGAGCTCGAACGGGCAGCGCGGCTGCTTCTCGCCGCCCACGAGGCGGCATCGGTGCGGGCGGCGGCCCGCTGAGGCCGGCTTGGATCCAAAGGCCCGCCGGGCCGGCTTGCGATCCAAACGAGAACGTGTTCCAATGCCGTTCGCTACGAGCCAACGGAGGTAGGGATGCGCGCCGCGCTGCTTCACCAGGTCGGCGACGACAAGCTCGACATCGTCGAGAACGTCAGGCTGGTCGACATCGGGCCCGGTCAGGTCCGGGTGGCGCTGCGGGCCACAGGCGTGTGCCATTCCGATCTGTCGGCCATGAACGGCACCATCCCCCAACCCGCCCCCTGCGTGCTCGGACACGAGGGCGCGGGTGAGGTTGTCGAGCTCGGCCCGGGCGTCACCTCGCTTTCCGTCGGTGACCACGTCATCGTGGCGTGGATACCGCCGTGCGGGACCTGTACCTACTGCCTCGGCGGTCAGGCCAACCTCTGTACCACCATCATGTTCGGCGAGTCGGCCCAGCCTCATTTCGTCATGGACGGTCAGCCCGTGTTCGGCATGGCCGGAACCGGAACGTTCGCCGAGGAGGTTCTCCTTCCCGCCCAGTCGGCTGTCAAGGTCGACGCCGACGTGCCGTGGGACGTCGCGTCCCTCGTCGGCTGCGGCGTGATGACGGGGGTGGGGGCGGCGATCAACTGCGCCCAGGTGCGCCCGGGATCCTCGGTGGTCGTGTTCGGTTGTGGGGGAGTGGGCATGAGCGTGATCCAGGGGGCGCGGGTAGCGGGCGCGGCCGAGATCGTGGCCGTCGATGTCGTGGAGTCCAAGCGCGAGGACGCCAAGCGCTTCGGTGCGACGCACGCCGTGGCCCCGGACGACCTTGGTGCCGCCGCCAGCGAGATCACCGGTGGGCGGGGGTTCGATTACGGCTTCGAGGCCATCGGCCTACCCACGACGATCCGGGCGACGTTCGACGCCGTTCGCCGTGGCGGCACCGCCGTGGTGGTGGGGGTGGGTCGGTCCGATCAGATCATCGAGTTCAACGCCTTCGAGCTCTTCTTCCTGGAGAAGGCGCTCAAAGGCACGATCTACGGCTCGTCCGACGTGCGCACGGACTTCCACAAGGTCATCCGCCTATGGAAGAGTGGCCGGCTGGACCTCGAAGGCATGGTCTCCAAGCGCATCGGCCTGGACGACATCAACGAGGCCTTCGACGATATGCGCGCCGGGCGTGTGATCCGTAGCGTCATCGAGCTCTGATGGCGGAAGATCTCACCGCTCCACTCGTTCTCGAGTACCCGTACACGCGGACGGTTGGAGAGGTGATGGGCCGCTTCTTCACTTCGCTGCGCGACGGGCGCATCGAAGGCATTCGTAGCCGGGACGGTCGGGTGTTGGTCCCACCGCCCGAGTACGACCCCGTGACGAGCGAGCCGTTGCACGAGTTCGTTGAGGTCGGCCCCGGGGGCGAGGTGCTGAGCTGGACGTGGACGTCACAACCGCTCGACGGCGCTCCCCTGGACCGGCCCTTCTCGTGGGCCCTCATCCGTCTCGACGGAGCCGACGTCGCCATGGTTCATGCCGTCGACCCTGGCCCTGGCGGCGAAGGCGCGATGCGCACGGGGATGCGGGTGCAGGCCCGTTGGCGGGCCGAGACCGAGGGCAGCATCCGAGACATCGAATGCTTTGTCGTGGAGGGAACGTGACCGACGCGGCGGTTGAGCCGGTACGCAGCATTCGCACGCCGATCCGAATCGAGTACGTGTACTCGGCCGGGCACGCCGCGTCACGATTCCTGCATGCCCTCGCCGAGGGCCGCATCGTCGGGCAAAGGTGCCCGGTGTGCCAGCGGGTGTACGTGCCACCGCGTGGGTCGTGCCCGACGGACGCGGTCGCGACGTCGGAGGAGATCGAGCTCCCGCACGTCGGGACCGTCACGACGTTCTGCGTCGTACGGGTCCCGTTCAAGGGGATGCGCATCGAGCTGCCCTACGTGACGGCACAGATCCTGCTCGACGGGGCCCACATCGCCCTGATGCACATGGTGTCCGGGGTGCCGGCCGAACAGGTGCGAATGGGCATGCGGGTGGAGGCCGTGTGGAAGCCGCGGGAGGAGTGGGGGACGACCCTCGAGAACATCATGTACTTCAAGCCCACGGGTGAGCCGGACGCCGACTACGACACGTACAAGGCATACCTGTGATGGCCGCTCGCGACGTGGGCATTGTGTCGTTTGCCCAGGCCCGCAACGTGCGCCGGGCCAACCAGGTCGCCGTCGAGATGCTGATGCCAGTGCTCACCGAGGCGGTCGAGCAGTCGGGCATCCCGCGGCGCGAGATCGGCTTTTGGTGTTCGGGGAGCTGCGACTACATGGCCGGCCAGCCGTTCTCGTTCGTGCAGGCGGTCGACGCCATCGGCGCCTGGCCGCCGATCGTGGAGTCCCACGTCGAGATGGACGGGGCGTGGGCCCTCTATGAGGCGTGGGTCAAGCTGCAGCTGGGAGAGATCGACTCCGCCTTGGTGTTCGGGTACGGCAAGTCGTCGTCAGGGCTGCTGCGGCGCGTCATGACGCTGCAGCTCGACCCGTTCTACCTGGCGCCGCTCTGGATCGACTCGATCTCCATGGCCGCTCTTCAAGCCCGTCTCCTGTTGGAGGGCGGGGTCGTCACCGAGGAGGCCATGGCGGGGGTCGTGGCCCGCAGCCGGGCCGCGGCGCGCGGCAACGCCAACGCCCAATTGGCGGGAGAGGTGACTGTCGAGGAATTGCTGGCCGAGCCGATGTTCGCCAACCCACTGCGGCTTCACGACTGCCCGCCGGTCAGCGACGGTGCGGCGGCTGTGGTCCTTGCCGCCGGCGACCTGGCCCGTTCGGTGTGCAGCCGCCCGGCATGGATCCGCGGGATTGACCACCGCATCGAGGCGCACGCTCTGGGGGTGCGTGACCTCACCACCTCGCCCTCGGCGGCCCTGGCCGCGTCCAAGGCCGGCGTGCATGACGACAAGGTCGACGTCGCCGAGCTCCACGCCCCCTTCAGCTATCAAGAGCTCATCCTGCGGACGGCCATGGGCCTCAAGGACACCGTCGACGTCAACCCGTCAGGCGGGGCGCTCGGCGCCAACCCGATGATGGCGGCCGGGCTGATCCGCTTCGGTGAGGCCGCTCAGCGCATCTGGTCCGGCACCGCCGATCGGGCCGTGGCCCATGCCACCTCGGGCCCGTGCTTGCAGCAGAACCTCGTCTGCGTGCTGGAGGGGTCATGAAGCAGCGTTGCGCCGTTGTCGGGATTGGCCAGACCCAGTACATGGCGACCCGCGGGGACGTGAGCCTGCCCGGGCTGGTGCGTGAGGCGGCCTACCGGGCCCTGGACGACGCGCAGATGACGTGGGCCGACATCGACGCCGTCGTCATCGGCAAGGCTCCGGACATGTTCGAGGGCGTGATGATGCCCGAGATCTACCTGGCCGACGCACTGGGGGCGGTGGGCAAACCCATGCTCCGGGTGCACACGGCCGGAAGCGTCGGGGGCTCAACTGCCATCGTGGCGGCGAGCCTGGTTGAGGCCGGCATCCATTCGCGGGTGCTGACCGTCGGCTTCGAGAAGCAGTCCGACTCCGATGCCATGTGGGCGCTGTCGATCCCGATGCCGTTCTCGGCGGCGATCAATGCGGGGGCTGGCGGCTACTTCGCCCCGCTCATCCGTGCGTACATGCGTCGTTCCAACGCACCCGATCACATCGGGATGATGGTGGCGGTCAAGGACCGCCGCAACGCCCTCAAGAACCCGTACGCCCACCTGCATCAGCCCGACATCTCGCTCGAGACCGTCGCGGAGTCGCCGATGCTGTGGGACCCGGTGCGTTACGCCGAGACGTGCCCGTCGTCGGACGGGGCGTGCGCCATGGTGTTGGCCAGCGAAGAGGTGGCCGATCGTTCGGCTGGGCCCGTGGCGTGGGTGCACGGCACGGCCATGCGCACCGAGCCGACCATGTTCTCGGGACGTGACCAGGTCAACCCGGGGGCTGGTCGGGAGTGCGCGGCGGACGTGTTCAAGCAAGCGGGGGTCACGGATCCGCTCAACGACATCGACATGGTCGAGATGTACGTGCCGTTCAGCTGGTTCGAGCCGATGTGGCTGGAGAACCTGGGCTTTGCCCCGCTGGGCGAGGGGTGGAAGCTGACCGATGCCGGCGAGACCGAGATGACAGGCAAGCTCCCGGTCAACTGCTCGGGTGGTGTGCTCTCCTCCAACCCGATCGGGGCGTCGGGGATGATCCGCTTCGCGGAAGCGGCGCTGCAGGTGCGGGGGATGGCCGGCGAGCATCAGGTCGACGGCGTGCGCCGGGCCCTGGGGCATGCCTACGGCGGCGGGTCGCAGTTCTTCGCCATGTGGGTGGTCGCGGCCGACAAGCCCTGATATTGGGGCTCTGACCAGCCAAAACGCCGTGCTGCGCATCACTGGACGGCACGGCAGTCCTCAGCCAGTCCTCAGACGATCCACCGAGGCTGGCATCGATGATCGCTCGGACGCGGTCCTCATCGGATCGAATGACGTGGGCGTAGGTGCGCAGCAGGGTCCCAATCGAGTGCCCGAGGCGCTCGGCAACATACGCCGGGCTGACTCCTTTCGACAGCAGAACACTGGCGTGATGGTGGCGCAGATCGTGCCAAGTGACCGGCCCGAGTCCGGCGGCCTTTCGGGCTTCGCGAATGATGACGCTTCCCTTGGTCCGGTTCACCGGGCGGCCCGCGGCGATCGTGAACACGTGTCCTTCGGATCCCGGACCATAGGCGTCAAGGTGCGCGGACAACGTGTCTGCCACAAGTGAGCTCAGGGCGATCGTCCTATAGCTATTTCGGGTCTTGGGCGGGGCGAACCGGGGTGGTCCGTCGCGGGGCGTCCACAGCTGGCGGTCGACGCGGAGCGTTCGACGGACAAAGTCGATTCTGTCCACAGTGACGGCGAAGAGCTCCCCCTGGCGGAGGCCCGTCCCCGCAGCAGTAACGACGGCGGCTCGCTGCCGTTCGACGCAGCCAGCGGCGAGGGCGCGGACGTCCTCAACCGCCATCGGGACCACAGGCCCAGTCGTGATCTTCGGCAGGTCAGCGCCCGTCGCAGGGTTTCGCGCGATGCGATGGTCGTCGACCGCGCTTGCCAGCATCATGGCTAGCGTTTGGAACGTTCCCGCAACGGTCTGGGCCGACAACGGGAGGCCCTTGGCCCACTCCTCGATGTGCGCCCGTCGCAGGCTGGCGAGGGGACGCCTTCCGAGGCTGGGGAGGATGTGCAGCCTCAGGTCCACCCCAATCTTGTCCTCCGTCGATTGCGCCCATGAGCGACGAGCGAGCCATTCGACCGAGTAGTCGGCGAGCGTGATCATGCCTGCCTTAGGTGGCACGTAGGTACCGCTCATCAGCCGGTGCTCGACGTCGACGACGAACTGCCTCGCGTCGATCTTTCGATCGAAGCTCTTTGTTCGCTGCGGACCGTTCGGGTACTCGCGCCACCGGGCACGGAATTTTCCGTCAGGACGTTTCTCGATACTGGCCATGGGACTCCTGCTGTTGTGTGGACTGCCGACGGTACGAGTCGTTCCCACGCTGAACGATCCGGTCCACGCAATGGGCTTTACATCGCAAGGTTGACCCAGGGGAAGGACAATTTCCTCGGCCGGGTTTGGCGCAGACGACGGCGGCGAACGAATCTCCATACCGCGGGCCAGGACGATTTCGCTCAAAAAACGATGAGCGTCGGCCCATCCAGAGCGCAGTGACCGGTTCTCCGGCCGTACGCTCAACATCGCGGCCGGGTGTCAATGGGAGTAGCGGTCTGTTGGTCAAGCCAGCGGTCAAGGTCGTTCCGCCGGTATCGCAAGTGTCGCCCTACCTTGATCGAAGGCGGCCCCAGCCCTCGGTAGCGCCACTGGTAAAGGGTGTCCATCGGCACCCCGAGGAAGCACGAGACCTCGGAAGGGAACATCAGTGGGTCGCAGTCGGGCCGGCCTGGGCCCCTGCCCGGTCTCACAGACCCATCTGCTGGGTGCGGCCCTGCCGATTGAGACGCAGCTCATCCTCCCATCCAAGAGCAGCGAGCACCGCAGCCCTCACATCCTCGCCCTGTCCGTTTCCACGATCACTCGCCATCCTGAGCCTGCCGGAGCGTTTCTGCGCCGGTTAGCTCCAAAATGAACGCGTAACGCAACGGGCACTATCGGAGCGATCTCGTTCTGGCCTGACCCACCTCCGCGGCAGCGGCTCAAGGCGCGGCGGCGAACATGGCGTTCATCAGCAACCCACCGAGTGGTCCTTGCCGCAAACTTAGCCATGGACCATTAAAGCGCTGTAGTTTCACCGGTCGAGATCTTTCGTGGCCGAGGCGTGAAGGCTGTGGAGTCAGTGGCGGGGGTTCCCGGAGCCTTTCACGAAATTCCGACTCGACCGGACGACGCACGAGAAGTGGTCCAAGATCTGGACCACGCAGTCTTTCCCTTTTTCGGCGTCGGCCAACGCCTTGACAGGGCGACTGCTGGGCGGACCTTGCTGAACGCACGTCCAGGCAAGCGCTGCTCGGTGTGCGCTAGCTGGCCAATGCTGGTGTCTCATCGCGGTGTTGCACCCCTCTCGAGTGCTGGCGTACGACACATCGGCAGTCGCATAGAGCGCTCTACGGGAGTCACCATCCAACGCGGCCAACCGGGTTCACTTGTCGTGTGGGTTGGAGCAGTTTCGCGGCGGGGAGGCCAAAGAGCCTCGAAACGCGATGTTTGCGCCCCTCCGGTGGAGTCCGTTGTGGCGTGGCCGGGTGTGGAGGCACGGTCCAACTCTGTGAGCACGAGGTCGATACACACGTTGGTACAGACAGGAGATCGAGATGACCAACGATGTGACCTGGATAGTCGGAAATCCGCCACGGAGGACCGGCCGACTGTTCGACAGGCTGGCGCAACTGCAGAAGCGTCCGAACATGTGGGCGGAGGTGTCGAACTATGCCACCGCGAAGTCGGCGTCGAACGTGAAGTACGCGTTGTCTTCAGGGAAACTCATCACGCCTGACGGACGATACGAGTTTTCAGTTCATGGCGTGACGGTTTTCGGGCGTTTCCTTGGGGCGGACCCTCCGTCGGCGGAGGCCAACGGAGGCGCTGAGGGCACTCGAGGAGGCTGTCATGCCTAAGCGGGCCCAGGCCGCGAAGGCCACCGCGGCGACCGCGAACATCGTCGAGCCGCCCCCCGCGACGGAGACCTGTGCAGGGCATTTCTACGAGTCGCCCGAGCCGCTCCGCTTGCAGGCCTACGGGCAGACGGTCACGCTCGAGTATTTGCCGCAGGAGGATGTTGTGCTCGTGACCAGTGTTTACGCGGACGGCACTGAGGAACGGCGAGTTATCCCGTGCGAAGTTCTCCCCTACTTTGTGGAGCTCCTTAGCGATGGTGAACGCGCTGGCCCATCTGAGGCTCGGTCTGAAGATGAGTTCCACATCGGGGCGACGGGCGGTCTGCAATGGCTTTCGTGAGCAGAGCGTCCGCCTTCGACCGCGTCATTGACGGTCTTGAGCGCGCCGGCTGTCGGCCGACCGGCGTCGAAAAGAGGATGGCGCTTTGCCCAGTACACGAGGGAGACGGGGCTCGTCATAATCCGAGCCTGTCGATTGGCCAAGGACGAGAGGGTGCAGTCCTGAAATGCTTCGCCGGCTGCCCTACCGAGGAGGTGGTTGCCCGGATCGGGTTACAGATGGCCGACCTCTTCGACGAACCGCCTGAGACCGTCACGGCTCAACGGCGCATCGTGGCCCATTACGACTACGTGGACCGCGACGGCCAGCTGCTCTTCCAGACTGTCCGCTACGACCCCAAGGACTTCCGGCAACGTCAGCCCGACGGGCAGGGCGGATGGGTATGGAACCTCAACGGTGTCGAGCTCGTCCCATACCACCTGCCCGAGGTGATTGAGGCGGTGAGTGTTGGAGGCAACGTCTTCATTGCGGAGGGCGAGAAGGACGTTGAGGCGCTACAACGGGAAGGCTTCGTCGCGACGTGCAACCCCATGGGAGCCGTCAAATGGCGCGACGAATACGCGCAACCCCTAGTTGGTGCCGGGCAGGTATTCGTTGTCGCAGATCGAGACCCGGCCGGCTACCGCCACGCCGAGCAGGTCGCGGCGAGCTGCCGTCGGGCCGGGCTCGAGGTCGTGGTAGCTGAGCCACGGGACGGTTTCAAGGATGTCGCCGAGCACCTTGGCGCCGGGCACGCTGTTGAGGATCTGGTCGTGGTGGACGATGATCGCCTGAGGAAGCTTGGAGGTGCCGGGGCAACGCTGTCATTGGCGACCTCGACCTCGGACGTCCCCCCGGGGTCGATGCCCGGAGGCAGACCGAGCGGTCGTGGCAAAGAGAAGAACTGGCCGGACCTGAGCCCGACAGCGTGTTACGGACTCGCCGGCGAGATCATCCGGGGACTACACCCATATACCGAGTCGGACTTGGCGGCCATGCTCGTGTCCTTCCTCGTCGGGGTCGGCAACGCCGTGGGTTCTACGCCGCATGCTGTTGCAGACGCCGCCATGCACCCACCGCGGCTGAACGCGGTCATCGTTGGCGAGACGGCCAAAGCGCGCAAGGGGACGAGTTGGCGAAACGTCAAACGAATCCTCACCGAAGCGGATCGATTCTGGCCAGCGCGGATCAAGAGTGGCCTCTCTTCGGGCGAGGGGCTCATCAACCAGGTCGGCGATCCTGTCTACGGAACAGACGGCAAAGTAAAGACTCCTGGCTCATCGGACAAGCGTCTTCTCGTCGTCGAGGAGGAGTTCGCGCGGGTGCTGATCGCTGCACGGCGCGAGACGAACACGCTCTCGGCGATTATCCGCCAAGCATGGGACGACGGTTGCTTGCGAGTCTTGACGAAGGAGTCCCAGGAGGCCACGGATGCGCACATCTCGATCCTTGGCCACATCACGCTTGAGGAACTCAAGGTGAAACCTTACTGAGACTGATGCAGCGAATGGTTTTGCCAACCGGTTCCTGTACGTGTGCGCTCGCCGGTCAAAACTGCTCCCGGAAGCGCCCCAAGCTCCCGCAGCGCTCATCTCGGGGTTCGCGGACCGGTTGCGACAGGCCCTCGAGGCGAGTCGCAAGGTTGGAAGCCTCGATCGCACCGAGGCCGCCAAGAAACGCTGGGCGGAACTGTACGGCGAGATGGCCGAGGACGATCCGGGGGGACTGCTCGGAGCGATCACGGCCCGTCCGGAGGCACAAGTGCTGCGATTGGCCATCATCTTCGCCTTGCTTGATTGCGAGCGCGCTATCGACGTCGCCCATCTCGAAGCAGCATGGGCGGTGTGGCAATACTGCCGCGACAGCGCCGCCTATGTCTTCGGCGACGCAATCGGAGACGAAGACGCAGACAAGCTCTGGGCCGCCATCCGCAAGGCGGGTCCCGATGGGCTGGACTCCACTGCGCAAAATGCTGTGTTCAGCGGTCACCTGAAGACGAAGCGACTCACTGGGTTGCGCCAGCGGTTGCAGGAGTTGGGCAAGATCGTGACCATCGAGGAAGACACCGGGGGGCGGCCTCGGACGGTCAGCTATGCCGCAGATCTTCTCTGCGATCCGCAGTGAGCGACCCCGAGGTGCGTCGGCTGTCCCGTCGCCAAATTTCGCCCCGACCCAAGCGCTGACCGAAGAGCAGTGTCAATATTCCGCCTCCCCCTCTTATTCAGCGTCGGTACGAGGTGTGAGAGGTCGCGGTGGAAGGTGGGGTCCTCAAAAGCAGAAAAAGCTGAAAAATACTCTGCGTGTGTGCTTTCCATCTAGCTGTTCGTTTTGGCGCTATGCGGAAAATGCGGGAATAGCGAAAGAGTTCTCCAGCCAGGCCCGGTCGGCGAGCTGCGGGTAGCGGGTTTTGCCCACACGGCCAGCATTGCTCAGCTTCTCGGCCCGTCCGGCGTCAAGCAGCCCAACCGACGAGCGGAGGCCCCCAAGCAGGTGTGACCCTGACGGCTGACCCTCCATTCGTCGTTGGCGGCTTCGTCGATAGTTAAGGCTCCTGTGCCCAAACATCAACGCCTACAGCCTGACCTATTCGCTGCTCGCCGACCGCCGCTGTTTCGTGCAGTTCATCCACCCCGGGTGGTGGCGCGTGTGTTGGACGGAGGAAGGCTCGGCGCGGCGGCCAAGGGTCTCGTCGCGGCGCTGGATCGAATCGCCGCAGACTCGGACGTGATGCCGTTTAACTTTGACGACGAGATGTCTGAGGCCGACGTGCCGCTGGTCGTGCCCAGAGCGCTATGCGTCAGGCTTGCGAGAGACACGGGAGGCCATCCGGCTCCTCAAGATCCAGCGTTGCGGCAACGCGGCTGAGCTTGACGATGCAGTGGGAGGAATGCTGAACCTTCTGGACGGCTCCTCGTT
>Ga0307477_10001135_pt1 | contig 23666 bp, 17 predicted proteins | sample atmos_gasesECM2C_FD_203316 | JGI IMG/M metagenome (GOLD analysis project Ga0307477, IMG submission 203316) | Hardwood forest soil microbial communities from Morgan-Monroe State Forest, Indiana, United States - atmos_gasesECM2C_515 | ecosystem: Environmental > Terrestrial > Soil > Temperate...
GCTCGGGCTCGGCGTCGCCGTCTGCGACTGCGTCGGGATCGTGAAGCTGGGCGGTGTCGCGGGCGGCGGGACGAACGTCGCGGAGCCCGTCGGCGTCGCCGCTGCACTCGCGCTCGGCACCGCGGTTGGGGTCTCCGTCGGCGCCGGCGGGTTCGACGCGGAGAGCGACACCTGGGCGGTCGGGCTGGCGCCCGAGGTGACGACCGCAGGGGCGCCACCCCCTCCGCCCGCGGGCCGCCCGGCGAGGGCCGCGGCGATGATCACGACGCAGAGAGCCGCCACGGCGCCCGCGACCACCGCGCCGGCGATCGCCAGCCGCCTACGCCCGGGATGCGGTGGCGACGTCGCGGAGAGCACCGGGGTAACCACACGTCCCGAGGCATCGGCGTCCTCCGGGTCGGCATCGCCCGCCGTGACATCCGACCGGAGAGAGGCAGCCTCGACGGCGGCGGCAAGGCTCGCTCCGCCGCGCCGGCGCCACCCGGACGCGAGCCCCTCCGCCGCCGAGCGCAGCGCCTCCTGATACACGGCGACGCTCGCCGGCCTGGCCGCCGGGTCCTTCGCCAGGCCGCTGACCACGAGCGCTTGCGCGGCGGGCGGAAGCGAGGCGGCGGGGACGCCCGCGCGGGCGTGCTCGAGACGCAGGGCGTCGAGGCCTTCGGCGCGGAACGGCGAACGGCCTGACAGCGCCTCGAAGAAGAGCGCGGTCGCCGCGTATAGGTCACTGGCCGGCGAGTGCGGCGCGCCGGTCCACAGCTCCGGCGCGAGGTACCGAGGGGTCCCGTGCGCCCAGTCCCGGCGCAGCGGTGGTACTGGGATGCCCGCGTCGCGAACGCGCACCGTTCCCTCTGCGTCCACGAGGATGAGCTCGGGCCGCAGGTCGCGATGGATCACCCTCGCGCCGTGCAGCGCGCCCAACGCGGCGAGCATCTGCTGCAGCACGACGAACGCCGACTCCTCGGTCAGGGCGCCGCCGGAATCGACGAGAGCGCGCAGCGTGACGGGTCCTGGGTGTTCGGTGACGACCGCGCGCGCGTGCTCGTCGTAGGCGAGCACAGCCACGAGGTTGGGGTGGCGGAGCGAGAGCAGTCGCGCAATGTCACCGCGAAGACGCCGCATGAAGTGGCGGTCGTCTGCCAGTGCCGGCGACAGCACGCGGATGAGAGCGGTCCCCCCTGCGGAGTTGGTCGCCTCGAGGAGCGCTCCGGCTCGGTCCACGGCAAGGCCCCGAAGCGGTGTCCAGCCTGCGACGTCCAGCCGGGATCCGGACCGCGAGCTTCGGGCTCTGCGCAGGTCGTGGCCGCCTGTCATCAACTCAAGGGTAGGTCAGCCCGGAGACCAATAGAATGCTTGGGCGGTGGAGTGCTTCGACAGCATCCTGGATCTGGTGGGCGGCACTCCACTGGTGCGCCTGCGCAAGGTCACCGAGGGTCTGCGCCCCACGGTCCTGGCCAAGCTCGAGCAGCTCAACCCGGGCGGCAGCGTCAAGGACCGCATCGGCCTGGCCATGATCGACGACGCGGAGCGGCGCGGCCTGCTCGGTCCGGGCGGAACGATCGTCGAGCCGACGTCCGGCAACACCGGGCACGGGCTGGCGATGGTCGCGGCCATCAAGGGCTACAAGATGGTTTTTGTCATGCCCGACAAGATGTCGCCGGAGAAGGTGAGCCTGCTCCGCGCGTACGGCGCCGAGGTGGTGATCTGCCCGACCAACGTCGAGCGCGAATCACCCCAGTCGTACTACTCCGTCGCCGACCGGTTGGCCCGCGAGATCCCCGGCGCGTTCCAGCCGAACCAGTACTTCAACGAGCGCAACCCGGAGGCGCACTACCGCACCACGGGCCCCGAGGTGTGGCAGCAGACCGGCGGTGAGATCGACGTCTTCGTCTCGGGCATCGGCACCGGCGGCACCATCAGCGGGGTCGGCCGATTCCTCAAGGAGCACAGCCCGACCGTGCGCATCGTCGGCGCAGACCCCGAGGGCTCGATCTACAGCGGCAGGATCGCGCCGTACAAGGTCGAGGGCGTCGGCGAGGACTTCTGGCCGGCCACGTTCCAGCCCGAGATCGTCGACGAGATCATCCAGGTGACCGACCGCGAGGCCTTCGTCGCGGCCCGGAAGCTGGCGCGCGAGGAGGGCATCCTCACCGGCGGATCCGGCGGGCTCGCGCTGCACGCCGCGATCCAGGTGGCGGTCGGGCGCGGCCCGGACGACACCATCGTGGTGCTCCTCCCCGACACGGGCCGCAACTACCTCAGCAAGTTCTTCTCCGACGAATGGATGCGGCAGAACGGGTACCTGCAGCGGCTCGTCCCGGCGCGCCTCGGTGAGGTGATCACCGCCGCGCACACGACCGACGTGCCCAAGCTGGTCAGCGTCGAGGCGGGGCGCACCGTCGGCGAGGCCATCGATCTCATGCAGCGGTTCAGCATCTCGCAGGTGGTCGTCGTCGACGACCGCGACGGCGGCCACGTCGTCGGGAGCATCCAGGAGCGCAGCCTGCTCGATCGTGTGTACCGCGATCCGTCGGTGGTGGCCACGCCGGTCTCCACGGCGATGGACGCGCCGTTCGCCCGCATGCCCGTCGCGGCGCCCATCGAGGACGCCTTCGAGGCGATCCTCGCCGGCGAGCCGGCGCTGATGGTCACCGACGGCGACGAGCCCGTCGGTGTGATCACCCGCTCCGACCTGCTCGAGTTCGTGGCCCAGCGGAGCCGCACCTGATGTCCCGCCGGCCCGGGTTCGCCACGCGGGCCGTGCACGCCGGACAGAGCGCGGATGCGCAGACCGGGGCCGTGGTTGCGCCGATCCACCTGGCGACCACCTTCGCCCAGGACGGCGTGGGCGGGCACCGTGGCTTCGAGTACTCGCGCACCGACAATCCGACGCGCCGGCAGCTCGAGGAGTGCCTCGCCTCGCTCGAGGGTGCGGAGCACTGCGCTGCGTTCGCGTCGGGGATGGCCGCGACGGCCACCTTCATGCTGCTGTTCTCTCCCGGTGACCACGTGATCCTCATGGAGGACGGCTACGGCGGGACGTACCGATACTTCGACCAGGTGCTGCGCCGCTTCGGCGTGACGTTCGCGGCGGTCGACGCCACCGACCTCGCCCGCGTGGAGCGCGCGTTCACGAGCTCCACCAGGCTCGTGTGGCTCGAGACGCCCACCAATCCGCTGCTGCGCGTCGTCGACATCGCCGCGGTCTCGGCGCTGAGCCACGGTCGCGGCGCCACCGTCTGCGTCGACAACACGTTCGCCACACCGGTGCTGCAGCGCCCCCTCGAGCTGGGTGCCGACGTCGTAATGCACAGCGCCACCAAGTACCTCGGCGGGCACAGTGACGTCGTGGGCGGCGCGATGCTCACCTCCGACGCCGACATGGCCGAGCGGCTTCGGTTCCATCAGAACGCGGCCGGGGCCGTGCCCTCACCGTTCGACTGCTGGCTCCTGCTCCGCGGCCTGAAGACGCTGCAGCTGCGCGTGCAGCGTCAGTCGGACTCGGCGCTGGCGATCGCCCAGCGCTTCGAGGGCCACCCCGCGGTCGTCCGCGTCCACTACCCAGGCCTTCCGCACCACCCTGGTCACGAGCTCGCGCGACGGCAGATGTGCGGGCGCTTCGGCGGCGTGCTCTCGATCGAGCTGCGCGACATCGGCTCCGCCCGCCGCGCGCTCGGCCGTCTGCGCGTGTTCACGCTCGCGGAATCACTCGGCGCGGTCGAGTCGCTCGCCGAGCTCCCCGCGCTCATGACGCACGGTTCGATCCCACAGGAAGAGCGCGAGCGGATCGGGCTGAGCGACTCGCTCATCAGGCTATCCGTCGGCGTCGAGGACGTCGACGACCTGATCGAGGACCTCGAGCACGCGCTGAGCGGCTGAGGAGCGGCCGGTCAGGGCTTGCGCGTCGCGGTCGCCGGCACCGCCGCCACCGGCGGCATCGCGCACGCGGGGGGCGTGTGCTGGTCGATCGGCGCGCCCCCACGTCCGGGGACCGTGAGGAACGACACCACGCCACCGACGGCGCACATGCCGGCACACACGTACATCGCCATGGGAAAGCCGGCCTGGAGCGCAGCCGTGTGAACGGTGTTTCCGCCGCTGGGTATGCCGGCGAGGGCGGGGACGACGGCCACGGCGATGAGGCCCGCGGTGCGTGCGACGTCGTTGTTGATCGCGGACGCGATCCCGGCGTGGTCGGCGGGCACCGAAGCGAGCGCCGTGGTGGTGAGCGCGGGAACCGTGAGCGTCATGCCGACGCCGAAGACGATCGCCGCGGGCAGGACCGTGACGAAGTAGCTCGACCCGGGCGTCACCAGCGCGAACAGCGCCATGCCGACCGCCGCGATGAGCGGGCCGACGGTCATGGGCAGCCGCGGCCCCAGGTTGGTGGCCAGGCGCCCGGCGCGCGACGCGAAGAGCAGCAGGATGATCGTCAGCGGGAGCAGCGACACACCCGCTGCGAGCGGCGTGTAGTGGAGCACGTCCTGCAGCTGCAGGACGACGAGAAACGCCACACCCCCCAGCGCGCCGTAGATGGCGAACGTCGCAGCGTTGGTGCCCGAGAACGCGCGCGAGCGGAAGACGCCCAGCGGCATGAGCGGATCGCGCTGCACGCCCTCCACCACGAGGAACACGACGAAGATCACCACCCCGCCGATCAGCGCGCCCAGGTTGCCCGGCTGCGTCCACCCGCTTGCGGCACCCTCGATGAGCCCGTACGTGAGGCCGCCGAGCCCGAGCGCGCCGAGCACGGGGCCCGCGACGTCCAGGTACCCGCCCGGGTCCTCGCGCAGCGTCTCGGGCACGTGGCGCACCGCGAAGAACACCGCGAAGGCGACCAGCGGCGGATTGATGAAGAACACGAGCCGCCAGGAGGCCAGCATCACCAGCAGGCCGCCGAGCAGCGGCCCGATCGCGCCGAAGAGCGCGGCGAAGCCCGACCACGCTCCGATGGCGGCGCCGCGGTCCTCGGGCCGAAACGTGGCCTGGATGATGGCCAGGCTTCCCGGCGTGAGCAGGGCGCCGCCGATCCCCTGCACCGCCCGAGCTGCGATGAGCACCGGGGCGGAGGGAGCGAGCCCGCAGAGCACGGAAGCGACCCCGAACCACACGAGTCCGATCACGAAGATCCTTCGGCGCCCGTAGCGGTCCCCGAGCGCCCCACCGAGGAGGAGCAGCGCCGAGAGCGTCAGCGTGTACGCGGTGGAGGTCCACTGCAGATCGGCGAGGCCTGCCGACAGCTCGTGCCCGATGCGCGGCAGCGCGACGTTGACGACCGTCGAGTCGAGGAACGCGATGCCCGATCCGAGGATCGTCACGATGAGCACCCAGCGACCCCTCGGGCTGCGCAGGATGAGGTTCGGCGCGATCTGCCCGGCAGGGGCGCGCACCGTCTCCGTCACAGCGCAAGCGTAGTGCTCGACGGCTGGTGCTGCCGCGCTACCCTGACGCCAGGTGACCTTCGACGCCTTCCTGCATCAGCTCCCCGACGCTGATCCCGTCGAGACGGCCGAGTGGCTGGAGTCGCTGGACTCGCTGGTCGCCGGCGAAGGCGCGGTGCGAGCGAGGTTCGTCATCGGCAAGCTGCTCGAACGCGCGCGGCGGCTCCAGGTGCCGGTTCCGTCGCTGGTGTCGACGCCGTACATCAACACGATCCCGCCCGACCAGGAGCCGTGGTTTCCGGGCGACGAGGAGATGGAGCGCCGCATACGGCGGATCGTGCGCTGGAACGCGGCGGTCATGGTCACGCGCGCGAACAAGAAGAGCGAAGGGATCGGCGGACACCTCTCCACGTACGCGTCGGCTGCGTCGCTCTACGAGGTGGGATTCAACCACTTCTTCCGGGGCAAGGACGACGGCACCTCGGGCGATCAGATCTACTACCAGGGACACGCCGCGCCGGGGATGTACTCGCGCGCGTTCCTCGAGGGCCGCTTCACGGAGCAGCAGCTGGACAACTTCCGCCAGGAGGCGGGCGGCAACGGACTGAGCTCGTACCCGCACCCGCGGCTGATGCCGGACTTCTGGGAGTTTCCCACCGTGTCGATGGGCCTCGGTCCGCTCAACGCGATCTACCAGGCGCGGTTCAATCGCTACCTCTACCAGCGCCAGATCGCGGACACCAGCGAGTGCCGGGTCTGGTGCTTTCTCGGCGACGGCGAGTGCGACGAACCGGAGTCGCTGGGTGCGCTCTCGCTCGCCTCTCGCGAGCAGCTCGACAACCTCATCTTCGTCGTCAACTGCAATCTGCAGCGTCTCGACGGTCCGGTGCGGGGCGACGGCAAGATCATCCAGGAGCTCGAGGGCATCTTCCGCGGCGCCGGCTGGAACGTGATCAAGGTGATCTGGGGCCGCGAGTGGGACGATCTGCTCTCGCGCGACGTGAGCGGTGTGCTCGTCGACCGGATGAACTCCACCACCGACGGCGAGTTCCAGAAGTACGCGACCGAGTCCGGCGCGTACATCCGCGAGCACTTCTTCGGACCAGACTCACGTCTGCGCCGGATGGTCGAACATCTCTCGGACTCGGACCTCGTGCACCTGCGCCGCGGCGGTCACGACTATCGCAAGCTGTACTCGGCGTACAAGCTGGCGGTGGAGCAGCGAGGAGCGCCGACTGTGATCCTCGCGCACACGATCAAGGGCTGGACGCTGGGGTCGCTCTTCGAGGCGCGCAACGCCACGCACCAGATCAAGAAGATCGGGCAGGCGGAGCTGAAGAAGTTCCGTGACACGCTCGAGCTGCCCATCAGCGACAAAGAGTTGAGTGACGGCGTCCCGCCCTATTACCACCCGGGCGCGAGCTCGGACGAGATCGACTACCTGATGACGCGGCGGCTGGCACTGGGCGGGCCGCTGCCACGCCGCGCCGTGCGCGCGAAGCGACTGGAGATGCCTGCGGCTTCGGCGTTCAAGGAGTTCCTGGGTGGCAGCGGAGGCCGCGCGGCCTCCACCACGATGGCGTTCGCCGGGATCCTGCGCGGCCTGCTGCGCGATCCGAAGATCGGACGTCGCGTCGTGCCGATCATCCCGGACGAGGCGCGCACATTCGGCCTCGACGCGCTGTTTTCCGAGGTGAAGATCTACGCGCCGTTCGGGCAGCTGTACGAGCCGGTGGACGCGGAGATGCTTCTCTCGTACCGAGAGGCGAAGGACGGGCAGATCCTCGAGGAGGGCATCACCGAAGCGGGATCGATGGGCACGTTCACTGCAGCGGGCACGTCCTACGCAACGCACGGCGAGCCGATGATCCCCTTCTACATCTTCTACTCGATGTTCGGTTACCAGCGGGTCGGTGACCTCGTGTGGGCATTCGGCGACTCACGAGGACGCGGCTTCCTGCTGGGAGCGACGGCGGGGCGCACCACGCTGAACGGCGAGGGCCTGCAGCACGAGGATGGGCACTCGCCGCTGCTCTACAGCGCCGTGCCCAACGCCCGCGTGTACGACCCTGCGTTCGCGTACGAGCTGGCGGTGATCATCCGCGACGGGCTGCGACGGATGTTCGTCGACAACGAGGACGTCTTCTACTACATCACGCTGTACAACGAGAACTACGCGATGCCGCCGGTCCCTGAGGGCGCAGAGGACGGGATCGTGCGCGGCCTGTACCCGTTTCGGCTCGCCACCAACGGACGCGCGCACCGCGCGCAGATCCTGGCCTCGGGCACGGCGATGAACGCAGCGCTCGAGGCGCAGCAGGTGCTCGCCGACGAGCACGACGTGGCCGCCGACGTGTGGAGCGCCACGAGCTACCAGGTGCTCCGCGATGACGCGCTCAGTGTCGAGCGGTGGAACCGGCTGCACCCGGACCTCGAACCGCGCGTCGCGTACGTCGTGGAGCAGCTCGGCGGCGTCGGCGGCCCGGTCGTCGCCGTCACCGACTACATGAAGACGGTCGCCGACCAGGTGGGCCGCTTCGTACCCCAGCCGTTCATTCCGCTCGGCACCGACGGCTACGGCCGCAGCGACACGCGCGCCGCCCTACGCCGCCACTTCGAGACGGACGCCGCCAGCGTCACCGTCGCGGTGCTCGACGGGCTCGCGCGCCAGGACCGCATCCCGCGCCACGTGGTCTCCGCGGCGATCGAGCACCACGCGATCGACGCCGACGCGCCCGATCCGCGCACGCGCTGAGCGGGCGTAGACCCGACGCGACGCGGTCCGCTCGGCGCAAGGAAAAGGACGCGAGGCGACGCGGTCCGCGCAGGGAGCATCGCGGAGGCGAGCCGGATGGTCCCAACGTGCACAGTGCGAGCCGAGCGTGAGGCGCGGCACCCACCGGGTGCCGACGCCGACTCCCGAGCGGGCCGCGATCGCCAATCGCGTCTACTTCCACGCTGCGAGCGGGCCGCGATCGCCAGTCGCGTTTACTTCCGTGTCGCGGGCGCGGCGAGCGCGGCGGCGCTGAACGGGAAGCTCGCTCGCTCGCTGTACACGTTGCCGCCGGGTGCGGGCGTGGACTCGTAGAGCACGAGTCGGCGCGCCGTGAACGGCGCGACCTCGACGCGCTCCGACGCGGCGTCGCGGGCGTCGCGCGTCCAGGGCTCGCGCGGCCTGCCCAGCGTGCAGTGCGCGCGAAAGGGACGCCGCTCGACGTCGAAGCCGGAACGGCTGAGCGCGTGCCGTGTCGCCATGGCGAGGGCCGTGAGCATCGGTGGCTCCTTGAATGCGCCCAGCCACAGGACGCGCGGGCTTCCGCGCGAGGGAAAGGTGCCCAGCCTGTCGAGGGTCGCTCTGAACTCGAGCATGTCGGCTGCCACCGGCAGCAGCGCCTTCAGACCGGCGCGCACACGCTCGTCGTCGATGCTTCCGAAGAAGTGCACTGTGACGTGCAGCGCGTCGGGGCGGACCCAGCGCACGCCGTCCACTCGCTCGCGCAGCGAGGCGAGCAGGCGCTGAGCGTCGGAGAGGGCGGTCTCCTCGAGTGGAACCGCGGCGAAGCACCTCATCCGGGCGCCGGCGTGGCCAGGGGCGCGCCGCTGCATGGATCGCCACCCGCGTCGCTGATGAACACGTGGATCCTGTGCTGGCTGCAGAGCTGCGCGACCGTCGAGAACAGCGCCTCGGAGAACCAGGCCGGCCGGCCTTTCACCGTGTAGGGTGTCGGCGCCGCGACGAGGATGTGCCGCACGCTCCACGTGGCCGGCGTCGTCGCGTACAGCTCGACGATGTCGTAGCCGCCGGAGTCGTGGACGGGAGCCGTGGTGTATGCGCCGATGTGCAGCGCTCTCACGGCACCAACGAACGCCGGATCGTCGCCGGCCAGGTCCGCGGACGTGAGCGCGCCCAGGTCGCCTCCCTTCGAGCTCGTCCCCGTGTCGTCGGACGACGACTGCGCCAGCGACGCGAAACTCTGTCCGGACGCCAGCTGCTGCTCCACCAACTCGACGCGCTGCTTCGCGAAGTGGTCCTCGAGTCGCTGCTCGTTCAGCTGCGAGCGGATCTCGTCGCGCAGCTGAGCGATCGAGCCGCCCGCTTCGGCAAGCGCCGTCTGCAGACCGGATGCGCCGCCGGACTGGCGTTCGGCAGCGCTCACCTGCGCGTCGACGTCCGCTTCCGTGGCCTCGATCCCCAGGGCGGTGGCCTCCTGCGCGATGACGGTGTCGAGGATCAGGCTTCGCAGCACGCTTGCGCGGAGGCCGGTCTGCATCGCCGAGTTGCTCTGCGCCGGTCCGCCGGCCTGCTGAATCGACGTGACGGCACTCTGGAGGCGCGCGTCGAAAACGGCCAGCGTGATGGCTTCGCTTCCCACTCGCGCGACCGGCGCCGTGGGGCTCGCTCCGAGCGTGTGTTGACCTCCGCACGCGGCCGCGACAGCGCACACCGCCACCAGGGAAGCGCGCCATGGAAGAGAGGGCACGTCGGGTGAGTCTACCGACGGTGTCAGGAGAGGCGAGCCCGGAACGAGGGCAGGTACGCGACCGCGAGCACCACGGCGCCGACGATGAGCGCTCCGATCCCGATGGCGTTGAAGAGGCCGAACGATCGCGGCACCAGACCGTACGCGACCGTGCCGAGCGGCTGCAGCCCGGCGAAGAGCGTCGCGTAGATTCCCAGCAGACGCCCGCGCATCCGGGGATCGGTCTCCGTTTGCACGAGCGTGTTCAGCGACGTGTTGATCGCGAGGAACGCGAAGCTGATGCCCACGAGCGCCGGGATCGTCAGGGCCAGCAGCGTCGAGTGCGCGACTCCGAACAGGCTGACCGCGTACACCGGCCCGCCGACCAGCAGCAGCTGGCGCCGACGGCTCTGGTGCAGCGACGCGATCGCCAGCCCGGCGACAAGCCCGCCGAGGCCTCCGACGCTGTAGAGCAGGCCGAGCACCTGCGCGCCACCGTGGAGCTGCGTTTTGGCCAGGACTGGAAGGAACGGCATGTACGACACGCCGAGGAACGCCAGTGTGGCGCACGCGATCGTCACGCCGCGGACCAGCGGGTCCCGCTTCACCTCCTGGAGGCCACCCAGCAGATCGCGGAGCGCGCTGCGCGTTCGGTCGCGCTCTGCGGGGGGCAGGTCGGGCACCACCGTGAGCAGCACCGCCAACGGGACCAGGTACGCCACCGCGAGCGTCGCGAAGCACACGGCCGGTCCCGCGAAGCCGATCAGGATGCCCGCGACCGACGGCCCCACGATCCGCGTCGCGCTCATCGCGGCCGAGCCGAGCGCCACCGCGCTCACCACGTGCTCGCGCTCCACGAGGTCCGCGACGAGGGCCTGGCGCGTCGGCAGGTCCACGGCATCGATGGACCCGAACGCCACCGCGACCAGCACGATCGCGCCGAAGGAGGCGTGGCCGGTGGCGACGAGCAGCGCCAGCGTTCCCGACGTGAGGCCCAGCAGCGTCTGGGTGACGAGGAGGATCCGCCGCCGCGGGAAACGGTCGGCCAGCACCCCGCCGGCGAGCGAGAGCGCCACAGCGGGCAGCCCGTCCGCGGCGGCCACGACGGCGACGGCGGTCGTGCTTCCGGTCCTGGCAAACACGAGGTAGCCGAGTGCGACGACCTGCATCCACGTGCCGAGCAGCGTCGGCCACTGGGCCGCCCAGTACCAGCGGAAGGCCCGCACCCGGAGGACGGGGGGCGGCCACCGGCGCGCTGCGCGGAGCGATACGGCGGAATCCGCGGGCACCTCGTCGACCTTGGGCGCAGTGTCGAGGGCAGCCATCACCCGATCATCGTCCAGGAGACACGGCGCCGTCCGGTCGAAGCGCGTCGACGATCAGATGACGGCTGCCTCGGGGCTCAGCCGGCGGCGGACGAAACGGTCGGGCGCCACGGCGGAGAGGTCGAACTCCGGGACCGCCCCGACCATCTGCGCGGCCAGGACAGAGCCGGCCGCGGGCGCCTGCATGAAACCGTGCCCGCTGAAACCGCAGCAGAGCCAGAGACCCGTGATCTCCGGCCACTCCCCGATGATCGCCTGGTTGTCGGGCGTGGTCTCGTAGAGGCCCGCCCATCCGGTCCTGATCGTCGCGCGCTCCAGCGCCGGCAGCCGCCACGTCGCGTGGTCGACGAGGTGCTCGAGGAATTGCCAGTCGACGTCGACGTCGAACGACGGCGGCTCCGCCGGGTCGCTCATGCCGAGGAGCAGTCCGTCGCCCTCCGGATGAAAGTAGAACGAGGTGCGAAAGTCGACCGTCATCGGCGGCGACTTGCTGAGCGCGAACTTCTCGGTGAGGAACAGATGCCGGCGGTACGGCTTCACCGGCACGTCCGCGCCGGCCATCGCCGCCACCACGGCCGCGTAGGGTCCCGCGCAGTCCACGACCATGCGCGTGGCGACGCGCTGCGCTCCGGCGGTCACCGACGCGATCGCTCCGCCGGAGCAGTCGATCGACGTGACGTCGCAATCCTCGACGAGCGACGCGCCCAGGCGGCGGGCCGCCGTCGCGTAGCCGGAGGTCACCTCGTTGGGTCCGGCCACGCCGTCGCTCGGGCAGAACGTCGCGGCGGTGACGTCGTCGACCCGCAGCTCGGGCACGAGCACCTGAGCCTCACCAGCGCTGAGCACGCTCACCTCCGAGAGGCCGACGCGGTGCTGCATCGTCACGTTGCGGCGGAACTGCTCGGCGTCCCGCTCGTTCGTGGCCAGAAACAGGTAGCCGATCTGCCGGAAGTCTGCGCTGACCCCGACCTCGTCGGGGAATCGCTCAAGCATGCGCCGGCTCATCATGCCCAGGCGCACGTTCACCTCGGTCGAGAACTGCTGGCGCACGCCACCGGCGTTGCGCGCGGTCGAACCCCCGCCCAGAACGGCGCGCTCCAGGAGGAGCGGCTTCAGGCCGTTCCTCGCCAGGTGGTACGCGACGCTGCACCCCACCACCCCTCCGCCGATGACCACGCACTCCGCGCTCTTCGGCAGCTCGGGCGCCGTCATGCTGCGGCGCTCGAAGCCCCCGGGATGGGGCGGTCGCCGAGAAACGGCACGATGGCCGCCAGCTGTTTTCGCACGAACGCCTCGTTCCAGGCGTGCCCGGCCTGATCGATCACGGCGAGCTGCACGTTGGGAGCTGCCGCGACAGCCTCGCGCATCCGAGCAGCATCGACGATGCGATCGCCCGCCGCGACAAGGATGAGCACGGGGTGACCGGCGCGTCGCAGCTCGTCGACGTCGTTGCGGCGCAACCCGTCCAGCAGCCACTGCCGTGCCGCGGGAGGATGCGCGCGCCGTTGGTTGTCGAAGTTCAGCTGCGCCGCGCTCGCCTCGGCGTCGGTGCCCTCGACGAGGAGCCGCTTGTACAGGTCGCTGACCACTCGGTGCCTGCTCAGCCAGACGATGGCCGAAAAGACTCCGGGCGCGGTCATCAGACGCACCTGGGCGTGGAACCGCCGGCGCACGATGTGCGGTGCGAGGAGCGGCGTGTGCAGCACCAGCCGCCGGGATGGATCGGGCGCCCTGCGCTGCACGGCGAGGGCGACGCCTGCACCGAGGCAGAGCCCGCCCAGGTCGTACTCGATCGCCCCCGCGTCGTGCGCGGCGGTCAGCGCGGCGTCGGCGAGCTCGTCTGCGTGGTGTCGCGTGGTGAGGGGCATCGAGGCGCCGAACCCGGGCAGGTCCGGAACGATCAGCCGGCGCCGGGGAAGGAGCTCGTCGAACCACTCGCTGAAGTTCTCCGCGGAGCCGATGAACCCATGGCAGAGCAGCATGTGCGGGCCGGAACCCCCGACGAGATACCTGAGCCGCCGGCCGCGATGGGTCGTGAAGCGCTCTTCGAGCGTGTTGCGCGCGCTCACTGCACGCGCTCGGTGTCGATCTGGGCGCGCTGCAGCCGCCCGCTGTAGTCGATGTAGATCGACTTCCACTCGCTGAACTCGTCGAGGACGCGTCCTCCGGCTTCGCGGTGCCCGTTGCCCGTGTCTCGCGTGCCGCCGAACGGAAGTTGAATCTCCGCACCGATCGTCGGCGCGTTGACGTACACGATGCCCGCGTGCAGGTCGTGGATGGCGCGGAACGCCTTCCGGAGGTCGTTCGTGTACACGCTGAGGCTGAGACCGTAGTGCGTGGAGTTCGCGGCCTCGAGCGCGTCGTCGAGCGACGCCACCGGGATCACCGCGGTCGTCGGCCCGAAGATCTCCTCCTGGGCGATGCGCATCGACGGCCGCACGCCGGTGAACACGGTGGGCCGGTAGAAGTAGCCCTCGTCGAGCGCCTGCCCGGTCGCGATCTCGCCACCCAGAGCGAGCGTCGCCCCCTCGTCGCGTCCGATCCGCGTGTAGGAATGCACTCGTTTCAGCTGGGTTTCGTTGATGATCGGGCCAACCTCGACTCCCTCCTCCAGCCCGTCGCCGACGCGCAGCTTCGAGGCGCGCTCCACGAGCCGGCTGGTGAAGGCATCGAGCACGGGCTGCTCGACGATGAGCCGCGACGACGCCGTGCAGCGCTGCCCGGACGTGCCGAACGCTCCCCAGAGCGCGCCCTCGACCGCCATGTCGACGTCGGCGTCGTCGAGGACAACGATCGCGTTCTTCCCCCCCAGCTCGAGTGAGCACTTCTTCAACATCCGACCGCAGATCTCGGACACGATGCGACCGGTCGCCACGCTGCCCGTGAAGTAGACGGCGGCGACGTCGGGGTGGCGCACCACCGCGTCGCCCGCCTCCTCGCCGAATCCGTACACGATGTTGACGACACCAGGGGGCAGCCCGGCGTCGACGAGGGAATCGACGAACCGTTGCGCGCAGAGCGGCGTGTCCTCGGCCGGTTTGAGGACCACCGTGTTCCCGGCCATGATCGCCGGGAAGATCTTCCACGAGGGGATCGCGATCGGGAAGTTCCACGGTGTGACGCACCCGACCACTCCGAACGGCTGGCGCATCGTCATCGCCCATTTGTTGCGCAGCTCGCTGGGGACGGTCTCGCCGTAGGCGCGGCGGCCCTCGCCCGCGATGAACGTGCCCATGTCGATCGCTTCCTGCACGTCACCGCGAGCTTCTGTGAGCACCTTGCCCATCTCCCGCGTCATCACGCGGGCGAGCTCCTCCTTGCGCTGCTCGAGCAGCAGCGATGCGCGCAGGATCACCTCCGCTCGCTCCGGCCACGGCGTGCTGCGCCAGGCCTCGAACGCGCGCTGCGCGGCCGAGACGGCGTCGTCGACGTCGGCTGCGCCGCTCCGCGGGAAGACGCCGACCACGTCGGATCGGTGCGCGGGGTTCCTGGATTCGAATGTGCGCCCGTCGCGCGCCGGCGTCTCCGCGCCACCGATGAGGTTCCCGTGCGCCTCCGCGGAACGCCCCGGCTCGACGGCGCCAGCGGCGGGCTGCGTCGAGCTCACCGCGCGACGGCGTCCATGATCGCCGCTTCGATGATGTCGAGCCCCCGGTCGAGCTCGTCCTCGGGAATCGTGAGCGGCGGCAGGAGGCGGACCACGTTGTCGTCGGGGCCGCAGGTGAGCAGCAGCACGCCTCGATCGAGCGCGTTGCGCTGGACCCGCTCGGCCAGCTCGCCGTCGGGGCGGCCGTCGTCCATGAACTCGAGCCCGATCATGAGGCCCGCGCCGCGCACGTCGCCGAGCGCGGACACCTGCCGCTGCCACGTGCGCACGCGCTCGATGGCTCGGCGTCCCAGCACCGCCGCGCGCTCGGGGATCCTGTCGCGACGCATCGTCTCGATGACGGCGAGCGCCGCAGCGCACGCGACCGCGTTGCCGCCGTACGTCGTGCCGTGCTCTCCCGGCTGCCAGTGGCGCATCACGTCGTGCCGCGCCACGATCGCCGCGATCGGCAGTCCGTTTCCCAGCGCCTTGGCCACGCACATGATGTCGGGAGCTGTGTCCGTGTGCTCGACCGCGAACATCCTGCCCGTTCTGCCCAACCCGGTCTGGACCTCGTCGGCGATGAGCAGGATTCCCTGCTCGTCGCAGATGCGCCGCAGCATGGGCAGGAACTCCGGCGGCGGGACGATGAAGCCACCCTCACCCTGGATCGGCTCGACGATGATGGCGGCGACGCTGTCGGGCGGCACCGACGTCGAGAAGAGAAGACGCAGATCCTCGCCGGAGGCGATGCTGCACTGCTCATCCGATGCGTGCGAGCAGTAACGGAAGCAGTACGCGTACCGGACGCGGTGCACACCCGGCAGGAACGGGCCCATGTGTTCGCGGTATCGCGCTTTGCTGGCGGTGAGGCTCAGCGCGCCGTACGTCCGGCCGTGGAACGCCCCGGTGAACGCGATGACGTCGCTGCGGCCCGTGGCCCGGCGCGCCAGCTTGATCGCGCCCTCCACCGCTTCGGCGCCGCTGTTGCTGAAGAAGACCTGATCCAGTTCTGGCGGTGCGATGTCGATCAGGGCCTGCGCAGCCTCGATCATCGTCGGGTGGAGCGCCGTCACCGACGTGTGCCAGAGCTTGTCCACCTGCGCGTGCACCGCGGCGACGACCCGCGGGTGTCGATGTCCGAGGTTGGTGACGGCGATGCCGCATCCGAAGTCCAGGACGTCGCGCCCGTCGACTGTGTGGAGATGCGTGCCCTCGGCGCTCTCCACGACGAGGTTCGAGTAACGGCTGTACGCGTGGGAGATGACCTCGGAGTCGCGGTCCTGCCACACCGCCGCCCGGTTGCTGCCGTCGGTCTGGGTCATGACTGTGCCGTGCGCGGTGAGGCGGACAGGTGCGCGCGGCCGACGCGTCCGAGGCTGAGGAACCCCATGAACATCACGCCGATCCCCGCGGCCTCGTAGCCACCCAGCACGTCGAGAGAGGAGATGCCCAGCGTCTTCGCGGCCGAGAATCCGAAGGCGATCAGAAGCGCGCCCCCGGTGAGCAGCACGTTGCACACGACGCGGTCGATCCCCGCCCGCTCGCGAAAGAAGCGGTACGCCGACCACGCCGACCCGCCGACGAGGACAACCGTGCCGACGATGTTCAGCAGCACGACCCCCACGTACAGCGGCGTGCCGTGCTGGATGGCGCCGCCCAGGATCCCGCTCGTGCTGGAGAGCTGCGAGACGTTGACCGGTATCACGGCGGCGTCGATCGCGAGCCCGACGGTGACCACCCCGAGCACGGTGGCGCAGGCCCAGGCCACGCGGCGCGGCGCCAGGAGAAACACGGTGCCGAGCGCAAGGTAGATGACTCCGAGGACCCCGCCGAGCAGGTAGAAGCCCCGAAACGTCACCTCCGAAAACCCGCGCGCCTCGCCGTCGGCCTGGAAGGCGGCCGCCGCAGAGAAGATGAGGAGTCCCAGCGCCCAGACGGCGAACGCGGGGCGTCGCGTGCGAACCCAGCGTGCCGCGACCACAGCCGCAAACGCAGCGGCCAGTGCGCTGGCAAGAACAGCCAAGGTCATATGGTTTTCTCTCCACCGGTCCGCGCGAATTCAGCCATGCTTGACGCGCAGAGGCATCGCGAGGGTAGCAGGCAGTGTTTCACGAAGACCGGCGCAATCGCTCGAGGCCGGTGCTTGTCGCGCTCGGCCTCGCCGTGGCCGTCTCGGGGGTCGCCGCGGCAGCCTCGTTCCTCGAAAACCCCAAGCACCGGCTGTCCCCTCTTCCCTCCCCCTCGGCGCAGCCAGGCCCCTTCACCGTGACGGCGCTGCAGGTGCCGCCGGCCGGCCGGGCGCTGATCTGGTTCCGAGACGCCGAGCCGTCGGGTTCGTTCTTCCTGCGCGCCACGGACTGGTCGGGCCGGGCGGTGGGCCGCCTGGCGGTCTCGTGCGCCGCCTGCCAGGTGCTCGTCTCTCCCGACGGACAGCGCCTGATGATCGGCGATCAGGACACCGCCGCCCTCGCCGCGTCAACCGACCAGGTGTTCGATGCGTCGGGGAGGCGCCTGTCCGCGGTGAACGGATTTCAGGCGCAGTGGTCCGACGACAGCCGGCACCTCTGCGCGCTCGCCTCGATGCCTCCGGCGCCGCACCACCTGATCGCGGCCGCCGAGCTCCAGGTGACCGACGTGTCCGACGGATTCGTGCGCGACGCGGCTCAGGTGCAAACGGTTGCTGATCCCACACGAATGGGCTCGTGGTCGCTGCTGCGCTGCGCGGTGTCAGCCGACCGCGCCGTGCTCGCGTACTCGTACCAGGGTGTGCGCGCCGTTCGCGTGATCCGGATATCGAACGGCGCGACGGTGCTCTCGCTGGACGAGGTTCCGGCCGCGCGGCGGTGCGGGTGCCCGGTCGCCAACCTCGTGGTCAGCGGCGACATGTCGCTCGCGGTCGAGAACCTGGCGGCTTTCGGTGTACGCGAGATCGACCTGGGCACCGGACGCGAGACGGCCGTGCCGGCGACTTGGAACGGGCAGGGGTCTGTGCTCGCACTCTCGTGGAACGGCAGGCTCGCGGTGACGCCGATCGGGGTGTACGCGTTCCCCGGCGGACAGCCGCTCTGGCAGGTGCCACTGCCCGCGTACATGCTGCCCGTCTCGAGCCAGCCGCGCGGCGAGGCCGTGCTGCTGTCGCTGTGGGTGTCGTCGGCGCCCTCGGGCCGGCCGGTCATCGTGCGCGGCGACGGCACCAACCTGGCCCTCCCGGCCGCGTACCTGACGCAGCCTCCGCTGCCGTTCTAGTCGCCGGCCCGCGGCATTAGGTCGAGGCGGGAGGCGCGGGTTCGGACTGGCCGGCCGCGCCGGTGCCCAGGTACGCCTCGATGACACGCGCGTTGTTGCGCACCTCCACCGGGAGTCCCTCGGCGATGACCTCGCCGTGGTCGAGCACGACGATGCGGTCGCTGATGCCCATCACCACGCGCATGTCGTGCTCGATGAGGAAGATCGTCAGGCCCTTCTCGCGCAGCTGGGCGATCACGCCCATCAGCTCCACCTTCTCCTGCGGGTTGAGTCCGGCGGCGGGCTCGTCGAGCAACAGCAGCTCCGGACCGCTCGCGAGCGCGCGAGCGATTTCGAGGCGCCGCTGGAGTCCGTAGGGCAGGTTGCGCGCGTACGTGTCCGCGTAGCGCTCGAGACCGAGACCGCGCAGCATGTCCATGGCGCGGTTCTCCACCGCGCGCTCCTCGCGGCGCGCTCCGGGCGTCGTGAACATCGACTGAAAGACGTTCTGGCGCATCTTGCAGTGCTCGCCCACCATCACGTTGTCGACGGCGGTCACGTACGCGAAAAGGCGGATGTTCTGGAACGTGCGCGTGATCCCCAACTTGGCGATCCGGTGCGGCGGCAACCCGACGATGCTCTGCCCGTTGAAGCGGACGTCGCCGCCCGAGGGCGTGTAGATGCCCGTGACCATGTTGAATGCGGTCGTCTTGCCCGCGCCGTTGGGCCCGATCATCGAGATGATCGCGCCCTTCTGCACCGAGAACGTGACGTCGTTGACGGCGAGCAGGCCACCGAAGCGCTTCGTGACCCCGACCAGCTCGAGGATGGGCGGTCCCGTCGCCGTTTTCGGACCGCCGCTGGTGAGCGGCTCCGACACGGTCATGCGCGGCCTTGCACGGCCGCGAGCGACTCCGACTCGGTGCCTGACTGCAGCTCCACCTTGCGTGCTCTGCTCGGCAGCAGTCCCGCGGGCCTCAGCAGCATGATCCCCACCAGGATCGCGCCGTACACGATGTACACCCACCGGCTGTAGTCGATCGTGCCCAGCGTGGGCAGCCCGAACTTGTTGCCGAACGTCCCCAGCCATTCCTGCAGGTGCGCCAGCATCCAGAAGATGATGAAGCTCACCAGGATGCCGCCCGCGACCACTCCTGTGTTGTTGCCGATCCCGCCGAGAACGACGGTGGACAGCACAGTGACCGACACCGCGAACTGGAACGAGTCCGGCGTCACCGAGCCCAGCTCGGCGCCGAAGAACGCTCCGGCGAAGCCGCTCACCGACGCGCCGATGGCGAAGGCCAGAAGCTTGGTGCTCACCGGGTTGACACCTGTCGCCGCCGCCGCGATCTCGTCCTCGCGGATGGCCGCCCAGGCGCGACCCAACCGGGAGCGCTGGATGTTGCGCAGCAGCAGGATGACGACCGCGATGATCACGAGCAGCGCCCAGAAGTACGGGCGGGCGTCGATGCCGAAGTTGAAGCCGAAGATGCTCGGGTGGTCGATGCCGGTGATCCCCTCGGGGCCACCGGTCGCACCGAACAGGTTGTTGTTCGCCGCGTCGGGGATGATCTCGCCGAACCCGAGCGTGACGATGGCCAGGTAGTCGCCGCGGAGACGAAGCGTAGGGGCGCCCAGCGCGGCGCCGAAGAGCGCCGCCACGGCGAGGCCGATGAACAGAACGATCCAGAAGGGGAAGTGGAGACCGTGCACCGATGAGGACAGCGATCCGCACGTGTACGCGCCGATCGCGAAGAACGCGGCGTACCCGAGGTCGAGCAGTCCGGCGAATCCGACCACGACGTTGAGCCCGAGCGCGAGCAGCGTGTAGATCGCGGCCGCGCTCGCCCCCCACACGATGAAGCTCTGCGATTGGCCGAAGATGAGCGGGAAGAGCGCGCCGATGAGGAACACGATGCCCGCGAAGGCGACCTGGCCATGCGCGGACACCCAGTCGCGAAGCCCGTACACGAACGTCAGGACCGTGAACCCCGTCAGCGTCATCCACACCGCGTTGTCGGGCGAGCCCGTCGCCAGCGGCGAGAGCGAGCCGAAGAGCGGCTCCTCGCGAGAGACGACCAGCACGCACACGACGACGGTGCCGACCGCTCCCACCAGCGCCACGGCCGCGCGTGTCCGCGAGTAGCGGAACGGGACGCCCCGCCGGGTCAGCGTGCAGTAGGCGTCGTACGCGACGCCCGCCAGCAGCACGACCATTGCGGCGCCGATGACGTAGACGAGGACCGTGCCGATGCCGGTGGGCGCCGAGCTGACCACGTCCTGCGGGCTGAAGCCGATGCCGTTGGCCGTCTGCTCGACGAACCAGGGCAGCAGCCAACCGGCGACGACGAAGACGAGGCCGCCCACCACGAGCGCCCAGAAGACCGCCGACGACTCCTCGCGCGCCGTGGCCGACGCCGTCGCCGGCAGCGGCACGTCCTCGGGGACCGCGGGGATGTCGGGCGCGTCTGCGTGCGCGACCTCGGCGTCAGGCACGGTCGGGCACACGCAGACCGAGCAGTCCGACCGGGCGGAAGACGAGGACGATGATCAGCATCGCGAAGATGATCGCGTTGTCCCACGCGGATCCGATCAGCTGTCCGCCGAACACCTGGATCAGCCCGATGAGGAACGCGCCGAGGCCGGCCCCGACGAGGTTGCCGATGCCGCCGAGAACGGCGCACGTGAACGCGATGATGCCGAATCGGAAACCGAGGTTCCACACGATCAGGTCGTCCTTGACGCTGTAGATGATCCCCCCGGCCGCGGCCAGGGCGGAGCCGATGAAGAACGTCGCCGAGATGGTGCGGTTGATGTTCACGCCGCTGAGCAGCGCGGCGTCGCGGTCCTGGGCCGTCGCGCGCATCGCCTTGCCGAGGCGGGTGAATCGGACGAAGCTCTGCAGCAGGAACATGAAGACGAGCGCCGAGAAGAACACGAAGATGTCGCGCCAGCTGATCGAGACGCCGCCCACCTTGACGGCCTCGCCCAGCAGCCAGTTCGCCTTTCCCGTGCGCACGTTGGTGGCGCCCTGGGTCGCGAAGAGAAAGCCCTCGATGATGAACGACACGCCGACCGCGGTGATCAGCGGAGCGAGCCGTGGAGAGTTGCGCAGCCGCCGGTAGGCGACGCGCTCGATGAGCATGCCGGTGAGGCCGGCGGCGGCCATCGTGAGCACGAGCAGGATGATCAGGGCGGCGAAGAATCCACCCGCGCCACTCGCACCCAGCCCGCTGATGTCGAAGCCGAGGTGCTGGCTGAAGATCAGCGCGTAGAAGGCGCTGAGCGTGAACACGTCGCCGTGCGCGAAGTTGATCAGCTCGATGATCCCGTAGACCATCGTGTAGCCCACCGCGATGAGCGCGTAGACCGCGCCGATCGTCAGCCCGTTGCGCACCTCCGCCGCGGCGGTGGTGCCGCCCGAGCGCAGCGCGACGAGCGCCACCATGAGGATGAGCGCGGCGACGACGACGATCGGGAAGGCGCGGCTCGCCAGGGCGCTGAGCTCGCGCAGCCGAGCCACCGGCAGGCCCGCGGACCGCATCGCGGCGCCTGCCGGGACCGTCTCAGTGCTCTGCGCCACACCCTGCTCCTCGCGGGTGAGCGCTCATCGGGACGATGAGCCTCGCACCGCGGATAGAAAGAAAGGGGAGCGTGCGACGCTCCCCTTTCACTTGACTATGCGCTCAGCGTTGTCTTGCCCACCCACGAGCCACCCTGCGGGACGTAGACGGAGAACGAGTGGTTCTGCGTGTCACCGCGCGAGTCGAACTGGGTGTGGCCGATCGTGCCGTCGTAGTTGCTGGCGGCCACCGCGTCCACGACGTCGGCGCGGAAGGTGGTCGAGCTCGCGGGGATCTTGCCGCCGTTGCTGACCAGCACCTTCTTGATCGCCTGCAGGAGGATGTTCATGCAGTCGTAGCCGTACGTCGAGTACGCCACCACGTCCTGGTTGTAGGTCTGCTTGAACGTCTGCAGGAACGCCTGCGCGCTGCCCAGCTTGGTGGTGTCGGGCGCGCTCGACGCGTACGTCTTGCTGTCGCTGGCAGCGGCCGCGCCCGCGTCCTTGAAGAACTGCGGGTCCACCGTGCCGTCGCCGCTGAGGAAGGTCGCGTTCACCCCGACTGTGCGCATGGCCGCCCACAGGACACCGGACCCGTTGGAGGCGACGCCGCCGTAGAACACCGCATCCGGGTGGAGGCTCGCGGCGCCGGTCAGGAGCGAGTTGAACTTCTCCGGCGTGTAGTCGGTGGTGTCGTCGCGCTTCACGATCGACCCACCGAGCTGCTTGACGTCACTGTCGAAGTAGTTGGACAGGTCCTTCCCGTAGGTCTCGTTGTCGCTGATGTCGTAGAAGCTCTTGAGGTTCAGCGTCTTGACCGCGTAGGTCGCCATGACGAGCGCCTGCACGGTGTCGTTGGAGATGACCCGGAAGTATGTGTTCTTGCCGTCCGGGTTCTTGTGCAGCGAGGCCGTGTCGATGGCCGGGTCGCTGCCGGGGATGGTCAGACCCGGGTCGGTGTTCGACGGGCTGATCTGCGTGAGGCCGGCCGCGCTGCTGATGGGCAGCTCCGCCACGGCGACACCAGAGTTGAACGGCCCCACGACGCCGACCACTGCCGAGTTGTTGGCCAGCTCGGTCATGTTCTGCGCGCCCTGAGCGGGGTCGTGCTTGCCGAGGGCAACCGAGGCATCGTCCTTCGGGATGTAGTTGATCGTGCATCCGCCGAAGAGCTTGTTCTGCTGCGCCTGGGTCACGGCCAGCTTGACACCCTCCTCGGTGCCGCCGCCGATCGACGCGTCGCCGCCGCTGGTCGGGAGGTCGCTGGCCACGGTGATCGAGCCCACGCACCCCGCCAGCCCCGTGCCACCCCCGCTCGAGGAGGAGGTGGAGGACGAGGTGCCGCAGGCTGTGCCGACCAGTGTCAGCAGCCCCGCGGCCGTAACCAGACAGAACGACTTGTGCATGTGGACTCTCCTGCGCGTGCTCGGCGGTAGACGGCCCCTTACTACACACCATCCGATGGGTTTGTCAATCCGAGCGGCCAAATCGGGCGGTTCCATTGCGCCACGGCGACGCCGCCGCATAGGATCACGCGCGTGAGCGAGACAGCGGTCCAGGCGGCCTCGCCCCGCGATCCTGATGCCCGCCCGGCGCTGGACCACCCACTCCTCGAGCTCCGCAACGTCGATGTGTTCTACGGACGGGTCCGAGCGCTTCGGGACGTCTCGATCCACGTGGGCAACGGCGAGATCGTGGCCCTCATCGGGAGCAACGGCGCCGGCAAAACCACAACGCTGCGCACGATCAGCGGGCTGGTGCGGCCCTCCCGAGGGTCGGTCCGGCTGCGAGGCGAGGACGTCCACACGCTCGGCGCCGAGAAGATCGCGCGCCGGGGCATCGGACACGCCCCCGAGGGGAGGCGCCTGTTCAGCAGGATGAGCGTGCGCGAGAACCTCGAGATGGGCGCGTTCGCTCGGCGCGACCGCGCGGGCATCCGCGACGACTTCGAGCGCGTGTACACGCTGTTCCCCCGCCTCCGTGAGCGCCAGTCCCAGCTGGCGGGCAGCCTCAGCGGTGGGGAGCAGCAGATGGTGGCCATCGGCCGGGCGCTCATGTGCAACCCCTCCGTGCTGCTGCTCGACGAGCCCTCGCTTGGCCTGGCGCCGGTGTTGGTCGACGCGATCT
>Ga0307477_10001136_pt1 | contig 23660 bp, 25 predicted proteins | sample atmos_gasesECM2C_FD_203316 | JGI IMG/M metagenome (GOLD analysis project Ga0307477, IMG submission 203316) | Hardwood forest soil microbial communities from Morgan-Monroe State Forest, Indiana, United States - atmos_gasesECM2C_515 | ecosystem: Environmental > Terrestrial > Soil > Temperate...
ATCGTGCGGCACAGCCGCTTACCTTCGTCAGCCTGTCTTCGTCTCTGACATCGCTTCTGACCCGAGATGGGTGAACTTTAGAGACCTTGCTCTGCAGAATGGACTGCGTGCGGCTTGGTCAACTCCCATGATGTCGCACAACGGCAAAGTGCTGGGGACATTTTGCATGTGGTACGGCGAAGTTCGGCATCCGGGGCCGGCGGAGATTCAGTTGATGGATAACGCCGGTCGCATTGCCGGAATCGCCATTGAGCGCGATCGATCGCAGACGGCCCTGACAAGGGCATTCGAACAGATCGAGAAATCAGAAGCTCAACTTCGACATATTGTTGATGCCATACCTCAGATGATCGCGGTGCTGAATCCGGATGGCAGCGTTCTTTACATGAATCGGACCCTGCTTGATTACACGGGCCTCACAATTGAAGAGGTCATGGCGATGGATGTTCGCGATCGAGCCTTTAATCCCGAGGATCTGGCGCGAAACCGAGCCGAGCACCCGGAGTCGTTTTCGCGCCATGTGCCATTTCAAAACGAAAAACGAATCTTGCGCAAAGATGGACAGTACCGGTGGTTTCTCGCCCATTACAACCCGCTGCTTGACGAGCAGGGACGGGTGATCCGGTGGTATGCGACTGGAATTGACATCGATGATCGTGTCCGAGCCGAAGAGAGGACACGCAACGAAAACCTGGCGTTGCGGGAACAAATCGATCGTGACTCGATGTTTGAGGATATAGTTGGCTCCTCGGAAGCGCTCCGTAAGGTCCTCCGCCAAGTCTCCAAGGTGGCATCTTCAGATTCCACAGTTCTGATTCTCGGCGAAACCGGTACGGGAAAGGAGTTGATTGCGCGCGCCATCCACAGGCGATCGAAACGCGCCGAACGGGCGTTTATTGGTGTGAATTGCGCCGCAATCCCGGCCTCGTTGATTGCTTCCGAGCTCTTCGGCCACGAGAAGGGCGCCTTCACCGGCGCGACACAACGGCGCTTGGGGCGTTTTGAATCGGCGAATGGGGGGACGATTTTCCTGGACGAAGTCGGTGACTTGCCCACGGACGTCCAAATCGCACTGCTACGAGTGCTGCAAGAACGTGAAATCGAACGCGTCGGCAGTGACAGGCCAACTCCCATTAACGTGCGAGTGTTGAGCGCCACCCATCGTGATTTGAACACGCTCGTGGCCGAAGGCAAGTTTCGCCAAGATCTCCTGTACAGACTGAATGTAGTGCCTATCGAGATGCCCTCGTTGCGCGAACGCGCGGCTGACATTCCCTTGCTGGTCGATTACTTCATTGATCGCTTTGGAAAAAAGGCTGGAAAGAAGTTCAGGAGAATCGATAAGAGAACTCTGAAACTGTTTCAAGCGTACGACTGGCCGGGAAACATTCGTGAGCTACAAAATGTAATTGAGCGGGCCGTCATCCTGAGCGACGGTGATACTTTTTCTGTGGACGAAACCTGGCTCAAATGGCAGGCGCCACAGTCCGCTGGTCCGACAGCGGGACTCAATAGCGCGCTGCAACGGCAGGAAAAGGAAATGATTGAGGCCGCCCTGGCAGAAAGTGGGGGCCGTGTCTCGGGGCCAGCGGGCGCGGCAACCAAATTAGGGATTCCCAGACCAACGCTTGACGCGAAGATCAGGCGATTGGGAATTAACAAATATCGGTTCAAAGCTCAACGGTCGAACTGATCCCGGTCTACCCGGCAATCCCCCCGCGTTTGCTCACTAAACAGCATTTGCTCAAAATCGAGCATCGCCGCCGCTGCAAAGCTGCGTCCACGCAAGGAATTGTGAATGGCCCAGTCGTTGCATACGTAAGAGTGTGCCTCGGACCAGCGACGCATGACTCTCAAGATCTGGAGATCGATGCTAGCTTGGTTTGGGCAAGCGCCGACCTTGCCTTACCAGACTCTGGATACAGCGTGGGCTGAACCGCCGGCGCAAAGGGCTAACCGCAAGGGCAGCAATAAGGAGGATTCTCATGCCACTGGTTCGTGTGACGATGATTAAGGGGAAGTCGCCCGACTATATCAAGAAGATGTCAGACAGCATATACGAGGCGCTCGTCGAGGCTTCGTATATGCAGAAGAACGATCTGTTCCAGATCATAGAGCAAGTTGAGCCGGGCGATCTGATCTACGATCGTCACTTCGGGATCAAAGGGTCTCGCTCGGGAGATTTCGTGATCATTAACATCGAGTCAGACGCGCGGCGTCGGGCCGAAAAGGAGGCCTTACTGGCGCGTCTTTCGGACAAACTTGCTGCCTCGCCGGGAATTGCGCGTGACGATGTCTTCGTCCGTCTCTCCATGACCGCCGCTTGGGAAGATTGGTCTCTCGGTAGTGGTGTTGCCGTATCGTGGTCGTAGGCTCCCCCGGCTCGGATACGGGTAAATAGTAGACTCTCCCGGTACGGGGGATGTCATGAGGAACTCTAGGCTGAGAACGCGAAGAACTCTGGCGCCGATATAAAGCTGGCGCGACGGTTCTCGGCATCGCCAACGCGTCCTGCAAGCCTCAGGGGGTATTGCGCCGCGCAACGCGGTCGTGCACCGAGAGTACCGAGCTTCGGCGAGCGTGAAGAGATTTCCCGAGGTATCGCCGCCGGTGACACATTGCGCGCCATCGCCAGAGGCCTTCATAGAGCCATCTCCACGGTCAGCCAGGAACCCGCTCGGCACGGAGGCCGAGAAGGCTATCGGGCCGCTCACGCCGACCAAGTGGCTTGGGATTCAGCACGCCGACCCAAGCCCTGTGTGCTCGCCAGGAGCCCACCGTTGCAGCGGATCGTAGCGGGTAAACTCAAGCAAGACTGGTCGCCTCAGCAGATCGCGGGTTGGTTGAGGGATCAGTATCCCGAGAGCCCGGAGATGTGGGTGTCACACGAGACGATCTATCGCAGCCTTTTCGTCCAAGCTCGCGGCGCCCTGAAAAAAGAGCTCATCGGCCACCTTCGTTCCAGTCGCAGCATCCGCCGCCCTCGCCATGCCGTTGACGGGCGTGTGGGCGAGAGGATTCTCGATGCAGTCCCGAAAGAAATTCAGAACAGTTGACAGAAGAAGTCTCAAACTATTGAAAGCCTATGGCTGGCCGGCCAACGTGCGTGAATTACGAACGTAATTGAGAGAGCCGTGATCCTGAGCGACGACGACATTTTTTGCCTGGATGAGACGTGGCTCAAGCGGCAGGCGCCAGAATTCGCTGGTCCGACAGCGGCGCTCAACAGCGCGCTGCAAAGGCAGGAAAAGGAAATGATTGAGGCCGCACTGGCAGAAAGTGCGGGCCGTGTCTCGGGGCCGGGTGGTGCGGCAGCCAAATTGTGGCTCCCAAGACCAACGCTTGACGCAAAAATCAGGCGACTGGGAATCAACAAATATCGGTTTAAAGTTCACCAGTCGAACTAATCCCTCTCTAACCGGCAATCCCATTGCGTTTGCTCACTAAACAACAATTACTCAAAACCGAGCATCGCCAGCGCTGCAAAGCTGCGTCCACGCAAGGAATTGTGAATGGCCCAGTCATTGCATACGTAAGAGTGTGCCTCGGACCAGCGACGCATGACTCTCAAGATTGAACGGATTTGTGGTAAGCGCAGAACGCGGATTCGGCTGAGCGGTGAGCTGCGATCCGAGCACCTTGATCAGGTGAAGGCCGAGATCGAGCGTGGCGGACCACGAATAACTTTGGACTTGGAGGAGGTGGATCTCGTGGATGTCGACGCTGTTCGCTTTCTCAACGCGTGCGAGGCCGAGGGTATCTCAGTGCTGCGCTGCTCGCCCTATATCAGGGAATGGATGCTCCGGGAACGAGGGTCGGCCAAAAACACCCGCCCATAAGCGCAAGAGGGGAAAGGCCGGTTGGAGGAAGAAGATGGAAAACAGGTATTGAGAGGTGCCGTCGCCTTTACAAGCCGTACACGTAACGCAGTTTTTGGATTACTGAGGGCCGAAAAGTGTTGACCCTTTACTCGTAAGACTGCAAGGGGCAGGTCAGATTAAAAGGAGAAAAGACGATGGGCAATTACACACACGAGACGGTCCCAACACAGTTTGTTGAGGCCAATGGCATCCGTTACGCCTACCGCCGATTCGGCCAACCGGGCACGATTCCGCTGCTCTTTCTCGGGTACTTCAACTCCAACATGGACGGCTGGGATCCGGACGTAACCAACAGGCTTGCTGCGGGTCACGAGGTGATTCTCTTTGACGTTGCGGGCGTTGGTGCTTCCGGAGGAAAAACTCCGCCCACGGTCGCTGAGATCACGAAACATTGCGTTGCTTTCTGCCGAGCCCTCGGTTTGAAACAGATTCATGTAGTGGGCTTCTCCCTGGGCGGCATGATTGCGCAGCAGTTAGGGCTTGAGCATCCTCAACTCGTCGGGCGGTTGATTCTCTTGGGAACAGGTCCGCGTGGCGGAGAGGGCATGACTTTCGCCGAACTATCGCCCGAAGAGCAAGCGGACCCCGTGGCATTCTTGTTGGCTGCGTTGTTCTCTCCCTCTGAAGCCAGCCAGGCTGCTGGACGCGAATACGCGAAGCGAGTCGAGTCTCGCAAAAGTGATCGTGATCTTCCTGTCTCTAGGGACTCGGCCGTTGCCCAGCTTGCCGCGATCAGGGAGTGGGGAACGACACCAGCCGCCGGACGTTACGCTACCTTGAAAAGCATCACACCTCCGACGCTCATTGTGCACGGCAACAAAGACATCGTAGTGACACCGATCAACGCTTTCATTCTGGCGGAGCATCTGCCAAACGCTCAGCTCATCATGTACCCGGATGCGAACCACGCTGCATATTCGCAGTATGCCGAGAACTTCGTGGAAAATGCGAGGCTGTTTCTCGGTGGGTAGGGCGCGCGGCGCCGTGGATTGCAGTTCAGGCGACGAGGTCACCTGTTCATCGCCTCTCTATACGTTAGCGACAATCCGTCGTGCGAATGTCGGCTCTAATGAGCAGAGCTTCGTCGACGCATTCAACACCAGATGTTGCCGCTCATCCAGAGTGGCTGACCCTAGAGCGGATCTGAGCGTGACTTGGAGACGCAATCAACATCACAGGAGAAGTGCCATGTCGAACGTCGATCTCAACGAAACCGCGCCGACCCAATTCCAGGATATCGGCGGGGTGAGCCTCGCCTACCGGCATTTCGGCAAGGAAGGCGCCCCGCCGGCGGTGTGCTTTCAGCATTTCACCGGCACGATGAACAATTTCGATCCGATCCACACCAATCGCTTGGCGCAAGACCGCCCGGTGATCCTGGTCGATTATCGGGGTGTCGGTCGCTCGGGTGGCAAGATGCCAGACTCGATGCCCGCTATCGCGGCCGACATCATTGCCTTCGTCAACGCGCTCGGCTTGAAAGAGATCGATCTGTTCGGTTTCTCCATCGGCGGCATGGTCGCGCAGCAGGTGGCGTTTGACGCGCCCGAACTAGTGCGGCGCATCCTCCTCGCAGGCACCGGCCCGTCGGGCGGCGAAGGCATGCAGGAATTTTCGTCCGAGGTGATGGAAATCGTCAATCGACCGAACAGCACCGAGCAGGAACGCTGTCTGGACCTATTCTTTTCGAAGAGCCCGACGAGTTACGCGGCGGGCAAGGCCTGGCTCAAGCGCATCGCCGTGCGAAAGCTGGACCGCGAACCGGAAGCGAAGCCCCAGGTCGGCGAGGCCCAGCTCGTCGCTCTTGCAAAATGGGGTGCGATCTCCGCCACAGACCGCTACGGCGATTTGAAGAAGATCAAGCAGCGAACGCTTGTCGTCAACGGCAAGGACGACATCATGGTGCCGACCATCAATTCCTACATCCTTCAGCAGCATTTACCAGATGCCCGGTTGATCCTCTACCCGGATTCCGGGCACGGCTCGCACTTCCAGTTTTCTGAAGAGTTCGCCGAAGAGGCCGCACGCTTCTTCGCCGCAGCTTGAAGCCGAGGCGGCGGCCGTCAGCGCGGGCCGCCGCAAACAGTTGACAGGAGCGGACGACGGCACAATCCAGCACGTCAGCCGGGAACGACTGAGCCCTCGGGACTCGATCAAGTCCTCTGTCGCGTAGGCAGGATAGAAAAAAGTTTTGGCGAGAGTGGAGAGGTGAGGAAATCGCATGACGGCAGAGGAGATATTGAGCATCCACACGGACAATTTCAATCGCGCGCTGAAGGAGCAGGACTACGCTGCTCTTGAAGATCTGTACGCGAGCGATTACATGCTGGTCCGACCCGATGGTTCCGTGCTGAACAAGGAGGAGGTGTTGCAAGACCTGCGGAGTGGTGGTTTGCGGCTTCATTCGATCGAACTTGGTCAGACAGAGGTGCGGATGTACGGGTCAACCGCTGTGTTGACGGCCGAAAGCCAAGCGGTCAGCTCACGGAATGGAGTGGAGACTCGTTCGCACTTTCGATTGATTGCGGTGTATGTGCAGCAAGGGCAGTCGATCAAGCTTGTCCACTTTCAGGGTACCTTCCTTCGGTAAGGCGCATTACTGAAAAGTCCAAATTAGGAAGGACAACTTATAGAAATTGGAACCATTGGAGCGGGAGATTTCGCACAAGCATTCGCAAAGCGGGCATTGAGGCCGGCCACAAGATAAAGCTTAGCAATAGGGGCGGCCCAGAGAGCCTGCGAGAAATTGTCAATCGACGTGCGGCACGCATCTGTGATGCAACACTGGGGTTCAGAGGGATGGCCAAATTGAAAAAACTACTCGTTGTTTTGTTTGTCGGGCTGTCGGCCCTCGTCGCTGTCACAGGTTCCGGATGCGGCAAAACAGAAGCGAAGGACCCTGCTCCACAACCGCTCCCGGTCAATACGCAGACGGTGTTCCTCACGCCTGTACCGCGGGTGGATGAATACGTGGCAACGGTAAAGTCGCGCCGCTCGGCCACTATTCAGCCACAGGTGAATGGCTCGCTGACGCGCATCCTGGTGAAGTCGGGCGATCACGTGCGTGCCGGACAAGCGTTGATGACGATCGATCCGCTGAAACAACAGGCGACACTCGATCAGCAACGCAGCACCGAAGCACAGAAGAAAGCGACGTACGACTACAACACACAGGAAGTAGAGCGGCAGCGCCAACTTTACCAGGGGGGCGTGACCAGCAAGCAGAACCTCGACTTGGCGGTGCAGGCGTACGAGAATTCCAAGGCCGACTGGGAAGCTTCCATCTCGGCGAGCCTTTCCCAGCGACGCCAACTTGCTTACTACAACTTGACGGCGCCATTTGCTGGTGTGGTGGGCGACATTCCGGTGCACATCGGCGACTACGTTTCGCCGCAAACCTTATTGACCACCGTGGATGAGAACACTGAACTGGAAGCCTATGTCTACATTCCCACGGAACGGGCCGCGGATATACGTATGGGCCTTCCCGTCGAGGTTGTAACAAGCAGCGGAGACTTGATCGAGAGCACAAAGGTCAATTTCATTTCGCAGCAGGTGGACAACGCGCTCCAGGGGGTCCTGGTGAAGGCGCCTCTCCACAGCTCGCTCGACAAGTTCCGGAATGCGCAACTGGTCAAGGCGCGGGTCGTGTGGAGCACCGCTCCTGCGCTAACGATTCCAGTGTTGGCTGTGACACGCATCGGAGGACAGTCGTTTGTCTACGTGGCGACGCTGACCGAGGACGGGAGCGTTGCCAAACAGCGTGCTGTGACTCTCGGAGATACTATCGGTAACGACTACGCCGTCGATGCCGGCCTGAAGCCCGGGGAAAGGGTCATCGTCTCCGGCACTCAGTTCCTGATTGACGGGGCTCCTGTTAAGCCGATCAGCTAACCCGATAGTTCTTAAGAGACCGTAGCCTCCGCGGGCCGCGCGGCAAAAACGTGCGGCAGAAAGGCGAAGAGGAAATATAGATTTGGTTGATTTTTTCATAAAGCGGCCAATTTTTGCGACGGTATGCGCCCTGCTGATTATTCTGGCGGGGGCGGTTTCCATTCCCGTTCTGCCGATCTCGCTGTACCCGGATCTGGCGCCACCGCAGGTCACCGTCACCAGCAACTACGTCGGTGCGAACTCGCAGGTGGTCGAATCCGCCGTTACGATTCCCCTTGAGCAGCAGATTAACGGCGTCGAGGGGATGCACTACATCACCTCCACCAGCTCGAACGACGGCACCAGCAACATCAACGTAACCTTCCGCACTGGATATGACCTGAACATTGCCGCGGTCGACGTGCAGAACCGGGTAGCGACGGCACAGGGCCGCCTGCCGCAAGAAATCAAGAACACAGGCGTGACCATCACCAAGGCTAATCCCAACTTCGTTTTTGCCGCCGGATTCTACTCGCCCGATAACAGCCTTTCGAACCAATACATTTCCAACTACCTGGACGTCTACGTCAAAGATGCCTTGAAGCGAATCCCGGGGGTCGGCGACGTTGTCGTCTTCGGCGAGCGCAAGTACGCCATGCGCATTTGGCTCGACCCGACAAAGCTGGCTGCACGGCAACTTACCGCCGCCGACGTGGTCGCCGCTCTGCAGGAGCAGAATGTCGAAATACCCGCTGGACAATTGGGCCGCCCGCCCGCCGATCCGAAGCAGAAGTTTCAGGTGACGTTTCGTGTGGTTGGACGGCTCTCGGAACCGAAGGAATTCGAAAGCATCATCATCAAGGACACCAGCAAAGGGATCGTGGAACTCAAAGATGTTGGGCGCGCGGAAATCGGCGCGGAAAGCTACGACACGAACCTTTTATACAGCGGGCACGAAGCCATCGGTGTTGGCGTGCAGCAACTCTCGAATGCCAATGCGCTGGAGGTCGACAAGGCAGCCAAGGCGGCACTCGTCGAGCTTTCGAAGTCGTTTCCTCCCGGCATCAAGTACGTAATCGCTTTCGACACGACTACAGTGGTCGGCGATTCGGTGAAAGAAGTCATCACTACGCTCGAAGAGGCGGTGATCATTGTCATCATTGTGATCTTCCTCTTCCTGCTGGATTGGCGCGCGACCATCATTCCGGCGGTCACCATTCCAGTGTCGCTGATTGGGACTTTCGCTTTTATCAATGCGTTTCATTTCTCCATCAATTCGCTGACGCTTTTTGGCATAACTCTAGCGACCGGCCTTGTGGTTGATGACGCCATTGTCGTCATTGACAACGCGCAGCGCCACATCAACCTGGACAACACCGACCCGCATCGGGCAACCTCCGTGGCAATGCGCGAAGTGTCGAGCGCCGTGGTGGCAACTTCGCTGGTTCTGATTTCGGTGTTTGTGCCTGTGTCGTTCTTCCCCGGCACTACTGGAATTCTCTACCGGCAATTCTCGTTGACCATCGCATTCTCAATTGCCATCTCGCTCTTCAATGCGCTCACGCTCTCGCCCGCTCTGGCGGCCCTCCTGCTGCGGGGCGAAGAACAAAAATATTCAGTGCTTGATTGGACGCGTATCTCCTGGCTCTCGCGCGGCTACAAGAGCGCCGCGCACGGCATTGACAATGCCATCCATGGGGTAGCAATCGCCCACGGCAAAACCATTTCAAGAGTGCTGAACTACCGTTACGCGATGATCGTGCTGTTTCTAGCAGGCCTGGCTGCCACTGGTTATATGTACGTTCATGTTCCTACGGGATTTGTACCGCAGGAAGATCAGAACTACTTCATAGTGGTGGTGCAAGCGCCGCAGGGAGCCTCGCTCTCATATACGACGGAGGTCTCCAGGCAAGCGGAGGAGATTATGCGGGCCGATCCCGATGTGTTCGGCACATTCGCGGTCCCAGGTTTTTCGCTTGCCGGTGGCAGTTCGTCAAACTACGGCCTCATCTTCGCTCCGCTGCAGCCGATTGACGACCGCAAGGGCAAAGGACACGCGGCCAGCGATATTGTGGCGCGACTTTCGCCAAAACTGTTCGCGGTTCCCGGAGCAATCGTGGCCGCGTTTGAACCACCGGCGATCCAAGGCCTGGGAAGTTTCGGTGGATTCCAGTTTGAGTTGCAGGATCTCGGTCGCAATACGCTCCAGGACATCGACGCCGTTTCGCACAAGATCGTTGGTAGCAGCCGCAAGCGAGCCGATCTGACTGGACTGTTCACCAGCTTCACCGCGAATGATCCGCAACAACTCGTAAAGATCGATCGCGAAAAGGCCAAAGCTATTGGAGTGCCAATCAGTCAGGTCACGCAGGCTCTCGGCGTCTACATGGGCTCGGAGTATGTAAACGATTTCGACTTCAACAATCGCTCCTACCGCGTGTACGTGCAGGCCGACCAGCCGTTCCGCATGAATGCTCGGGACTTGCGGCAATACTATGTTCGTTCCGAGAGCAACGGCTTGGTGCCATTGGAAAATATTGTTGCGCTAAAGGAGACCTCCGGGCCGCAGGTAATCAATCACTACAATCTATTCCGCTCGGCGGAAATCGACGGAGCCGCAGCGCTCGGATACAGCTCCGGTCAAGGTCTCAAGTCGATGGAGGAGTTGGCTAAGCGGAACATGCTGCAAGGCATGTCATTCAGTTGGACCGGTCTGGCTCTGGAGGAAGTCGAAGCCGGTGGCAAGGCAATCATCATTTTCGGTGTGGGACTTCTGGTGGTGTATCTCACGCTATCGGCGCAATACGAGAGCTTCGCGCTGCCGTTTATCATCTTGCTGGCCGTTCCGATGGCGGTGCTCGGCGCTCTGATCTTCATCTCCATGCGTGGGCTGGTGGACGACGTTTATGTACAAATCGGTCTGGTAATGTTGATTGGGCTTTCCGCAAAGAACTCAATTCTCATCGTAGAATTTGGCGAACAACTGATCGAGCAAGGCCGATCAATTACAAGTGCGGCCATTGAAGCAGCTGAGTTGCGTTTGCGGCCGATCCTGATGACGTCGTTTGCATTCGTGCTCGGTGTGCTGCCCCTCTATTTCGCAACCGGCGCCGGCAAGCTAGGGCGGCACTCAGTCGGAACCGCGATCGTTGGCGGCATGTTGTTCTCCACCGTTCTCAACCTCTTCTTCATCCCGGTGCTGTACGTTATTGTCAAAGGGTTCCTGGTCTTATTGTCGGCAAAAAGTGAAGCAGAAACCATGGAGCCAGCGGAAATTGCATAATTGAGTCAGTGACTGGTTCGTCGTGACGACCTGGTGTCTACTGCCGCGGGGAGCGCGATCGATATTTGAGAGAATTCTCTGCGAAGTAACTGAATATGAGCTTGGCGATTCTCAAAAAGCTATTCAGCACATCTCTCATCCGGGAAAGATCGGAATTGTTTTATTCAGAAGCCTAGCTTTGGAAGGATGGCCTATGGAAATCGGAACCATTGGAGAGGGAGCTTTCGCACATGCTTTCGCAAAACAGGCATTGAAGGCAGGCCACAAGATTAAGCTCAGCAACAGCCGCGGTCGCAACAGCCTCCGAGAAATTGTCAATCAACTTGGACCAGGAGCGACGGCTGCCTCTAAGGAGGAAGCAGCAGCTTGCGAAGTGGTACTTCTTGCTGTTCCCTGGGACAACGTGCCCGAAACACTTGCGAGTGTTCCCGAGTGGAATAACCAGATTCTGATTGATGGGGTAAATACTCTTCACGGTAAGGCCGGAGAATTCACACTCGCCGAAGTCGGAAACCTGTCCGCTAGTCAGTTCATTGCAGCACTTGCCCCCGGTGCCCGAGTGGTTAAGGCGCTAAACACCATAACCGTTCCCAAGCTAGAAGCGGACCCAATCGTCAATGGGGCGAGAAGAGTCGTGTTTATTTCGGGAGACGACGACGGCGCGAAGAAGCAAGTTGGGACCTTACTGGCAGGTTTCGGCTATTCAGTCATTGATCTTGGGAACCTTCGCGATGGTGGGTTGATCCAGCAAGTAGGCGGCCCTTTCGTGATGCGAAATTTGCTGGAGGAGGAGAGCGTCAAAAATGAAGGCCATTGATCTCGCGGCCGCCGACAATTCGTCCATCGTCGTCGGGCCGGAAAGATGGTTTCCGTCTTCATCCTTTCTATATCGACGCCTTTATCGGTTGGGGCTTCGTCGCGCGGTCCATACTCCCGGTAAGCGCAGCCATCACCGAGGCTTTCGCTCGCATGATGGATGGAAAGGCGCGTGTTCGCATGGTCTTGGTCAATGGCAACGATCAGGTCCAGGGAAGCAACCGGAGGAAAACAGTGACAAACGTCAGCCAATCTTTGAACTGAGAATGAGAGCATATACCACATGACTCGCTTGTTTGATCGTCTCGCGATTCGGGATATTACGTTTGCCAACCGCGTATTTGTTTCGCCGATGTGCGAGTATTCCAGCACAGACGGATTTGCGAACGACTGGCACTTCGTGCATCTGGGCAGCCGGGCGGTCGGCGGTGCTGGCCTCGTGCTTACCGAAGCAACTGCTGTTCTACCGGAGGGCCGGATCAGTCCGCACGACTTAGGGATCTGGAAAGATGATCACATTGAGTCGTTGGCCCGGATCGTGCGGTTTATTCATGAGCAAGGTAGCGCGGCCGGGATGCAGTTGGCGCATGCCGGGCGCAAAGCCAGCACGTACGCGCCGGGGAAAGGTCACGGAAGGATTCCCGAAGGTGAAGGCGGGTGGAACAATGTTGTGGCACCGAGCGCATTGCCTTTCACCGAGGGCTATCCGATGCCGCAAGCGCTCTCGATCGATAGCATTCAGAACATTGCTTCCGCTTTTGCCGCCGCCGCCCGTCGTGCGTGTGAAGCCGGCTTCCGTGTCATTGAGATTCACGCCGCTCATGGATACCTGATTCATGAGTTTCTTTCGACTCTCAGCAATCAAAGAACGGATGCCTACGGAGGCTCATTTGAGAATCGCACTAGAATTTTGCGCGAGATTGTTGCCGCCGTTCGTGATTCGTGGCCGGAGCGAGCGCCGCTGTTGGTGCGCATTTCGGCGACCGATTGGATCGACGGCGGCTGGGATATTCAGCAGTCGGTCGAACTCGCGCGCCAACTGAAGGAGCTTGGAGCGGACCTGATCGATTGCTCCTCTGGCGGCAATGTAGCGCACGCAAAGATTCCGGTAGGGCCGGGTTATCAAACGCAGTTTGCGGAGCAGATCCGCAGGGAAGCCGGCATCCTAACCGGCGCAGTAGGGATGATCACATCACCCGTTCAGGCCGAGCACATTATGGTTACCGGACAGGCGGACGCAGTCGTCATCGCGCGAGAATTCTTACGAGACCCGTACTGGCCATTGCGGGCAGCGCGTGAGCTAGGGCAGGCAATTTCGTGGCCTGTGCAATATTTGAGAGCTGCGCCGGAAGGCTCGCAATCGCGGGTTCCAGTAGACCTCAAGAATCTAGAGTCCTGCTTTGAGGAGCAACATGCCATTCCTGAGCGCTGACGTTTGACATGTATGTTCTCAACCCAATCGCTCGTTGAATAAACCGGTGGGCCGGGAAGAGCCGATCGGAGCCTTTCAGCATGGAGTATGCGCCGATCGAGTACAGCGACCTCCTTTTAGCAAACGGAATGTACTTTCTGAAACCGAGGCGTCCTTTCTGTCTTGGAGGTAAAGGTGCGGGAAACGGACCGTTGCATTCAACTCGCTGACGGTTTTCTCATCCTGGCTGAGAAAGAGCTGTCGGCCTTCATCGGCGCGGTAGACAAGTTGTTCGGTGCTGAGCAGGCCCGCCAGTCGGCGCTGGACTGGATCGAGGAACTGGAACGTATGGATTGGCCGTCTGGAGAATCGGTTCCAGATTGGCGTCGGGCTACGGTGGGCGCAAGTGCTCGGCTTGGCGCTTTGTTGTCTGGCAGTGGCGAACCAGAACTTGGCAAGCAAGGAAGGAGATTCCTGTGAGCAAATGCTGTCTGCGATGCACTGGCGCGAAGGGGGCACGGGCCGGTTGACAGATACCGCCGAAAAGAACCTGAGGCCGAGGGGCTCATCGAGTTTGTGGCGACCCCTGCGTGTGTCGACCTTCCGCAGTCTTTTGGTCGCAGATGTGGTTGCCGATGTCGGAGCTTTCATGCAGAGCGTTGGGCTGCATGGTTGATGGTGTCACTCGGTGCCGGACCGATTTACGTTGCGCTCACGCAGACCGCTGCTTCGCTACCATACTTTCTGCTGGCGCTTCCTGCAGGCTCCGCCGGCGATATCTTTGACCGCCGCAAATTGGTTCTAGCCACCGAGACGTGGATGATGGGCGTAGCCCTGCTTCTCGCAGTCTTGACCATCGGTGGTTTCATGTCGCCCTGGCTGCTGCTCGTATTGACGTTTGCGCTCTCCGCCGGAGATGCGTTCGAAACTCCCACATGGCGTGCAATTCCGCCTGAACGGGTGCCCAAGGACGACCTTGCAGCGGCATCAGCGCTGAACGGGATCGAATTCAATCTCTCCCGGGCGGTTGGACCGGCACTCGCGGGCATAGTCATAACTGTCGCGGGCGTCGCCGCCGCGTTTGTTGTGAACTGTGTGTCGTTTTGCAGCGTCATTCTGTTGGTTGCTAGGTGGAAGAGGCCGATTCGCAAGCGGACCGCGCCGCCGGAAACGTTGACGGGAGCGACTGTTGCCGCCATTCGGTACGTTCGCCACTCGCCGGCGATCCTGACTGTATTGCTCCGAACAGGCGTAGTCATGTTCTTCTCCAGTGCGGTCTTTGCGTTGCTGCCAACGGTGGCTCGAAGCGTGAATAAGACCGCGATCGGTTATGGGCTGTTGCTCGGATGTTTTGGGTTCGGTGCTATCGCCGGTGCTTTTGCAATACAGTCGGCCCGTGAAAGGTGGTCGACGGAGGCTGTCGTGTCGGCTGGTGTAGTGATATTGGGATTGGTAATGGTGGCGATCGGTTGCTTACAGGTTGAGCACACTCGCTGCGGTCATGTTGATCGGCGGTGCAGCGTGGGTCATCTTCATTTCTCTCATTAACGCTCTCGTCCAACACTTGGCGCCGGATTGGGTAAGAGCACGAGTCCTCGCTATCTTCATCTTGGTGTATCAGGGAAGTTACGCTCTCGGGACGGTGGTTTGGGGTGCGCTCGCACAACGAGCATCAGTTCGAACGGCGCTGGTCTACGCTGGAATCGGAACTATCGCGAATACAATGCTCGCGCTTTTCGCGAAAATCCCCGATTCGACGGCCGATCTGAGTCCTTGGAACCACTGGCGCATGCCCCTCGTCCTCGAGGAAGTTGGATCCGATCTCGCGCAAGGACCAGTACTCGTTACAGTCGAATGCGTTGTCAATCCGCAGCGGACAGCAGAATTTGTAGAAGCGATGCATCGATACGGTCACATGCGACGTCGTGATGGCGCCTATCGGTGGGGGATCTTTCGCGATACTGAAGTTGTGAATCGCTATTAGGAAATATTCCTGGTGAATTCCTGGGCAGAACATCTGCGCCAACACGAGCGGCAAACACAGGCCGACCAGGAACTCGAAGGGAGAATATTCAGTTATTTTGCTGCCGAGCCGGTGGTGCGGCACTTAATCTACACATACACGAAGGAAACATAGCTAAATGGGGGAAGAAATTCCCCGATCACTATTTCTGTTCTGGAGCAAGGCAGCAAGGTTGTCTCGGTACACAACGTGGGTTCCATGATTGATCCCTCCGAGCCGCGGCACATTCTCGAGATTTGTTTGCCGGAGTCCAGCGACTAAGTACGGCGCCCCGGGAAGCGGAATTGGCCTCTCGGTTGCGATGAGAACCGCGGAAGCGCACCACGGGAGTCTCTGGGTGAAGAGCGACAAGGTGAGGGGCACCACATTCTTTCTGCTCTTACCGTGATCGGGGGGAAGTCTGAGTCCGTTGCAAGGTAAAGTTCTGCTTGTTGATGATGATGCTTCGACGCGTCGAACCCTGCACACGACGCTGAGTGCTCTCGGTTTTGAGGTCGAGGCAGCCTCCTCCGGAGAGCAGGCGGCATCGTTCGTTCGCACCGAGCGCTACGATGCGGTGTTGCTCGACATCAATATGCGGGGCGTGGGAGGTAATGAAGCCTGCCGCATCCTGCGCCGATTAGCTCCTGGCCTTCCCATTCTGATGTTGACTGTTCGGGATAGTGCGGATGACAAAATCGATGCCCTGGATGCTGGCGCGGATGACTGTATCACCAAGCCCTTTCACGTTGGCGACTTGACCGCGCAGTCGGTCTGCGGTTCGGCGATCCCGGGTAGCTCAGAGCGAAAGCGAAATAGTGATCACCATTGGCGAGATCGTACTGGACCGCTAGCGCCGTCTGGTGCGGAAGTCGGGCGCCATCGTCCATCTCACGCCCAAGGAGTTCGATCTGCTCTATTGCCTCATGTCGCATGCAGGCAAACCACTGACTCATGCGCGCCTTCTCTCGAGCGTTTTGGGGAACCGAATATGGAAACGAAGTCGAGTACCTCCGCACATTCGTGCGCCAGCTGCGCAAGAAACTTGAGGATGATCCGGCACGGCCTAAATATTTGGTCACCGAGTCGCACTTCGGTTATCGCTTCTGCGATAGCCAGACATTCCGAATGGGCTGAAGCGATCTTAGCAGCCCTACTCAGCTTCTCCCGGCTGGGAGAAGTACTCGTGGGATTTCGCTGACTCAAGTCCAGAGTCCGTTGCACGGGTCATCGGGCTGCTTTGCGGCTGTGCCGATTCATTCCACGAGCCACTCTCACTCCCCTTGCCACATATTCCCAGCGCTTGTTCATAGTTATGGAACAGTTCTGCCACGCGCTCCGGAGCTACTGCTTTAATCCACATACTCGATTCTCCTGTCGCCGACCTTCTTTCTACTCTTGCGTTCACACCTTATTGGATACGAAAGAACGCAAAGTCCGAATAAGCGTTCCATAAAATGTTCGTAAAGTTACATTCGGGTGTTCAATGCCGTTAAGTGTCCTTACGAACATTTTATGAACTCCTCATGCCTTCCTCAGCGGAAGCAATAGAATCCTCCTCATCGGGAAGGTACTCGAAGCCGCCGTCGCACAAACAAAAGCATCTGTGCCAAAGCCGCGAAATACGCTCGTACTCAACCGAAATCAATTTGTATCATCATGCTGCGGATCTGATCCGACTCTGGAGGAAACATCGATGAAATCGATTACTTGGTTAGTCACAGCAGTGGTGGCAGTTATGTTCGCGGTCGCCACCACCCTGTGTCCCGCGCAGGACGTCAAGCCGATCGACCTGGGCAAGGGGGCGGCGTTCAATGGCAAGAAGATCGAGATGAAGGACAAGGGAGAGGTTGCTTATCTCCTGTCTTTCACGGCGGGGAAAGAGTTCGAGGCCACCACGGACGGCCCGAAGAATACCGACGTGCACCTTTTCGTCTACGACTCCTCCGACGCGGAAGTCGCTAAGGACGAATCGCCCGGACCGAAGTGTTCGGTCAAGGTCGCGCCGGAGAAGGACGGGCAGTATAAGTTCGTCATCAAGAACGCCGGCGGGGCCAACACGGTGACCTTCAATGTAAAGGTCGCCAAATGATGACTCGCCGCTTGTCAAAAAGAGACTAGGATTCGCGCCAAATGGCTGGCTAGTGCATCCCTTATCACGCTGTTCCAAGTGGCGCCGCTGCACAGGACACCACGCTTCTCAAGGGTGACCGAAGCCCCGGCAAGCGCAACGAGGGTCCATGTTTGCCGGGGTGGTATACGTCCTCGAAAATCGCGTGAGAAACTTGATTGAAGACTCAGTTCAGGAAAATATTCGACGATCTTCCCATCTTGGAAGCTGACAGGCGGTTCAGCCTGCATTGCTGGCATGGAAGTACGATTGACGCCCGACCAGGAGGCATTCGTTCGCCAAGCCATCGAGTCCAGCCGGTTTCACCGTGCCGAGGATCCGGTAGAGGAGGCATCGATGCTGTGGGAAGGCGCGAGCCCAAATGAGCGGAGACGCTGACTTTGTTACTGATCCAGTCGTAGCCTTTTCGTCGGCTGCCGCGTATTGTGGATTAAGCTGTGGAGAAGTGGGATAATCCTGTCGGTCTGTTCACTAAGCGTCAACATTTCAACGGATTGCATGCTCGCTGGGCGCGCTCGTGAATTTCCGACATTGCACAGAAAAGCGGCATTGACAACTCTGAAGTAAGTGTTTAGGGTGACACGCGTCGACGGCTGAAAGGGTTGGCTTAATTAAACTTTTGCCGGTCCGAAGTAGGCTGAGTGATCAGCTCGGCGGGGCAACCCGAAGAGCAGCCAGACCTGAAAAAACCGACGGCTCTGCGAGGGGTAGTTGGGGTTTGGGACCGCGAAAGCGGTGATCGCATCAAGGGCTGTGACGGTGCATGCGTCCACGCCGAAGGCTCCCTCGCAGGAGCTGGCGGCTGGAGCATAACCAATGTCACAGCCTTTACCTTTTCCCAGCATTTCCCCCTTAGCCACAAAAGCGGTTCCACAGAAAATATCCTCGCCCCGAGATCTTCTGTTGCACAGTCTCCGCTTTTTCAATAAGGATTGGGACAACCGTTCAAACAAGACTTGACTCGCCCCATCTGCGAGGCGCTGTCCGGTTCGCTCAAGGAATAGTTGCTGGTCTATTTGTACAATACGGAGGACATGGCAGTGATGATCGAGATGCAGAATACGGGCGACGCTCGAGCACGCACGGAGATTCTTGCTGGTGTCGAACATGTACTGAGTGATGTGGCGGGCGAGTGGAGGGTGTCAATTGTCGGGTCTCGTGCAAATGACAACTGGGAAATGAAAGTGGAGGGACCCCAGGGATTCGAGCGTTCGTACCCGTTGGTTGGCGCTGCCGGAGAGCACCACTCTGATGCAATACGGAACGTGCTTGTTAAGCGGCTGCCCGCGAGCACGCGATGATCTACCAAGCTGGTTTGCGTTGCCCTACAGGCGAGTCAGACATCGCAGGACTTAGTTGGGGATCGGTTCTTCGAGGCGGATCACTCGATCGACCTGCCTTCTTCCATTCTGGTTGCATTGTGCAACCACTTATAGGATGCAGGCATCTGGTATAATAATGCAACTAGATGTAGGGGTGACTAAATACGAGGAGCTATGCGACACAAGTCCTTCAAAGCCAACCTGTGCCCTGTGGCACGCTCGCTCGATACCATCGGCGAATGGTGGTCTCTGCTGATTGTTCGTGACGCCCTCTCAGGCATACGACGGTTTTCCGATTTTCAGAAGAGCTTGGGATTGGCAAAGAACATCCTGAGCGCGCGCCTTAAGAAATTGGTTGCGTGCGGAATCATGGAACAGGTGCCGGCTTCGGACGGCAGTGCCTACCAGGAATATGCCCTAACCCAAAAAGGCCGAGACTTGTTCCCGGTGATCGTTGCTTTACGACAATGGGGAGAAGGCTATCTATTCTCCCGCGGTGAGAAACGTTTTCAGGTTCTGGATAAACGCACCCGAAAACCCCCTAGACTGGAAGTGCAAAATGCGAAGGGGGAAGTCGTTACGGCGAACGATCTGGAACTAGTTACTGTTAAGAATTGACCTCCATTGCGCTCCTCACGTTATTAGTTACAGCTTCGAGCCGCCATCGACGGGAATACTGGCACCCGTGATCCAGCGTGCCTCGTCCGAAGCTAAGAACGCGACTACATCGGCCACGTCCTCCGGCTTGCCGATTCGCTTTAGTGCCTGCATCCGAAGAGTGGGCTCCCGGCCTGCTTCGGTCTTCGTAAAATTCGACATATCCGTATCGATCACACCGGGCGCGCGACTGCATTGACACGAATGCCCTGTGGTCCAAGAATGGCAGCCCAGTTCTTGACCAGAGTCTCTAATGCTCCTTTGGTCGAGGCATAGGCCAGGATCGAGGGGTTGTCCACGCCGGGCTTGCCAACTACGGCGTGGGCCCCGATCGAAGAGATCACGATGATATTCGAACCGTCACCGAGAATGGGCAGCAGTTGCTGCACCAGGAAGAACGGACTTCGGACGTTTGTCGCAAAGAGGTTGTCAAAATCCTCTTCCGTATAATCCGCCAGCCGTGCCGCCTTGCTGATTCCGGCGTTGAGCACAAGCACATCCAATCGATCACCGACGATGGAGCGCACTTGTTTGGCCAGCAGCGGAGCGCCATTCGGAGTTCCTAGATCCGCCGAGATCGCATTTGCGAGTCCGCCTTCCGTCTGGATCTCGGAGAGGAGAGACTCCGCTTCCCGCGCGGAGCAACCGTAGTGAACGAGGACGTGCGCACCGGCCCTGGCAAGCGCCGCTGCCGTCGCGCGGCCAATTCCTCTTGATGCACCCGTCACAAGCGCCGTCTTGTTGTTCTGAGTCATTCTACCCTCGATTCTCCCCTCCAACTGCGGCTACTCACGAGAAGGCCGATCTGACTGCCGAGTTTGAATTACCCCGCGAGCATTCCACCATCCACCGCCAGGAATGCGCCGAAGATGTATGAGGCCTTGTCAGTTTCTTAGCGCCACCTTTTCCCTACTTCCCTGCGTCGCCCCTGCGGAATTCGATGCTGACTTCGTCCAGCCTCGTTTTCAATGCGATGTCGAGTTTGCAATCCGCGGCGGCCAGCGTGTCGGTCAGCTGCTCGACGCGGCTTGCGCCAAGAATGACCGAAGTAATGGCAGGATTCGCCAGCACCCAAGCGACTGATAAGGTTGTGATTGGCGTTCCCTGCTGCTTAGCGATTTCCTGAACCCTGGCGACCGTTTCAAACTCGCGCTCGTGCCAATACCGGGCATGATACGTCTGCCCGAATCCGCCGAGTTCCGCCGAAAAGCGACCCTTATCAGGCGTATCGCCGTGCTTGTATTTGCCACTCAGAAGCCCCCCGGCAAGAGGATTGAACGGAATCACCGCGAGACCTTCCTCCTGCACCAACGGGAAAAGTTCTCGCTCAACTTCACGGAACAGCAGGTTGTAACGTGGTTGGGCCGAAACGAAACGCGTCAGCTTTAGCGTGTCCTGCCGTCCAAGCGCTTTTGCCAGACGGTAGGCGAGAAAGTTTGATACGCCGATATAACGCGCCCTGCCCGAACGCACGATCGTATCCATAGCCCCAACCATTTCGTCGATCGGGGTAACGGGGTCATCCATATGCAGTTGGTAAAGATCAACGTAATCCGTATTTAGGCGGCGCAGGGAAGCGTCGATGGCGTCGAGTAGATGTTTTCGCGAGCTGCCTGCATCCCAAGCGGCTGGCCCCATTTTTCCGCCGCCCTTTGTGGCGAGGATAAACCCTGCCCGCTTATTGCTGAGCCAGCGGCCTGCGACGATTTCAGCACCACCGACCTCCGCGCCAGGGGGATATACGTCAGCGGTATCGATGAAGTTAATCCCTGCCTCAGCCGCCTTATCGAGCATTCGATGCGCCTCTTTTTCATCCGTTTGCTTTCCGAATGTTCCCGTTCCGAGGATCATGCGAGAGACCGTTAAGCCGGTCTGACCAAATTTAGTGAACTGCATAGTGACTCCTTACCGCTAGTGAGAAAAAGGTTGCTCTCGCCCAAAACAAATTAATGATGACACTCATCATTATTAGTGATACCCTGTCATTATTGTCAAGTGATCTAGGAGGAGCGTAACGATTGCGTTTAACTAAAGAACAAGCCGAACAGAATCGGCATCTCATTGTCGAAACCGCATCGCGGATGTTCAGATTGCATGGCATGGCAAATGTTGCCGTCGCCGACATCATGAAGGAATCAGGCTTTACACATGGCGGCTTCTACAACCACTTCAAATCCAAAGATGAGTTGGCGGCTGAAGCTATTGCTTCTGCATTCGATGTTGTCGCAAGTGATTTATCGGAAAAGCTTGCATGCGGAAAAAATCCACAAGAATCGCTTTCATCGTTCGTCGCGCGATATCTTAGTCCTCGGCATCGCGACACTAAATCTGGAGGATGCCCAGCATCAGCCTTGTCCGTCGATGCCGCGCGAAATGGAAAAACCGTTCAAACTGCTTTCGTCAAAGGCATTGAAACCTATCTCGATATGATTGCCGCGCAAATGGGTGGAGACGAGCAGGAAGCAAGGCAACAAGCTATAGCTTTGTTTAGTGGCTTAGTGGGCGCAATGATGCTGTCCCGTGCCGTGAAAAAAAGTGATCCGAAACTTTCCGACGAACTACTCAGTTCAGCACGGAAGAGTCTAAAGCTGAAAAATTGAAATATGCCGAGAGATTGCATTCCGGCGCGCTGAATTTTCCTCAAAACCAAAAGGAGTCCATCCATGGGAACGCACATCAAATTGACTGCCAGCGACGGCCACAAGTTCGATGCCTATCGTGTCGATCCAGCGGGGACGCCCAAGGGCGGAATCGTCGTCATTCAGGAAATCTTCGGCGTTAATCGTCACATCCGCTCAGTCGCTGACCGTTTTGCTGCGCTCGGCTACGTCGCGATTGCGCCGGCCCTGTTCGATCGCATTGAAGCGGGGTTCGAAAGCGGCTATTCGCCGGAAGAAGTGCAGAGCGCAAGGCGCTTTGTCGCCAATCCACCAATGCAGGCCTGGATGTTGGACATCGCTGCCGCACGCGAGGCGATCGCTGACGTCGGCAAGATCGCGGTCACCGGCTTCTGCCTCGGCGGAACGCTGAGCTATGGCGCGGCGACCAATCTGCCGGGCTTCTCGGTGGCAGTCGGCTATTACGGCGGCCACATTGTCAGGATGGCCGATCAGTCCCCGAAAATCCCGACCATGCTGCATTTCGGTGAGTTGGACGCGCACATCCCGATGAGCGACGTCGAGACGATCAAGTCGAAGCAGCCGTCGGTCGAGGTCTACACCTATAACGCTGATCACGGCTTCCAGTGCGACGAACGGGATAGCTTTGCCCCCGAAGCAGCTCAAATCGCTTGGGGCCGCACCCTGCGCTTCATCGACAGCCACATGTAAGATGTTCGTCAGCGACAACGGCACGGAACTCACGTCCAACGCCGTACTCGCATGGTGTGGGGAGATCGGTGTGGAGAAAAGACAGGAAACCTATTGAGGGATTGCGAAGCCATTTAGTGAATGATAAAGGACGTTATCATTCCCGAAAGCGCCGGTCTTAGCCGCTTAGCGCGAACTTCGATATATATCCGCGACCGCTGTTGCGGCTGGTGGAAAATGCGTTGGGGGAAGCTTCGCTGCCAAGCAAAGCCGAAGAAGTCCTTCGGAAATTCTTCAATGAGATGTCTACCTTCATGATCAATCAGTCCGAGTCTGGGATCAGCTAGCGCGAAGCTACGCGGAGAGGCGGCGCACGGCTATATCTATTGCCGCCAATGATCATGCGGCATGGCATGCAAGGTGCGCTCGAACTCAGGCGAAGCGTCGGAATCCATCCGGCGGGAACTACCGGCGTGCCGGAAGGGGGAGGTCACGATATGCCAGCGCCTGCACCATGCAAAATCAACAGATGATCCGTCGGTCAATGCGGATCCCGCCAGTCTTGCCCGTTATATCGCGACCGTAATCTACGGGATCGCAGTCCTTCGCCGCGGTTTTGCAACTCCCGTGGAGCGCGCTGATCGCCCGGTCCTAGGCCGGCGGCTTGGATGAGGGTGAAAAGACTTGCCCCCAGCAGGTAGGGTAAGATTCATTAAATTTGGAGCTTCTATTGCCAATGGTGCATTTTCTAATCATTCTTGCGCTTTCTATCGGATTAATCGCCGCGTTGGGTGGCTGGAGCCGAGATCGAAGACTCCTCTCCGAATCTCGTAAGCGTTCGCAGGATCCGGACGCTGAGGGAACATCCGCACTTGAAAAAGCGAATAAAGATCTGAAAGCTTCGCAAGCCGATTTGCAAAGACGATGGCAGTATCTGGCAGAGGCGCAAAGGCTGAGCCATTCGGGGACTTTTGGA
>Ga0307477_10001137_pt1 | contig 23658 bp, 21 predicted proteins | sample atmos_gasesECM2C_FD_203316 | JGI IMG/M metagenome (GOLD analysis project Ga0307477, IMG submission 203316) | Hardwood forest soil microbial communities from Morgan-Monroe State Forest, Indiana, United States - atmos_gasesECM2C_515 | ecosystem: Environmental > Terrestrial > Soil > Temperate...
GTCCGCGATGGCCCTGAGAAACCTCTCCTCCTTCCTCGCGAGCTGCCGCAGCACGTCGTCGATGTATCGCTCCTCGGGTAGGAGGCCCTTGGATGAGCGCGCCGGCTGCCCCCCTTCGTGCGCGGTAGCCTTCTCCGCCTTGGCCAAGCGAACCTGGAGCAGGCGCCTGGTCATCACCTCCATGAGCCAGAGCTGCTTCTTTGCGAGGCGCCCGGGAGCGTCTTCGCCGCCGGAGCCTGTCGTGGTGCGGAGCTTCTGGGCGTACCTGCTCAACCTGGCATAGGTGTCGGCGGGAATCGCTGTAAGCTCTTCGGACCCCTCCTCTGAATCTAGAGCCTGCTTCAGCCTTTCAATGGTCGATATGCTCTCCATCTAGTCCGAAATCCTCCCAAGCCCTTTTGTCATGAGGTAGACGGCGGCGTAGGTGGGGAGCTCTGGCTCCTCGGACGAGTACGGCCCGAAGGTCTTCCCCTTCAGGCTGAACGGAGGCGAACCCTGCACCGTGATGGTGACCTCTTCGTCGCCGAGCACCACGGGGTCGTAATCAGGCCTGAAGGCCTGAAGGTCGTGGACTCGCATCTTCAGCAGCCCGGAGTTTCCGTGCAACGTTCCGGGCATTCGAAAGATCCTGTGTATATCGGTTGTGACGGACTCGTCAATCCTCGAGCTGAACGCGTTGACCACGCGCTCCAACCTCGGTTGAGAACCGTCGCTCCCTGAGGCCGCGATTCGCGAGGCCCATCCTCCGGCTGGGGCGCTGTCAGAAGGTTGCTGATTGACGAGGCCGGTGCCCTTGATGTAGTTCGCTATCTCGGCGCGCGCCGAGGAGTCCAACGCTTCGAACCTCTCGTCGTCGACGTGTAGGTGGTAGCCCCTGTTCCCGGAAAAGTAGACGCTGATGCTCGCGCTAGAGATCCCGAAGTCCTTCGTCAGGAAGCTGATCAGACGGGACGTGTCCTCCTTTGTGGCCCCAAGGCACTCCGGGCAGCTCCAGTGCAGCTGCGTCGTGCCCGTGCCTTCGCACCTCGGGCAGCGCTGCGGTCTCTCCAAGGAGCGGATGACCTTTCCGCACTTCTTGCAAGTCCAGAAGCTGTGCTTGCTCCTGCACGCCGTAGGGATCGAGCTCGCGTCTATGTCGAAGATTAGCTCGGCCCCCTTCCACCCCTTCTCGTCCATCGGCAGGGTCGGTTCAGAGTACGTCCCGTTGGAGCAGAATACGGACGAAGGGGCCTGTTTCACCAGGTCGGCGGCTAGCTCTCCCGGGGACTTGTGTGAGAGGTGCCTCACCATCCCCTTCCCAAAAGGGATGTATCCGAACTCTCTGCTTTCTATCTTGGTCGGGACCTCGACCTCGTCGTGATGCTTGAAGTAATGCTCGCGATAGGTCTTTCTCAGGAACGCGGTCGTCTTCTCGTCCGCCTGGGATGCGTTGCCATCGACCTTTGGGCTGCTCGCGGACAAGAGATGCGATTCGCGGTGCCGTTCATTATAAGATTAATGAGGGAGATGGGTTCTCTTGTTCTCGGTGGTGGATGGATGCTTGACCCGGAGAGTCATGCAGAAATGATTTGAGCTTATTTCTGGAAAAGGAGTTAATTCTCTTGGATGCGGGGCGCTAAGAAGTAGAAGATCTGCGCACCTTGCTCATTTAGGCGGAATTGGAGTCTTGCGGGCTTTTTGGACGAGTACTCCACGACGACTGTATCCGACGCAGGGCCTACGGCCTTTGCGATCCCTAAGAGATAATCAATGTTGTAGCTTGCCTTCGCCTCCGTCTTCACTTGCAGGTCGAGAACGTCCGCGCCGCCCTTCTCGAGCTGGATGGTGGCCGCACCCACGTCGCTCTTCCCTGAGAACGAGACTTCCTCCCTGAGCGATGAGATCATCACCTGGTCGGCGACCACGGATATGTCGCCGAGCACTTTCTCGAAGACGCTCTTGCTCATTGTGAGCTTGACGTCGAGGTCGAGTTTCGGTAGAGGGGCCGTCCCGGGTGTCGTCTCGATCAGGTGGACCTTGAACTCACGCTTGTAGCCGTTCATCAGCCTGAGGGTCAGGGCGTCGTCTTCGCTCGAGGCGATTTCCACGCTGTCCTTGGTGTCGGTCCTCGCGATGAGCTTCACAAAGTCCTCTACCCTTATGGTGAACTTTGTGGGTTTGTCGCATTCGAACTTCTCGAAGGCCGAGTTCGGCCAAGTAAGATCGACGAGCGCTATGTGAGAAGGGTCCATCGCCCTGAAGACGAGGCCCTCGCTGGAAACCTCGAACGTCGCTTCTTCAACGAGCGTCTTGATCGCCGCGGCGACAGCCTTCCACTCTTGAGAGCCCGCGGTCTTGGCGAAAAACATGGGTTGTGTGATGCCTTCACCCGGGTTGCATATCGACCAATAATAAAGATTGGTTCTAACTACGCTGAAAATTCCTTTGGTGAGGGTGGGCGTTGTGTTCTCTCCCGACATAGTGAGAGCGCGTTCGAATTGAGAATACCTTTACTGGGATAGACTTAGCGAAAAACCAAGACTTCAGATTTCGACTAGGTGGTGCCGGCTCCCCAAACCGGCAAGACTAGCCATGCTTTTAAAGAGGGAATATTCGACGGTTTTGTAAGCCGGCGAAAAGATGAAGATTCCCAAGGAAATAAATACAAACTGTCCACACTGTAACAAGCACACGATTCACTCGGTCTCGCTTTACAAGAAGGGGAAGGAACGGGCTTCTTCATGGGGCGCGAGACGTCAGGCAGGAAGGAAGCGCGGCTACGGAGGACAGAAGTTCCCCGAACTAATCAGGACGGCGAAAACTACCAAAAAAGCAACTCTCAAGTTAAAATGCAAGGAGTGCAACAAGGAAGCCATGCGAAAGGGGATACGCCTGAGGAAGGCAGAGATAGTCGCATGAAGAGAGAGCGCGAGTTCATACCAAAGCCCAGGAGCAGCTTCCTCCTTGTGAAGTGCCCTGATTGTGGCGAGGAGAGGCCGATGTTCTCCGCCTCCACGCGAGACGTGACCTGCAGGGGATGCGGAAGGAAACTGGCCAGCAAGACCGGGGGTAAGGTCGAGGTCGACGCCCCGGTGATCAAGAGACTGGATTAAATAGCCAGCAGCCTCGGAAAGCGGTAAGCGAGAGGAACCTAGCGTTGGAGACCAGCGAGCTTCCAGAGAGGGGAGACATCGTCCTTTGCACGGTGAGGGAGATCACATCCCACGGGATTTATGTCGACTTGGACGAATACAATGGCATGAACGGCTTCCTACACATTTCTGAAATCTCCACTGGCTGGGTGAGGAACATCGAGCGGGTGGCGAAGGTGGGGCAGAAGCTCGTCCTCAAGGTCGTGAGGGCTGAAAAGTCCAGGCGCGAGGTCGACCTGTCGCTGAGGCAGGTCACGAACGAGGAGAGGCGGAACAAGCTCATCGAATGGAAGCAGAAGGAGAAGGCCATGACGATCTTGTCGATGGTGCAGAAGAAGCTCGGAATGGACGACAAGAAGTTCTCGGAGGTTCTGGCGAAGCTGCAGGGTCAATACGGCACCCTCTACGAGGCGCTCGAAGACGCCGCGAAGAGGGGTGAGAAGACCTTCGCCGCAATGGACCTGCCGCAGGACGTCGTCAACGATATGGTCACCGCCGCCAGAGAGAAGATCGCCTCGCCAAAGTACGAGGTCGGGAGCATAGTGGAGATGAGCTCGAACGCGTCCGACGGGATCCTCCAGATCAAGAAGGCCTTGGCGGCGGGGCTGGGCGCGTCCTCGGTGGCCGAGATCAAGATGACATACGTGGGGGCGCCGCGCTACAGGGTCAGGGTGACGGCTGACGACTACAAGCAGGCGGACAAAGTCATGGGGACTGTTCTCCTGAAGATGGAGGAGGCGATAGGCAAGCACGGGAGCTTCGGGAGCAAGAGGGAGATGTCGCGGAAGTACGGCGGCGGGGCCTGAGGATGAAGAACCTGCTCTTCAGGTGCCCGAAGTGCTCGAGGTACACGATGGAGGCGAAGTGCCCGCTGGATGGTGAGGCCACGAAGATGGCCGCCCCGGCAAAATACTCGCCGGACGACAAGTACGCCAGATACAGAAGCCCGCTGGCGTATCAGACCGCCGCGGCGCAAGACACCTAACTCTCGCCTGTGCGGCCCTAGGTTACCTTGTAGATTACCACCGTGGAGAAGCAGCTCACCTGCGAGCCGCACGCCAGGGGGTTGTCGAGGCTGGAGGAATGGAAGACGATCCGGAACGGAGATGTCCCTCCGTTCAGCTGGAAGAAGTACGGGGCGTAGTAGAGCTGGAGCGGCGGGGCGCCCGTGCTCGAATCTAGCGAGTAGGCTTGCTTGACGGTAGCCGATGAGTTGTAGATGTCATAGTAGCCGGCGAACTCGAACGGGAGCATCTTCCCGAAGGTCGTCTGGAGCCCCGTGGGCGACAGGTTGAAGTCGTCGGGGGCAGTCCAGAGGAACTCTGACTCGTTCAAACCTGCGATGCGTATGAACCATTGCTTCTTGCTCTCGTCTCCGCCTCCGGGGGTGAACCCGCCTCCCGAGGGCAGCTGCAGGACGTAGTAGCTCGTCCCGGAAAGATGGATTTCGCTGCCGGTCAGGAACATCAGGACGTAGGTCGGCCGTCCGTGGCCCATGCGCAGCGCGGTCGCAGCGCCCGCGGTCACGTTCGACATGAACATCTGCCCGATGTCCGCTATCCTCGTCTCGTTCAGCGTGGCGTTGTCAGCGACGACGGTCCTGTTCCCCATGACGTTGACCCAGTATCCGTAGTCCCACCAGGAGATTATCACCGCGTTAGTGGGCGTGTTGCTGTTTATCCAGTTCAAGGCCTCGAACCAGTCGGAGACTTGGGTGTGCGAGAAGACGGTCCCGCCGTTCGAGATGGTCACCCCGTAGTCGGCGGGGCTCTGGTCGCAGAACACGTTCGTCCCGGTGCAGGGGACCGTGTTGGGTATCCAAAATATGCTCGCGGGGAAGGCCAGAAGGGCAATCAGCGCGATCGAATAGACGGCTCGCATCTCGTTCTGAGTGGAGTAGGTCGGCTTCCTCTTGACCAAGGTCGGCCCGCCGGGCTTCAGGATCGAGAAGAGGACCTCGGCGAACCCGATTCCTCCGAGGATCGCGAGGGCGATCGAGGAGTAGACCAAGAGGCGCGAGAATGCGGCCGAGATGTAGAGGCTTGACAGGCCTATCACGAGGGCGAAGCCTATGGTGGGGCTCTTCCGCCTGAACGCGATGTAGGCCCCGAAGACGCCGAGGAACAGAAGGAGGAGGTACGACGAGAAGTAGTTTGCCCCCAGGGGGAAGACCTGTTCAGCCACGGACTCGACCAGGGGGTCGGAGCTCTTTGTCCAAGGAAGGATCGTCGATAGGTACCTGCGGCTCACCGTGGAGAGAAGCCCGAAGCTGAGGACTGTCAGGGCGACGAGCCCGAAGCCCAGCATTACCTTCACCATCGTCCACCTGTATTCCGCTGGCTTCACCCACGTCCGCATCCACTGCCCTATCACCAAGAAGACCGTCCCGCCGATCAGCGCGAAGCCCACGGGGTTTGTGACGATTTCAATCCCGGGCCTGGGGAAGATCGCGCTGCCGAGGAGGTCCCCCGCGGCGAACAGCAGTGCCACGACGGAGAGGTTGGGGACGTCGAAGTTTAGGAACGGCATTACAACGAAGAAGAAGGCGAATGCGATGGTGAAGTACTCCCCTCCGCCCCAAGCGGTGTTGGCGTAGCCTGAAAGGAGGCCTGCGAAGAGGGCGCGGAAGATCCTCTGCCTGTTGCTCATCGGGCTGTCGAGGAGCGTCAAGAACAGGTAGGCTGCGATGGCGAAGAGGAATATGCACAGGGGTTCGGACTTGAACCATCCGAGGTTTCCCCTCTCGATGAGAGGCGGTGAGACAGCTATCATGAGCGCGGCGAAGAGGCCGCCAGCCTCTCCCGCGATCCGCTTCACCAGGTAGTAGAAGACCACCGAGGTCAGCGAGCCGACGAAGACCGGGAAGAGGACGAGGTAGTCATAGAGGCTATATTGCAGCCCGAACACGTTCCTGAAGAAGAGATACGAGAGGGCTCCGGCGAATTGGAGGCCGTCCTGAGAGGTGGACGCCACCGACCTGCCCTCGGGGAACCATGTGGTGTAGTCCGTCCAAGAGAAGTAGTGCAGTAGCCCGGGTAACCCGCCTTGACCGGCGTTCCAGCTCTGGTCGAAGGAAGTAACGATGAAGTTTGCGGCCTTGTAGTCATAGTATGGGTCGAACTCGTTCAGGTAGAAGCCGTAACGGGCTGGAAAGAGCCTCATCAGCATCGCAATCACAAAGACGGCGACCAGCAGCATTCCAGCCATAATGCTGCGCCTCGATACCGTTGGGCGGTGTAGGGCGCTGCGTAGCAAGTTGCTGAAAATGCCGCTCAAACTTGGTCGTGAACGACTTCAGACCATTTAAGAGTTTTTCGTTGTAGCGGCGCGGATTTTCGAAGGTGGACAGACCACGTCGGGGCTTAGCTCTGATGGTCGGCGTCGAGCGACTTTAGGACTTCCTCGTATTGCTTGGGCGACAAAAGGCTCTTCTTTTCTGATTCAAGGATGGAGGGCTTCAGCTCGATTATCCACCCTGCGTCATACGGTGACTGGTTGATCAGCTCTGGGTGATTCGTGAGTTCCTGGTTCGTGCCGATGACCGTGCCCGAGAGCGGCGCGTAGAGCTCCGAGACCGCCTTGATCGACTCCACAGTTCCGAACGAGGCGAGTTGCTTGACCTCCCTTCCCACCGGAGGGAGCGTGAGGTAGACGATGTCGTTCAAGGTCTTCGCGGCGTAGTCAGTTATGCCCACCCTCGCCGTGCCGCCAGTCACTCTTGCCCATTCGTGCTCGTTGGTGTAGAACAGCCCGTCTGGAACGAGATAGGGAGAGGGATTGCTCAAACGCTCCGGGTCTCATGGGCATTCTATTTACTATTGCTGGTGAGGCTTTCGCTTCCATCCGTAGACGGAGTCGTCGTAGAACGGGAACTTCGCAATCCTTCCATCGCTCGGTGCGTCCCTAACGACGACCTTGACAGGGTCGCCGGGTTGAGGCGAGGGCGCCTTGACGTATCCCATCGCGATTCCCCGCTTCAGCACGGGAGAGAACGTCCCGCTCGTGACCAGGCCTATCTCGTCCCCAGATTTGTCGGTGACCTTGAAGCCGTGGCGCGGGATCCTCTCGTCCATGACGATGCCCCGCCTGACCTTTGAAGGGCCCTGTTGCGTCAACGACGCGAGCCTCTGCCATCCCACGTAGGATCGCTTGTCCTTCGAGATCACCCAGCCGAGGTCCGCCTCCAGCGGATTCGTCTCCTCGTCCATGTCGGAGCCGTAGAGCGGTAGCCCGGCCTCCAGCCTGAGCGAGTCCCTGGCGCCGAGGGCGCACGGGGTCGCCCCCCTCATCAAGGCCTCCCATATCGCCATGGCCCCAGTCGCGGCATTGTGCACTATTATCTCGAATCCATCCTCGCCTGTGTATCCGGTGCGGGTGATCACTGAATTGATTCCTTTCACGGTGGAGAAAGCGTGCGTGAACCTCTTCATCTCTGCTAGCGGAAGCGGTGTCAAAGGTTGGAGCGCCTCCACGGCAGACGGGCCCTGAATCGCAATCATCGTCGTCGTCTCGGTGATGTCATCGATTTTGAAATCAAGGCCTGCCCCGACCCTCTCCATGTGCCTCAGGTCCTTCTCTTTGCTCGCGGCGTTCACCACGAGAAGATACTTCCCCTCCTCCGCCTTTAGGACTATGAGGTCGTCGATTATCCCAGCGTCTTCGTTGAGCAGCAGAGTATAGACGGACTTTCCGTTTGGCTGTTTCCCGATTCCAGTCGGGAAGAGTCTCTCTATGAACCCGGCGGCGTCGGGGCCGGTCACGTCGACCCTGCCCATGTGGGAGACGTCGAATATCCCCGCCCGGTTCCTCACGGCCATGTGCTCTTCGAGGGTGCTCGTGTACCAGATCGGCATGTCATAGCCTGCGAACTCTACCATCTTGCCATGAGTGCGGTGGAACTCGTAGAGGGGGGTGTGCTTGCTCGTCTTGGTCGCCGTCATACGCGCTTCGTATAATAGGGGGCTCCCTCGTCCTTGTTTAAGAGGAGTTTGATTTGGAGTCGGGGATTACCTTCGTGCCGATAGGGACGCCCACGATGGGCTCTCCTTTCAGCCTCGGAGAGCTCGTGGACAAGTTCGTCGGCCAGGAGCTCCGCGATGGAGACATACTCGTGGTTTCGAGCAAGTTCATAGCGGTGTCGGAGGGGAGGGTCGTGGACCTTGGAACTGTGGTCCCTAGCGATCGCGCCGCTTCGGAGTCGAGGAGGCTGAACATCCCTGCCGAGCTGTGCGAACTCATAATCAGGGAGTCGGACGACGTGATAGGAGGAGTCAGCGGGTTCATGCTGACCCTGAAGGAAGGGCTCCTGACTCCCAACGCCGGGATCGACAAGTCGAACATCGCCCACGGGAAGGTCGTGCTTTATCCCCGCGCTCCCCTGGAGTCAGCGACCGCCCTCGTCGAGGAGATGAGATTCCGGCGAGGAGTCGAGATTGGCGTCGTTGTATCGGACAGCAGGCTGATGCCGACCAGGAAGGGGACGGTCGGGGTCGCTCTTGCGGCGGCTGGGATGGAGGCCATAGTGGACCTTCGAGGCAAGCCAGACCTTTTCGGCAACGTCCTGAAGGTCACAAGTCAAGCGATAGCCGATGACCTTTGCTCTGGTGCTCAAATCGTCATGGGCGAGGCCAACGAGTCCGTCCCGATCGTCTTGGTGCGCGGAGTGAAAGCAAGGGCCAGAAGAGGATATGCGATGTCGAGCTTCGCCGTGGACCCGGAGCAGTGCGTCTACATGCGCAGTCTCGGATATCGCGCTAGGTGAATCGTCCTTCGAGTTTCACGACTTCGACCTTGAAGTTCTCTGGAGAGAGCTTCGCGCCGCACTTCTTGCACTTGTATCCCGAGGGCTTCAAGATGTCGTTGGGGGATCTCAAATCGAACCCAGAGTAGATCGCGTAGCCGCACTTGGAACAGACGAGTTCGTAGGTCACGTGCGCCGTGCTGGTCGTTGCTCTTAAAAGGATTGCAATGAGCGCTGCTCCTGCTCCTAGGAAGAGAGCCCCGTCGCCGATGGAGGTCGCTTCACCCGGATACACGCTCGTCATCTGCGAGAAACCAGACGCGGCTAGAAGGGTCGCTGAGGCCCTCTCGAACGGTGGTCCTGAGGTCTTCAAGGTGGGTGGCGTCCAAGCTTTTCGATTCGAGGATGGGCGGAGGCGGCGGTACGTCGTCTGTGCGGCGATGGGGCACCTCTACGGGGTGTCGGACACCGTGAAAGACAGGAGGGTGTATCCCGTGCTGGACCTGGAATGGTTCCCCTTAGGAGCTACTCGGGACAAGGGCGCCAGGCTGATCTCGAGCAGGATTCGAGCCATCCGGAGCCTGTCTGAGAGAGCGGGCAGCTTCGTGAACGCCTGCGATTTCGACATCGAAGGAGAGACGATAGGCTACAACATTCTGAGGTATGCGTGCGGAGGGAGGGAATCCTCAGCTCTTCGTGCCAGGTTCTCCTCGCTGACCAAGGAAGAAGTCCTGGAGGCCTTTAGGGACGATAGGCTGGGTTCGACGGATGGACTCGCGAGGGCTGGCAGGTTGAGGCACGCCATCGATTTCATATGGGGTGTCAACCTTTCGCGAGCCCTCTCCGAGTCTCTCAGGACAGGTCACAGTTTCAGGACGGTGAGCATCGGTCGTGTGCAGGGGCCGACGCTGAACTTCGTCGTCGAGAGAGAGGTCGACGTGAGGACGTGCGTTCCCACTCCATACTGGACTGTCAGAGGAAGTTTTAGGAGCGGCGATACGGTGTTCGAATGCAGATACTCCCCGTCGTCCACGGTGCCGACGAGGCATGCAGCCGAGGAGGTCAAGCGCGCATGTGAAGGGCGCGAAGGGGTGGTCTCTCTCGTCGCTCGCAGCACGTTCAGCCAGCGACCGCCTCCTCCCCTCAACCTCGCAGACCTTCAGAAGGAAGCCTACAAGCTCTTCGGCTACGCTCCGAGCAAGACGTTGAAGATCGCGGAAAGACTGTATCTGGGCGCCTTGATTTCATACCCTCGGACTGGAAGCCAAAGGCTTCCCAAGCTCGACTACCGGAGGCTCCTTTCGAGGATTGGGACGATTCCAGCATATTCGGACATGGTGGACGAGGTGGTCTCTCGGGGAAGGATTCTCCCCACGGAGGGGAAGGGTACCGATCCTGCACACCCGGCGATTTATCCGACAGGCGAGCCCGGACGGAGGCCTCTTGTAGTCGAAGAGCAGAAGGTATTCGACCTGGTCGTGCGGCGACTCCTCTCTTGCTTCGGCGAGGACGCTGTCCGTGAGACGGGCTCGGTCGAGATCTTGGTCGGCGAACACGCCTTCAAGATTGAGGAGACACGAGTGTTGGTCCCTGGATGGCTGAAACTCGTGGGCGAGGTTCGGCCGGCCGACACCGCCGCGACGACGCTGTCTGCGCTCCGAGAGGGCGACCGCGTCAAAGTGGAAGCAATCACCATAGAAGAGCGTCTCAGGCCCCGTCCTCCTCGCTATAACCAAGCCACTCTTCTGGAGAAGATGGAGGGGGAGGAGATCGGCACCAAGGCGACCCGTGCGGACATCATCTCCACGCTATTGGACAGAGGTTACGTCGTGGGAGAGACGCTCGTCCCGACCGAGCTTGGATTCGCACTGGTCGAGGCCATGCGCGAGCACTGCCCACAGATAATCTCAACTGGTTTGACTCATGAGATAGAAGCCCAACTCGAAAGGGTCGAGGGGTCCGGCGAGTCAGGCGGCGAGCTCTTTGAGAGAACGGTGTCGTCGTTGTTGACCCAGGTAAGCGAAGTGAGGCTACACGAAGCCGAGATCGCCGGGAGGATGAGGAGCTCGGTCTCGGAAGCGACCTTCGGGAGGACGGTCCTTGGAGGATGCCCGGTGTGCAAAGAAGGCAGGCTGTGGATGGTCCGCTCTCGCAAGTCAGGGAAGAGGTTCGTCGGCTGCACGAATTACGCCAAGGGCTGCAGAGCGTCCGCACCCCTTCCGCAGCGAGGGACCATCAAGGCGGCCTCCAAGCCCTGTGGCAGCTGCGGCTGGCCAGTGGTCTATGTGAGGATGGGCACGCGTCCTTGGAAGTTGTGCGTGAATGACCGCTGCCCGCGCAAGGTGAACGTCTACGCCATGCAAGATTTGCAAAAAAGCGGGAGGAGACGGAGGCTAGGCGCGGTTAGATAGGCGTGGCGCGCCCATTTGAAAAGAGTTAAGGGTGATGAATATGCTGGCCGGCGGGTTAAAGAGGTCATGGAGATGGAGGAGCGGAAGGCGTTTTCGGTTTGATCAGACAGTGGCTCGAGACTCGGGCGACGGGGGTGGAGCGGCGGCTGGGGAAGGTATTCGAGCGCAGCGGCGTCTCGACCACGCTGAAGAACAACTTGATCGAAGTCGTGTACATCCTGGGAATCGTCGTAATGTCAGCGGGCATAGTCAGCGCCCTCGCCAGCCCAGTGAACCAATCGTATACGATCTACCCGTCGCAAAACGGGGAGACTATCAGCGAGATGGTCATCTATTCGATGGCCATGCTATTGGGGTTCGGAGGCCTCTACCTCTCGTATCTCAGCGGAAGGCAGACGGTGAAGCCTCGGATGGTCCCTTTCTTCTTGATACTCGGGCTGATACTGATCGGGATCGCCATCTACATCGAGATGTATGTCTTCTTCGCCAAGTAGACATTTACAGGATGAGCTCGCCGTCCGTCCAGTGGTCCTTGAAGCTCGACCTTAGCTTGACGGAGCCCGAGTACGACTCAGTGTCGAGGAGCAAGTCGCCCAGCGCCGTCAGCGACCGTTGGCTCATCGCGCCCTGCTTGCGGTCCAGCTCCGCCCTGTAAGCCGTGGCGATGGCCCAAGAGCCGTTCATCTTGGCGTTGTGGGAGAGAAGCTTCATCAGGATGGTCAGCTGTTGCGACTTGCGGCCGTCTGAGGCGAGGGAGAACAGAGAGTTCAGGTCGTCGATGATGAGGAGTTGTCTCTTCGAAGAGAGGAGCGGGACCAATGACCCCACCTCGAACCCCCGTTCGGGCAGGAGGAGCAACTCGCCCTTTGGGATGCCTTGGACGTCGTCTGCGAAGCGATCCATGTTGGTGCAGTAGAACGCGTCGGCGTCCAGAATGGTCGTGTCGATGGATTGCAGGCTCGCGCACCTCAAGACGAAACGGCTCAGCTTAGCCTTCACCTGCGTGTCGTGCAGCAGCAAGATTGCGAGGCGCCCTTTCAACGGTGCGAGGAATCTGTCCCCCTGTTCCTTGGTGGGAATGCTCATTAACTCGCGCCGCCCTTTCGATTCGACGAACTCGTCGTGAGGATTATTAAGGTCGCCACCGATGATGGCAACGCATACTACAAGATCGTGTCCCGGTTAAAGAGGACGCATCTAAGGTTCTCGAGCCTCCTACCCGGGCAGGCGGTGGATCCCGCGAAGGAGCTGGTTATCACGAGCAGGACTGAGAACCCTTTGTTCGGGGGGAGTGCCGTGCCTATAGAGGACCTCGCCGATGACCCGCTGATAATGGAGGGGCAACTTCTCTCTAGGCTGCTCGAGGAACCGAGAAGAAGACTCCTGATCGGGATCGACCCTGGGTCGAAGATAGGCATCGCGGTGTTCTACGATGGACGGGAGATAGGCGCCCTCACATCGAATTCCGTGGAAGATTCGATGGACTCTCTAGTCAAGCTCGTGAAGGAGGTACCGCACTCGTCGCTCGCTGTCAAGATCGGGAGCGGCGAACCGAAGACTTCGTCGAGGCTGGCCAGCTCGTTGCGCGAGAAGATGCCTAGCTCGGCATCGATAGAAATCGTCGACGAGTCGGGGACTTCAGCGGGCAAGCGCGGGGCGATTGGCGCGACCAGGGACCAGCGGGCCGCTGCCAAGATCGCATTCCGGAAGGGGATCCAATTCAGCGACCCCGCGCGGTCGAGAAGAAGTCACGGGTGAGGGAGGAAATCGAGTCGGGCCCGAACTCCCCTTTGAGAAGGTCTTCTCTCAACCATGACGGCATCAAGTCGATTATCCCTTGGTTAGCGAACCGCGAGTCCATGAAGAAGACCATCCCGACCTTGCCGGGCTCTCTGACGTGCCGCCCGGCGCATTGGAACGCCTTCCTGAGAGCGGGGAGCAGGGAGAGGACCAGGTATGCCTGGTGCTTGTCGAACCGGTCGATTTCCATCTGTCTGTACTCGGCGTACATCGTCGGTGATGGTGGAGGCAGCGGCAGCCCCACCACCATCGAGACGTCCATCTCGTCGCCTGGGAAATCTTCGCCTTCGGAGAAGCGCCCGCCTTGGACCGCTAGGAGCACGCACCCGGGACTCGACTTGAAGGTGTTCATCATCTCCTCGGAGTCTTCGTTGGTGAGGCCGGGCTTTTCTATGATCAGTGTCCTCTTTGGCTGCGCGGATGCCGGGTGCTCGATCTGGACACGCAGTGTGTCCACTATCGAGTCGAGGACGGAATACGACGGCAGAAAGACGCCTACACCTCCGGGGACGGAGGCGCAGACGGCGGTGATCCTTTCCGAGATTTTCGAGTACATCTCCGCAGTCCGCATCTTGAACCTCGTAGTGACGCTGCTATCGATGACCGTCCGGATCCTGAACTTGTAGCCGGTGACAGCGTTGTGCACGATCGTCGGAGTCTTGTCCATGCCGATTGAGCGTAGGAAAAGATTGGACGGGCTGATTGTCGCGGAGAGGAGGATTAGGCTTCTGAAGCCCGCCGTGGCCCCCAAGAATCGCTTCGACGGGAGCGTGTCGATCAAGAAGAGCGATGACTCGGACTTCGCCAATGCGACTCCTTCAGAACCGAGGGAGGCGAGCAACGCGCTCAGGAATGTGCCTAGCTTGATGATCGAGGCGGGGAGGTTTCTGTTGGTTGCTACGGAATACCATGCGACTCCCGCGTTCGTCGACAGCTCGAAGACTAGGTCTGACAGCCAGTCCTTCGTGTGGCTTCCTGTTATGGCTGAGACGAAGGAGTCTTTCCTGACAAACCAATGGTCGCTCTTGGAGCAGAACTGTGCGGCCCTGTCGCCGATTTCAGAGATTGCCGAGCAGATGCGCGGCAAGAAGAGGCTTCGAGAGTCGTTGATGCAGTCCTTGATGTCTGAGAACGACAGCGTGGTCGTGGAGCTGCCCGAGATGAAGTCTCTGATGTTGTGAGCTTCGTCGATCACCGCGACGACCTTCCCGAGGGGCTTGTCCTGAGGGACGAGGATCGACCTGGAGTTCAGGTCGAGCAGGTAGTGGTATGTGGTCACGATGATCCTCGAGCGCGCCAAGGAAAGGCGCCCTACCTCGTAGGGGCAGACGTGGAGTTCGGTCCCCTTCTGAAGGAGCTCTGAGATTGAGCCTGGTCCGCTGATTTGGGCTTCCACCAGCTTTTCGATCTTGTCATGGTTGAAGGCGACGTTCAAGAAATAGCTGCAGAGGTTGTTTGAGGTCTGGAAGCTGCAATACCACTTGAAGGTCTCGGGCGAGACCCCGAAGCTCCTCTGCCTCAGTAGGCAATAGTCATACTTTGAGAAGAGGCTGGTGGCTCGGATTGGAAGGCGTCGGGAGAAGCGGTTGAGCTCCTCGAGCACTCGGAGGACCTGCCTCTTCGTCCGGCAGACGTAGATGATCTGGAGGTCATCCTCGGTCGCGGCTGCTATCGTGCCTGCGAGCACGGCGGCGGTCTTTCCGAACCCGCTCATGGCCTCGGCGACGAACCTCTGTCCGTTCTTGCAAGCCAGATAGACCGACCCCGCGAGCTCCTTCTGTCCTTGACGGAAGGACGGGTACGGGAAGATGTCCTCGGGGAGCACTGAACCTGATGTGGAAATCGTATTTTAGGGCAGATGGCGACCTTCCTAGACCGAGATTCGGGACATGAAGTCCTCCTTGCCGAACATCGTCTCGACCGCGTCTACGACCTTGCCCCTTCGCTCTGGAAAAGTGTAGATTCTCAGTATGTCCATGAAGCCAGTTATGGACCCTACCAGAGGGAGCTCGCTGGTGGGGACGGTCTCCGTCCTCTTCTTGCTGCCGTGGGTGTCGCTTGAGAAGAGGGTGATCGAGTTGAAGGCCTGCCTTTCGTAGGTGTAAGGCACGGACGGCGTGTTCGGAACGTCGATGTATATGTCTGAGGGCTTCACCCCCGCGCTCTGCGCGATGTCAGCTGCGAGCTCGTCCCTGAACCTCTTCTTGCTGAATATCCGCTGGACGGTCCTGTCCTTCCTTTGCATGACCTTTTCGAAGACGCACTTGACCAGCCTCCTCTGCATGTAGTTCGCGGCGAGCCTCTGCGCCATCCTGAGGTCGGGCGTACGTGGTGCCAGCTCGGCGAGCTGCTGCAGCACGACCTCGTCGGTGAGTCTCAGGATTTTGCCTATCTCAGACAGGTCGGTGAGGTGCAGTTCGTTGTCGGCGAGGGTCATGGAGTGTGCGAGCATCAGCTCGGCGGCCCTCACCGTCCTGTGAAAGTACACCGCCTTGAACATCTCGTACCTGGCGATAAGTAGAGCTTCGAACGCGTAGAGGGCTGCCCTGTCTAGCATGAGGTGCCCGTCCGCGCTCACGTCGAGCGAGTCTATCACTCTCTGGATGTCCACCTTGCCGTACTCCACCCCGGTGAAGTAGGTGTCCCGCAGGAGATAGTCCATCATGTCGGCGCTCAGCCCTCCCGCGATGACTTGGTTCATGAACGGCTGGTCCCTCGACTTGCCGACGCAGAGCTTGGATATCTTCGAGGGCTGGTACCCGTTGCGCTTCAGGATGTCTCGTATGTTCGACTCCAAGATTATCCTCTGCGACAAGTCCTCGTGAGTAAGGTCTGTCCTCTCAGACAGCACCTCTTCGAAGAGGTGAGAGAATGGCCCGTGCCCGACGTCGTGAAGTAGGGCGGCTATCCTCAATTCCTGGATGTCGTCGTCGCGGAGCCCGGCCTTGTCTGCGACGGACAGACCGATCAGGCCAGCGACGTGCATCGTCCCGATGACGTGCTCGAACCTGCTGTGCACGCCGCCGGGATAGACAAGGTATGCGCCAGCAAGTTGGTGGATCCTTCGGAGGCGCTGGACGAAAATCGAGTCGATCAGTTCGCGCTCTTCTTTGGTGATTTTGATGTAGCCGTGGATGGGGTCTCTGATCTCCGCGACATACTTCAGCGTCATATCGAAGTTCCCCGATCCCGCTGGAGCGCATCTCTCAGGATCTCGACTACCGAGGCCTGGACATCTCCGATCGGTCCGTCCGCGTCAACGAGGTTCCAACCGTGCTCGCGAGCGAGCTGCCTGTAAGCCTTTTGGGCCTTTCCCTGTAGCGCGGAACTCTTCTCATAGACGTCCTTGTCGCTGGCGGGCCTTCTCGAACGCACGGTGCGAGGAGAGGCGTCCAAGACGATCACCAGGTCGGCCTTGGGCAGGCCTTTCTCGAGGCCTGCGAGCCAAACGGTGTCCAGCCCGTCTGCCCGTCCGTATGCGAGGTTGGATTCGGTGTATCTGTTGACGATGATGGTCTCGCCTGCTCGGAGGCCCGACTTGATGTCATCGAGCCTTTCCCATCTGTTTGCGGCGAACAGCAGGTGCTGAAGCTCGACCGGGTACGCCCTCCGGCCAGAAAGGAAAGATTTGATCTCCTTTCCAATCGGCGTGCCATAGTCGGGGAACGACATGTGCGCCGCCTCGACTCCCTTCCTGCTCAGCCATTTGAAGAGCAGGAGGCTGTGCGTGTTCTTGCCGACTGCGTCGATTCCCTCGATTGCAACGATGTAACCGCCAGGGATTTTCATGCTACGTCTGCCTCAAAGGAATAGTGCGAGAGACCAGATGACCAGAACCGACGCCAGCGCGGCGCTCGCGTAGGCCTTGGCGAAGCCGAGAGCCTCCTTTGTGAGGGCGGCGAAGTCGTCTATCGATTTGTCGCCTATGAGCGGCAGCGTCAGCTGCGAGGTGATGGTGGTGACCTCGCAGCGCGAGAGCCTGCTTTCCGCGAGCTTCTCCAGCTTCTTGATCGTCGCGACGAGGGCATCAGGGTCGCTGTCCTCCCCCAGGGCGTGGTAGCCGCGGCTGGTCAAGGACCTCGCCGCAGAGTTGTGCGTGTCCGAGGTGCAGAGCTCGATCAGGTCTACGTTCTCCTTCTTGAGCTCGTCGACGACCTTCTGCCTCAGGCCCACGACCACGTTGTTCGAATCGGATGTTATGAGCGCGTGCATCAATCCTTGAGTCCTGAAGACGAGCGTGGTGATTCCTCCGTCGCTGATGTCGGAACCGTGATCGAACTGAATCTCTGAAGAATGCGCCATGCCGATCTCGAACCCCTCCTCTGCGCTCCCTCTGATGTCGGAGAAGATTCTCCTCCAGTCGACCTTGGGCTGCTCGCACCTCTCTCCACCGATGGAATTGTGAGCGTCCACGAGCATCAGCTCGACCCCGAGCTCCTTCGCAGCTGAGACCGCCTCGTCTATGATTCCCGGTTCAAGGTCGTCGGTGTTGTATGGTGCGTTGGAGAGGAACGTCATGACCTGGTTCCCGAATCCCAGGGTAGTTACGCGGGTCGGGCCTTGTTGCAACCTGCTCGGCCCACTCATCCTTTCTACGCGTGACCCGACAGCAGGCGAGGTCACGGCGCTGGCAATCGCCGCCGCGTATTGCTTCGCGAGCTGGTTTGTGGGAAGGTTCCGCTCGTGCCCTCCGACACCGTGCAAGACCATCGAGATTATGCCTTTCTTTCGGAGCTCTTGGAAAATCAGCTCGGAGACGTTGTAACTGCCGACTGGGAAAAAAGGGCCGGGGTGGACGCCGGGCAGCACCAGCGCCACTCGTTCTTGCGCGGTCGCCAATACGATCCTCGTGATGACGACCTCGTCGTGGGAGTACGATGTGAAATAGCTCTCGAGGTCGGCGGGCTTCTGTGTCACCCATGTCTTCAGAAAGGATTGGAAGGTCTGCAGGGAGCTGATGCCGATGTCCTTGGTCCTGAACGTCTTGAACTTCAGCAGGAAGACCGTGGTGATCACGAGGACGGCGAGGCCCAGCACTGTAGCATAAATCACGGAGGAGTTCACCCTGATTATGAACGCCGAGGCAATCAACAGCGTCATGGCAGGTTGGACGGCGGCTATGCAGAGGCTCTTAGCGGTGCTGGAAACGAAGGCCCCGTTGATCACGAGCAGCTCGAAGCTCCAAGCGACGAAGGTGCCCAGGACGAACTCGTTCAGGCCGGGTTGATGGTTGCGGTGTATCCAAGAAAGCGTCGAACCTATTGCGAGCGGGATGGTCCAAAGAAGGTTCGAGGTCAGAGTGAGGCCGAACATCCGTCTGAGGGAGACTACAGAATCTGAATCCAAGGCCTTGATGACGTAGGTGACTAGACCAGAGGTGCCCAATATGACCACGAAGATCCCAGCTGCAGCGATGACGGGTAACCCGTCGAGCGCTACCAGCGGAGACAGTAGAAGGACGTTGGAGAGCGCCAGAAGAACTGAAAGGGTCGCGAAGGAAGGAAGGACGAACAGGTGCCGGTAACGGCGAGCTAGTTGTTCAGTTGCGGAACCATACAGATGAATCTACCCGAATAATAGAGCTAGGAACACGTGTGCGGCTGTGCTGGTCGAAGCTGGAGCCGGGAATATCTGGTTTATGATGATGGAGGTAAGGACGAGGCTCATCGAGGCTATGAGCACGATTTCGGGCTTGACTTTGACGCCTTCGGTCTCGTCTTCGAAGAACCTGAGCAACCCCGCGCTGGACGCTGGTAGTTGTTTGTTCTTGCCGCTCATCTTGGTCCTTCCCGTTCAGCCTCCTTTTAAAATGTGTTATGAAACTGGTTTGGACGGATAATCTCACAGAAACAATAATTACGGACACCGATTCGTCGGCTATCGTGAACAGTCGACAAGCCAAGCTGATTTCCCTGGTGAAACAGCATGAGAGGTGGTTCTCCGAGAGCCTCCCGCTGGTCGCGAGCGAGAATGTCGCGTCCCGCACTGTCAGGCAGGTCCTTTCCTCTGACCTGGGGCACAGATACGCAGAAGGCTGGCCCGGTGAGCGTGTCTACGCGGGCTGCAAGTTCATCGACCAGATCGAGCTCGAGGCCATCGGCCTGGTCAAGAGCCTGTTCAACGCGGAGTTCGCAGACGTCCGTCCTGTCTCGGGGGCTTGCGCGAACCTTGCCGTCTATTCGACCCTGTCTGATCCGGGGGATACGATGATGGCCCTCTCCATCCCGAACGGCGGGCACATATCGACGGGGAAGAAGGAGTTCTCTGGCACGGCGGGACTGGTCCACGGCTTGGACATCGAGTATTTCGCGTTCGACAAGGAGAACATGAACATAGACGTAGATGAGACCAAGAGGAAGCTCAAGAGCATCCAGTCTGCGGGGAAGAAGGTGAAGATCGTGATGTTCGGCGGGAGCCTCTTCCTTTTCCCACACCCGGTGAGGGATTTGGCCGAGGCGGTGATGGAGATAGGTGCGACACCGTGCTACGACGCGGCCCATGTGGCTGGCCTCATCGCGGGTGGGAGGTTTCAGGACCCGTTGAGCGAGGGCGCCCACGTCATGAGCTTCAGCACTCACAAGACGCTGTTCGGCCCGCAGGGCGGGGCCATAGTGTCGAAGGCCCAGTATGGCGAGGCCCTGAAGAAGTCCGTCTTCCCGGGGACATCGAGCAACCACCACCTTCACAACGTGGCGGCGAAGGCCCTCACGTTTGCGGAGTTCTTGAAGTTCGGGAGCGGCTACGCCAAGGCCGTCATCGCGAACGCTCGGACGCTGGCCGAGACCCTGGCACAGAAGGGAGAGAACGTCCTGGGTGAGAATCACGGCTATACGCAGTCTCACCAGGTGGCGATAGACGTCACGAAGTATGGAGACGGAGGGCAGGTGGAGAAGAAGTTGGAGGGCATGAACATCATACTCAACCGCCAGCTACTGCCCGGGGACCTCCAGGCGGGCAGGCACTACACCAACCCAGGCGGGATAAGGGTGGGCGTCTCGGAGCTGACGAGGCTCGGGATGGGGAAGAGCGAGATGAAGGAAGTCGCCGATGTTTTGCACATGGCGCTCACGACTGACAAGGGAGAAGCCGTGAGAAAGCGCGTGCGAAGCCTGCGACGGCTTCACCAGAGAGTGAAGTACTCGTTCGACGATTCCCCGGCCTACTTTTACCGTTAGGGTTGTCACTCGAGGACTAGACCAGGCCCGGAGACCTGGACCGCAAAGTCGGAGAGTTCAGACTGGGTGCTCTTCTCTCTGGCGGGGAAGAGCTGATCCATCTCCCTGACCAGGAGGTCGAGCCTCTCGCTGATGTATTCGTCCACATCGTATTCGCGCGCGAGCTTCCTTGCGATTGCAAGATACTTCTCGACAGAGCCCCTCGTCAGCGTCTCCCTGAGCTCCCCCCCGCAGACCTCGCAGCGCGCCGAGACCGTAGGCCTGCGCAACGTCCGGCTGCAAGCCCTGCACTTGAACGACTGGGTCGAGTACTTCTTCATGTTTCCCATTATGTCCCTGATCAGGTGGGTCTTGATTATCGACTCGACGACTTGCTTCGCGGAGACCGCCTCGATTTTCTCCGCGACCTCGATCTGCTTGGCTATCTTGTCGGACAGGGTGTTCAGGGTCGAATAGGCGCTTCGGGAACTCTTTATGGTGATGGAGCTCGTGCTGTGAGTGAAGCCGTAGTTGTAGAACTGGTCCTGCAGGTTCACTCTGTCGCGTATCGTCTCTATCAGCCCGGAGACCTTGGAAGCGTTAGGGGATGACTCGGTGGCTTCGTAGAATGTGCGTGGATATTTCCAGGCCACGTCGAAGTTGTGGGCCTGGTCGTCGACTTCCGCCGGGAGGATTATCGGCTGGATCAGGAGTGGTGTGTCCATCAGCCCGCCGATCTGCGTGGGTATGTACTCGACAGAGAAGTTGAGGAATATGTCGAGGAGGAGGAGCACCGAGTCGCCGTCGCCGTCGCAGTCTCGTCGCTTGGCGGAGTGCCAGCACGGGTTGGCGAAGCAGACCTGGGCGTTGGAGAACCCGATTATCCTGGCGGCGACCCCCACGGACGTATGGGGTGCGAGGCCCACCACCACTTTCCCTCGCAGGTCGTCCGTTGTCTTCACGTTGTAGAACGGCGCGAGGCCGTAGACCGTCTCCAGCTCGTCGTCCACGAAGGCCGCCACCTTCACGAGGTCGCGTGCCGTGTTCTCCGGAATGACGACGTCCTGCGGTTTGAGTGCGACGAGCTGCTCTGGGTCGACCAAGGGCTTGCCGTCTTTGTCGACTTCGTAGCCGAAGGAGCGAAGCGTGGGGATGTCCACGTTTATGTTGCTGGGCCTGAAGTGGGTGAGCGGAGCGTTGGTAACGTCCACGCGCGCAGTCCCGTCCTTGTACACGTAGATCTCGTGCTTGCTGCGCAGCGCCCCCTTCTCGATTGGTTCGGCGTACTTCGAGCCGCTCGACAGGCCACGGACGCCTTTGATGGTCCCCCTAGCGACGTCTGGGACCTTTCTCAGGACTGCGTCGACGGCGGCCTTGACGTCGAGGTTGTAGTTCGAGTGTGTTACCCCCTCGACTCTGCACTTTGGACAGGTCTGTCCCTCCTCCGCGTTCATGATCTGGCTGCATCGCGGGCACGAGAGGAACCTGATGGTCGCTTCGCCGCATTCCTCGCACCTGCTCGACAGCTTCCTCTTTCCACAGGAAGGACACATTATGTTGACCATGTCCACCCGCATCGTCCCGTGCTTAGCTGCCGCCAGCAGGTCTCTGCCGTTGCCGCCTGCCGCGCCGACCGGGAAAAGGACGTGGACGGGTGGTTTCATGTGTCTGAGCATCGCCTTCTCAGGCCTGCCCACCCTCATCCCGACCGTCCCGGTAGTCTGCTTACCGACCCTTATTCCCGATAGGCAGTGCACTAGGTCGAACACTCTTTCCTGTTCCCAAGAAGAGATGTCCGGCGGGTTCGCGTTCTTTCCCGCGTCCATGAGCGTGCCGACGATGGCCGCCCACTCGCCGCTGATTGTCGCTGATCCCTTGTTATGCGTGTAGGGGACCAGCAGATGTTGCAGAGCGTTCTCGATGTGATGTGATGTGATGTCTACCTCGATATCACGACCAGATTGGTGCATAAGGGCGCGTAATTCTAGAAGCTCCGCTGGAGAGATTCTGTCGAACCTCGGGCTGTAGTGTGGGTGGAGGGGGATGCCGAACTGCCTCGAGACGCTGAGAGCCTCGTCGGCAGAAGGGAGAGTCCCGTCTAGGATGGCGGCCAATCTTGCTGGAGCTGGTACATAATCCTCCTTTGGCGTCGCGCCCGCGGTGGCAGCGGCTCTCAGGTCTTCGAGCCACCACTCGGTCACATATGGAGAGGTGCCCAGAGTCTTGTTGTTCTCCAGAAAGTCTCCATAGCTAATCAGCGCGTCTCCCATGTCCAGGACGAGTTCTAGGGAGTCGTGGAAGCGTTCGGCGTCGGCGAGGCTGTTGACCCGCCGCACAGAGCCGTCTTTGAGGCGTATGGTGGGACCCTCGATAGAGTCCACGAACGCTATGGTGGCGGCCTTTCCAGGGAGGTCCACCTTGACCTGGGTACCCACGACCACACAGTTGTCGAGTAGCGCAGGGATGGCGGGATGGATGCCTACCGTCGAGAGGCCCGTGTTCATCGCCCTTCCATACCTAATCCTGAGGCCTCCGCGCGTGTTTGGTGAAGAGATCACGGGACGCCCGGAGATCACCTCTTCGAAGTGAGCCCCGACCTTCTCAGTCTCGCCTGTGGATTGCTGCTTCCCGCCCTTGAGGTCGGGAAGCCAGTCCCATCCGGTCAGCTGAAGGTCCTTCAATATCTTCGCCAGCTTGTGGGCCCTGCCGATGACCCCGTCGTTGAGGACGCGAAGCGCCCCTCCTCTGACCCTGTCCGTAGAGACCCTCTTCAGGTTCCTATGGACTACCACCTCGAATGGGTCGGTCTCCACTCCGTCTATCTCCACGGGAAGGTTAGAGAGGGCTACGCGGACGTCGGAGTCGGAGACGCGGTACTGGAAGCTGCCGACCTCGCGCTCGTAGACCCTGAGCTCTTCGATGTATCTCGCTATCTCTTCCTCGCGCGCCCTGTAGGGCGAGAGCCCGAGCTTCTTTGCGACCACGTCGGCGATCAGGACGGAGAAGGCGGCCTCGGTCCCTCCCGCGGACCTCATGGGTCCTGCATAAGAGATTGATGCGTACTCGCTGTTGTCGTCGTTCTTCTTGATCATGACCGTGGAGATGCCCTGTATCGGGGCGACCGTGACCCCGTCGGTGATGACGGCCAGGCCTGCTCTCACGGCGTATTGGAGAGCCTGGTCCGTGCTCATGGTCCCGAACTTGCCCAGAGCGATCTCCTCGGCGATGGTGAGGGTGGCCCGCTCTTTGGTAGTGGTGTGGAGGAGGTGGCGGAGCCTCTCCGCGAGGCCTTCGAACTGGGAGAGGCCGAGCATCTCGTTGACCCGGTCAGCCAGGTCGAAGACCGTCTTCGATTCCACAATCTCGTTGGGGTCGAGGCCTTTCGATTTCGCTTCCTCCGCTGTGTTGTAAGCGGATTCGTA